>VFSW01005589.1_pt1 | contig 18569 bp, 16 predicted proteins | sample 5358111 | NCBI WGS metagenome assembly VFSW01 (sample SAMN11554181, study PRJNA540505) | mine drainage metagenome | isolation source: sediment from site ElyBrook_90M | place: USA: Ely Copper Mine, Vershire, VT | collected 2017 | reverse complement strand
ATCCCGAAGCCACGCCCGCCTGCGTCAACAGCTGCATCTCGCAGACGCTGAGCTTTGGCGACCTCGAAGATCCGCACAGCAATGTCTCGCAGCTGCTTGCCGAGAACCAGACCTTCCGCATGCATGAGGAACTAGGCACCGGGCCGGGGTTCTACTACATATGGGATAAGAAGCAGGGGGATGCATCAGCATGAACGACAATTTCGGACCTAAACCCTGGCACCAGACGAATTGGGATTTCCGCGCGGCTTTCAATTTCATGTTCGGCAGCGCGGGCGCCGGACTGCTGGTCGCTGTGGCGATCTCCGGTGCGGCCGGAAACGCGCTGCGGGCCGAAATGCTCCTCGGGATGGCGCTGATCGGCGCCGGCTTGCTTTCGGTCTGGTTCGAGATCGGACGGCCGCTGCGCGCCATGAATGTCGGTTTCAATCCGTTCACCTCGTGGATGACGCGCGAATCCTTTGCCGCGGGCCTGGTGTTCGCCTTGGGGCTGGCGGCTGTATGGTTCGCCAGCCTTCATCTGGCGCAAGCGGCTGCGCTGGCCGCCCTGGTCTTCGCCTACTGCCAGGGCCGCATTCTGCAGGCGGCCAAAGGCATACCGGCCTGGCGCGTCCCGGCGCTGATATGGCTGGTCTTCACCACCGCGCTTGCCGAGGGCGCCGGCTTGTTCGTCGCGCTGGCGGTGCTGGCCGATACGCCGGCCAGGGGCGCGCTCGGATATTTCTCGCTGGCGCTGATAGCGCGCGTTCTGGCCTGGTCCATCTACCGCGGCGGGGTGGCGAAAGCCGCAGTGCGCCCGGCGCTCGCGGCGCTGGATCGGGCGGGCAAGATGCTAGTCCAATTGGGCACCGTCGCGCCATTGGCATTACTGCTCGTCGGCTGGTTTGTGCCGGAGGTCGCGCGCGTCCTCATGCCCTTGGCCGGCGTGGCCGCGCTCGCGACCGGCTGGCAGTTCAAGTTCGTGTTGATCACGCGCGCTGCCTACAACCAGGGTTTCGCGCTGCCGCACCTGCCGGTGCGCGGTACGAGATAAAGAACCAGGGCAACGGGGATCAAGGGAGCGAGTGGCATGCAGAATTCATCCAACTCCAAGACCGGCGCCGCTGCCTTGAGTGCGGAAACGGCGGCCATATTCCGGCAGGCCGCAGCCGCGGGACGCAGCGAGCTGAACCGCGTCGAACTGGGCGCGCTGTTATCCAGTTTCGAAATCGGTTTCGGGGACGGCACACCGGCGACGGCGGAATCGTCCGCGCTCGAGGTGCGCATCAGCCTGAACAACACGCGCGAATTCGGAATGGTGCTCAGCGCGGGGATGGGCGGGGCGGATGCGAACCTGGACGAGAGCAATTTCAGGAAAGATCGCGCCTCGGTCTATGCCGCCGCCGATCTGACCGACGCCGGCGATTTTCTCGGCTTGTTCCGGCGCACGCTTGCCTATCAGAGACTGGCCCGCGCGGGATCGCCGCCCCCGGATGCGCAACTCCAGGCCTGTTTCGAACGGCTGCTTGCGCTGGCACGCAACTATGCACCGGGCAATCCGGAGGCCTCGATCGTGTTGCGCAGCCTGGAGCTGAATCCGGTGCACATCGGCAAGCGCGTGCTGGTGCAAAACGCCCAGTGCGAGTTCGGCGCGCCGCCTGCGGGCCGCCTGTCCCGCCCGATCCACAAGATCGACAAGCTTCTCCATCCGGCCTCGATCGGCATTATCGGCGTCTCGGCCAGCGGCATGAACTTCGGCCGGATCATCCTGCGCAATCTGATGGGCAGCGGTTACAGCAAGGAGCGGCTGGTCATCATTCGCCCGGGCGAGAAAGAGATCGATGGCGTCCGATGCGTCGAAAGCCTGAAAGCGCTGGCGGGAAAGCTCGATATGCTGATCGTCGCGGTCGCCGCCAGTGCCGTCTACGACCTGGTGGATGAAATCATAGCGACCGACGCGGTGGAATCGGTGATGCTGATTCCCGGCAGTCTGGGCGAGACCAAAAAAAGCAGGGAGCCCGCCGCGGCGTTGGCGGTCAGGATCAATGCCGCCCATGGCAAGGAGGGTGGCGGCCCGATTTTTCTCGGCGCCAACTGCCTCGGCGTGGTCTCGCATCCCGGCTCCTATGATTCCTGGTTCATTCCCCTGGAACGGCTGCCGAAGCCGCAGAAGAAACCGGAAAGAAATTCCGTCATGCTGAGCCAGAGCGGGGCGTTCATGATCACCCGCATGAGCCAGAATCCCTGGCTCGATCCGCGCTACATGCTGGCCCTGGGCAACCAGACCGACCTGACCCATGGCGACATGCTCAGCTATTTTTCCGCGTTGCCGGAGATCGAAACCATAGGCATCTACGTCGAGGGTTTCAAGGACCTCGACGGACTGGCCTTCGCCAAGGCCGTGCGCAAGGCGGTGCTGAACGGCAAGCAGGTGGTGGTGTACAAGTCGGGCAAGACCGCTCCCGGCGCCGGCGGCGTCATGGGCCATACCGCGTCCATCGCCGGCGGCGCGACGCTGTTCGAGTCGGTGGTGCGCCAGGCGGGCGCGATCGTGGCCGAGGATTTCACCAGCTTCGACGACCTGTTCTACATCGCCGGCGCCCTGCACAAGAAGAAGATCCACGGCAAGCGTCTGGGCGCGATCAGCGGCGCGGGCTTCGAGGCGGTAGGCATGGCCGACTCGATCGATTCGGACAATTTCTCGATGGAGATGGGCGCGCTCGATCCGGGCACGGTCAGGCGCGTGGAGGAAATCCTGGTCGCGAAAAAACTGGATGCGCTGGTGGAAGTCAGAAACCCGATCGACATCAATCCCGGCGCCGACGACGAAGCCCATCTGCAGATCACGGAAGCCTTCCTGCAGGACCCGAACATCGACGCGGTGGTGGTCGGGCTCGATCCGACCGCGCCGTCGGTGAGGGCGCTGGAGGTAAGCAAGCTGCGGCCCGGTTATGATATCAACGACCCGAAGAGCACCGTGCATCTGATGCCGCCCATCGTCGATCGCAACGACAAGCCCATCGTCGGCATCATCGACGGCGGCCAGCTCTATGACGCGATGGCCGCGCGGCTGATGGATCAGGGCGTCTGCGTGTTTCGCAACAGCGGGCGCGGCACCAAGGCGCTGGTGCGCTACATCGAGGCAAGGCTCTACGCCGAGGTCCTGCGCGAGCGCCATTGATACGATTTCGCTTATTTCACCACCGCTCCAACACCACACACGAGGACCAAACATGAGCGAACCGCTTAAAGCCGGCCTTAGCGCCACCCGACACGTCGACATCGACCGCGATCGCACCATCAGTTTCATGGGCGACGATTGCCGGGTATACGCCACGCCGAAACTGCTCTACGACATCGAATTCGTGTGCCGCGACCTGTTGCTGGAACACATCGAGCCGGGAAAGGACTCCGTCGGCACCAGGGTCGAGCTCGATCATGTCGGCGCCACCCTGATGGGCATGTGGGTGGATATCAGCGTTACCCTGACCGAGGTCAATGGCAACGCAGTCTCATTTGATTTTTCCGCGCGCGACGCGGTCGAGGAAATCGCGCGCGGCAAGCATAACCGCTTCATCGTCGGGATCGAAAAAACAGCGCAACGACTCAAGGCCAAACTCGCCAAGGCACAGTCAAATACGGCGTCTTGAATGATGCCGTCGCATGCATGGAATACAATTCAGGCAAGGAGGATAAGGCATGGGCATTCAGACGAAGACAAAACTCAGCGCGGCGGCCGACAAGGCGGGCACGGCGCCCAAATCCGCAGCCAAACGCCGGGCGGCCGTGTACATGTTCGACGCCGCGGCGGAAACCATGCCGCGCGCGGAGATCGCCAAGCTGCAGTTGCGCCGGCTGAAGGCGAGCGTGAAGAATGCGTATGAGCACGTGCCGTTCCACCGCCGGCGCATGAAAGCGCTGGGATTCGAACCCGGGGATTTGAAGCGCCTGGAAGACCTCGCCGGCCTGCCGTTCACACTGAAGTCCGATCTGCGCGACCATTATCCTTTCGGTATGTTCGCGCGCCCGCGTACCGAACTGGTGCGGTTGCATGCGTCCTCGGGGACTACCGGCAAGCCGACCGTGGTCGGCTATACGGCGAAAGACATCGCTACCTGGGCTGATCTGATGGCGCGCTCCATGGCATGCGCCGGCGGCCGGCCCGGGGACGTGATCCACAACGCCTACGGCTATGGCCTGTTTACCGGCGGGCTCGGCGCCCATTACGGCGCGGAGCGGCTGGGCGCGACTGTCGTGCCCATGTCCGGCGGCAGCACCGAGCGCCAGATCGTGCTGATTTCCGACTTCGGCGCACGCGTGTTGTGCGCGACGCCGTCCTACGCGCTCGCGATCGCCGAGGTGGCGGAGAAAGAAGGTGTGGATCTGCGCAAATCCAAGCTCGAGATCGGCATCTTCGGCGCCGAGCCCTGGAGCGAAGCGATGCGGCGCGAAGTCGAGGCGCGCCTCGGGCTCAAAGCGGTCGACATTTACGGGTTGTCGGAAATTATGGGACCGGGCGTCGCCTGCGAGTGCGTAGAGGGGCAGGCCGGCCTGCACGGCTGGGAGGATCACTTCCTGTTCGAGGTGATCGACACGGACTCCGGCAAGGCCCTGAAGGAAGGCGAGGCGGGCGAACTGGTGATCAGCACGCTCACCAAGGAGGCGCTGCCGATGATCCGCTACCGCACCCGCGACGTCACCCGTCTCTCCACCGAGCGCTGCGTCTGCGGCCGCACGCACGTGCGCATCAAGCGCATCACCGGCCGCAACGACGATATGCTCATCATCCGCGGCGTGAATGTCTATCCGTCGCAGATCGAGGCGGTGCTGGTGGGCCTGCCGGACGTCGCGCCGCACTACCAGTTGGTGGTGGAGAGAAAGGGCACGCTGGATCATCTGACGGTGGAAGTGGAGCTGATGCAAAACGTCGTGCCCACGCCCGAGGTGCGCCGGGTGGTAGGCGAGAGCGTGCGCCATCACATTAAATCGATCGTTGGCGTCACCGCCGACGTGGTGGTGAAAGAGCCGGGCGAAATTCCGCGCTCGATGGGCAAAGCGGTGCGGGTGCGCGACCTGCGGCCGAAACTCAGCTGATCGAACCAGGGAAATTTTCAGCATGATCGTCGACTGCCACGGCCACTACACCACCGCGCCGAAACAGCTGGCGGATTATCGAGACCGCCAGATCGCCGAACTCAAGGACGACCCGGCGCATGCGGCGTCGGCGTGGCCGCTGGGCATCAGCGACGATCAGATCCGGGAAAGCCTCGAACATGCGCAACTTAGGATTCAGCGCGAGCGCGGCACCGATCTCACCCTGTTCTCGCCGCGTGCGATGGGCATGGGGCATCACATCGGCAACGAGAGCACGAGCAAATACTGGTCCGAGACCTGCAACGAACTGATCCACCGCGTGTGCGGGCTCTATCCGAAGAACTTCGTCGGCGTGTGCCAGCTGCCGCAGACCCCGGGGGTGCGTCCGACCAACTGCATCGCGGAGCTCGAGCGTTGCGTGAAGCAGTTCGGCTTCATCGGCTGCAATTTGAATCCGGATCCGTCCGGAGGATACTGGACCGGCCCGCCGCTCACCGACAAATGGTGGTACCCGCTGTACGAAAAAATGGTGGAGCTGGACGTTCCGGCGATGATCCACGTGAGCGGATCCTGCAACCCGAATTTCCACGCCACCGGGGCGCATTACATCAACGGCGACACCACCGCGTTCATGCAACTCATCACCGGGGACCACCTGTTCAAGGAATTTCCGACGCTGAAATTCATCATCCCGCACGGCGGCGGCGCCGTGCCGTATCACTGGGGCCGCTATCGCGGTCTGGCGCAGGACATGGGCCGGCCGCCGCTGAAGGAGATGCTGCTCAACAACGTGTTCTTCGACACCTGCGTGTATCACCAGCCGGGCATGGAACTGCTGCTCAAGGTGATTCCCGCGGACAACATCCTGTTCGCCTCCGAGGTGGTGGGCGCGGTGCGCGGCATCGATCCGGAAACGGGGCACTACTATGACGATACCAAGCGCTATATTGACTCTGTCGACTGGCTGAGTGCCGAGGACAGGGAGAAGATTTTCCACGGCAACGCCCGCAAGGTGTATGGTCGCTTTGGTGCGCGCGGCGGCTGCGCCGGGATAGTGTGATTGCGCATGTGCGCGAGCGAACAGGGACGGTCAGACGCAGCTGGCCTTGACGCGGAGCGTATAAATCGGTATTGTGGTACTAGAATACCAAATAGCGCGCAATTCGGAGCGATCTAGGGCATGGATTTTCGGCGTCAGACAAACAGGCGGTTGTATGAAGAGCACCTTGCAACGCTGCAGCTGCTCGCCCGCGTCGAGCGCGTAGTCACCGGCCGCGCCGGCGCTTATCCACCCGCGGCGGGCGATGCCGAGTGGCCGCCGTTCGCGCGCGCGCTGCTCGCCGCGATCGAGGTCGAGATCGCGCGCCATTTCGAATTCGAGGAGCGCGACCTGTTTCCGCGGCTGGAGGAAGCGGGTGACGGCGATCTGGCGGCGCTGTTCAGCGAAGAGCACGCGACCATCCGTGCCGTCGCGCAGCCGCTCGCCGGTCTCCTGCGCCGGGCGCTCGCGGACGGACTGCCGCCGCAGCAATGGCAGGCCCTCAAAACGCTGGCGCTCGAGTTCTGCGAGCGCCTGGGTTCGCACGCGCAGAAGGAAGACGGCGCTCTGTTGCCAGTGCTCGAGAATCTGTTGGACGAGGACACGGATCGTGAGTTGTTCGGCGCCTACGCGGCGGGTTGAGGAAGGGAGGGCAAAATGGCGGAGCGTGCACAGGTGGGTCCCATTTCCGGCGTAAAACTGCGGCGGCTCGCCGCAGCGGATCTGGACGCAGTGGTCGAAATCGACGCGCAAATCACCGGCCGCTCGCGCCACGTCTATTTCGCGCGCCGCCTGCAGGCGGCGCTGCGCGCGCCGGCCGTGCATACCCAGTTTGCGGCGGAGGAGAACGGCGTGCTCGAGGGCTATGTGCTGGCGCGCCGGCTGGAAGGCGAATACGGTCGCGTCGAGCCGGCGCTGCGGCTGGAGGTGATCGGCGTGCGGCCGGGCGAGCAGGGGCATGGTTACGGCGACGCCCTGCTCGGTGCCCTGGAGGCCGATGCCCGCAAGCACAAGGTGTTCGAGGTGCGTACGCAAGCGGGATGGAGAGACCATGCCATGCTGGGCTTCCTTGATCATGCCGGATTCCAGCTGGGAGGCGATCAGGTGATCGATTGCGAAATCCATGCCGGACGCATCGGCGGCGGCGACGCGGAAAAAGTTCTGGCGCCGGAGCCACATCACCTGAGCGCCGAGATCGACCACAGCATGTCTCAGGCCAACGACTTCGAGGCGCTTGCGCGCGACCGCGCCGACGTGCGCTCGCTAGATCGTGCGGACCTCGACGACATCGTGCGCATCGACCGGCGTATCATGAACCGCGACCGCGGCGACTACATCGGGCGCGTAATGGACGAGGCGCTGCACGATTCGGCCATCCGCGTGTCGCTGGTGGCGCATCAGGACGAATCCGCCACCGGTTACATCATGGCCAGCGTCGACTTCGGTGATTTCGGCCGCACCGAGCCGGTGGCCATGATCGATACCATAGGCGTGGACCCCGGCTTTACCGGAGCGGGCATTGGCACCGCGCTGCTGTCGCAGTTGTTCGTCAACCTAGAGGCGCTGCGCGTCGAGCGCGTGGCGACCGTGATCGCGCGCGATAACTTCGGCCTGCTGGAGTTCTTTTACCGCGCCGGCTTCGGCCCGAGCCAGCGGCTGGGATTCCTTAAACGGCTGGCCTGAGCCTGGGGCATTGCCTTCCAAGAGGACTTTCGTTGGGCGTATCAGGGGCGCCCTCGCCCCGACCGCTGCCAAAATAAACCACCGATCGGCCCGGGGGCGGGCCTCCCGCAACAGCTATGGTTTTCAGGCGACATAGAAAGCGATCGCGACGAAATGCGCCGCGCTGCCGCCGAGCACGAACAGATGCCACACGCCGTGAAAATGGCGCACACGCTCATCGAGCAGGTAGAACACGATGCCGCCGGTGTAGAGCAGTCCACCCGCCAGCAGCCACGCGATCCCGGGCGCGCCCAGCCCTGCGGCGAGCGGGCGCAGCGCCGCCACGCCCAACCATCCCATGACGACGTAGATCAGGACAGACAGGCGGCGCCTGCCTTTGCCGAGCACGAATTCCTGCGCGATGCCCAGGGCCGCGAGACCCCATTCCAATCCGAACAAAGTCCAGCCCCACGCGCCGCGCAAGGTCACCAGCGCGAACGGCGTATAGGTGCCGGCGATGAGCACATAGATGGAGCAGTGATCGAGCTTGCGCAGGATCGGCTTAGCCCGCCCGCGCAGACTGTGATACAGGGTCGAAGTCCCGTAGAGCAAGAACAGGGCCGCGCCGTAGATGGCACAGCCGACGATTTTCCAGGCATCCCCGTTGCGCGCGGCAAGGACGATCAGCAGCGGCGCGCCGATGGCCGCGAGCACCGTGCCCGCGAGGTGAGTGATACTGTTGAGACGCTCGCCCTGATACATGGCCTAGCCAGTGTAGCGGAGACGGGGAGCGGGCGGGGCGGAATCGCAGCGCCATGACCGGGCGCACCGCCTGCGCGGTGCGGCTACGCAACCGGAGAATTCAGCCGTGAATGCTGTGGTATTTTGCCAACAGCTCTTCCTTGCTTTCGCGAAAGTCCGGATGCGGGACGATGCAGTCTGCGGGACACACCAGCATGCACTGCGGCTCGTCCTCGGCGCCCACGCACTCGGTGCACAGCAGCGGATCGATGACATAAGGGGTGCCGGCCGTAATCGCTTTGTTTGGACAGGATTCGACGCATGCGTCGCAGTCGGTGCAGTCGTCGTTGATTAACAGGGCCATTCAAATCTCCTTCGTTTATAGGAATGCGGACGATGCCGTTTCCGGCATCCGGCGTTCAGTAACACGAGTTCAGGCTGCGGCGCGCTGCTGCAGTTCATGCAGCTTGCCATGCCTGAACGCTCCCCACAAGGCCGCGCCGATTGCGCCGGCGCAGATCGAGTCGGGATGATTGACCACGGTCAGCCCGGTGATCTTCTCGTTGAGCAATTCCTCCTGCACCGCCAGAAGCAGCCCCACGTCCAGCGCCAGGCCGCCGGTAAGCAGGACCGTGTCCTTCATGATGCCGGTCACTTTCAGCAGTTTCACCAGGCGCGAGGCCATGGACAGGTGGATGCCTTTGAGGATGTCGGGCGTGGGGATGCCGCGCGAGACCATGTTGATGACATCGGTCTCCGCCAGCACGGCGCAGATCGAGCTGATCTTCTCCGGCGTCTGCGCCGACCTTGACAGGGGTCCGATTTCCTCGACCGCGACGCCGAGGTAGCGCGCGATGTTTTCCAGGAACTGGCCCGAGCCCGAGGCGCACTGGCTGGTCATCTTGTACGCCAGCACTTTGCCGCGCTCGTCGACGTAGATGGCGCGGCCATTGAGCGCACCGATGTCGACCACGCCGCGCGCTGCTGGATTGAGAAATATGGCGCCACGGGCGTGCGTGGTCATGGAGTAGAAGTGCCCGGTGGCGAACTTCACGTTCTCGCCTTCGCCGGTGGTAGCGACGTAATCGACGTCGGCGGGTTTGAGCCCCGCCTCCTCGAGCACCTCGTCGTAACCCGCTTTCGCCAGCTGCAGGTTGTCGCGCCGGCGGATGCGCTCGACGCGCCGCGCGAGCCACTCGCTCTTGCCGCCTTCCGTTTTGAACAGCGCCGTCTTGACGACGCCCGAGCCGATGTCGATGCCGACGCTAATGGTCATGATGTCACCTCCGCTATGTTCATACTCTCGCCTCCGCCGTTTTGCCTTCCTCGACGATCGCGCGCCAGGCAAAGGTCGCGCCGCCAAGCGCGCCGGTATAGATGGAATCCGGATCGATATTGAGCTTCACTTCGCCGTAGTTCTCGCGCACCAATTCCTTCAGCGACTTCACCGCGGCCTCGTTCTTGGCCACGCCGCCGGTAAACGTGAATTCGTTGCGCACACCGCCCGAACGCGCCAGGATCGACATTGCGCGCAGGATGATGGCGCGGTGCAGACCGAGCATGATGTCTTCGCGCTTTTCACCCAGCGACAGGCGGTCACGCAATTCGGCGCCGGCGAATACGGTGCAGGTGGAATTGATGCGCACGTTTTTGGTTGCCTTCATCGCCAGCGGCCCGAGTTCGTGCAGGCCCATGTTCATCTCGTCGGCGATGTAGCCGAGGTAGCGCCCGCAGCCGGCGGCGCAGCGGTCGTTCATCTGAAAACTCTCGACGATGCCGTGCGGGTCCACCTGGATCGCCTTGGTGTCCTGGCCGCCGATGTCGAGCACGGTGGCCGTGCCGGGGTACATCACGTGCGCGCCCAGACCGTGGCACAGAATTTCCGAGCGTATGTGCTCCTTGGAAAAGGGCAGGCGCGCGCGGCCGTAGCCGGTGCCGATCACGTAGCTTTCCTCGAGCGGGGTCTCGAGCACCCCCTGGATCGGCGCGCGGATGGCGGTTGCGCGGCCGGCGGTTTCGGGCATCCCCTTGAACGTGCGGTCCAACGCGCGCATCAGGTTCGCACCCATGGCGTCGGCGTAGACGCGGTTCTCGACTTCGATGATCGAGCGGTCGAACACGTTGAGCACCATGTCATAGCGAATGCCCATTTCCTTCGCCACGACCTCGCCGATGGCGAGGTAACGGCTGCCGGCGATGTCGCGGAAAAAGTCAGATTTGCGTTTCGCGCCCGGCGCGAACAGATCCGGCGCCTCCGCCTGCAGGCGCTTGAACACTTCGGTCAGTGCGGTGGTGACCGCCGCGGCGTTGTCGCCAAAGCGCGTGCCTTCGGCATTGCGGCGGCAGGTGGCCTCCAGGTCGGCGAGTTGCTCGAGAAACTGTTCCAGCCGGAAGTCGCGCTCGAGGTGCCCGAGGAAGTCGTCCAGCGCTCCGTTGAGTGCGCCCGAGCGCGACAGCGCATTGCGGAACAGGTGAAAGCGCGTGTTGACCAGCGCCTCCTGTTTGGCGATGGCGGCCGCCGTGTCGTAGTTCGAACGCGAGTTGGTGATGCCGCGTCCGAGGATGTTGCGGTCCTCGTCGATCACCACCGCCTTGGTGGTGGTCGAACCGAGGTCGATACCGATGAAGCAGCGCATGATGGTTTCCTCGAGTCTTCTAGTGAACGGCGCCGGCGGCGGCGCGCTTCTGCTTGATCATCTGGAAATAGCTCTCCAGCCGGTTCTTGATGTTGGCCGGGGAAAAGTAGCGCGGGTCCACCAGGTCGGACTCGATGAACGCCGCCGGTTTCCCCGTGCGCTTCTCGACTTCGCGCAGGATCAGCAACTGGCCGGCGGAGAAGCTGTTGCAGCTCTTGATCGAATTGATCAGGAGGCCATCGGCCTGGTACTCGTCGATGTACTTGCAGATCATGTCGATGCGCTGCGGCAGGTTGAGGTTGGTATAGCAGCCAAGACAGTATTCGGCGAGCGACTCGATCGGGTGATCCGGATCGTGGCGAAAACCGAAGTCGTAAACGCCCCCGACCTTGGCATAGGTGGAACTGACGACCACCGCGCCTTCATCGGAAAACATTTTCCAGAATTCGCGGAAGTGGGTCCAATTGGGCGGGCCTTCCACCACCAGACGGTACTTCTCCTCGGCCATCTCCCCCTCGGGAGTGATCGGACCCTTGCCCTCGCGCACGCGCTGCTCGATCTCCTGGCGCAGCACACGGTAGTACTCCGTGGCTTCCTTGGTGCCGCGGAAGGCGGTGAACATCGGTCCGATGTAATACACCGCGCCGAAATAGCCGTCGATGGGCGAGGGGCGGTTTTTGGCCGACTGCAGCACCTGCACCAGGTCTCCTTCGGCCCTGGCCGATTCCTTCATGTACTGGCGCAGGCGGTCGATGTCGAACTTGACGCCGGAGACGCGCTCCAGCGACGGAATCACGTTCTCCTTGATTTGCTTGACCACATAGTCGCGCATGTTCTGTGAGATCTTGCCGTCGCCCTGGTAGGGCACGTGCAGCATGGTGGTCTCGCAATTGTATTTCTGCCGGATCAGTTCGAACCACTTCATGAAGGTGAAGCAGCCGGTGTAGGACAGGAGCAGCAGGTCGGGATGCGGCATGGGCTCGCCGGTTGGACCGATCTCGCCGCCCAGCATTGCGCCGAGGTCGGCTTTGACGTAGGTGCACACGTCCTCCGAATGACCGTCGCGCTCGGCGTCCATGATCATCTTGCCCGATTTCTTGCGCATGCCGTTCTGCAGCGCATTGGTCTCCGGCAGGCTGCGGGCGAAGTCGAAGCACATTACCAGTTCGTTCAGGTTGCCCGGGACGAAGGTGGCCGCGACCTTCTTGCCGCGATCGTGCGCGGTAGCGATTTCGTGATAATTGCGATTGATCATTTCCTTCTGCAACAGCATCGCGTCCTCTTTCTGCGCAACCGGAACCGGCTTCTTCGAGGCTTGCGCAGGTGTCATTTGTACAGGTGTGCTCATGCTAGGCGGCCTCCTTGGATTTTGTACGAATTTCGGCAGCAAACAGTCGGCCGCTTTGCGGCAATTCGCCTGGTCGCATCCCCACGCAAGCGTGGGGCCCCTGCTCCGGGGCTCATGCCGCGCTCCATAGTTTGATTGAATCGGCAAAGGTCCCGGCCTGCTCGCGGATGGGCGCCATCTGGCCGGTGTTCTCGGCGTACTTGAACGCCGTATAGGGAATCTTGTGCTCATTCAGCACTGCCTGCAGCATCGGCCGCTCGAGCAGCGCCGGGTCGCAGAAGGAGGGCGCCGCGAAAATGACGCCTTCACCGGCATTCAGCTTGGTCGAATCGAGCAGGTACTTGCCCTTGTCTTTCTTGAACTCATCGTACTTGGACGACGTCTGCATCGAACGGTGCAGGAACGATTTCGACAATTCGTCCAACGGATCGCCGGTTTCGAGCACGTCGTCCGTCAGCATGCGCATGACCAGCATGAAATCATCGTCGACGATGTAGCAGCCAGCCATCTCGATCGATTTGATCAGACTCAGCGGCGGCTGCTCGCAGAACGCGCCAGTCAGGACGATGCGGGCGTTGTCGCGCACCGGCCGCGCTACCGCGTCGGTCGCGGCGATGTATTCGCGTACCAGCTTGGTATGTTCCTCCACCGGCAGCACCATGCCCGCACGCAGCACCACGTAGACCTCCGAGGTCGGCGCCTGCCAGGGTTTGGCGGCGCGGTATTGGTACAGCTCGTGCACAGCGCGCCGGTTTTCGTTGTACACCCTGATCGAGGCGCGCAGGGCGTCGTCGCTGATCGGCTTGCCCGCGAGCTTGCCGATGTCATCGCGCAGCACCTGCATCTCGTGAATGTAATAGGTGCCGCCGACGCTGTCCTGGTAGTTCTGCGGCACGTCGAAATACCGGACGTACTTGTCCTTGAACAGGATCTGCCACATGCCCGAGAGGTTGCGGATGACGTCGCAGATCGAAGGAAACAGCATCCCGTCCAGACAGTCCAAGCGCCCGGTGAGTCCCAGTTCCAGGGTGGAGCGCGGAATGCGGCAGATGTAGCTCTGGTAGTAAGCGTCGCCCTGGATCACTTCGAGCTGGTCGCCCCCGCCCATGATGCCGACCGGCAGCATGCCCGCGGCATGGATGATTTCGCGCGGCACGTAGACCGGCATGAAGCCGATCGCCTTGCGCCCGGGAGCGGCGGCCTTCCACTCTTTCACCGAAGTGAAATTCAAGTCTTCGAACAGCGCCTGGCAGCGTTCGACGATCTGTTGCACGGTCTGGCTCATCGGTGCTCCCATCATTTGTGCTCCCATTTTGGCGGACGCTTGGCGATGAAAGCGGCGAGGCCTTCGTTCGCGTCGCGGGTTTGCATCAGGCGGGTGAGGTAGAGCCGCTCGACCTCGGCGATGCGCCGGCGCACGCGCAGCAGGTAACCGCCGCGAACTGCGGCCACCGCGCAGGCAAGCGAGCTTGCGCTTTTTCCGGCGAGGTACTGATCGAAATAGGCAAGCGCCGCGGCTTCCGCGTCGGCCGACACGGACTGCACCAAGCCAAGGCGCAAGGCTTCGTCGGCGCCGATCGAACGGCCGGACAACAGCAGGTCCTCCGCCGCCGCCTGGCCGATGCGCGGCGGCAACAGGCAGGATGCCGCCGGCGCGAATACGCCGAGCTGGATTTCCGGCTGGCCGAGCTTGGCATCGGCCGCGGCAAATATCAGGCTGCCGCCCATGGCGAGTTCAAGTCCGCCGCCAAGGCACTGGCCCTTGACCGCGACCAGGATCGGCACTGGCCATTCGAGCATGGCAAGCAGCAGCGCGTGCAGGCTCGCCAGCATCCCCGCACAGCGCTCGGCCAGATGTTCCTCGACGCTGGCACCGAAGGAAAAATGCGGCCCCTCGGCATCGACCAACACTGCCCGATGTTGGACCGCACTCGTGCGGTGTGCCGCATTGCCGCGGTGCGCATCGAACGCGCCCTGCAGCGCCGCGATCATGGCCGCATCGACGATGTTCGCTTTGGGCTTCGCCAGGCGCAGCCGTAACAGCGCGCCGTCGCGCTCGATCCAGACCTTCAGCGGCCCGGCGTCCAGTGGCGAATTCGTGCTCACGGCATCAAGCCTTGTGCTTGTTCTTCGGCTGGATCGCGTTGTGCAGGGCCTCACCCCAGCCTTCGCCGCGCGCGAGCCGCTGGCGCAGGCCGATGAAGTCGACCTCGCGGTCTTCTTTCGTGCCCTCGTTGAAGGCAACGAAGCCGGCGCGCGCCTCGGTCATCATGTTGAGCGCGAGCCAGGCGCGCGAATTTTCCTTGTTTGCGTTCCAGGCGATCAGCTTGGGTTTGCGCAGTTCTTCGATGGTCTTGGTGGTGCAGTCGGGGAAGGTGAGCAGCATCTTGGCGCACAACTCCTCGACCTTGGCGTCGAGCAGCGACAGGTCTACCGTGCCCTTCGCCATCAGCGCCTTGCCTTGTTTCGCCGCCTCGCCCGTCTTGAAGTCGCCGAACACCAGCTTGCCGAATTCGTCGGTCATCTGCTTGGTTTCCACCAGCGGATTGGCGATGAACTTGCCGTCCACTTTCAATGCCGGCACCACGTCGGTAAGCACGCCCATGTAATAGGCCCTGTGTGCCGAGAACGGCTCGCACAGCACGCACGCTGCCATGGCGCGCTCGGCGCCTATCATGAGCGGAAGAAAGTCGGTGGCGCCGCCGATCGGCGCCGAGCCGTGCTTGGGCCCGGCCTGGCCGAAGCGCGCCAGGTCCTGTGCCACGGAAAAGTCGCAGGCCATGCCGATTTCCTGGCCGCCGCCGATGCGCATGCCGTTGACGCGGCAGATCACCGGTTTGTCGCAGGCGAGAATCGCCGACACCATGTCGTTGAACAGGCGCATGTACATGCGGTATTCCTGCGGGTGGCCGGCGTAGTACTCCGCGTACTCCTTGGTGTTGCCGCCGGTGCAGAAGGCTCTGTCGCCGGCGCCGGTGAACACCACGCAATTCACGTCGCGCGCATTCGACGCCGCACGGAACGCGAGAATCACCCCTTTCACCATGTCGGTGGTGTAGGAGTTGAACTGGCCGGGGTTGTCGAGCCAGATCCAGGCGTTGTAGAGGCCGGGCACGACCTTGCCGTCGGGCGTCTGCGCCGGGCGCTTTTCGTAGCGCACGCCGGGGCGGGCGAAGTCCTCGTCGAGTTCGTGGTTCTTGAATTCCCGGACCGCGGATTGCGCGGCGGAGGCTGCAGCGGTGTTCATGAACGAATCTCCTTAAAGTGACGGAACCAGAACGGCGCGGCGCTTGATATCGCGATGGTGCGTCGCCTCGAATACATGATTGATGTCGGAGAGCGGGTGGACTTCGACGAAGGGCTTCACTTTGACTTTGCCCGCGAGCACCAGTTCCAGCGCCGCCGGATAATGCTCGGGCGTGCAGCCCCAGTTGCCGATGGCGCGCGCATCGAAAGCCATCAGATTGGACAGCCGGATTTCGACCTTGTCCATGGTGAAGCCGACCACGCTGAGCGTGGCGCCGTGCACCAGCAGGCCGTAGGCGGTCTGTTGCCCGGCGGCGCTGCCGGAGCATTCGAATATGAACCACTCGGTTGCGCGCAGGCCGTTGTCCTTGGCGAATTTGGAGATCGCACCCTTTAGCGCCTTGGGATCGAGTTCCTTCGGGTTCAGCGTGTGCGCTGCGCCGTAGTGCGAGATCGCGGCGAGCTTGGCCGGGTCGACGTCGATGGCGACGACTTTGGCGCCGAAGGCATTGGCCACCTGTACGCAGTAGCCGCCGACGCCGCCGGCGCCGATGACGATGGCGAGGCTGCCCGGGGTGACGCCGGCGCGGTGCACCGCCTGGTAAGGCGTGGTGACCGCATCGGCCACCACCGAAACTTCAGACAGATCCATGCCGATCTCAGCCAGGCGCTTTACGTCGACCGGGCACAGCCCGCGCGCCGGAACGGCGATATGCGTGGCGAAACCGCCCTGGATGTCGTTGCCGGGCATTTTCTGGGCGCGGCAGATGGCGGCGCGACCACGCTTGCACAAATCGCATTCGCCGCAGGGAATCACGGCGGGCACGATCACCGATTTCCCCATCCAGCTTTCGGCGCCGCTGCCGGCGGCGACCACGCGGCCGCTGATCTCGTGACCGAGCGTGAGCGGCAGCGCATGATTGGTGCGCACGCCGTCATAGAAATAGCCGAGGTCGGTGTGACAGACGCCGCAGCCGGCGATCTCTATCACCACTTCCGCAGGCTGAGGCGGAAACGGGTCGAATGCCGATTCGACCATCGCGACTTTCGGTGCTGTCATCATCCAGCGGTGTGCCACTGTACTCATGTGATGCCTCCAATTGCAGCTGCTGCCTTGCAGTTTGTACCTGTGTTTCAGGTACGGCTTGACTTTTTGATGCTTAATTAAGTATTATGGTACTAGAATGCGTATTTAGAAGTCAAGTCCAAAATGAAATTGTTGGCGCAACATCGCAACTAAGGTCCTTACTGCCCGGCAAGACGGAGGTCATACCGTGTCAAAACACAAAGACAAGACCAAGGAAAGTATTTCGATCGCGATCACGGGCAGCGGCGGCGCCGGCGTGATGACCGCAGGCAACCTGCTGCTCGAGGTCGCGGCCCAGGCCGGCTGGTACGGCCTGATGGTGCGCTCCAGCGGGCCGCAGATCCGCGGCGGCGAAGCGGCGGCGCTGCTGCGCTTTTCGCAGGCACCGGTCGAATGCCTGGACGACCGCTTCGATGTCCTGATCGGCATCGACTGGCAGAACATCCACCGCTTCGCCGACGAGATTCCGCTCGATGCGGCGAGCGTGATGCTGGGCGACCCCGACCAGGGCGAGCCGCCGGAGGTATTCGTCCAGCGCGGTGCGCGCTATGCGTCCCTGCCGTTCAAGCAGATGGCCAAGGCGCTGCCAGGGAGCTGGCCCAACATGATCGCGCTCGGCCTCGCCGCGGGATTGATAGGTTTGCCCGCGGACTCGGTCAAAGCCGTATTGCAGAAATCGCTGAAGAAAGGCGGAGGGGAGAAAATGGCCGCCAATCTCGCCGCTGCCGATGCGGGATACGCCGCCGCCGCGACTGTGCCGGCGGTGCCGCGCCTTGCACCGAGCGCAAGCAAGAAATCCCACGATGCGCGCTGGCTGATCACCGGCAACCAGGCAACCGGCTACGGCGCAGTGCGCGGCGGCGTGCGTTTCTGCGCCGCCTATCCGATCACGCCGGCGACCGAAGTGCTCGAGTGGCTGGCGCCTGCGCTGCCCAAAGTCGGCGGCGTTCTGGTGCAGGCCGAGGACGAGCTGGCTTCGATCAACATGATCATCGGCGCCTCTTACGGCGGCGTGCCCGCGGTGACCGCAACCTCCGGACCCGGCTTGTCGCTGATGACCGAAGCGATCGGGCTGGCGGTCGCGGCTGAAGTGCCGATCGTGGTCATCGACGTGATGCGCGGCGGGCCGTCGACCGGCATTCCGGCGAAAAGCGAGCAAAGCGATGTCAACATCGCGCTCAACGGATTGCACGGCGATGCGCCGCGCATCGTCGTCGCGCCGAACTCCATCGCCGATTGCGTCTCTGCGACCCAGTGGGCGGTGTACCTGGCCGAGGCGATGCAGTCCCCGGCGCTCGTGCTCTCCGACCAGTATTTCGGCCAGACGCGCGCGGTGGTGGACCCGCCCGCCGATATCGGCCTCGCGAGCGAGCGCCTGAAGGCGAGCGCAGGGGCGGAGGGCTACAAGCGCTACGCCATCACCGCGTCCGGCATCTCGCCGATGGCGATTCCGGGCACACCGGGCACGGCGTACACGGCCGACGGTCTGGAGCACAACGAACGCGGCCTGCCTTCGAGCCAATCGGGCGACCACATCCGGCAACTCGACAAGCGCGCGAAAAAGCTGGCGGATTTCGATTACGGCGAGCGCTGGGCCGAAGTCGAAGGCGAGGGCGAGTTTGCGGTCGTCACTTTCGGTTCCTGCACCGGCGGGGGGGGGGGCGCGCGGGCGCGCCCCCCCGGCCCCGGGGGGGAAGGGGGGGGGGGGGGCCGCCGGCCGGGGGAGGGCGGGGAACA
>VFSW01005588.1_pt1 | contig 18574 bp, 20 predicted proteins | sample 5358111 | NCBI WGS metagenome assembly VFSW01 (sample SAMN11554181, study PRJNA540505) | mine drainage metagenome | isolation source: sediment from site ElyBrook_90M | place: USA: Ely Copper Mine, Vershire, VT | collected 2017 | reverse complement strand
AGTTTCAGGTCATGATCGATATGCCCGATGGCACGCCGCTGGAGCAAACTACGCGCGTGGCACAGACGCTAGGACGCTATCTGGGGCAGCAGCCGGAAGTCACGAACTACCAGATCTACGCTGGAACGTCAGGGCCGTATAACTTTAACGGCCTGGTGCGACACTACTTCCTGCGCCGGCAGCCCAATCAGGCCGACATTCAGGTCAATCTGTTGTCTCGTCATGACCGCAAAGCGCAAAGCCATGAAATAGCGCGCCGCTTACGTCCGGAGTTAGACAAGCTCGCCGCGCCCTTTGGCGCTCGCGTCAAAGTTGCCGAAGTACCGCCCGGTCCGCCGGTGCTGCAGACTCTGGTCGCCGAAGTGTACGGACCCGACTACAAAGGTCAGATTGAACTGGCAGCTCAGATCAAGAAAGTCTTTCAAGAGACACCGGGCGTCGTGGACGTGGACTGGTACGTCGAAGACCCGCAAACCAAGTACGACCTGAAAGTGGACCTCGACAAGGCGTCGCTGCACGGAATTTCCGCCGCGGATGTTACTCGCACATTGCAAGTGGGACTGACTGGAGCCGATGCCGGGCTGCTGCACGATCCTCAATCGCGAGAGGATGTTCCGATCGAGGTGCGCCTTTCACGGCCCGATCGTTCCGGTATTCAGGACCTTGAAAACCTCAAGCTCCCGACTCCTTCCGGTGGTCAAATCGCGCTGCAAGAAGTGACGAACCTGCAACAGACCACCATCGATACCAGTGTGTATCGCAAGAATTTGCAGCCAGTGGTCTATGTGACGGGAGATGTGGCAGGTGGAGAAGAAAGCCCAGTGTACGCCATCATGAAGATGAGCGACGCGATCGACAAGATCAAGTTGCCCGATGGCTACGGGGTAAAGCAATACAAGGGCACGACCATGCCGGAACGTACCGACCGCTTCTCCATGAAGTGGGATGGTGAGTGGCACATCACGGTGGAAGTCTTCCGTGACCTCGGACTAGCCTTCGCCGCGGTTCTGGTGCTGATCTACGTCCTGGTCGTGGGCTGGTTCCGCTCGTTCGTCACGCCGCTTGTCATCATGGCTCCGATCCCGCTCACCTTGGTCGGCATTTTGCCGGCCCACGCCATGATGGGCGCTTTCTTTACGGCGACCTCGATGATCGGCTTCATAGCTGGAGCCGGAATCATCGTGCGCAACTCAATTATCCTTGTCGATTTCATCGAATTGCGACGCTCGCAGGGCATGCCACTGGAAGAAGCCGTCGTGGATGCAGGAGCGGTGCGCTTCCGCCCCATGCTGCTGACCGCAGCCGCGGTAGTCGTGGGCGCAAGCGTGATCCTGTTCGATCCCATTTTCCAGGGGCTCGCTCTCTCCCTGATGGCAGGCGAAGTAGCTTCCACAGTGCTCTCGCGCATGGCCGTGCCGGTTCTCTACTACATGAGCGAGCGGCGCAACCAGACGAAACTGGGCGCCGCGGAATCTCACCTACAGGAGGTACAAGTATGACGGTAGAACGTGGTCTTCGATTGATGGCGGGTGCGTTCATTTTGATCTCGCTTGGTCTGGGATACTGGATCAGCCCCTACTGGTATCTGTTCACTGCGTTTGTTGGACTGAACCTGTTCCAATCCGGACTGACGAACTGGTGCCCCGCGATGTTCGTGCTTCGAAAGCTGGGATTGCGCGAGTCGTTACCACTTGTCTCGAAAGGCTGATGGATCAGACGATTCGACGAAACCAATGACATCCATCGTCCAAGTCGAATATCGACTCAGTCTATTGTCGATTCGCCGAGAGGTTCTCGAATCGCTCGGGCACACGGTGATTTCTGTCGTGGGTTCGCGTGCTGCACGGAATCTTGATCTCTCGAATCGATCACCTAGAGTCATCGTGATCGGGCATGGCGCCTCTCGGCCAGAGCGCCAAGGCCTTATCAATTACTTCCGGCAGTCCGCGCCGGGCGTCCCGCTGCTTGCACTTCTGCGCAGTCGCGATGACGACTTTAGCGCCGTCGATTACAACTGCCGGGCAGACGATCCACCTCTCTGGGTGAGGACGATTGCACTACGTCGACCTGTGAGGATGGGTGTGAGTACGACCGCCGAGCAGTGAATAAAGACAGACGATCATCCGAAATGTTGAGGAGTTCTATAAATCGAAAGCGTTGAAAGGGAGAAATGCCATGAAACGTAGCAAACTGTTACCGATTCTGTTATTGATGCTGACTTCGTTGTCTTTGGCCCAGAGCGCCCCGTCGGGCCAGCGGGCACAACGGCATGAACAGATGCAGGCGATGTGCAAGGAACACATCGAAGCTATGAAGACGGATGCGCAAAAAATGCATTCCGCTTTTGACAAGATGAAGGCCAACGTTGCCTCCATCGGCAATGCCGATGAGAAGGCACGCTGGCAAGCGAATATTGAAATGTGGCAGACCATGGTGGACCACCACGACCAGATGCTGAAACACATGGAAGACGCCCAGGCCAAAGGCATGGGATGCGGAATGATGATGGGCGGCATGGGAATGGGTGGCGGTATGAGCCCGATGAAACCAGCCCCGACCGGACCCAGCGAAACCAAGCCGCAGTAGCGGGGAACCGTACGCTGGGTCTGATGCTGCGACCGACCGGCCGCGGACTATCACGCTCAGGTAAAGCCGCGCGAACCGGACGTGCCGCAGCCCCCGGCAGCGAAGGTGGAAAACTGACGTTCAACCTTGTTCGAGTGACAATTCGGGCACTCCAGGTCGGCGTCGGCGTCTTTCATGCGACGCAGCATCTCGAACCCTTTGCCGCAGCTGCGGCAAAGGTATTCATAAAGGGGCGTCACGAACCTAGCTGCTGGGTTTTAATCATCTGCAGCAGGGTCCTACTGCCGGTGTAAGTGTACATTTAGATGCAAACAGCGACGACAATTAAGATATCCTTGGCTCCGTTGTTCAGCAGTGCGAAAGCGGTTGAAGATTTTGTCAGCAAGAAATGGGGTGCGGGCGCTTCCTGTGGCCTCTCTCGCTTCCGGCGACAGCGGCAGATGCGTCGCTGGTGAAACTCGGCGTCACGTTCGGGAAATGCAGCGAGTAGCTCGTGGATGAACAAATCGTCATCTTCTGGAAAAGGGGCGGTAATGTTCTGGTCGTATCGTAATGATGCGGTGGCCGTGTTGCAACACGCCAGGATCACGCTGAGTTCGGTTTTAACATGTCAATGTACATGCCCGATAAGAGCAGCCGCCGCTCGTTGATTTTGCTATTCGTGGGTATTTTGCAAACAGCATTGGCCGTCTCGCAGGAGTTGCCAGATGCTCCGTCAACGGTCATGGGCACGAGTTTGTACGCCGCTGAACACTCGGATACAGCTACCGATCCGCCGCAATCGTCTGGTACGGTACCCTCGAATTCAAGCAATAGCAAGTTTCTCTCTCGATGGGTAAAACGCGGGCTCCGTGATCAGGCCGACATCTATACCAGCCCGCTCCATCGTTCTGAAATGAAGTGGGTGATCGGCCTGTCCGTTGTCACGGCAGGCCTGATCGCGATCGACAAGCATGCTTCGGGCGCGCTCCCGAGAAATCCTTCGAGTGCGAGCGCTGACATCTCCGACGTCGGACTGTTCGCTTCCGCTGGAGCGGTGGGCGTCCTTCTCGTCAATGGATCGACCCGAGGGGATTCTCATGCCGTTGAAACGGGCGTGCTGGGAGCCGAGGCGATGGCCAACAGTGGCGTTCTGTATGCACTCCTGCAGCTCATTGCCGAGCGTGAACGTCCTCTACAAGGAACGGGTCAGGGACATTTTTTTCAGACCAGCGGCTTGGATAATTCATTTCCCTCCGGCCATACGATCTTCACTTGGACAGCTGCCAGCACAATTGCGCACGAATACCCCAAGCCTTGGGTAGAATGGCTTACTTACGGAACCGCGACGGCCGTTTCAGTCACACGATTCACCAGCTTGCAGCACTTTCCCTCCGATGTTGTAGTGGGAAGCACACTCGGGTTTTTGATTGGACGCCACATCTTCCATGCTCACTGCAAGGTTGGTTTCAGCCCGGTTTGCAGCACAAAATAATCTAGGGAAACAAGGGAAACAAATGTTGGCCTCCGAGAAAGTGAGGTGAATGATGTGGAGGAATAGGTTGTGCAAGCGGGCTGGCGTTGTCTCTCGTGCCCTCGTTATTTGCTTGCTCGTTCAAGGGGCCCCATCTCTGATCGCTCAGATTGCTGCGCCGGGAACACTTCGCGGCACGGTCACCGACGCGTCCGGTACGGTGGTTGCGAATGCCGTCGTTACGGCGACGAGCACAGACACTGGTCAGACGCAGAGGACAATTACGGGAACCGACGGTGCTTACAAGTTCGACCTGCCTCCCGGAAATTACCGGATGAAGTTTGAGAGCGCCGGTTTCAAGACTTTGGAGATTTCTTCCGCAACATTCAATGGGACCGAGGCGACAGTTCTGGATGAAAAGCTGGAGGCCGACGAACCAACCGCCCCCCAACCAACGCCCGCTCAACAGGACAATTTGCCCAACGCCCCTTCCAGCAGCGCGACAGCACCTTCGCTTTCGGATCTTGGCCTCACGCCGGAGCAAACTCAGGGAGACGCCCGCGAACAAGCGTTGCTCGATAAACGGACGCACATGCTGAAGATCCATCAGCGGTTGGGTTTGATCACGACCATTCCGTTGATTGTCACCGTAGCCACCTCCCTCAACGCCGGGGGCAAGAGCACCAGCACGGCCTCCCGCGATCTGCATACGGCTCTCGGCGGCGTGACGGGAGATTTGTATTTCATGACCGCTTACTATGCAATCCGCGCGCCCAAGGTGCCCGGAACGGAAACCCGCGGTCCGATCCGTTTCCACAAGATCATGGCTTGGATCCATGGCCCCGGCATGATCGCGACGCCCATCCTGGGAATTATGGCTTTCGATCAAAAAAACAAAGGGGAAAAAGTCCACGGCATCGCCCAGGCGCATGGCCCGGTGGCCATCGTTACAGCCGGGGCGTTTGGCGCCGCTCTTTTGTCGGTTTCCTTTAAGTTCTGACCTCTTATGACACCGCTTATGGGGACGAGAATCGTTGCCGCCTGCCTGCTACTGCTGCTTCCGCCGCTTGCCCCCGCGGCCGATAGCCAATGGGTCCTTGAACAAAGTAGTCTCACGTACCATGTCTCGCACCCACTGCATGAGTCCGAGGGTGTCAGCCATGCGGCGCGAGGCAAGGGCGTTTGCCACGCCGGACAGTGCGATTTCTTGATCGCGGTAGCCGTGAAGTCGTTTGATTCGGGGGACAGCAATCGCGACCTTCATATGGTCCAGGTCACACGCGGCGCCCAGTTTCCCATAGTCACTGTTCGCACCCGCCTGCCCGAGTCAGTCGCCGCATCGGCGACCATCAACGCCGATCTGGAGATTCAGTTCGCCGGCCAGACTGCCCAGTACAAACAGGTTCCCTTCAAATTAGAGAAAAACGGCGGCGAGACTCACATCACAGGGACAATTCCGGCCACACTCTCCGATTTCAAAATAGACCCGCCATCGCTCCTAACCATGCCGGTCAAGAACGAAATTCCGGTGCGTATAGTCATGACATGGCGTCCGCAGTGAGCCGACAGGCCTATTATTATCCGACGTTGCGGGCACACATTTCACGCAGCTTGTTCAGAGGACTGGAACTGGTCGAAGGGCATTCAACGCTTGAGAGGTTTCCTGCATCCCACCTTGAGGTGTAAAGTCTTGGACTGGCGGAAATCTCCTATGCGATTGCTGTTGGTAGAAGATGATGTCTCCATTCAGACGTTCCTGAAACGGGCGCTGGTAGAGGCCGGATACCAGGTGGATACGGCCAGTACGGCGAAGGCAGGAGAAACCATCGCATTGGAAGGTATCCACGATGCCTTCATCATCGATCTTGGCCTTCCAGACATGGATGGGTTGGACTTGATTGCCCGTTGCCGCGCCCAGGGGAGTTCGGCACCGGTTTTAATCCTGTCTGCCCGGCGTTCTGTCGACGAGCGTGTTCGGGGACTGGAGCAGGGCGGAGACGATTACCTCACAAAACCATTCGCCTTCCCGGAACTGCTGGCAAGGCTGAGAAATCTCCTGCGCAGGTTGGCTGTTCCACAGAATGAATCGGTGCGCCTGCAAGCTGCCGATTTGCAGCTTGATCTCGTTCGTCGCGAAGCGCGACGGGGCGAACACTTGCTGCAATTGACCCCACAGGAGTTTTCTTTGCTGGAATATCTTTGCCGCAACGAAGGTCGAGTGGTGACCCGCACCATGATTCTGGACCATGTCTGGAAGATGAGGATTGATCCCGCAACCAATGTCGTCGATGTTCACATCTATCGTCTGCGCAGCAAAGTGGATCACGACACCCCGCGACCGCTGATTCACACAATTCGTGGTGTTGGCTACGTTCTCAAACATGCGTAAGAATGTGCGCTCCACCGCCGCTTGGCGGATTTCGATCTGGACAACACTGGCGTTCGCGCTCGGAACTGCTGCGGCTTTCTCCATAGTTTATTTCCTTGTCGCTCAGGGGCTCCGGGAGCGTAGCGACACCTGGCTCAGCGGCGAAGCTGAGGTTCTAGCGCAGGTATCGGCTGACACTCCGAGCGATCATCTCTACAAGCGGATAGTTCGAGAGGTGGCGGAGCTTGCTACTCAGGAAGTGCCGGATGAGCGCAATGGCCGCGGCGAAAGACTGAACTCTGTCTTTTTCTTAGCATCAAGTCCAAACAGCAGTGAAGGACCATTGTGGGTAGGCCCAGGCTCCAAGGATGCTTTTGTCGCCGCGATTCAGCGGACGAATTTGCTTCCCGGCCCACCGAAGTCCATAACCGTGGAAGGATATCGACAAACCTTTCGCGTGGTGGAGAAGGCGCAAAACGGAAGAACTGTTTATCTTGGACTATCAGATCATGGCTCCCAACATGTGCTGCACACATTGGCCCGGCGTTTTCTCACACTTTGGTGCGGCATGTTTCTGCTCGGCTTCGCTATCTCCTACTGGAGCGCACGCCGTACCCTGCACCGTGTGGAACGAATTACCGAAACCGTCGCGCGAATTGGAACCGAAGACCTAAAGGAACGCTTGCCTGAACCTGTGAATTCGGATGAGATTTCCCGATTGGCTAAGACCTTTAATCACATGCTGGACCGCCTCCAGGCTTCGGTGAATCAACTTCGCAGCGTTACTGGCGGTATCGCGCACGACCTCAAAAGTCCTGTGACTTTGATTCGTGGAACGCTGGAATCCGCATTATGTAATGAAGAAAATGACAAGTGGCGTGACTCGGTGGGCGAGGCGATCGAAGACCTGGACAGGCTCTTGCAGTTGCTAAACACCACGCTGGACCTTGCCGAAGCGGAGGCGGGTGCGCTTCACATCGATCGCCACCCAGTTGACCTTTCCGACGTCGTCCGACAATTGGTTGATATTTACCAGCCAGCGATGGCCGAGCACCGTCACGAACTGACCACTGACCTGGAAGAGCATGTCGTCGTGGATGCTGATTCGACTCTGCTGAATCGCGTAGTAAGCAATCTTCTCGAAAACGAATTGACTCACTTGCCGGCTGGCTGCCGAGTTAACATTCGCCTCCATTCGTATCAAGGTTCAGCCGAGTTAGTAATCGAGGACGACGGTCCGGGATTCCCGCTTGATATCGGCAGCCGGGCTTTCGAGCGATTCGTAAAGGGAAAACATTCTCCTGGTCACGGTCTCGGCCTTGCCTTTGTGGACGCAGTTGTCAAGGTGCACGGCGGGGTAGCAAACGTCTCGGATCGTCCAGGGGGCGGCGCTGTCATAAGTCTGTCGCTGCCCGTGAGCTTGCTCCAAGCGGCGTGAATGCCGCACTTCTGCGGACGTCGAGAATCCATCACACACAAACTTGCCCGCGCATGAAGCTCTAACGCGGCGGTGCTGAAAGAGTCCCGGGTATCGCCGATTCTCACTGTTCCCCAGTTAATGAAACGTACTGTGGTGTGCCGGAGGCGTCAGTCACCGCGAGAACACCGGTGATCGGCGTGGAGGAACACCAATGCACGGTCACGGTGCAACTCACTCCCGTAGCCAGGGTTCCGCAGTCGTTGGTCTCGGAGAAGGGCTGTGTAACTTTCACGGACTTGATGGATGTGCTTGAGGTCAGAGGATTGGTCACCGTGACCGCTCCGTCCGCACAGGCGAACATGATGAGCAAATTCGTAGAGAGCGTTACCAAGGCTCCGCTTCCGGTTAGCGAAGTGGACCGGCTCGACGCTCCCTTCACCGTGAACTTCACCGCTCCCTTGCGCAAGCCGCCCGTGGTCGGCTGGAAAGCGACCGTGGCCACGCAACTCTGTCCTGCCAGGAGCTTGGGCGGGCAGTTGTTGGTCATGGGGAAATCCGCTAGCGACGAAGCCACCGAGGTTACTGCCATAGACGCCGTACCGATGTTGCTCAGCAACGTAGTTTGCGTCGGACTGGCGTTACCCACCAGTTCGGTCGGGAAAGCCAGTTTGGGCGGCCTGACCGCAGAAACCGCTACGCTTTTTGTTATTTGCTGCGTCACCACAGCGTGCGGCAGGCTTAAGTTCCCGACTCCCGTTCCCGCCGTGCCCAGAACGATCTGGTCGTCATAGCTGATGTCGAAGAGCTGGTCGACGCGATTGTTCTTGGTGTCCGCGATGTAGATCAATCCATTGGGATCGACAAAAATCCCCGAGGGTGCTTCCACCCCGTTGATGTAGCCAAGGTAGTTCACATTCAGCGAAACTTCGTTCGCTCCAGAAATATTGTCGCCCCGGATCACCTCATTCTGCAGCGAGTCGGTGGTATAGACCTTTCCCGCCGAATCCACCGACACTCCATCCGGGGTGAGATAACCCACCGGAAACTGCCACACCGCCCAATTCGTTCCCAGCATGTCCGAAAATTCCACCACCCGCGCATTCGCGCGATCGGCCACGTAAATGTTGCCCGCCGCATCCGTGGTCACGGCCGCCGGACCGCTGAACTGCCCCGCTCCATTCCCCAGCGTTCCCAGCGTTGTCCAGTTCGTCCCCGTAATGTCGTCCATGCGCACGATGCGATCATTCTCGGTGTCGGACACATAAATCTTGCCGCTCGCATCCACCCACAGGCCCTCTGGATTGGAGAACTGCCCCGTACCCGCTCCGCAGGTACCGTACGAAGTCCAGTTCAACCCGCTCATGTTGTCCATGCGCACGATGCGGCAGTTCCCACCGTCAGACACATAGATCTTGCCGGCCGCATCCAGCGCCACGCCGTATGGCGACGTAAATTGCTTGGTTCCAGTTCCCAGCTTTCCAATGCTCGTCCAATTCGAGCCCAGAATGTCCGCTGTCTGAACAATTCGGTTGTTCCCGGTATCGGCAATGTAGACTGGTTCATACTCCTGGCTCATATCAATCAGTCCGCTACTTATAGTCCCCGTCGCCGAAGTCAACGGCGATGTCATGGTCGCCAGAGTCTCCATCACCGCTCCCGCCACCCCGACTGGGTTCCCGCCATTGATCGTTTGCGAAGCGGAAAAGTTCGCATAGAGCGCGTAGTTGTAGTAAAAAGTCCGATTCACTTCGCTCTGCGCGTACGTGAAAATCCCCGAAATGAAAGTGCCGTTGATGGAAGTCGTCCCGTCGGTCGATTGCAACGAAAAGGTGCCGCCTGTGCACCACCAGTCCTCAGTATCGCCGGTCACTGTAACGACCGTCAGCTGGCAACTCATGGTAACCGTGCCCGCCGGACTGCTGAGCGTTGTTCCGCTAATGGTCACAGTGGTGGCGGTCATACTCACAGATCCGCCGCTATTGTTGTAAGAAGATTGTGACGCCGACAACGTGGCCGCCGATGCGAGCATAAGTACGCAGCCCCAGAGTGCTTTCATGTTGATTTGCCCCATGATTGGAAAACAGGACGGCGCCCGAGCGCCTTACTGTTGGCGGCATTGTACCGCGATCTAGCAAGTTGGCGTGTGTGATTAGCGCAGATGAACAACTTGTCATCCGCTCGTCGCGTCGATTTCATGATGTAGCTGATATGGGACATCGACTGCGACGGGAAACATGAACCAGGCCGCTTTGGTCAAACCGCATCCGTGCTGCGCAACGCGTGAGTGTTGACGGTCGGAGGTAACATTTTCGGTTAAGCGCAGTAAGGCGGAAAAGTGTTTGGCGAGCTGCAGCTCGGTGACATACTAGTACCAAATGCCACCGATGCGATTCGGCTCGGCGCCGGCTTGTCTATCCAACAGCTGCCATCACCAGCCCCGGGAACTTAACACGGTGTCCTAAATGCCGCGTCATTGTTGTTTTGTGGACTTCTGTTTCTATGCACAAGCCGTGTCGGACGGACGCAAAACGTGAACCAGCCCATAGCGTTGCCAACACAACGGCACGCCGATAACATTCGGATGCAGAGTCTTCCAACGCTGAAAAAGCCGGAAGCCAAAAAAGGAGAGTTAACATGAAAACTGCCTTGAATCACTATCCCATTGCTACCATGGCGGTGCTGTGCGTATGCCTATCGGCGACTGCAATTGCGCAGCCTTTCACACAGACCGCCGCCCCAAGTTCTTCAAAATCTCGGGTTGTGGCCACCGAATCGCCGAGTGCCGCCCCGCAACTAATTCAACCGGAGGAGTTGGCCAAAATTGTGCAGTCCTCCAAGGGCGACAAGCCCCTGATTTTGCAGGTTGGGTTCCATGTTCTCTATCAGCAAGCCCACATCCCACAAGCGGAATACATCGGCCCTGCTTCTGGTGCGGAGGGCCTTCAGCAGCTACGCCAACGGGTTGCTTCTCTGCCCCACTCACAATCCATTGTTCTTTACTGCGGCTGCTGTCCCTGGACTAAATGTCCCAACATCAATCCCGCATACGGACAACTGCACGCGATGGGCTTCACTAATGTGAAGGTTCTTTACATTGCTGACAACTTTGGCAAGGATTGGGTTGACAAAGGCTATCCCGTAGCAAAAGAGCAATAAGAACGGATAACCGGATTAGACTGGGGAAGCTGTGAAAACGAAAGTCTTCGCACTCGTAGGCTTGCTGACTCTCGGCGCGGGCCTCGCCGCGCACCGCTGGATTAGACCAACCGAGATTAGCCGAAGCGGCATCGCGCGAACCCGACCGTTCGCGCCAGAACTCTCGCTTACTGATTTAAATGGTCAAAGAATCGAACTCTCCAGCTATCGGGGAAAAGTGGTTATTCTCGATTTCTGGGCGACTTGGTGCAGCCCTTGTCGAACCGAGATTCCATTTCTCGTAGCTTTGCAGAACAAATACCGTAGTCAAGGTTTACAAGTAATCGGCATCTCCCTCGATGACGACCCTGAGCCTGTCCGCGCCTTCTACCAGCAATTCAAAATCAACTACCCGGTCGCAATCGGAGATGCGAATCTTGCCGAGCGCTACGGAGGGATTCTGGGATTGCCCGTCAACTTTGTCATTAGTCGTGACGGCCGGATTTACGCCAAGCATCCCGGTGAAGTGGACCTTCCCTTGATTGAGCGTGAGATTCAGTCGCTCTTCTGACGACGCGGCCGTCCCGCATGAAGCTTTCACCCTTCATTCGACCCGGCAGAGACAATAGAGAAACTGCTGGATTGTGTTGAACGGTGTGCGATGCAGTTCCTTGGAACTTCCCAGTAACCGGAAATGCCCTCCGAACTCCCCGTGCAAGGACTCTGCTTCGTACCGAACAACGTCCAGACCGCTGCATTTCGTGGGACCTTCAGGCCCGAAAGTGCTGACGATCACATGCCCCCCCGGCTTCACTGCGCTGGCGACTTGGCGCACATATGCGAGGCGTTCTTCCCGCCCAGTCAGAAAGTGGAACACTGCACGGTCGTGCCACATATCGTAGGCGCACCGCTCCAGCGTCGCTTCGGTGATGTCGGCGACGAGCCAACGAATGTGTTCTGCGGCTGAGCCCAGCCGCCTCTTGTTCACCTCCACCGCAGTTTGCGAAATATCAAGAACACTGATGTTCTGATATCCCCGAGCAAGGAGATCGTCGACAAGAGTGGATTCGCCACCGCCAACGTCAATGATCGACGCGGAGTGCACTGGCGCCGCCCGCTCTATCAGCTCAAGGGAAGTTTCAAGATGCGGACGGTACCAGCTGACCGCGTCTGCGGCCTTCTTGCCATAGATACTTTCCCAATGGCTCTGTGCATCCATAGTGTCTCCGCTGACAAACTCTTGCTAATCATAAGCCAATCGGAAACCAGGCGGCACTGAAAGTGATGGGGGGCGATGTCATCGAATCGGAGCCGTCGCTTCGCACCCAGGGATCACTTTTTCCTGTGTTGCTGGAGCGACGGCTCCTTCGTGTTTTCTGGCAGGCTGTGCCTTTTCCTTCCTGCTGTCTTAGTGCTGAGCCTTCGGCTTTGCCTTCCTCCGGGGCGCCGATCCGGCCGGTTTCTTCTTGGCATCCTGCTGAAGCAGTGTCAGGGAATCCGCAGCGTTGAACGGGTATTCGCGAACCGACTTTTGCCCGGTGGTGCTCAACGTGATGTCTACCCGGCGATTGCTTGCCAGCAACACCGTCTGCAGGTTGTTGAGCACTCTCTGCCGCTGCTCCGGAGTCAACTCCGGATTCTGCTCAACCGCGTCTCTTACCTGGATTTCGGTTAGATTTCGGTCCTCGCCGAAGGCTTTGGTTTCCAGATTTGCGGCCGGCACGCCGTGTTCGATCAGGAAGCTTTTGACGCGCTCGACGCGCCGTTCGGAGAGCGCCTGGTTGTACTCCACCGAGGCCCGCGGGTCGGCATGGCCTCCCAGAGTCAAGTGAGCATCCGGCTTGGTCTCGAGATACTGCTTGAAATCGTTGGCCAGCGAAACCAGCGTTTGCTCCTGGCTGGTCAGCAAGCCGCCAGTCGGGTTGTCGACCCTGGGCCGAGCGGTCGCAAAGTAAATGCTGTGCAGGGCAAGCCTGGTTTCCAGTTGCAGGAACTCGGGTGAAGGAGCTGGATTCTCCACAATCACCTGCGTGCTGGCCGGCGTGTTCAGCCCGCGCGAGTCACTGCAACTCGCACTCACCGTGATCGCGCCGGCCGCTGCCCCGGACGTATTCAGGGCGGCGCTGCTCCCGCCGGTGCTGGAAACGCTGCCACTGCTCGCGGTCCAGCCGCCCACGGTTACCGGCGCGTTGTCTGGACTACTGCAGGCACAATGGATCGCGGAAGACGTGCCCATTTCCACGTCCGACGGGTTCGCCGAACACGAAATCGCCGGCGGATTCCTGGGCGGCTCGTTCACGGTAAAGGCCACCGTGCAGCTGGCCTCGCCGCCTTTCTTCATCAGAGGATCGGAGATATGCGCGGTCACTGTGTAACTGCCGCCCGCCACGCCGTTGGTGTCAATGCTCGCAGTATCCTCGCCTCGAATCGTGCCGCCATTGCTCGTCCAGGTGTAATGCAGCGTGTGCCGGGGATTAAAGTTCCGGCCCGTCGCCGTCGCAGTCGCCGGCTCGCCCACCATCACTTCGCCGGGATGGATGGCGCATCTCGCCGAAACCGGCGCCTCAGCGGGTGGAAAGCCCAACAAGAGCACCACGCCGGTTTGCAGTCTTGCGCCCCGGACATCCGTCGGGGAGGCGACCGACTCCGGACCAAACTGATGATTCGAAAACACGTAATCGGCGCGGAACATACGCCAGGCAAAGTGTCGGCTCAAGTTCAAATCGACGCCGCCACCGGCCATGAATCCGAAGCGGTTATCGTGCCCAAAGACTTCCGAAGTCAGGCGATGCCCGCCTGCCAGAGCTTCGAGAAACGGGGAAAAATGGCGGCTGCGAAAGGTGATTTTCGGGCCAACCGAGAGATTGAAGAATTCCGCGTCGTTCACTCGCATGGTCACGCCGGACTCGCCGCTGCTCAGATTCCCGCTGATGTCCCCGGTCAATCCCAACCAGCGGTTAAAGTTGTAGGTCACGCTGGCCCCGGCGCCCCGGGGATTTGATTCCAAGGGACTGCTCACCGCGAGCACTCCTTCGGGAAGCAGCCCGTGCCCATCGGCGTGCGGATAAAAGAAGGAATATCCGGCGTAGAGCTCCCATTTCGGAGCAGGACGATCCTGCGCCGCCGCCAACGTGCTCAGGCTGCACAGCAGAGCAGCTACCGCCAGCCGCGTAACTACAATCCGGCCACAAGGGTTCTTCGAGTGCGATGACATTTGCCCATTCCTCCGAACTTTCAATAACGCGAAACCACTGTTTTCCCTGGCCTGCCCCGCAGCGGAGCAGGCCTCGAGCTGACCTCACTGCCGAATACCCTATGGAGCAACTGGACAGGGAGGTACATTCACCGGATTGCTGAGCAGTGTGACGGCTCCCGTCCGGGCCAGGGCCCGCCCTTTCAGCGTGGCGCCGGTGTCCAGCGAGACCGATGCCTGGGCCATGATGGTGCCTTGGAATGTGGTGGTGGTTCCCAGCGTCGCCGAACTACCGACCTGCCAGAACACATCTTCCGGCAGAGCGCCGCCGCTCAGAATGACATCGCTGTTGTTCGCCGCCGTCGTCAGCGTCGACACAATCTGGAAGATGTAAACCCCATTGCCGCTGAGGGTAAGGTTTCCGGTGATTCCCAGCGAGGGCTGGGCGCTCGTCGTCTTATAAACACCGGGAGCGAGGGTTTGCCCTCCGATATCTGCGGTAAGGATGGCGCCTCCGGCCGCTGCTGCGGCGAAGTTGTACGCTGTGGTCAAATCTCCCTGGGCAGTCTGGGCAACCGCATCGCCCGCGTATTCCGTGCCCGTCAGTGTGCCCGGCGGAAATCCAGTGATCGACGCAGCCGGCCATATGCCCACATCTCCCGTAACGATCGTGGGACCGCTGTTGGCAACGGCGGGGGTGGCGGCCAGAATTCCAAACATGCAGGCCGTTCCCAACGGTACCGTGGCCGCACATGCATTGACAGATGTGGCGAAGGTCCACACATAGTTACTGGCGAGCGGTTCGCCAGCCAGATCCTCGGCCCCCGTAGTAATGGTGGCGGTATAGAGGGTGTTCAGTGCCAGAGGGTTGGTGGGTGTGAAGGTCGCGACATCGCTGGCCACGACATAGCTCACCGCTCCTGCCACCGCGGTCAGCCCCGGCCCGGTCAGCGTAAAGGTTGTGCCGCTGATCGTAGATGCCTTCATCGCCTCGCTGAAAGTGGCGGTCACTAAAGTGTTAGGACAGATGCCGGCTCCGCCAACCGGAGGAGCAACGGAGATCACCGTGGGCGCAGCACAGGGCGCGCTGCTTGAGGTGAAGCTCCATACGAAATTGCTCGCCAACCCATTGCCAGACGGGTTTTGGGCTCCGGTCGTAATCGTGGCGGTATAGAGGACGCTGAGCGCAAGCGGGCTGGATGGTGTGAACGTCGCGGTCGAGGCAGCGTAGCTAACGACTCCTGCCACGGGCGTAACGCCCGGTCCGGTCAAGGTAAAGGTTGTGCCATTGATCGTGGCAGGATTCATCGCCTCGCTGAAGGTGGCGGTCACCACCGTGTTGGGGCAGACGCCGGCCGCGGCGGTGGGGGGCGTCTCGGAAACAACGGTGGGCGCAACGCAGGGTTGGCTGGCGGTGGTAAAGCTCCACACAAAGTTACTCGCCAGCGCAATGCCATACTCGTCCACCGCTCCGGTCGTGACCGTGGCGGTATAGAGGGTATTCAACGCAAGACTCGCCGACGGGGTGAAAGTCGCCGTCTGGCTCGGCGCATCGTAGCTAACCACGCCCGCTACCGGTGCCGTTCCCGGCCCGGTCAACATAAAGGTTGCGCTATCGATGGTCGCTGCATTCATCGCTGTGCTGAAGGTGACGGTGACCACGGTGTTAGGACATGCCCCGGTGGCTGCATTGGGAGGCGCCGTGGAAACCACCGTCGGCGGGACTAGCGTTGGGTTCTTGTTCTTGTCATAGTCATTGCACCCGGCGCTGAAAACGAGCAACAGGAATGCCGTAACCCAGATCTTGCAATTGTTGTATCCGCGCGTGACCATCATCGTTGCTTCCTCGTGGCTCCCCTGTTGCTTGCGCAGTTGAGTCGGGAAGTAGCATGCAATTATGGAGCCTTTCAACCTAAGAAAGGCTTAAGGAGCGGGCTGCGACGGATCTCGATCGCATGTCGATCCCGATTGCTCCCAGCGAATTCCGCAATTGCCGCGTGTTCTCTTCCGAATCTCTCACTTCAGCCTCTCGCGGTGCGAAACTACCTCTGACATTTTTTCGGTCCCACCTCGTAGCCGCTCACCGCCCTCTTCAAGGAACTCGAGCTTCCGATGAATCGGGAGTACCATAACGGCACTCACGACGTACCGAATCGGTCCATGCAGAATATGAGCTAGGGTCTAAAAAATGATGTTGCCGCCATCCGAAAGAAAATCAGCATGCAGTCTCATGCCTGAGTGGCCGTGGACTCACTTGGGATAAACTAGGATTAGTTTCAGAGATAGGTTTGGCCCGGGCAGGGCTTCCAGACCTTAGCTCTGAGTGAAGCAGTAGTGAAGCAGTAAGGATATGAGAACATTCCCCCGTGGTTATGCTGTTGCGGCCCGGCTGCTATTGCTCTTGTGCGCCGTCCTTGTGCTTCGTTCCGCAGGACAAAGCCAACTCGCAGGCGACCTCGCATCTTCCTCCCCGCCCGCTCCCTTGCCCTTGCCAGACGTGATCAGAAATCTGCAGCAGAGAAACGCCCTCCGCGCGGCCGCCTTGGATCAATTGTTGAGTACGCGCGTCTACCGCATGCAGTACCGCGGATTCCTCGGCGATCGCGACGCCGAAATGGTGGTCCACGCAACCTTCCATGCGCCCAGTTCCAAGGAATTCACCGTGGTATCTGAGACCGGCTCCAAGTTCATCATCGATCACATTTTCAAGAAATTACTGGAAGGCGAGCAGGAGGCCGCGAGTGACGAAAACCGCCGCCGCACCGCGTTGAGCGCGGAGAATTATGACTTCACCCTGGCCGGGTACGAAAACTCTCCCGACGGCGGCCGCTACGTTCTCGGTCTGCTGCCCAAGACCAAAAACAAATTTCTCTATCGCGGAAAAATCTGGATCGATGCCCGTGACTTCGCCGTCGTGAAAATCGAAGGTGAGACTGTGAAGAGTCCGTCCGTCTGGATCAAGAAAACAGAAATTGCGCACAAATACGTAAAGGTCAATGACTTCTGGCTCCCCGCCGAGAATCACACCGAGAGCGTCATACGCCTCGGCGGCCGAGCCATCCTCTCCATTGAGTATCGGGATTACCAGATCACCAAAGCAAACCCGCAGCCCACCACGGATGCTGTCCGCCAGGATAAACCATCCCAGGCGCTTGGAATTCGCTGATCTCGATTTTTATTTGCAGGTGATACTGGGATTGTCCTTGGCGAGATCCAGGCAAGCCCGATGTTGCTGCGCCCGCCGCGCCGCGTCCTCCTGCGCAACCATCTGCGGATGCGCGGCCTGGGTTGCAGTCACCGCCGGAGCCTGCACAGCCGCTGCCGGAGCCTTATCCAGCATGGCTTGAAAGGCCGCCATCTCCTCGGGTTTGCTCCAGGGCACCTCATTCGTCTGCGTCTTGCAGTAATCGTCGGGATAGTCCCAGGCCGGCTGCACCGTCACCTTGGTCATGCCATCGTGTTCCACCAGCGTGTACGACCACACCTGTTTTGTGGTCATGCCCCCACAGGCGCTGGAGGCCATGAAAAGCTGCCCGTAGAGCGGCATCTGCGCCGGCCTCGAGAAGCGGAACTGCAACGGATCATCGGAATCGAGCGTGTAGCCGTCGTTTAGATTCGCCTGGACGATCAGCCCCTTGATCGTTTGCGCCGCCGCTTTACTGCTGAACACATACGGTCCCGGCTTGACCTTCGGTTTCTTATCGCGCGCCGCCGCCAAAGTCGCCATCGCCAAAATCAAAATCAGAATCGTAACTCGCTTCATAACCCTCTCCCCTTACGACTCTACCGACGCACCCCCTCGCGCCGCTAATTACCGGGGTCACCGATCGTCTCTGGAGGCCCGGGGGCCCACTCCTTCACTCCAGCAACTCCCACTTCTCCCGATACTCTTCCCATCGCGGAGCCCGGCTCGGAATATCCGGATAAAATCTCAAAACTCTTCGCCCGCCCCACCACCTCGATCGGCAGCAGATACCAGACATCCAGCGGCTGGACATGCGCCGCCAGCACATCAATATCTTCCGCCGTATACCTCTTCTTGCCCTCCCCGCGCGTCGAGTACACCGGCTGCACCTCATACCCCCGACGATGCAGCCTCCCCGTCGCCTTCACCTGCACCCGTAACATCCGTCCACCCTCCCGCGCCCACACCACAAAGTCATACTTCTCGCTGTCACCCCACGGCAGCGCCACTCCAAACCCCAGCGAACTCGCCTTCTGCAAAAACATCGCCTGCGACAACTCCCCAATCCTCTTCGGATTCCTCCTCCTCCGCTCCAACCACTCCTCATCCACCTCCGCCCGAATCCACGGGATCACAATCCTCTCCCCGCCCTCCATCGTCCAGCCAACATTCGCACCATCCCTAGCCATAACGCACCACTACCTCTCCACGCCGTTGCTTGCAGGGGCAGTTCA
>VFSW01005587.1_pt1 | contig 18574 bp, 15 predicted proteins | sample 5358111 | NCBI WGS metagenome assembly VFSW01 (sample SAMN11554181, study PRJNA540505) | mine drainage metagenome | isolation source: sediment from site ElyBrook_90M | place: USA: Ely Copper Mine, Vershire, VT | collected 2017 | reverse complement strand
CATCCACCGCATCCACTTTTGTCATGTTAGGACGATAAAGCTCCTGCGAAAGCTGCAAGTTATAGGGCGGGTCCGCAAAGATCAGGTCAATGGATTTTTCAGGAAGCAAGCTGAGAGTTTCGACGCAATCCCCCCGCAAAATCGAATCCAAAGGAAGTTTGTTCGCGGTCATAAATAATATCGTGTTATAAAACCCATTTGGATTTTATTTATTAGGCCGGTGGATTATCCAGCCGCACGCCATGACCGCGCACGGTGTCAATATATTTCTGCGCCGGGTCGAGCGTGGCGAGACGGTCGCGCAGACGGCGGATGAGCGCATCCAGCGCCTGGTCTGAGACGCCCGTGGATTGCTCCTCGCCCCACACCACAGCCACCAAGTCCGTGCGGCTGATGACCTGCCCAACGTTTTCATAGAGAAGCCACAATAATTTGAATTGCTGAGCCGAAAGCGGCGGGACGATCAACTGCTGATTCACCCACACGCGGCGCGATTTTTGATCCATCATTAAACGCCCGGGTTTGCCAGCGCCTTCTGTTAACGGCATGGTGGCATCCGATGTGAAGAATAAAAATTGCTGCACAAAACTGATCTGCACCATATCGCCGTCCTGCAACATGACAGGCGTGGAAAGCGCGTTGCCGTTATGATGCGTCCCATTTTTACTACCAAGGTCCTCGAGCACGATACCCTCGGCGGTCGGCGTGAGGCGCGCGTGAAAACGCGAAACCTGCCGGTCAGCAATGACGACATCACAGGTGGATTCGCGCCCAAGCACAATCGGTCGATTCAAAGGCCAGCGTAATCCTTTGAGCGGACCTTCCTGCGCCACGAGCATTGGAAATTCATCAATATGATCCATATCAAACCCTCAACTACCTGATAATAAAATCATAACAAAGACGTTTATAATATAGCATAAATCCTGTTTCTGTGCACAATCCCACGCCGAGATAAAATGCACGGATCACCTGCAAGAAGGAGACGATGGCCCCAACTTTAAAGAACGGGGAGGTCCTGCGTGGCCGCTATAAAGTCCGGGAACAAATCGGACAAGGCGGCGCTGGCTCGATCTATCTAGCCGATGATTTGCGGCTGGTTGGACGAGTCTGCGCGCTCAAGGAAGTCGAGTATGACCGCAGCCTCCCGGACGAAATACGCGAAGAAGCCCGCCAGCAGTTTTTGCGCGAGGCAACTATCCTCGCGCGTCTCGATCATCCCAACCTTCCCAAAGTCTCGGATTTTTTCTCGAACGGCATACGCGATTATCTGGTCATGGATTACGTTCCTGGGGACTATCTGCGTACCATGATGCTCAACGCCCGTCGCGAAAAAAGATTTCTGTCTGAACACGATGTGCTCAACTGGACTCGTCAACTGGCCAGTGCGCTTTCATATCTTCACAATCTGCAGCCATCCATCGTCCACCGCGATATCAAGCCCAGCAATCTCAAGATCACGCCCACAGGTCTGCTCAAACTAGTGGATTTTGGACTCGTAAAAATTCTTGCTCCTGAAGAAGTGACCATCACCGTTATTCAAGGACAAGGCACGGCGCTTTACACACCCATTGAACAATATGCTTCCGACGAAGCGCATACTGACGCGCGTTCGGACATTTATTCGTTTGGCGCGACGCTTTATCACATACTCACCAACGAACCTCCCGCCGACGCACGCAAACGGTTCCTGAATCCTGAAAGCCTGCAGCCGCCGCGCCAGATCAACTCATCCATCAGCCCGCGCACAGAAAAGGCAATTTTATGGGCAATGGCCCTGCATCCCGATGAACGTCCAAACTCCATCGAAGAACTCACTAATTATTTATTCAGCGGATATGAAATCCCGACACGCCCACGGCCCTCACAAACCGCATTCGACATTCCGCGGCTGGATATCTTTGGCCATCAAATTGATACGCTTCTCATCTGGACTTCAGCCGGGTTGTTGCTCCTAAGTTTGATCGCCACCCTAACGCGTTAATGCAAAGAGCCACTGTTTGAGTGGCTCTATTTTTCAACAACAATTCATCTCAACTTCGGCGCGACCAGAACCAGCCAGCCCCCCAACCCACAGACAATCCAAGTGCTGCCACAGTTAATATGCCGCCAATTCCATTCGAAGTGGCAAACTCTGCGCTGCCGGGTAGACCGAGTGCAATGTAGTTATAAAACAGCAGACCACCCACCAGCGCGCATAATCCCCAACGGATACCCCAGCGGGAACTTTCCAAATGTGTCCCTGCCCAGAAAATAAGCATAGCACCTGTGATGACCAAAAGCATGGTCAATAACCAGGCCGTAAAACGCGGCGCGCCCTGTGGAGTGACAAAGTCATCCTGTGGAGGCTGGGGCGTTTGCACTTGCTGCGGCGTGCCCGCTGTCAGTTGCGGAATGATAACCGTCACCGCCGCAGGCGCGCCTCCACTTGACACATCCAACTGCAAAACTTCCGAGATGGTTGCCGGGTCGCTTGAAGCGCGGATCTGGAGCAGGCCAGGTTTATCGAGGCCAAAGGAGACGCGCGCCACACCCTGAGTTGTGACCGAATCGGCCTGTTGCAAAATGCCGCCACCTTCCCCGGTCAATGTGATGGAAAAATGCACTACCGTTCCATCCGGAACCGAATTGCCGTTATGGTCAAGGATCACTCCCGTTCGAAGCGCAATTGTGTCGCCGATTTTGAAGAGTGGAACAGGAGTCGGCTCAGGAGTTAGAACATTTGTCGAAATGGGAACCGCCGGCAGGTCCAGGTTGATCGTGATGATCTGGGTTGGATTCGGCGTGGTGATCGAGGTCAAATCGTAGCCCAAACCGGGAATGGAAACTGGCGAGGCGCCGGTTGGGGTCAGTTCCTGAAAGAGCAACCGTGCAGCCACATCAATAAAGGGCGGCTGTTTGCTGTAAAGCGCATAGTACGCATCGAGGCGGGAGATGTCGGTGGCATCCATATAATATGGCGCGCCAAACGAAAAGAGCAGAACGTGTTTGTTGGGCAATAAATCCTGATGCTCGGAAAGAAAACGGCTGATCACTTGCGGCTGCCCATTGCTGTTATCAGTCAGCGAGAAGATAATCCAGCCGGAACGGTTTAAGTCGTCTTCAAGATAGGGCGGGCTTTTTCCATCTAGGTACTTGGAAAGATCACTTAAGGTATAAGAAGACAAACGAAACGTGGATGTTTGGTTACTGCTTTGTGGGCCATATAATTGAACGATCACATTCTGAAACGCGTCAAAAGGTAATGCCGATTGACTCGGGCACGTACTACATTGCTGGGCCTGCGGAACATCGGTAAAAAATATGAGCCTGTCACGGACTTGCGGCGGGGTTGGAAAGATGGTTGAAATATCTTTTGGTCCAGGGTTGATAAGCGTGGCAGCGGCGCGGGCCACTTCAAAGGTCACTTCCTGTGACTGATTGAGCGCTTCCAAATTGGAGTCAGGCATGAGCACATCGGTAATGGTAAATATATTATAAATATGATGCTTGAGTGTCAGGATACGCAGGACAGACGCGTCCACACGCTGAGCGAAAGCCGGGTCAGCCCGATATTTCTGGGCAAAGAAGCCAAGTATGTTTACAACCGTGGAATAATTATCCGGGGAATTATCTGAAATAATATTGCCGAGGAATAACATATCGTTCCCGGCCAGGAAAGCATCGCGCGCCACGGTGGGCGCTTGAAAGCTCGTGCCTGTGGAATAGAACTGGCGCACCGCGTGTGTGCCCAAATCATCACTGACCATCAATCCGCCTTGATCATGCCAGGATGAAAATTGTGGCAGGCCAAGAATGGTGGAAAGGGCCTGCGCATCAAAACTAATGGGGCGCGTGGTGGCGCGGATGTTTCCCTGAAAACCTTGATAACGAATGTGCGAAACCAGCAAACCATCCACGGTCGCATCAGGAGAAGGCGCATTACCTGTCACGCCAAAAAAGGGCAACAATTCGACCTGTTTCAATTGGTCAAGTGATTTGCGGACGGTTGCGACTTCCTCGCCATTTGGACGATCAGAACTCCCACGACCCGGAAAATGTTGGGCAATCACCAGCAAGCGTCCCAGACTACCTGAATGCAAACCGCTTACGTATGCGCTTCCCATTTGTTCGACCCAGTACGAATTACCGCCAAAGACGCCCGTGCCCACATCCCCCGTAGCGGTCGGATTCGGGGACTCGAGCACATCCAACGAAGGGCCGAAATATAAATTCACACCAAGCGCAGACAGCTCACTTCCCATCACCGCTCCAACCTTGTTGGCAAGATCCGGCTTCCATGTGGCGCCAATTGCCATCTCGGAAGGCAAAGGAGTCAATCCGCTTAGGATCTGATCGTTGGGCGCTCCATCCCCTTGCTGAGAGATGCCCACAAGAAGCGGCACATAAGCCTGTTGCGATAATTGTCCCGTCCCAGGATCGGTAATGGTTTGGAGCGAAGCATTCCATTCAGTTTGCTGCAAATTCTGGATCAATTGTTGAGCGGCAGAAATCGTATTCGGTGCGGCGACAAAATTGTCATTGGCAGATTGCAAAACGACTCCCCCAACGTGATGATTAACGATCAAGTCATATATTTTGGATTGACTGCTTGTATCGCTCCCCGTGAAATTGACCAGGAACAATTGGCCCACGCGCTCCTCGGGCGTCATCTTATCAAATAATTGACGGATGGAAGGCGGGGGTGTAACGGTCTGGGCTTGGACTTGAAGCGGGTTGCCAAACGAGGCCAGGATCAACGCTGACAACGTAAACGCATAAAAAGCGCGCTTCAATCCCTCGCGAGGGATCACGCCTGCCTCCCCACCGTTCGCAGAGCAAGTTGCGGGTCATCCGTAAAAATTCCATCCACGCCCCAACCATGCAGGCGCGTAATATCATCCGGCTTGTTCACCGTCCAAACATGAATGCGGCGTTTCAACTGGTGCACGCGGCTGACTTGTTGCGCATTAACATCTGTCAAATAAGGATGCAGAGCGGCATATTCGCCGAATGAAAAACCAAAGGAACGCGCCCAGGCACCCATCCAACCATCAAGAGCCAGCAGGCCACGCGGAACTTCCGGGAGGAAACGCTCTGCCTGTTTGAGATTGGACGGAAGAAACGATGAGAAGATCACACTTTTTTCCAGGCCATGCTTCTTGATTAACACACAGACCTTTTCAACAAGCGCGTCGCGCGGTGTGGCGTAGTTGGTCAGTTCAACGTTGATAAAAATCTTTTTGCCAACAGCTTCAAATACCTCTTCAAGGGTCGGTATCCTGGTGCCGCGAAACTGATCCGAGAAAAAATTACCCGCGTCAAGCGAGCGCAGGTCGGCCAAGGTTTTCTGAGCAAGGCGGCCAGTACCATCAGTGGTTCGGTCTAGGGTTGCATCGTGAAAGACAACAATTTGTCCATCCACAGTAAGCTTGGCATCCAGTTCAACAGCATCCGCCCCTTGAGCGAGGGCAAGTTCAAAAGATGGAATTGTATTCTCCGGCGCATGAGCCGACGCGCCGCGATGAGCAAAGATGACGGGATGAGGAAGATCAATAAGCATGATTCGCGTTTCTCGTTTTGCGTTTTGCGAAAATAAAACGAAAAGCGCAAAACGCAATGAATTTAGATTTCTACAAAATAGGCCTGTGCAGCACGGTCGATCATTTCGCGCGTCATGGTGGGCGGAACAGCCAGATAGGAGGAAATGTCGATAATCTGATCGCATAGATCGCGCGGATGCGAGGCGCGCAATTTTCGATTGCGCTTGATGTACCATTCCTGCAAAAGGTACGCCAGACCCTGATCGTTATATTCAATTCTTTTGTCAGCGGCCACGCGCTTAAAAATCTCACGATATTCTTCAAAAGATGGATCACCGATCTCAACTTTATGGCGCAGACGTCGCAGGAAGGCTTCATCGACCAGGTCCTTTGGCGGAAGATTCGTCGAGAAGACGATCAACACATCAAACGGGACCTCGATCTTTCGTCCGGTATGGAGGCGCAGGAAATCAACCCGATTTTCGAGCGGAACGATCCAGCGATTCAGCAAGTCGCGCGGGCGGACTTGTTGTCGCCCAAAGTCATCAATTAACAAGATGCCGCCATTGGCCTTAATCTGGAACGGAGCCTCATAAAATTTATGTGTGTCATCGAAAACAAGATCGAGGCCTTCCAGCGTAAGTTCACCGCCGACAACGATGAATGGGCGGCGGATCTTCACCCAACGCGGATCACGACGCGTGTTCGAACGCAGATTACCGGTGGAACTGCTGTTATTCTCTCCCTCAGGAGCCAGCCGGTGGCTCACTGCATCGTATACTGTAATCACCTGCCCATCGAGATAAAGCGCATATGGAATATACATAGTCTGGCTGAGTACCAGATTACCAAAAGCGCGCGCGATACTTGTTTTGCCATTCCCAGGAGGCCCGTACATAAAGATGGATGTGCCGGAGTTGAGCGCCGGACCTAGACGCTGGAAGGTCGATTCCGAGATAACCAATTGAGACAGGATCTGCCGCATAGTACGAGTAGTTACGGTCAATCGCCCGCTTTTCTGGCGGCGAATGGATTCGTTATAAACTTCAAACGGCACGGGAGCCTGTCCGGCATATTGACTGCGGTCGAGCGCCTCGCGCGCGCGTATATTGCCTGCAGTGGTAATGCCATACGTATACGCGCCTTCACCCAGCCCGCCTTGCGACGATCTGACTTCGATAAATTTTTCCTGTTTGAGCGCGACCAGCAATTGGTCCGTCACTCCTGCGAAGGGCAGGGCGATTTCTTCAGCGATTTTAAAACCGGTCAAATAGCCACGCGAATACAGAACCTTTAACACAAGGTCCTGGAGCCAGAGAGGCGACAGCCCGGTATCTTCAAGGTTATTGATCTGAGGCGGAACAAATGAAACAGTCGGATTGGTCATGCAGCGTCCCCTCCTGAGATGGGGAAATCGAGAATAATTTCAACTGACAAAGTGTGATTATAGCACGGCAAATCAACGCCACTTCCTGACAAACACATTTCGAAACCAGCGTGTAACGCGGGCTTTTTTTTCGTTTATAATCACGCAACTATGAATCTATCTGTGGTTATTCCAGTTTATAATGAAGTTAAAAACATCGAAGAAATCCTGAAACGAGTCAATGCCACCAATCTAACGTGGGAAATCATAGTTGTAGACGACGGTTCCCAAGATGGCACCCGTGATGTGTTAAAAAAGATGGATGGCACAACGGGTCTACGCGTCATCCTGCACGAGCGGAATCAAGGCAAAGGCGCAGCGGTTCGTACCGGACTTCAAGCGGCAAGAGGCGACATTATCCTGATCCAGGATGCAGACCTTGAATACAGCCCGCACGATTATCCCATCCTGCTTGAACCGATCAAAGATGGCACGGCAGATGTGGTGTATGGTTCACGGTTTTTAGGCGGGCCGCGCCGGGTGGCAATGTTCTGGCACATGATCGCCAATAAGATGTTGACGTTCATGACAAATATTTTATACGATACGATCCTGAGCGATATGGAAACAGGCTATAAAGTATTTCGCCGTGAAGTAGTCGATGGAATGAAGTTACACGCCAATCGTTTCGACTTCGAGCCTGAATTTACGGCCAAAATCCTTAAACGTCATTACCGCATTTACGAAGTCCCCATTTCATTCAATCCGCGCGACTACTCGCAAGGCAAGAAAATCAAATTAAAGGATGCCTTTGAAGCTGTGTGGACTCTTTTGAAATACCGGTTCATCAATTAAGACAAAATGGGCGAAGAAATTCTTCGCCCATTTTTTATTTGAACAATTCCACAAACAGAGCTTCCAAACCATCAAGCGCAACCCTGACCGAGTCTGAAACTCCTTTGCGATTCTGCGTTTCGTTATCAGGCTGGACAGCGATCAACAATACTTCAGGTCTGGATTTTTGGGGAATAAATCGGAACAAAAGCGATAAGTCTGCGCTACGGGTTTTGACCTTCATGGTTGGTAATTGATCCAGATCAATCAGCGTAATATCCCCCGAAGCGGTGTCGGGCACATCTGCGGCAACGGCGACCAGCACCAGGTCAGGGTGTGATGCTTCCAGAAATCCCAAATTTTTTTCGGGCAGGGTGCCGCCGTCGATCAACGGAATATTGACCTTGCCCTTCAAACGGTTCACCAGGAAACAACCCAACCCATCATCTCCTCGCAAACGATTGCCCACGCCGAGAAGGAGGACTTTTTTATTTTCAACCCGCCGAGTCAATTCTTCAATCACGTTTTCATTTTAACGCAACTTTGCAATTTGACTAAGTTTTGCCACCTTTTGTCAATGCGAAATGCGATCAATTAAACGCGCCGCCGTTCTTTTACGCCGCATCGTATAATGAAAGGCATATTTCAAGAACTCGAAGTATAATCACGGCGAATGAACGATCTATTTAATCAAATTCTCCAGGCACTTAGCAACCCGATCGGGAGTATTGTCTTCCACATCCTGATTATTTACTCAATTGCGACGGCGTTTCAATCGGCATTTAGTCACTGGCGCTTGAGCGAGTTTCCGCAAGCGCGACGCACCATGCTTGGATTGGGATTGTTGCTGACCGCACAATTGTTTATGTTCGTGTTTAGCGGTCTTGGTTGGCAGCAAATTGTAAATCCAACAGCCAGCCTGCCGCCGCTTGACCGGGCATTTACCCTCTTCACAATTGTTTGGGTCATCTGGTTGTGGGGGTTCCCGGAACCCAGCCGCCCGGCTGATTCAGCCTTTATTTTGATAAGTGTGTTGATAGTCACAGCCTTGGGGTTGAATCTGCTCACATGGCCTGCCCAGTCTTCTCTTGTCACTTATAACGCCACGAACGATGACTTTCTTTGGCAAATTGCGTCGATCAGTTTTATTGTGATCGGTTGGCTCATTCTCCTGATCCGTCGTCCAAATGGATATGGAAATGGATTGGCTTTTCTTGTCATCGCATTTCTAGGGCACATCGGCCATTTGGCGATTCAGGAAAGCGGCTATTACTCCGGTATTATCCGCCTGGCTTACTTGGCGGCGTTCCCCATTCTACCGACCCTGGCACAACGTTTCCCGGCTCCCATCAACCTACCTGACAGCCGGCCATCCAGCGTTAAACAGGATACGCCCGTCCCCGAACGCAGACGATACAGCACCGACCCGAAAACTTTCCATGCTTTATTATCGTTGGCCGCCGAATCAACAGCGCCAAAAGTCAGCGCGGCAATTACGCGCGCCATCGCACAGACCATGCTTGCGGATCTGTGCTTCCTGATCTATTTGACCGATAACAAAAATCAGATTGTGATTGCCAGCGGATATGACCTAATTCGCGAAGAAAATCTGGAGGGCGGAAGTATGAACAAATCCGCCATCCCGATGCTGACCAACTCATTACAGCGTGGTCGTCCGTTGCGCCTTCCGGCCTCCAGCACATCCGCAGACATCAAGGGTTTAAGCGACCTGCTCGGTTTGAGCGCCCCCGGACATCTGCTGAGCGTCCCCATCGTGACGCCAGAAAAAGATTCGATGGGCGGCGTTTTATTGCTGTCCCCATATTCCAATCGTCTGTGGTCGGCTGAAGATCAGGCCTTCCTGACCAATATTGCCGTCTCCCTTGTTCCGATCGTTCAACGAAGCCAGAAAATGACCAAGCTTGAACAACAGGGCGAGCAGAGTCGTCAAACGCTGGAGGCAGCGCACAATCAACTTGCCGAGTTAGAACGCCGCAACGATGAACTCTCGAAGCAGATCGAGGCAATGAACCTGCAATCCGAGAAAGATGTCTCGAAAGGCGAAAACGTGGCAACCTTGATGGCTGTGCAGGAAGAATCACAGCACACTATTGATCAACTCCAAAAGGAACTTGAGACCCTGCGTACCAAGGGCAAACGTTCCGAGTCGCAGGTGGAAAAAGAACTCAAAACGACACTGCAGGATGTAGCCCATCTGCAGAACCAATTGGCCGAGTCCAATATTAAGATCCTGGAACTCGAAAAAAATAGTGGGAGTCCGCACTCAAAACCCAGCGAACAGGCTGAAGTAATCGCATCCATCTCGCAGGAACTACGTCAGCCAATGTCATCGGTTGTGGGTTATACCGATTTGCTGCTTGGTGAATCGGTTGGCATTCTGGGCGCGTTGCAACGTAAATTTGTCGAACGCATTAAAGCGTCCACGGAACGCATTGGCAGTTTGATCGACGACATGATCCAGGTTACCACCCTCGAAACCGGACTCGCCGGTCTCAAACCAGAGCCGATCGATATCAACTTAATCATTGATAACGCCATGGCGTATACAAGCAGCCAAATACGCGAGAAAAACATCTCCATGCATTTTGACCTGCCCAAGAAAGTCGCGCCATTACATGCTGACCGCGAAGCCTTGCAACAAATAATGATCCATCTTTTGCAAAATGCAGGCGCCGCAACACCCATCGAAGGCACCATCCGCCTCAAGGTCCAAACCACGAACGAGAAAGATCAGGAATATGTCATGATCCAGATTACCGACGGCGGCGGTGGCATTCCAGCTGAAGACCTGCCGCGCGTTTTCACACGTCTGTACCGCGCGGACAATGTTCTCATCCAGGGCGTCGGCGATACCGGTGTTGGACTTTCAATCGCAAAAACTTTAACGGAAGCTCAACACGGACGCATCTGGGTTGAGAGCCAGCCCGGCGTAGGCGCGACCTTCAGCGTGCTGTTGCCAATTACCAAAAGTTCAATTGAAGCGAACCCGAAGAAGGGATCGAAATAATGCAGGCGGTACGTCAATTGGGGGGTGGATTAATTTATGGATTGGTTTCCGTTGTGCTGGTTGTTGGAGGCCTTTCACTGGCACTGGCCGAAAACGCGCCGCCCACGCATCTCACACCGACATCGAGCCTGCCCGCCGTTCCCCAAACTTTAACGCCAACCCAACCGGGTTTCACCGAAGCCCCCACATGGACAGCGTCACCCACACAGACGCCACCGCCGCCTGCCAATTGCCCTCCCCCGCCCGGCTGGACACTGGTCGCTGTTCAATCTGGCGATACACTTGAAAATCTGGCGGCGCGCTATCACACATCCGCCGATCAGATAAGGCAAGGCAATTGTCTGTTGACATCCAGCCTGGCTGTTGGATATGGAATTTACGTGCCTTATATTCCGCCACAATTCCAACCCACGCCGGTCATTTTATGCGGACCATTTCCAGGCTGGGTGCGCAATTATATTGTCCAGCCCGGCGATGATCTATTTCGTATCGCCCTACGATATGGCGCAACGACGGCTGACATGCAACGCGCCAACTGTATTACCAACCCCAATGCTCTCCCGGTCGGTTTGCAATTATGGGTTCCGAACGTACCGACGATCACGCCGGGAATAACATTCATCCCGCAATTCAATACCCAGACCGAAGTCCCAACCGAACCGCTGACATTGACTCCATTGCCATTTACCGCGACCATTGTATCGACCAACACCAGCATCCCGAATACATCCACAACTGTACCCACATTTGCACCTACACCCACGCCTACATCTGGACCCACATCCACATTCATCCCGCCAACTGCGACAATCACTGCCTTTCCAACCGCAACGCCATAGAAAATATTTCCACAGCCTGTCATCATCTCATGAAATCATCCAAACGCAGATTCATTTTATTGTTTGCGCTGTTACTAACCTCCTGCGGCGTTGCGCCTGCATCTGCATCGTCGCTGCCTTTTATCCTTGTGACATCCGCGCCAAACGCATCGCCCACGCCGACCCCATTTCAACCTCCATTTGTTGAACAGGCCACGCCGACTTCGTTATACTTTATCAAAGTTCCCACGCTTGAGCCATTCTTTCCAACGCCGACGGCGTCTCCAACACCCATTCCTGCGGCTCAACCCAGTCCAACCGTTGACCTGAGTTCGCTCTTCCCAACTTCCGCTGCGCCTCCCGTGCCCGATACATCCGGCGCGGGACCAACTCCATTACCTGCACTTACCGATAAAAATACGATCAATTTCCTGTTGATCGGTTCGGATCAACGCACAGGCGCCTCGTTCCGGACAGATACAATGGTTCTGGTTATATTGTGGCCGAAAGAAGGCCAGGTTTCACTGGTATCCATTCCACGCGATCTATGGGTCTACATCCCAACTGTCGGGATGCAACGCATTAATACAGCCTATGAATTTGGCGATTTACAAAGTTATAACGGCGGCGGGCCGGGATTGCTAAAGGATACCATCGCCTACAATCTGGGCATCCGGATTGACCATATGGCCATGGTGGATTTCAATGGCTTCCGTCGTATCGTGGATACCTTGGGCGGCGTGGATGTACCAGTATCCTGTCCTTACACCGACTGGCATCTGATCGATCCGAGTTATGATCCGAACAACGAAAATAACTGGTCGCTGTACACTGTCCAGCCGGGCATTATTCACATGGACGGCGATCTCGCCCTTTGGTATGCGCGCTCCCGCCTCAAATCCAGCGACTTCGACCGCGGTCGCCGCCAACAGGAAGTCCTGCGTTCCATCTTTGCCCAAGCTTTAAAAACAGATACACTGGGACGGATTCCGCAACTCTATAACGATTTCTCCAGCGCGATCACCACGGACCTCGGGCTGGCTGACATTCTCAAACTGGCTCTTTACGCCCCCAAGCTGGGCAACGCCAACATCCGCAGTTATTACATCCGCCCGCCTTATGTCAGCGCATGGGTCACGCCCGGCGGCGCGGACGTGCTGTTGCCGCAAGATTCCATATCGCAGTTATTGACGGAAGCAACCACCCTTTCGACAACGGCTGTTGAACGGCAGGCGATCAAGGTCGAGGTGCAGAACGGCACACAAAACAACGGCTGGGATACGCTGGCGGCTACACGTCTGAATTATGCGGGCTACGCGACAACTGTCAGTGCGGCAGATCTACAAAATTATAATAATTCAGTCTTGATCGACATGACAGCCTCTCAGGATCCAAATGCACAGTCTGCCATTTTGAGCGGACTGGGACTTACCTCGGCCAGCGTCATCTCCCTGCCAAATCCAAACAGCCCAACGCAATATCGACTCGTGCTCGGTTATGACTACCAGCCCTGCTTCCAGCCGGAAAATCTATCCCACTAAATAGCCAAAGTTCAGGTAGAATTAATGTAGCATTAACCGCGCCAGGTGGGACTTACTGGCCAAGGAAACTAAAGGATAAAATCATGGACAACAACAAATCTACCGGAAACGTTATTTCATCGTATCGCAAGCGCAGGCAACAATCCAACATCCTCTTTGTTTACGGGGCGGCCGGAATTCTTGTCCTGGCTGGAATCATCATTTTGGTTCTCTGGCTGACCGGACCCAGCAAGCCGCTCAGCAAACTTTTCGCGACTGAGACTCCCACACCAACGCTGACATTCACACCGACCATCACTTCATCACCGACTTCAACTTTCACCGATACGCCTACGCCAACAGAGACAACCACATCCACTCCATCTGCGCCATTTTCATATACAGTCAAGGAGGGCGACTCGCTGGCTAAAATCGCATCAACATTTAATCTGGGCGATCAAGGAATTCCCCTGCTCCTACAACTCAACCCAACTATTGACCCGCTTACACAACTCATCAGAGTAGGCGATCAAATTACTGTCCCCAACCCGGGTATGAAATTGTTCACAGCAACGCCAATCCCGGCTAATTTGCCGCGCGGTACCAAAGTCAATTACATTGTCCAGGCTAATGACACACTGGCAAAGATTGCTAGCCTATTCAACAGCACACAGGACGACATCGTTACAGCAAACAAACTAACTAATCCAAATGCCATCCAGGTTGGTCAGGTATTGATCATCCCGGTGAACATGGTCACCCCCACCGCCACGCGCCCGCCGACCAGCACACCACGCACACCGCTACCGAGCGTTACGCCCTCTATTACTCCGACACCATAGAACTCTGCTCAACAAACCATAAACAACAAAAAATGGACTTCTGGTTTCAGATGTCCATTTTTTTGTTTCGTATTTTCACATCAAAGATTAAATCTGATACAGCTCCACCAACACCCCGCCTGTTGACTCTGGATGTACAAAGGCGTATCTCTTTCCGTCTGGGGCCATACGCGGCTCTTCGTTGATTAGGTGTATGCCTTTGGTTCTAAGCTGGGACAACATACCTTCAATATCATCCACCTCGAGGCAGATATGATGCATCCCGGGTCCGCGTTTGGCAAGGTATTTGGCAATGCCAGAATCGTCGTTGGTGGGCAGCACCAGTTCCACTTCCGCTTCACCGGCGGGTAGAAATGCGATCCGCGATCTCTCTGCAGGCACATCACGCAGTTCAGTCATCTGAAGCCCCAACGCATCACGCCAAAAGGCCAGTGATTTATCCATATCATCAACGACGACAGCCACATGATTGATCTGTTTAATAGTCGCCATGAATTTAATTTCGCTATCGCCCAAAACTGACATGCACCGGATTTACCAACAGCATCGGAATATGTATGACGGGCATCTGTGGCAGAAATGGATTCGAAATATCCGCATCATACACAGACAACCAGGCGGCGTGCGCCACTTCCAAAGCAATAGACAGATCGGCCTGAGTTGAAATGCGCATCCTGCCCTTGACGATGAATGTGCCAACCAGCACATCAATATTGATCATCGTACGGTTCGCTTCAGCCGGATCATAATCCAATGGTTCGGCGGACGGAGGCACAAGATGAAATCCGATGATCTGATCTGTTGGGAAATAAAGCTCCGCATAACTTGCCGGTTTGATTGGGCTTCCACCCAAAAACAGAATTTGGGCATTGCACAGGTGAATGTATTGGGGCACGCCCTGTGTCCGCAGCCAGATACCCACGCGCACATTTTCCTTGGTAACAAGTTCGCCGCGTATGAACGAGTTATGAGTATAGATCATGACCAACGATTTCTTTTCGTCAGGGGCAAGCGTATACATGAGACTCCAACAGTGCGCTTACAGTTATAAACTTAACTTCGACAAAACATTCAATCAATTTGAACAGCTATCCTTCCACCGCTAAAAAGCCAAACATGCCCCACAGGCCGTGCATCATGCCATGACCAAAATCCGGCTTTAGGAATTGATTGGGACAGGAACCGGGAATAACGCTGATTCCATTCGTGCGGCACATCTCAACCGCATCCTGCGAGACGCTGGACATGCTCGCCGCCAAACCGGGCTTGGTACCCATCATGCAGTGCATCCAAACATGCTTGATGCCCAAATCCACACATTGCCGGACGATCTGATCGGTTACATTCGGGTTGGCAAGAATGAAAACAGCATCCGGTTTCTCAGGGATGGATTTCAAGTCAGGGTAACAGGGATTGCCTTCGTAAGTTGAAATACGCGGATTAACCGCATAGACTTGATAACCCGCATCCTTGAATTTTTGGTAATTCGAGTTACAGCCCGTTTCGCGCTTGTCGGACACACCGACAACCGCGATTTTCTTTTGTGCGAGAAAATCCCGCACAAGATCGTCTATCTTTGACATAAGTTCCTCCCGACAAAGTACTTAAAATGGCTTACCGATTAAGATTATAACTCTTGCGCGATGTGAATACTATCCCGTGTTTCTCAATCCGGCGGCGATGCCGTTGATCGTCAAGCCGATGACTTCACGTAATGAATGAGCTTCCATACTTTCGGGATCAGATAATACTCGCAAACGGCGCAACATTTCTACTTGAATGTAATTCAATGGATCAATATATGGATTGCGCAAATGAACCGCTGTCTGAGTCACAGGTTCAGCATCCAGCAGGTTTGTATGTCCGCTAATGGATAAGACAGCTTCGCGCGTACGATCATATTCCTTTTTTATTATGCTGAATATTTCTTCAGCCAGTCTCTTATCAGGAACAAGGCTCATATATAACGATGCGATTTCCATATCGGCTTTGATCAGGGACATTTCCGAATTATCGAGCATGGTTTTGAAAAACGGCCAACCTGTGTACATGTCATGCAGAAGCGAAGCATCCTTGGCAGATTCAAGCGCCGAGCCGAGACCAAACCAGCCGGGCAGATTGAAGCGGCTTTGCATCCATGAGAAGACCCACGGAATGGCGCGGATTTTTGAGACTTCGCCGCTTTGCGTGCGCGCGGCGGGACGCGAACCAATGTGCAGACGCTTGATCTCATCCAGCGGAGTCGCGGCCTGCCAGAATTCAATGAAACCCGGCGTTTCATACACCAACTGACGATAAACCTTGCGCGCCGTTGTGGATATCGAATCCATTTCTGCGCGCCAGGCGGCAGGAATCTCAGGCTGGGTATTGACAGGCGAGGATGCCATCAAGACAGCATGAACAATTTGTTCAAGATGGCGGTGAGCAAGTTCGGGGTTGGAATAGCGCGCCGCAATGGTCTCGCCTTGCTCGGTGAGGCGGAAGCGGCCGTTGATGCTGCCAACCGGCTGGGCGCGGATGGCGCGATTGGCTGGACCGCCGCCACGCGCAATCGTCCCGCCGCGACCATGGAAGATCGTCAGGGTCACATGATGAGCGTGGGCGACTTCTGTAATCTGTTCCTGCGCCTGATACAAAGCCCAATTCGCCATAACATATCCGCCGTCCTTGTTGCTGTCGGAATAGCCGATCATCACCATTTGCGCGTTGTCACAGGTGACAAGATGTTCGCGATAAACTGGCAGCGTAAAAAGTTTTTCCAGGATAGACGAAGCAGCTTGCAGGTCTTCGATGGTTTCGATCAACGGGACAATTTGCAGGCGAGAATCACAACCGGTCCAGCGGGCAAGCAGGAGCACGCTCAAAACGTCCGAGGCGGATTTGCACATGGAGATCACCACCGGGCCAAGCAATTCCGCGCCATAAATATCGCGCACGCGCGCAATCAGTTGGAACAAGGCCCGGGTTTCGGACGTGGCGGAAGTAATTCCAGGACGGGATGAAAGCTCAGGAAGCGGAGCAGATAAAAGTCCGGTAAGGAGCGAGAGCTTTTCTTCTTCGTTCATCGCGGAAAAATCATCCGCAAGATTCAATGCTCGCAAAACTTCGCCGAGCGCGGAATTATAGCGAGTCGATTCCTCGCGGATATCCAGGCGCATCGAGTGCAAACCGAAGATTTTCAACTGGCGGCGAACGTTTTGGATTTCGTCGTGCGCAAGCGACGCGGGCAAATGCGCGGCGATCACTTCGACGGGTTTGAGCAAATCATCCATGCTGATGCGCGCCTGATGCAGCTCATGTTCGAGCAAGTGGACAGTCATGTCGTCGCGCGAAGCATCGGCAAGATCGGCGGAGAGCAGCGATAACACGAGACGATAAGGCTCGGCGGCGTACCGTTCTTCGATATAGGCCACATGCGGCGGAAGCGGACGGCGCGCTTCGATCCATGCCACAAGTTCGGGCGGAGGCGGCAGGAGACGATTGCTCATACTGAGTCGGCGCGCAAGGTCCTGCAAAATATGACGGTGTTTTTCCACAGCCGTTCCGCGATGCAGGCGCAGCGTTTCGGCCGTGACCTTATGAGTCACATTCGGATTGCCATCGCGGTCGCCGCCCATCCATGAAGCGAGACGAAGCCAATTGATCGGCGCGCCGACTTCGGGGTAGTAATAAGCGAGCGCGCGATCAAGATCACCATATAGCGCGGGCAGCGCATCCCAAAAAACAGTTTCGACAAAATACAATCCGGTGCGAACTTCATCCGGTACGGCAGGTTGTGCGGTGCGGTCACGATCCGTCAGCCAGAGCGAAGCCATATCTGCGCGGATGGAGGCGAGCAGCTTATCGCAGTGATGCGGCAGGATTTCATCATCCGAAAGTTGATCAAGCAGGCGCGCAAGCCGCTGGATTTTTGTGATGACCGTACGGCGGCGCGACTCGGTCGGATGCGCAGTCAACACCAACTCAATCGAAAGTCCATCGAGCAAAGTCTGGATTTGTTCAACCGTAACGCCTTGCTGCTTCAACTCAGCGATTGCAGCGCGAATGGATTCATTTAATGGTTTGGGATACAACAATCTTTCACGTTCGCGCAGTTGGCGCACGCGCCGATCTTCCTCCGCCAGATTGACCAGATCAAAATATGTGGTGAAGGAGGCCGCGACGGCGCGCGCCTCATGGACGCTCAACGCTTCGACCTGCGCCTCAAGCTGGCGCGCCGCATCGGCCTTTCCACCCCGACGATCCTTCGCGGCAACACGAATGCGTTCTTCCGTTGCGAACAGTTCCGGCGATTCAAGCTCACAGATAACATCGCCAAGAATGTCGCCTAATAAATGAATGACAGCAGAGAGTTCCATGCGGGAAGTATAACGAAAAACTTGTTATCTGCGGGAGAATACCCTGCCTCAAAATACAAATGGAATAAATCGTTTGGTGTGCTGCATATATTGACGATACGGTTCACCCAGCGCATCGAGAAGCGTCGCCTCTTCCACCTTGACCCGATAGCTGTATCCGATCAACCCGGCAGCGAGTACGCCGACCAGACTCAGCCAATTATTGAAGACCAGGCCAAGTCCAAACATGGTAATCAGCGCGCCGGTGTAAGACGGATGCCGAATCCAGCGATAGGGACAGTTTTGC
>VFSW01005586.1_pt1 | contig 18577 bp, 22 predicted proteins | sample 5358111 | NCBI WGS metagenome assembly VFSW01 (sample SAMN11554181, study PRJNA540505) | mine drainage metagenome | isolation source: sediment from site ElyBrook_90M | place: USA: Ely Copper Mine, Vershire, VT | collected 2017 | reverse complement strand
TGGCGTGATCCCATTAGTATTGAACCGATATAAAGGGTGCGCTGATATTAAGCGGACTTCCGCCGGTTAGATTTATCATTCCCCCTGAAGCTGTTCCAATTCCTCCTCCATTTGGGGCGGACGAGTTTGTGGCGGTAAAAATAATTCCATTCACCGACAAGGAATTTGTTTGAAGGGGCACCGCTGATACCGTGATGATGGCGACTTGTCCAGGATTCACAAGTATAGGCCCTTCGCAATAAGCCCCACGGGCGAAAATTTTAACGTAAATCAAATAAACCCCCGGAGGTATGGTTAAAGAAGTTGAGGAAGTATAAGAAATACCGGAAGACAAAGGGATACGAAGCATCATGAAAACACCGTCAAATAAAATGCTCGTAGTCGCGCCCGGTGTTTGGGCTGATATTCCCGCATTCAATACGATTTTGCAGAACATGGCGGTAGCCGGTGGTGTGATTATCGCCGAGCATAAAGAAACCCATGTGGTGGGCGCGTTCGACCCTAAACCTGAGTCATAAATGGTAGTCGTTGAGATCAAAGATTGTGAGGCGGTAAACCATTGGACTTGGACCGTGTTCTCAACGTCAGACCTTGAGCACTTGAGCATGAATTGGATCTGATAAGCCAGGGAAGGCGAACAGTTCATGAAACTGCTGGTCAGTGATCCCCCGCTATGGCCCACCGTTGAGTCACGGGTAAACTTGAAGGATTGCGCCCCATGGTTCTGGTCCGAGTTCGTGACGATTCCAGTGGCCCCGGTTCCAAGAGAGACGGTCCAACCCGTGACCGTGGTTGAGTTGTTGGCGTCCAACTCGAAAGACCCGTTCTGGACGATAGGGGCTCCATCGGCATCGGTGATGTTCGAGGATAATCCGAACAAGTAGTTTAGGTCGTTTACGACGTCGTTTCCCCAATCTTGCGAGATCGGGGCGTCTTGAGCGTTCCTAGCCGTGTTTATTGATACCCAAGCCATTTAGGGCCCCCAATACATTCCGTCGTCCCCATTGCTCATTTGAGCGTAGGTTCCGACTTTATTTCCCCAGAATCCATATCGTTTCTGGATGGATGTTGAGTTTGTGTAAACCGGAAATTGTCCCCCGTTGAGAATGCTCTGTGGGCTCCATCTGGCATATTTTTTTATCTGGTAGAATCCTATCCCCAAAAGCGTGACGTTCATTGATCCGTCGAAATAATTCGGGGCGGCGTTGGTCACGATGCACAGGAAATTCCCACCCCTTTTCCCGGTCTGGTGGTTGGGTACGTTCGGATGATTTAGGTACACAAGACTCCCTGGATTTAAAAGAGTCATTGCGTCAAAGGTTTTTATGTTTATAACCGGCGGCGGGTTTTTGAAGAAAGAAAGGTAAATGGACTGCATCCGAAGGACTGTGGCGAATCCCCCGAAGAAGGTAGCGATCATTTTGGAAGTTATTGGCAGTTTGCTGTCTTCCCGGTAATTGGAAAGCGAAACCCCGTCGATCAATACGTTCTCTTTTACGTAAAAATCGGATAAAGGCTGGTAATCGTAACTCACGTCAATATCGTTGTAAAAATACCCACCTGTTTGCAGGTTGGCCTTGAACTGTGGGTTTCCAACGATGTTTGTTTGGTCGAGTGTAACGGCATCCAGTGAACCAGCCGGGTAAGGCAAATTCAGGTCCACTTGACCGTTTACGTTCGTGTACATGAAACAAAGAACCTGTGGAAGGATGTTGTCCTGGATGAATTTCAGTCCCTTAACTTGATCCTTGAAGTACCCGAAGAAAACCTGGTTAGATACCTGTCCCCTGATGTTGTTCACGATGTTGGAAATATTGATTGAGGTATAAGGGATACCAATACCTTGGCCTGGGGGCAAGACATCATAGTTCGTCCCGGTTCCATGGTTGGTTCCGTTGCCTGTTGACATGAGTATTTGAAGGATAAGGTCGATTGGGTTGCCCTGGTAAAGAACGTAATTATCCACAGTGGCCCCGGATTGATGCGTCTGGGCCATGATTTCCCCGTTGTTGTTGAGTGTGCCGCACCTTACCCCGGTGAACGTCTGGGAACCGTTGATTCCTGTCCCAGCCGGTCCACCGGAAGGCGCGGAAGTTCCAGAAGTGACGCAGATGTAAATATGGTTATTGTTGGAAACTAAATTTCCTGCCACGTAGGCTGTATTTGCCGCCCATGCGACAGATCCACCGGAAGGGGCGGATCCATAAGCTCCGGTGAAGTTCCAAACCACCGAACCATCGACCACCGAACCTCCTGAAATCCCGGTATATGAAAAAAGATTGTTGTTCACTTTCAGGTAATTCCTTGGTCCTTGGCCGTCATTCATATCGGTAGCCGTGGCGAAACCATAGACGGATGAGACGGTCATCGTTTGTGGTAACGATGGGCCTCCTGTCCCCGCGGATGTCCCTGCCGTCACGCATTGGAAAGCGGCCCCGAAATTGGACACTTTGGCCCCCACTGAATAAGCCGTATTCGCGGCCCAGGGATTGGCGCTTAGGTTCCCGATATATTGCCATGTAACCGTGTTGTCTGAAAAACTACCCGCTACCGTCCAGTCGCTCGAAAGAGTCGTGTGGCCGTTTAATATAGCCTGTTGGGCCATTTTGAGGGGATCGACCACCCTGAAGGTGTAATAGGTTGTGTCCTGGGAGAGCATGTAATCGTCGACCTGGCCGGTGAATATGGGGGTGTAATCGCTCTCGTTGAGGAAGGCAAAGCCCCGGTAGATGGTCACGTACCGGTTTTTCATGGTGTAGGAGGCCACCATATTGGTGATGACACCGTTTTGGTCTTGCAGGTTGAAGGTCATTTGTCCGAGGGTTCCCACGAATGTGACGGGGTTGATCTGGCTGGAGAACGACCTGGGAGGGGACATGATGCGCTGTCTTGGGACCGAGGCGTTTAAGACGGGACCGGTCGCAAACTGGGTGGGCAAAACTTGGGAGCTCGTGCCCCCCGGCCCGGTAACGAGGCCGAAGGAGCAATAGTAGATCGGCTGCTTGTTTAACTGGCTGTTGGCCCGGAGATAGGCGGTTGGGGCATTGCGGAAGTTTGGAGCGGTATAGGCCATTATCCCCCGTTCCAGTCCTGGACTATCTGGTTCATCTTGTACCGCACATATCTTTCATCCTGTGCGGACAGTCCATAAGGGTGATTCCCCAGTTCCAAGAACGGGTGGAAAGTTATGTCGGCGATGTAGTCCAGATTGGCGAATGGATACTCGAAGTTCTCGGTCATGGTCAGGCACGGGTCGTTCTTCGCCAAGAGGGTCATGGTCTGCCGTCTCGTGTTGGCGGCGTTGAAAAGAACGTACTTTCTCCCAACCGTGAAGGCGTCCGTGGGGTTGGTCGAGAGGTTGGGCTTGATCTGGATGACGCTGGTTCCCACTGAGGGATTGGAGTCGATCACCCCGAACCCGATATTATTATCCTCAACCTGGGCGCTGAAGGGTAGGCCCTGCACGGCATAGTTGTACCACTCGTCGTATTGTTTCTTGTAGTCGATCCCTTCCAGGATGGGGATGCCGAAGACGTATTTGTTCTTGAAGGCGTTGAAGATGGTTTCAGTCACGCCCGCCGTGGATTGGTTGACATTGGTCAGGGCCGCGTTTTGGGGATCGTAGGGCTTGAACTTTTGGCCGAATTTTAACTTTTGAAAATCATAAATATCCCCTGGATTTAAATTTAGAAGTTGCGACCTACAAGCTGTATTTTTTCCTGTTGGATCGGATATTTCTATGTAACCAGAAAACGGGAAATCGTGCCCGGTGTTTGGATAAAAGGCAGTGCTATAATAAACCGGAAGATAAAGTATTGAATTGTTTTCGGTGGACGAATAAAGAAGGCTGTTGTTTATATCATAAATATTCGCTTTCAAACCGGAAGCGTTAATCACTTGAATTAAATCAGGTAGATTACGAACCCCATTAAAAAAATCCACTGAATAAACAAAGGCTGCCAACTCATCAAAAAAACCGAAAGAGTTCCCTGTTCCTCCAACTGTATTCGCCTGAACATAAACAGCGCTTAGATATAAAGGATTTGATGCGGGCGTGTTGGCGTAAACTTGATTTGTGTCAATTTGGATGCAAGTAAAAGGGGAAGGGCCTGCCGGTGCAACGAACGCTTGAAAAACAAACTGATGCCATCCGGTTGTCCTGGCTATTCCTGAATCAGTTGTTGGGGCATCTGTCCCGGCGCCCTGTGCTCCGTAAGAATAATTGGTTGAAGTAATGCCATTTCGCACTCCAACACTCATGTAAGTGCCATCGCTCATTTTTACTTTTACATACGGGCCTTGTTCCGTTGTGTGGGAAACGTCATCATAAAACCAGACGATAATCATCGAACTTTGGACATTAAAACTTTTAGAAACAACAGGAAGGCTTTGCGCGTTCGCTGAATTGTCCCAGGATTTGATGCCGTCTTTATACTGAATCGTCGAATTCCCCGGCACTCCCTGAAGAACGGTCCAGCCTTCCGCGCTCACGAAGTTGTCGTTCTCGAAGCCCTCCGAGAAGACCACGCCGTCCCGTATTTTTTGAAGGTAGGTGAAATTGCTCTGTGGTGCCATTGGCGCTCCGTTTGCTGTCCCGCATCCCTGTCCCACGAGCCAAGCTAAGGCCCCTAGGATCAGGATCAAAACCGCCAAAACCAAGTGTCTCATGTCAATCTCCTTTTGTTGTTTTCCCAACAAAAGGCATCTTACGCCCAAGGAGTGACATAGCCAATCCCCTTGAATCTTCCAAATAAAGGCCGTTTAAACGCATGCCTTTTTCTATGCGCTTCCGGGCATGGGGGAAACCCCGTTGATCTGGGTCGCCACTAGGGGATATCCGTTTTGCTGCACGAGTTCGTTAGCTTGTTGCAGGATATAGGCCACCGTAGGCTTGTCGATCATTCCCCCGTTGATGTTGATGGTCAGGTTCGCCTGTGTGGTCTGGGCACCGGATGAAGACGCCGCCGAAGTATTCGATGACGCGGAACCCACAGCGGCCGGCGGGGTGGACGTGGCCGAGGAGTTCCCGCCGATTGAGGAAGATAGCGCTGCTGTTCCCGCCGTGATCGCCGCCGCTCCAGCCAGTTCCAATAGCGAGAGTCCAGGATTGATAAAGGCGTTTTTCTGGGCATCCGCCAAGAGCATCCCCGCTTCCGCGTTCCCGAAGTCCGTGACCATCGTTGAGAGCGTGTCCTTGGTGATTTGATCCATGCTCTTCCCGCCATTTTGAAGGGACTGGACGATGTTTCCCATGGCGTTTGTATAGGCCGTTTTCAGGTTATCTAATATCGTAACTTGTTGCGTTTCCGAGTTTTTTAGATCGGTCAAGTGCTGCTGTTCTATCTGCCGAAGCTTGGTGATTATGTCATACTGGTCTTCCAGGCTCTTGAGCGCCTTCGGGTCCGTCGTTTCCAAAATCTTTTTCCTGGTCTGATCTAGGAATTCGTCCGTGTGGGCCAATTGTTTCGTAGTCTCATCCAGGTTGTGGCTGTCCACGATGCTCTGCATCATCATGTCATGGCGCTTTTGAAGGACGGCGGTGTTGTCGTTGGTCGGTCCGTTGGTCGCCGTGGTTAAGGCATCTTGTAGGATTTTCTTTTTTTCCAAGAGGTCTATTTCTTTTTGTTGGGCATCTGTGACATCGTGGCTTCCCTTTAAAAAAGTCATCACATTTGTGTTTTCCGCCAATGCGCCCGCGTTTATGGTTTCATTCATCTTTAACTGGGCGTTTACCGCTTCTAATTTTTTTTGTATGTCTTCTTTTGATGCTTCTGTCGTCATTTGCAGGAGTGCCAATTCCTCTTTTTTGGCGTCACCGTTTTTCGCGACCATATCCTTCAGGTCTTTTAATTTTGACACTTGATCCAGGATGGATTTTGTTTCTTTGTCCAACTCATCCACCGTTTGGACATGGGTGAATTTCTCGTAGAGATTGAACACCTCGCCCGCCGCCAGGAATAAAGCCCCCCACAAGGGATTGATGAAAGCTAACGCCATTCCAATGGCGTGCAGCCCTTGTTCCAATTTCATCGTGGCCGACATTCCCTTGGCGCTCATGTTCTCTAAATCAGAAGCGACACCGGAGAAGACAAGGGCGGATAAGGGCCTTTCCATCCTGCGGAAAAGCCCTTCCATGTTGACGCCCGCCGTTTGGCCCGCTTGGCCAACTTGTTCGATCTGTGCCTTGGCGTCGTCCATACCGCTCGTGAATTGGGTCGTGCCTTCTCCGTCGTATTGCGTTTGGAAAGCAACGGTCATGTTGGTCATTGGTCGTCCCTGTCGTCAGGATGGATAAAGAAAAAGTTCGAGTTGGCCCCGGCGGCGTTCATCTGGTTTTCGATCTCATCCATCTGGATTCTCTTGTTCATGAGCCGTATCACCGCCTGGACATAGTGCGTGTTTTCTTTCCAATAACCTTTAGGGAAGATGAGCCTGGAGTCCCCGAAGTAGCGGGAGAGGTAGAAGGCGTCCCGGAGCCTAGTCCAAGCCTCTCCCTCAAGGAGTTTTTTATCTCTTCCCTCGAAGGCACGAAAGCATTCGTGTACTCCATGATGATCCGGTTTACTTCCCTGCGGTGGAGCTGCATGACTTCCAGTTCGTCCTTGAAAAGCCTATCGGCCCCTTCCTCGCCGGAAACCTTCACGCAGAAAAGGACTTGCTGGTAGCTGAAAAGTTGCTGCCCCTTCCAGTTCGCGTCCTTGTCGTCCCCGCCTTTTTCCTTGAAATGCCGGTATCCCTCGACGGACACGGCCTCGCAATCGGACCATTCCTGGGCCGTCAAGGGATGAAGCCATGCTTCCGCGCTTTCTTCCTCAATGGGGGTAATGTCGTCCTGTTCCGTTTTTCCGGGTTTGTAACTGAGGTACACCTTGATCTTCACTGGGGGAGAGTAAAGCTTTTGTATCCCCTTTCGGGTCTGCGGTTTCTCATCCATGAATTTCTCCTTTTGTTGAATAATTGGTGGAACCTACCAAGTCTTTCCTCTGCCGCATGGTGGCGGGCCAACTGGCGAGGGTCAGAGCCGTTGTCCGGCTTGCCTTTCCAAGGTTAGGACGAGGTTCCAACTATTACCCCATCAACTGATGGGTGAGGCGGGCTGCACCACCACGAAGAACTCGATGATGTCCCCCGCTGCCGTGGCTCCTCCCGGGATGGCCGGACTGCTCGCCTGTAAAGTGAAAATGGCGTTCGTGATGATAAAATCCACGGTTCCATCGTTCGAGTTTCCATTCAACTGGACGGCGGTGTTATTCCCGCTCTTCGTCCAGAAGGCGGAAATGTAATTTTGCGTTGTTCCCCGGTTCTCTTCGGGAGGCAACGGATAGGCAATCGGGGTATTAGGGAAAGTTCCCGTGGTATGGCTTCCCATAAGAACGTCGTCGGAAGTGGCGAAGGTCGGGGCCCCGTCAGTGAACCTCACGTACTGGATGGCGGCTTTCTGTCCGGTCTTCCCGCCCACCCTAAAGTACCTCGTTCCCTCGAATGTCTGGGTGCGCTTGGTGGCGGTCTTAATGGCATGGCTCACGGGATTCCCTGAGACGCGGCAAGCCTCTAGGTATTCCGCTCCGTACTGGTAGCCCGTGTTCCTGCCCGTGAAATTGCAATAGATGGCCCGCATCTGTTGGTGGTTGGCCGGATCTGAGATGATTACAGCCTGGTTGGGATCAAGGTCCATAATCATGGCATCCACATCCACTTGGTCTGCCTGCATGGTCTCGAAGGCTACCGTAGCCCCTTCATAGGTCTCATAGGTCAGGACCGGATAGCGGTCGTCGAACTCCCCGATCGGCACGACGGTCTTCTTGGGGGTAAAGGTAAGGGTCTGGGCCAGGGGCACCCGTTTCCTTCCATGGGTGGCGGACACCATCGAGATTTTAGTGTCGAGACCTACCTGTACGTCATTGATGTTCGTTCTTTGCGACATGACTGCCTCCTATGATGCGAGTAAATGCCAGTAAATCCGTACCCGGATCGACAGGCGTTTGATTCCCGGCCTTGAGGGGTCGGTTCCTGAAAAATTTTCCATCCAAATCGAGTCCATCTCCATCGGCGCCCAAACCTCCGATCCCGTAGTCGAGGCTGGGTTGGTGTCGTAGTTCATCAGGTTAATCGGCGGTAAAACCTGAGTCCCGGTATGGTCAACCCTTCCCGACTGCATGAAAAGGTATTCCAACTGGTCGCGCATCTGGTAGCACTGTTGCACCGCCGAGGTGTTGTCGTTCAACTGGGATTGGCAGTTGAACTCAACTATCGTCTGCGCGATTTTCCCGTAATACTGGATCGGGTTCCCGTTGTCGTCCAATCCCTCCCCGATAAAGTCGTCGAAAGCATGTCCCCCGAGTGAGGGGATTCCCACATCCTCAAAAGCGATGGACGGGAACTGGTCGGCGTTCTCGTATTGCTCGAACTCAATGGTATAAGCCGTCTGGGGGTTGGCCCCGCCTCCAATGACTCCGGGTAACTGCGCCAAGAGGTAAGCCCTCAAGGACGCAAGCATGTTGTTCTTTCCCGTGGGTATGGTCTGGGGCACTCCCATTACAGGCTCATTGGGGGATCGTTTTCGACCCGTTCAATTTCCGTGGGTTGGAACGTCTCTCCGCTTTCAAAAGCCTCCTTCGCGTTATCCGCGATTTTCTGGAACACTGTCTGCCCATAGGACTCGAACAAGGGCACCTTTTCCTCGAACCTGATTCCCTTGTCGAGGAACGTCTTTTTCTTCACGTCGAATCTCAGGTTGTGGACTTTCTCCCGTCCTAGTTTCCCCGATTCGTTCCTCGCGGGTGCCCACCCGAAAAGCCCGTATCTCTGGTTCATGGGGTCCACGTAATTCACGTTATTCACGATGACCGTGTTGAAAGGGTCGTCATAGAACTGTCCCAACCCTTTCCCTTCCATAAGGGCGTCGTCGTCCTGTCTCGGGCCTATGGGCATCGACCTTTGATAGTCGTACCCGTACTTATCCATGATCGGAGTCCACGCCGCCCGGCTCCTTCCGGTATCGACCCTTGAGTATTTCTGCGTGTACTCAAGCACAAGGAAAACCCATTTCAAATGGGCGTCAGCCAGGGCATCCGCCCAATCCCCGAAGAAGTCCTTGAGCATAGGTGCCCAAGTCGCGTGATCGGGTTTCGATTTGACCGTTATCGCTAGGCTCAATTCGTCCCCCCGATGTGCCGCCAGTGGGTTTTGGTGTAGGTTCTGCCACCAGCCGCGAAAACCTTGCTGGGCATCCCTTGGACTTGGAACATCTGCCCGTTGTACTTCGCCTGGTCGGCCTGGACGATGGCTCCCGGCACGTTCGAGACTCCCAGGATGTCCGATTCCGTGTCCGTTATGATGTCCCCTTCCAGGTAGAATCCACCCGAGTTCAAGGCGTCCTTCGCGGTGATCTGGTAGACCTTGGCTTGGACCGGGAAGATTAGGTTATTGCGGGTCTTCGAGACTCCGCTTGTTCCTCCTCCCGTGAAGGACTGGAACCGGTAAACGAGTATCGTCTGCCGATAGAGCGGTCCCGCCGCCCGCAAGGCATCCGTTACGTTCTTGAATATCGCTCCTTTGTTCTGGGGTTCCATGGCATCCTCTATCTCCGGGGTAAAAGGTGGTTAGGCGGAAAGCACGAAACAGTCTGGGCACTGGCCGGGGAGAAGCGTCTTCCTTGTCTTTGGTAGTATTCAGTTCTCTTATCGCCGGCCCTCGTGTAAAAGGTCTTCTCGGAGTTCATGTAGGCTTTGTACACATCCGACATCTGGAAGGACTCTCCCTCGACCGTGGAGTTGAAGTTCTCCGCGAACTTCTGGGCCATCCTCTGGCAGACCTTAGCCGCGGCGAAGGTCGAGGCTACGTCGTAAAGGGTTGGGTCGATCGTGGTCAGGTCGGTCTCAGCCATTCCCACTTCAGCAAGACCATCATCCGCGAATTGCTGGACTTCGGCGTCCGTGCAATAGAGGAAATAGTAATACCACTCCAATGTCGTGGCAGGAGCGGACCCCATCGTCACGAATCCATTCACGAAATCGGTAACGAGGGAGTCTCCCGAAGTGAGGTTTCCCCCGTCAACGCTGTACTGTGTCCCAGTTTGGATGTTCTGATTGTTCAGCGGAAAAAATAACCGGTTTCCAGTAACAAGGGCCGTCAGGTTATCCGGGAAAACCCTGTGCGATGTATTCGTGTCACCCGCCATGACACGGATATTCTGGATCATCTGGGCGATGGTATAGGGAGCGGGCATTAGTTAGCGACCTTCAATCTTCCGTTCTTCAGCTTGGCGTCGATGTCCCTGAAAAGCCCGTCCACGTTCTCCATGACGACCTGGCTTTTCTCAAGAGCCTGTCTCTGTTCCTCGATGTGCTTTCGGTAATAAACCTCGTTCGAGATGTAGGTTGTCACCAAATCCTTGAGCTGCTCGAACTCTTTTTTAAGTTCCTTGAAATTGTTGTTCAGGGCGTGGGCGTAGTCCTTCGAGGCGAAGTAGGTGACGCCTCCCCATATCCCGCCCCCTACGAGGGCGATCATGGCGCAAAGGGCGGTTATCCATTCGGGGGTCAAGGTAACAGATCCAGGTAAGCATCGTAGATCATCGGATTGGCGTTGTTGTGCTGCAAGACCACGTTAAATTTACGGCCCAGGACATCCTGGAACATATCCGTGTTCCCACTGGCCGGGGTGAAGGTCGGGTAACACTCCAGGATATAAATCCCCGCCGCCGTGATCGCCGCCGACTTGGCGAAGGATTTGGCGTAAAGAGGTGTCCCGGATTGGGGCTCGCTGGACACCGGATTGCTGGAGTCAAGACACTCGTTGACGATGGGGGTCAAAGACCCCGCTCCTCCTCCAAGGTTGGCGTTATTCACCACCACCACGAGCTTGAATCCTCTGAATCCCCGGTTCAGGATCGTTTGCTCGAAAGAGGCGTTTTGGTTGGGTGAGACCGGAGCTTGGGGAAAAGTAATCGTCGCCTTGGTTGAGACATAAGCCCCTGTTTGGAGGTTTATGGACTGTACCAGTGAAATCCTTGCGATATCGTGCGCCATGGCCGCTCCTTAAACTGGTTTCGCGTACTCGACGTTAGTCTGTTTCATCGGCTTTTGGATCAGCTTCTTTACCTCAGCGTTCAACCGATCCCCGAAAATCTGTTTGAGATTGACTTTCTCGCCCTTGAAAACCCAGGTGTAGAGGAACCCCAGGGAATTGAATACGGCCTTGTTTGCGAGGATTTCCTCTTCCTTGATTTCATCCTCATCGAAGATGTCGAACAAGAGGAACTTTTTACCATCGACCTTGTAGTGGTAACAGCGCGACACGGAGATGGGTCCACCATCTTTCTTCGGGAAGCGTTCGTCGGAAAAGAGTGAGTCGTATCCGGGGAACTCGCAGCCGTAGTATTCGGCGAACAACCTTGTGAAGAAGTCCATGCCCACCATGTGGACGTTGGATTTATTGGCGTCTTGGACGTTCTCTTGCGCCCTTAATTTTCTTTCCTTCTCGACCTCGGCCAGGTGCTTGTTTTGGGCCGCTTCCTTGTCGGCTTGGGCCTTGTTGGCCGCGAGCTGTTCTTCCAGCGTCAGGACTTTCGTTCCTGGCGTGGGATTAGTGCGGATTTCAATCGCATCTTTCGTCTCAACCGTCGTTTGCGTTTCCATGGATTCTCCTTTAGTTGGGAAAGAGGCGGGGAGGCTATAAGCCTCCCCTTCCCCTCAAACTTTAAACCGTTCCATCGTTGCCCTGGTAGATGTACCTGGACTCGTACCAGAACATCGCCCAGCGTTGGAAAGTCCGGTAACGGTAAGCCCTGAACTCAAAGGACTTACCGGCGTTCGGGTCTTCCATCGCCGTTTCCAAGGGATGGCGCTCCTGGATGATGATGGAGGATGCTTTGGACTCCATGATGTACCAGGACTTATTGACCAAGTGGGGTGAGCAAACCGACCTCAGTTCCCCCTTGATCGGGTTGATGGCGAACGCGCCCCCAATGCTCGGGTTGGCGGTGTTCGTGTCCGTCGGGCCTGCGGTGTTGTCGGATTGCAGGATGCGCTTGGCGTTGAACTTGTCCTTAACGGACACGTACAACACGTCGGGCCTGATTCCGATCAACTGTCCGGCTGCCCCGGGCTGGGTCATCTGCATCAAGGACTGGAGACCTGTCTCGATGTTGACCTCAGTCAAGGAACCGAACGCAGCGGGCCTATTTCCCCGGGTGGAGTTGTAAACCCCGGAGAGTCCGTCCGTGTCGGTGTACGAGGGAGCCGGGACGTTGACCCCGAAAGCGTTCCTCGCGGCTCCCGTGATGAAGGAGTCGTAATACACCTGGCGCTGGACGTTATGGTTCTCCCCCATCTGTTTGAAGGAGATCATGAACTGCCCGGTCTGGTCGTCCTCGATCGCGGTACGGCTGATGTCGTAGAAGGAATTGAATTCCTCGTTCGTCACCACCACGGAACGCGGCGTAAAGCTCACGGCCTTGGGCGCGACCCCGTTGAAGCCCTTGTTGGGCATCGTGGGCCGGTAACCCGAGGCATAAGGGTTGACCAAGGATGAGGAGTTCGTGGTCTTGACCAATCCCGAATAGGGCAGGTCAACCGTGTCGTAACCCCCGACCACGAGGACTTGCGTCCCGAGGCGGAAGTACGGCGCGAACTGGGTCGGGGACTGCCCCGATTCCCTTTGACCCGAGAAGGCATTATCGCGCCCCTCGACGTACCGCTTGAACTTACTCCACCTGAAACGGTCTTCCTTGTCGCGGATGGACTCCATGAAGTTCAGAGCCGCATCTTCCCCAATGTGCTTCACGACTTCGGCGGTGAAGTGGCCTTGTTCCCCCACTTCCACGTCCGTGTGCAGGATTTCGCGGAGGCGATCCCTGCTCATGTTTTCTTTGCTGAGTTTAATCATGGGCATTCCTCCTTAAATCGCTGTAGTCGGGTACGGGGGCACGATCCAAGCGAGGATCTGGGTTCCCGCAACCGCATTGGTGACTATGGCCTGCTCGGGTGAAACGTACGCGATGATGTTCGTGCCGGAGGTGGAAACCGTCTGCTCATCCGCGCCTTGGTGAAGGGCCGCGAAAGGCTGGTAGTTCTCACCGGCCGTCACGTAAAGCAGGAACAAACCGCGCCGAGAGACCCTCACGTAAGACGAGGGCTGGTTCGGGGTCTGGTTGGTCCCGTAGATGTTGACCGGGTTCAAGTCGCGCAAGAAACCGACTTGGCTGGCGCCGTTGGTATCGTTGCGGCAAGGAAGCACTTTCCCGGTGACCCCATCCGTGCCTTGGAACGCAGGGTTCCAGTAAACGGAGGAGTCCTCGAAATAAGTCGTACCCGGGTCGATACCCATAGGCATATCGCCCGAGTCGCTCATGTCCATCTGCCAAAGCTGTTGATTTTTAGCGTTTCCCATGGCTTAACACTCCTTCAGGAAGCTGGAGAACTCGGGGCTCTTGGCACCGGCTCCCGAGACCTGGCGGGCGGGCGACATGGGGCGATAGCCCCCGGCTTCCCGTTGCACGAGTCCCTTGGCATCCTCGATGAGTTTTTTGATGACCGGGAGTTTCTTCCCGGCGATTTGCTTCTTGACGAAGGTGGAGACGTGCTCGGGAAGGTCGGCTTCCCGCATCAAGGTCTCGACGGCGATTTGGCGCAGGGCTTCCTGCTCCTCCTCGGCCTCTTCCTCGCCTTCTCCTTCTTTTTCGGCCTCTGCGGCTTTTGATTTCCGCATGGCTTCGGCTTTCGCCTTGGCCTCACTGGCCTTCTGCCGCTTGGAAGCGGCCATTCCCTTCATCCCTTCCGCCATCTTCTGGAACTTGCCCTTGGACTCCGCTTCTTGCGAAGTCTCGGACATTTTTTGGAAACCCTCAGCGGCTTCCTCACAGCGTTGTGCTTCCTGTTCCAACTCAGCGGCTTGCGCGTCTTGAGCGTCAGGACCGGCACTGTCATCGTCGGGGGTCGCTGTTGGAACAGCGGTCCCGCCGGTGCCATCCTTTTGCTCAGGAGCATGCTGAATCGCAACAGTCATACCGGGCTTGGTCTTGATGTGTTGGGACGTTGTCCCGTCATCTTTAGGCTTTGGCACGGTTGAACCTCCTTCAGAATTTTTTTGTTGGTAGGCGGACAACGCCGCATCGAGGCCTCTCCGAAGCTCATGTTTCATGGGCTGGTCATCCGGTGAGGCCGCGACTTTATCCCGGAGGGCGGTAAGGATGGACAGAACATCCCCCCCAGAAGTGACTTCTTCTGCCTCACCCGATTTCTCGGGTAACGTGTACTTGGCGAAAGCCGTGGGACTCTGGCCTGATTCCTTCATCCATGCGACGAACGATCCGTTCTTTTCCATCTCGGCGATCATTCCCCGGAGTGATTCAACCGCCCATTTCTCGGCCAAGGGCCTGTTGGACTCGGCGGTGACTGGGGCATCGGCTTGGCCACCACGGGCCGGCAAGGTCACGAGATCGACGGATTTGACGGTGTTGGTGCGGATGACCTTTTTCCAAGTGTCGCCCTGGAAATCGAATGGCTCAAAATCCCCTTGCTGGACGATGGAGAACCCGCAAAAGTTCTTGTCCGGGAATTGCTCCCGGTATTTGATAGACACAGCGATCTGGTCCCTAAAGATCTCGTTACTGGCCGAGGGTACAATGTTCAGACGGCCCTTGAGCGCATTTGACTCTAAATGTACATTCGACCAGTAAGCGAGGAGATCACGCATCGAACGCTCGGGGCGGTTTTCCATGTCCATGTAACCGTCATGGTCGATATAGCACTGCGCCCCGTTGTAGAGCTTTGCTGTCAGGGGATCGGAAATCCATTCGGGCGGGTAATAGAACTTATTGGCGGGATTCCCAGGTCCAGCGGTAATCAAGGTGCAATCGAAGGCCCAGGGATCACCGGCAACAGGAGTAGCGTTGAAGGGGGTTTGAACTGCTAATTTCGGCATCGCGGCTACGGTCACGATTTCTCCTGAAAATAAAAAAGGGCGACCAGTTGTCGCTGGTCGCCCTCGGGTTTTCCCGTGAGGCTTGATTAAGTTGTCTTGGGTATTTAAACGCCAGTCTGCCTTTTCGTCAATACCTTTCCGCCGCGCTCAAGGATTTCGTGGGTTATAGGGTCCGGGTCCAAACGGGCTTTTAACTCGTCTTGGTTCACTTCCATCTCGTATTTCACGCCCCGTATGGCCCCACCCAACCACCTGAAAACCTGCAAGCAATAGCCCATTTCCTTGGCTTTCTCGGCCTCTTGAAGGATGACTTCCCTCTCGCGCTCAGTGAGGGGCATGGAAGGTTGTCCCGGGGTCCGTAGGCCCATATTTGACCTTGAACGTTATTTTCCCATCCGCTTGGAAGTTCGGGCCGGTGATTGCCACCTGTCTGGGGTTGACTTTCTTGATCTTGCAGAAGTGGATGATTCTCTCAACCCAGGTCATGAAGCAGTCCGCAAGCTCGGGATTGAGTTGGGCCATACGGTCCATCTCGCTGCCCTGGATGATTTCGTAGAGGTTCTTAGCCATTATTCCGAAACCATTCCTTTGCCATCACACTTGGGACATTTCTCTTTTGTTGAATCGGCTTCAAAATCAACACCAGGGCCATTGGTATTTACCGAATATCCAATAACGCGGGTAATTCTTTTGATGACGGTAATTTCCCCGTTTCCTTGGCAAATGTCGCAGCGTTTCATTTTAGCCATTGATTCCCCTCGGCATCACGATACCGCTGTTTGAAACCGTCTCGCCCGTTTTCGGGTTCGGGTTCTTTTGGGTGTAACAGGCTTCCATGACGATTAGTTTCCCATCACGGCTCATCCAGCTCTTAGCCTTGTCAACTCCCACTTCCCAGAATTCCAGTCCATTCTTGTCGCCCCATAACCAGAAAGCCCGCATGAAGTTCTTCATGAAGTTCAGGTAAGTGTCGTTGTGCAGGAATGCGTCGGCCACTTCGGCGTTGCGACGGGCCACGGCTTTAGCGACTTGGCGTCCGGCCTCGGCCACATCGAAGGCGATTTCCTTGTCCAGGTCCGCGACTTCGCGCTTGATCTTGTCTTGTCGGTAGAGTTGGTCTTTGTTCATGCCGCCTGTTTCAACCATTCCTTGTATGGGGTTATGCCGACCTTCGTCCAGGTTCCATCCGAGAGATTCGGCGTCGCCATTTCGTACTCGTCAATGTGCTCCAAGTTTTCCATTCCCTTGCCCAATGGCCCCAGGAGTTTCGACCATGATACCATTTTCGGTATCCAAGTGCATCGACAGCGTGGGTGGGCGGGCATGGTCGTGTCATATCCCTGGTCATTGAGGTCTTCCTCAGTCATCCCGTCCATTTCGTCGCAATCGTCGCAAACCCTGAAATCCTCGGCGGTCAGCCATACCTTTGTTTCGATGATGTCGGAATTCCGGTCGTAAAGGTCACTCTTGGCTAAGTTGACCGCCCGCATCAGTTCGGTCCTTGAGATCATATCCGCCCGCATCTTCGCGGCGCTGGCATTAGGCCGGGTCGCCAGTTTCTCGTCCGCTGGAACACCCACCAAGTCCCTGATGCTTTGGGAAAGTTCGGGCACGCTCCAACCGTTAATGGCGGCATTGCGGGTCATGGCGCCGATCTTTTGAGCCGCGCCTAAGTTGATATTCCATAGCCTGTCCGAGAACATCGAGCTTTTGAAGGGTACGTTGATCTGTTGCTGGATGAGAGAGGTCAAGAGCGGGTCTTGGGCGGGATTGGAATTAGGCTCCTTGAACATCGACACGTTCACGTTTGGGGGAGTCGTTTGGTCAAGAGCCCAAGCGTTCATCTTATACGAGTCCCAATAGATGTCCTTTAGCGATTGGTCAAGTTGTCCGGCGGTTTCCATTTGGAGCTGGTTCAGAGCGGGGCGGATCATCTTCATGGTCTGGTCTTCCAGTTGAAGTCTCGCGTAATCCTGGTAGTTCAGCGTCCCGCCTTGGAATATCCTTGAGTAAAGCGCCGTGAGGTCGGCTTGGGTCTTCATCAAAAACTTATCGTAATATCCGGTCAGGGCGTCAACGTAGCCGTCCTCGTCCTGCCGAAGGGCTTTGGTGATCTCGTCGTTCAGCTTTTGGATGGCTTTCGCCTGGTTCATTGTCCGATTCCACTCCCTTGCAAGGCATCACCCATTCCAGGTGGACCGATGGTTTTCTCGCTTGGGCCCCCGCCGGATCCTCCTGATCCCATTCCGGCTCCGGGGACTTTAGGCGGCATGGGCGGGGCTAAAGGTCCGGCTTGTCCAGGTTGGCCCGGTTGCCCTGGTTGGTGGGGATTGGGGAATAAGCTGGCCTGTTTTGCCTCGTCGGCCGCGTCTTCGGCCTTCTGCTTGTCGATCAATTCCTTTTCGGCCTCGTAATTGTAGGTCGTGTCGTTGAATTCCTTGGCGACCATTTGACCCACACGGGCTTTCGAGTAGAGCGCATCCTGTTCGGCCATGATGAGGGCTTGAATCTTCTGGAGCATATCCGCTGGGGCAATCTCTGGGTAAATGACCTCGAACTTGGCGTTTGGCCGGCCGTTCGCGGCGGTCCAGAACCTTACCAGCTTTCGCATCATGACTTCATCTTCTTTCTGGCAAGTCTGGACATGTTTCGAGAAAGGCGCGGTTGCGGTCAAAGCCGCCGCCTTGTTTGCGTGGCCCGATTCCCCTAAGAACTCCTTGGGCACTCCAGTTGCCATGGAAATCTGGGTTATGATTTCTTCCCCGCGCTGGTTTCCACCTGACGCCGCCGCCCCATTGAAGGCGATCAATTGCCTTTTCACGGCGGCGTTGTGGAAATAGGTTGATCCTGACGGCGGATAGTTCTTCTCCTTCGCGGCTTCCGCTGCCACGTCCGAGGCATCTCCCGTCTGGATTTCCACGTCCCACACGAAGTTGGATTCCAGAATCGCCCTTTGGACAAGGGAGTGAATATAGGTGTCGTTATAGGCGAAGTAAGGCAGTGCCGCCAAAAGGTCGGAGCGTCCGCGCTTTTCGTTTTCGTCGCAATTGGTCTTCATGAATATCAGCGAGTCCGGTGGCATCATCCGCATGATGTATTCGGTGTAAGGCTGTTCCGGTCCCTCGGTGCCTTTCGTATAAAGTTGGTATTGGGTCGTGTACTGCACCCAATAGCCGTAAATCTCATAGATGTCCTCGGGGTTGGTCACATAGTCCCAGATCGTGGCGTTATCGATTCCGCGCACGTCAAGCTTCTTGGTGACGGGGATGGGCTTGGCGCCCACGTCAATGGTTCCGTCTTTGGCGACCATGTGGCCCGCGCCAACCTTGGGCTTGGTGGCGGGAACGTTAATCGGTATCGCGTAATCGCTGATAAGCGGCTGGATGAACTGTTCCCCGTATTTCCTGAACTGGACTATCCACCGCCTATGGATCGTGTAGAATCCCACGCGGTCCTCAAACTCGTCCCATCCGGCTTGCAAGTTGTCATCGTCCTGAAAGACCACCTTAACGCCATTACCCAGGATGAAGTCGGCTTTGAGGTCGATAACCCTCTTGGCTGGTCCTGAGTAGTTATAGGTCTGGATACACAGCGCCAACATTTTCCAGAAATCCTGAAGGTACATTTGCTTGGTGAATGGACCCGGGGGAAA
>VFSW01005585.1_pt1 | contig 18578 bp, 13 predicted proteins | sample 5358111 | NCBI WGS metagenome assembly VFSW01 (sample SAMN11554181, study PRJNA540505) | mine drainage metagenome | isolation source: sediment from site ElyBrook_90M | place: USA: Ely Copper Mine, Vershire, VT | collected 2017 | reverse complement strand
TGATGGGGCCGCCGCTGAAGGAGAGGCCGGTGGTGCCGCCCGAGGCGTCGACTGAGGTGATCGAACCGCTACTCCCTCCACTGTACCCGTGGTCAATGGTGTTGTAATTATTCATTACCTGGACCTGGTTGACGGCTGGTTGAATCATGCCCGCGACAGTCGTGAGGATGTTGGAGCGAAGCGATGCGAGTGATTGATTTAGGAAATATTCAGAGACGCCAGTGGTGGCACCAACAGCAATCTGCGGCCGATGGGGAACACCGCTCGGGAGCACGATGACGGAGGGCGAACCAAACAGGAATGCGAGTGCTTGATTCGTGGAGTCTAACAATCCGTTAATCGTTTCGTACGTAACGAGCGCCACCTTCTCTCCTGTTGAAAGTGTTGGTGCGACCGCGGGAAGTAGCGGTGCCGGCGCAGAAAAAACGGCGGCAATCTTCGGAGTATGGACGAAGGAGTCGATCATGAGCGCGCTCTTACCAAGCGTGGCGAGATACGCGTCTTCAAGGACGGGGGGTGCTGCGGTTATAAGCGACGAGGCGGAGTGCGCGAGTGCGGCAGAATGTACCGCGCCGCTGTACGCGAGATAACCCGTAGTGGTAAGCACTGCGAGATAACCCTGGGAAACAGCGTGTGTAAGCGCGATAAAATGGGTCGCTAGTGCATACTCTGTGTCGAAAACTTTCTGCGCTATATTGAGCGCGACAAGAGACGGTACCGCTGTCGCGCGCAGATAAAATGCGGTGGCAAGCGCGGGAGTACGAGCGATACCGACCGCAAGAAGATTGCCCGTCTCTCCGAGAAACGCGACGGTGGCGCGCGCACTGCGAGGAGCCGCTTCCGCTCCCGCGTACGTCAGCGAGACATCGGCGCCTATCGCCGCGTGCGTGGCATCGATAATCGCCGCGCCGAACGCGAGATTGGCTTCAGAGACGAATCGAGGAGCCGTTGCGAGCGTGTCGCGAGCGCCTATGGCAAGCGCGAGAGATTGCGCTCCGGAATATTCGATGAACGATCGGTAATCGGAAAACAGCGCGACGATGTCGGTATACGCGCCGGTGCCGATTGCAGCGTATGCGCGGGAGAGTGAATCTGTGATGCGCGACGGATTTGTAACAAACGCGTATGCATCAAGCATCGATGTCTGTATGCCATCAACCGTGATTGGCGCGACGTGAACCGGCGCAGGACTCGGAACGAATGCGGTGTGCGGTGTGCGGTGGTCGTCACTGATTGACATCTGCAACACCGAGAGGTTGAGGTCGGGGACTGATGATGCGAGGTTCGCGGATACGCGCGCGATATTTTCTGAAACGCGCGGAGCGTTCGCGCGCATATCGCTATCTGCCTTTTCAATTCTCGTCGCGATGCGCGAAGGGATGTCTCCGAATGTTTCGCTAAATCCTGAGGCGATATCCGAGGCAATTGACGCGGCGCGATCTGCCAGAATCGGCAGTACCGTAACGTGCGCCAAGAGTGCGCCGAACGTGACTACGGCCAGGGCCACCGAGAGCGCTAACGCGTGAGAGCGTAAAGAATTCGCGATAGTGCTTAATTCTTTTGGCACTCGAAACGGCTTTGCCAAGGAACGGGTAACTTGATTGAGCGAGGAATTTACTGCGCGATATTCAATCTCCCGCGCGCGCGCGAGCGCGCGCGCGTAATCAATCTTGCGATCCTCCTGCTGGTCCAGGAAGTGCCCAAGAGATTCCTTATCGACGAACCACGTGTGCCCAATACGGCGCGCAGAGATTTTCCCTGAGCGCGCGAGACGTGCGATGTAGTCGGAAGTATACCCGGATAACTCTGCAGCCTCCTTTGTCGGTATCAGATTTTTTTCAAAGAGAGCATCCATGTCGGATAAACGAATTACCTAAATAATAACTTACTATTCCGGTGTTATCTAAGACTTCTCTGTGGATAAGATTGCGTCAATTCACGGGGTGCAGAAAAGTTGAATTCGGAACCTTGAATTTATAAGGGTTCAACGAAAGATCCGTATCCATGGCTCATTGTGCAGCGTCTTGAGTTCATCTAAGTGGACTAAAACGGTGCTCTGATGGGGTCGCAAAGGTCTCTTCATTGCCTTTGAGACGCTGGGAGGACGAATATATACAGGATGTTCTGGAATCATTTAGTGTCGTACAATGTTTAAAACGTTTTACGACATCAATGCGTATTAAAAATAGTTTGAATGACCGATGATATAGTCATTTATTCTCTATATTTGTAGTCGTTGACTATAAAATGGCCTTAAAAGATCTCGGATTACGTTTCGCTGACCCTTAGCAGGCTCTCTATGACACTTTATATAATCTTGGTTATACGAGACGAGAAAAGCAACAGCTAGGCTATTTACTGTATATCTCTATGCCAGAGATTATCCTTGCTTGGCTGTTCGATATTACTAATCTATCTAAATATCCGCTACCAATAATCGCTATTAAAGTTGCTAGTATCGCTACTATAACTCCAATCATTCTTATTGCTGTTATAAGCCCTCTGTTCCCTCTTTGCCTCTGTATTGGCAATTTCTCTAGCTCGCTTGTTGATTCCATTGATTCGCTTTGCCTGTAGTGTGGAAGAAGTTCTTCAGGAGGTGCCTGATATATCGTACGAATTGGTACGTTTATTTCCTTATTTTCATTTGTCTCGAGTGTCTGGTCCTCATATTCCTTTTCTGCTTCAATTTCAGGCTCAGGATCAGGTTCGGGTTCTGAGATGGCTGGCGCGATCGGCTCATCAATAGTCTTTCCTATATGGTCAAACCATGCCTTCCAGGAGTCCTGGAGGTTTCCTGGGGCATGAACTTCTGTATCTTCCCCTATAGCTTCTACGACGCTGTTCTTAAGGCGGTTTATAGTGGGTAGGAGCTCGTCCGAAGAGGATTCGTAGCGTGGAGATTCGTGGGTCCAAGGGAGCGCCGGAATAGGCGATACAACTTGAGAGTCTTCTTTTGACTGAATATTCATGCCGCCAAAGCGGTGATCTTGTATTGCTGTTTCCAGGACGTACCAACTGCGCCCGACGAGCCGTGCGGGAACCCTCCCCTCCCTACAAAGCTGGCCGATATAGTCTTTTGCGTACCCGGTTATCTTTGCAGCTTGTTTTGACGATACGTATTTCTTTTCATCTATTAGTATCTCATCCATACGAGTAGTATAGCCATATCTCGGCTAGTATGGAAGAGGTGTGAACAACTTAACCTAATTTCTCCACGATAAGCTTACGGATGCTTTCTGGATTCCCTGCTCCGCCACTTTCTTTCATCGACTTCCCTATCAGGTACTGCAATGCCGCCTGCTTGCCACTCTTGTATTCTTGGACGGCCTTTTCCTCCTTGGCAATGACGGTATTCACCGCTTCGCTCAGCGCCGCAGAATCGTGGACCTGAAGCAGGTTAAGGTTTTCCGCGATTGTCTCCGGACTCCCTCCAGAACGATACATTTCTGCGAGGATGTCTTTTGCTCCACGAGAAGAGATTCTGTTATCTCTGATCATCTGCATGAGGCGCAGAAGATCTTCACTCTTTAGATTGAGAGCTCTTCCGTTTTTTTCAGAGTCCCCCAATAATCCCTGGATGTCCGAAACGATGTAGTTGCCGGCGAGTCGGATTATTTCAGTATCGCCACTCGCAAGCTTGGCAACGCCCTCGAACATTGCATTGATAAATTCATTCTGCATCAACGCATCGATATATTCCTTCCGGAGACCGAGCGATTCGTACCGAGCCCGACGTTCCCACGGCAACTCTGGCAACGATGCGTGTATCGCGTCACGCGAAAACTCCGGTATCTCAGAGAGATACAGTTTCGGGAGATCCGGCTCCGGGAAGTAGCGGTAGTCAGCGCTGCCTTCTTTAAAACGCTGGTGAAAAGTCTCTTGCTTCGTCTCATCCCAGCCGCGCGTTTCCTGCACCACCTTCCCGCCCCCTTCGATCAAGGCTGTTTGTCGTTGTATTTCAAACGCGATAGCGCGCTCAACGGAACGAAACGAGTTCAAGTTCTTCACCTCCACCTTCGTGCCGAACTTCCCCTCTTCATTGGAGACGGACACATTTGCTTCAATGCGCATTTCCCCTTTCTCAAGATTCGCTTCGCTTGCATGAAGCGTACGCAGGAGGAGCTGCAGTTCGCGCGCGAACTTCCCCGCCGTCTCCGCGTCTCTGATAACCGGTTCGGTGACGAGCTCCATGAGCGGGATGCCGGCACGATTGAAGTCAACAAGGCTTTTCCCTTTTGCATGAGTTGAGCGCGCGGTGTCTTCTTCCAAATGCACCCGAGTGATCTCGACGCCCGCAAGAGAGCCGCCCGTAACAAACGGGTGGATGTACTGGCTTATCTGATACCCCTTGGGGATGTCCGGATAAAAATAACTCTTCCTATCAAACTCACTAAAGTCCGCGAGTCGACCGCCAACGGCCGTACCGACGCGCAGGATGTGGCGAACCGCTTCGCGATTAATAACCGGCAAGGTCCCCGGATGCGCCATACAGACCGGACACACATTTATATTCGGCCGCATCTCATCGGAGTCATTTTTCGAGTCGCAGAACATCTTAGTCCGCGTCTTAAGCTCTGCGTGGATCTCGAGACCGATGGTGGGGCGGTAGACAGCCATTAGTCTCTAGCTTACTACGCGGGTGTCTGCCTTGGAAAGGACCTTGGTGAGCCGATCGGTAAAGGATTTGAGAGAGTCCGAGTCTTCAATCGACACGGCGAGCACTTCCCTGCCTGTCTCTCGGGCAAGTAATTTCATTTTTGTTTCGCACATTGCGGGCGGGACGAGGTCTATTTTAGACAGGATGACAATCTCGCTCTTCTCTTTAAGTCCGTGCCCGAAGGCATCTATCTCCTTACGTACTTCCCCATACGCGGCGAGGGGGTCATCTTGGTCTGCAGAGACGAGATGTAGCAGGATTCCTGTGCGTTCAACATGCTTGAGAAATTTTATTCCAAGCCCTCGTCCGGACGAGGCGCCCTCTATGAGCCCGGGAATATCGGCGAGAATGTGGCCATAAAAATCACCGAGGTTCGGTCCGAGGGTTGTAAACGGGTAATCGCCCACTTTAGCCTTGGCCCGAGTGAGCGCATTGAGAAGCGAGGACTTCCCGGCATTCGGCAAGCCAATGAACCCTGCGTCCGCGATGAGCTTGAGGGTTAATTCAATATCCCCACTCTTTCCCGCTTTGCCAAGCGTTCGTTCGAATGGATTCTGGTTCGCGGGGCCTCTGAAACGCGCATTACCAAGGCCGCCCTTTCCACCACGGAAGAGAGTGATGCGCTCGTCCTCTTTCGTGATCTCGTATTCCTCTCCCGTCTTCGCGACGCGCACCAGCGTACCGACGGGTACCTTTAAAAGCATGTCCGCACCGTTCGCTCCGTGCTTCAATTCGCTTTTACCGGCTTCCCCTTCCTCTGCATTAAATTTTTTCTCATAACGATAGCGGGAGAGCGCCGCGATGTCGCGCACGCCGAGGAGCACGACATCGCCGCCCTTGCCGCCGTCGCCTCCGGAAGGGCCGCCGCGCGCGGTCTCCTTGGTACGTAGCCAGCGGATGACCCCGTCGCCGCCTTTCCCTGACTGCGCATATATTTTCGCTTCATCGACAAATGCCATATCAATTTTAACTCACGATCTCCCAACCGTCCGCAAGAAGAGTTTCTGCTTTTTTAAATTTGAGTGTCTGCACTTCATCGCCTTTCTTTATAGTAACCATAGCGTTGCGCCCACGCGTGCCCCCTTTCTTAAGAGGCGTCGAGGCACTCTTCTCTTCTTGACCTGCAGCAACGAGCACGGCGCGTGTTTTCGCCTCTTCCGCGCGGATGCGCGCGTCATCGGAAGCCGCGAGACGCGGGAGGGCCTCAGCAACGGCCGTCTTGATACTTTCTTCAAGTTGCCGAAACCGTATAAGTCCTTCGCGCCGATACTCGATCAGGGGATCTCTCTGGCCGTATGCGCGGAGCGATACTGAGCGGCGCAGATAGTCCATTGTCTCAAGATGCTCGAGCCAGAACGTGTCAGTAACTTGCAAAAGGAGGCGGCGCAGCTGCGGAACGAAACCGTCGCCAAGTTCGCTCTTCTTCGCGCCAAATGCAGCGCGGCTCGTCTCGCTGTCTCCCAAAAGGGCGAGAACGAGTTCCTCTACCTCTGAAGCGCTCTCAAGCAGCGCAGCGCGACGGCGAGCATAAATAGCGAGACGCTGAGTATTCATAACGTCGTCGTAGGCGAGCACTTGCTTGCGAGAGTCGAAGTTGAATCCCTCGATACGGCCTTGCGCGGTCTCGAGAGAACGGGTAATCATTGCGCTCTCAATCGGCTCATCCTCGGGAATGCCGAAGCGACCCATCACTTTCTTCAACATCTCCGAAGCGAAAACCCGCATGAGTTTATCCTCAAGCGAAACGAAGAAACGCGTCTCCCCGGGATCGCCCTGGCGACCGGCACGCCCACGCAGCTGATTATCAATACGACGAGCGTCGTGTCGCTCGGTTCCAACGACCATAAGGCCGCCGAGGGCGATAACTGAGGCACGCTCCTCGTTACTTGCGAGCGCGCCGCCGAGCTTGATGTCAACGCCGCGTCCGGCAAGGTTCGTCGCGACTGTCACGCGCCCTTCCTTCCCCGCTTCGGCAATGATCTCGCCCTCCCGTTCGTGATTCTTCGCATTCAATACTTCATGCGGTACGTTTGCCTGGGAGAGATATTCGCTTACCGTTTCATTGTCTTCAATGGAGACCGTTCCGACAAGGACCGGCTGACCTTTGTCATTGCGCTCTTTCACTGCGCGCGCGACCGCCCGATATTTCCCTGCGCTTGTTTGGAAGATGAGGTCGTCATAGTCCTTGCGCTCGGAAGGTTTGTTGGTCGGCACTACCACGACTTCAAGCCCGTAGACAGTATAAAACTCCTCTTCAGAGGAAAGTGCGGTACCGGTCATGCCGGCGAGCCGCCCGTACATGCGGAACAGATTCTGGAACGTCACGGTCGCATAGGTGCGAGTTTCTTCCTTTATCTTGACGCCTTCTTTTGCCTCAATCGCCTGATGCAGACCTTCCGACCAGCGACGGCCGGGCTGGAGCCTTCCGGTGAACTCATCCACGATGATGACCTCATCGTCTCGTACCACGTATTCCTTATCTTTTTGAAAGAGCGCTTTCGCACGCACCGCCGTTTCGAGGTGGTGTGCATATTTAATCCCGCCCTCGGTGTAGAGATTTTCGAGGCCGAGCGCGACTTCGGCCTTTCGAATTCCCGCTTCGGTAATCTGGATTGCTTTCTGTTTCTCGTCGACAGAATAATCCCCGCCTTCCTCAAGACCGCGAACGATCTCTGCAAAACGTTCGTAGAATGTCTGGGAGTCGCCGGTGGGCCCTGAAATAATGAGCGGCGTGCGCGCTTCATCGATCAAAATAGAGTCAACCTCGTCTATGATTGCGTACTGGTACGGGCGCTGGACGATCTGCGATGCGTCATAGGCGGTATTGTCGCGCAGGTAGTCGAAGCCGAGCTCGTTGTTGGTCACATAGGTGATGTCACACGCATAGGCCTCTTTCTTGGTCACGGGGCGCAGATAGTCATAAAACACTTTAAAGGAACCTTCAGCGTCTCGCTGTGCATCTTCGGCCTGTTCGACGTGCGATGAGTCGTATTGATACGCGCCAGCGCTTGTGACGACACCAAGCGTGAGACCGAAATAATTGTAGACCTGCCCCATCCAGGCGCCGTCGCGGCGCGCAAGGTAATCATTGACGGTGACAATCTGCACGCCCTTTCCCGCAAGCGCATGAAAAGTCGCGGGCAGGGTGGCAACGAGCGTCTTACCCTCCCCCGTGCGCATCTCGGCAATCTTGCCGCGCAGAAGCGCGAGGCCGCCGATAAATTGAACGTCGAAATGGGGCTGGCGAAGCGTGCGGCGCGCCGCTTCGCGCACGAGCGCGAACACGAGAGGAATATCGGCTTCAAGCGTCGCGCCGTTCTCTAGCGCACGCGCGCGCAGGGGGGCGAGTCGATCGCGCACCGACTCGTCAGAGAGGCCGGTAAGCTCTTCAGAGAATGCATTGGCCGACGCAACGACAGGCGCCGCGGCCTTAAGGAAGGCCGCGGATTGGTTTTTTGAGAAAAGATTGGAGAGTCCGAGCATGAATACGTATTATACCATCTGCCGCATTATTTGGCTAAAAATAAATACCGCCCGCCAATTGGCGGACGGTATTTCTTCAAACCAAACTAGCGACGGCGTTTTGCGGCCTTACGCTTTTTTGTCTTCTTCGCCTTTGATTTCTTGACGGTCTTCTTCGCGGCCTTACGTTTCTTTGCCATGGTGGTTGCGAATTAAAGTAACGGCTGATATGTCGACCCGTTTGTGCGTGGAATAATTTCCATGCACAAACGTTTCTATATATCATTATCGCGCGTCGAAAACTTTTTGTGCGGCAAAAGAATATGAAGTGTGGATAACTTATGAAAAAAATATTTCACCGAATGTTTCTACTTCGCGCTCGAGCATGATGCCGGTCATTTTAAAAACGCGCTCGGCGATGTCGCGCGCGAACGCATCAACGTCTGCCGCGCTTGCGCCAGCGCGCGCTACAACAATAAGCGGCTGTCTTTCATAGAGCCGCACGCGGCCCGCCGTATATCCCTTGAGAGAAAGGGCGTGGTCAAGGAGCCACGCGAGCGATATCTTGGTTCTGTTGTCCTCCTGGGGGAACAGGGGAAGATCCGGAAAACGCTTCACGAGCGAATCAGAGAGCTCGTTTGAGATAATCGGGTTCTTAAAGAAAGAGCCGGCCGTGCCCTCCTCGGCGCTCTGCGGAAATTTCTGAGCGCGGATGGCGCGCACCGCCTGCGCGATTTCCATCGGCGTCGCAAGCGATTCTCCGGAAGCATGTTTCCGAGCGAGATCGGGGTACGAAATGTTCGGTGTCGCATTCGGATTGAAACGCAACGCGACCTGCGTGATGACGAGTTCGCGATGTTTTTTAAAAAAACTGCGGCGATAAGCGAACGAGGCTTCGACCCGTGTAACGCGCCGGTGTGCACCCGTCACGCTATTGATAGTGTCAGCGTATTCAAATACATTCGCGAACTCGGCGCCGTAGGCGCCAATGTTCTGCACTGCTGCGCCACCGAGCGTGCCCGGGATGCCCGCAAGATTCTCAATACCGAAAATGCCCTGTGCGCCGACCGCATCGATGACAGTATCCCAAGGAGTTCCCGCTCCCGCGACGAGCAATCGGTCATCACCGTCATTTTCAAATGCGCTGTCGCTGAGCATTACGCGGAGCACGACACCCTCAACTCCACGGTCCGGCACGAGAACGTTACTGCCGCCGCCCAAGGGATAGAGCGGGAGACGGCGCTCGTGCGAAAAAGCCACGGCATCATCAATATCTTTTTGAGTCAGCGCTTCTATGAGAAAACGCGCGCGCCCGCCGATATGAAATGTCGTATGGGGCGCGAGCGGAGCGTGTGCTTTCGGAATCATTTCCCCTCTATCTGTTTGATGGCTGCGGCTCCGGAGGCGGCCGCTTCCGGATAATGCGCGACCGCGGCATTGATCGTTCCTATGGCGTCCACCTTGTCCCCTGCCGCGTAGTAGGCGGCGGCAAGCGAGAACCAGGTGTTGACGGTCGCATCTGGCTTCTCTGTGCGGGACTTCCACAGGTCGATAAGGCGCGGCCAGTTCTTTCCTCGATAATAGGCAACCGAGAGAGTGTTGCTGTCCACATTCACCGTGCCGAAGGTGGCAATCAGGATTTTATCAGCCGTCGCCTGGTCGCCCGTAGCAATGTCTCCGGCGGCGGCATAGAGAGCGAGATCAGAGAAGCTCGGCCCGAGCGTATAGGCGGTATTGAAGTCCTCCTGCGCCGCCTTCACGTCATTCAAGTCCCATTCGAGAGTGCCCTTCTCGATGAAAAACTCTTCTTTCTTTGGCGAGAGAAGAATGGCGGACTGGACCGCTTTCAACGCATCCGCATTATCTCCAGCGGTGCGATAGGCATAGGAGAGCTCCATAAATTCACGCGCATCAAGCGGGTACGCGGCAACCTGTTTCTGCATCTCGGTGACGGCAAGCGATACTGCTTGCTGTTTCTGTTCGTTCGTCGTCGATTGGCTTTGCGCGACTGCTCCCGCGAAGGAGACTAATTGTTCACGAACCTCCTGCATTTCGGGGATGGGATGCGCTGCGAAATCTTCAAAGACAGCCAGATTCGTCGATGCATCACCGGAGGACGACAGAGCATCGATGAGTTTGGACGCCGCCTGCATCCCGGTAATGTTTACGAACCAGATGAGTGCAAAACAAACGACCGTGGCTATCGGAAGCGCATAGGTCATTCCTTCTGCATTCGTGAGCACGGGCGCACTTTCAAGCCGTTTGATGGGTCGGGCGACCTGCGAGTCTATGAGCGCAAGTATGGCAAAGAAATATACGTAAGAATAGATATTATCGAAGACGAAGAGATTGTGAACGGCGTATCCGACAAGCGCGGCGGTGAGGAGTGTACGCTCGCTACGAGAAAGTTCCGAACTCTTCCACAGCAGAACGATAGCGGAGCCAAAGAGCGAGAGGTAGAGCAGGAAGGCTGGGATGCCGCCGGCGACAAGCCAGTCAATAAAGGCGTTATGTGCCCGGTCAAACCACTGCTCCTGCGCATACATCGACGGATCATAGAATTTATTAAAGACGTAGTTGAAGCCTTCTTGCCCCCAGCCGATGATGGGCCGCTCGAGAACTCCCTGAAACGCCATGTGCCAGATGGTGAATCGCGTTTGGCCATCAGAGAGCGAGATGGATGTGATGCGCTGAAGCACCTCATTATGCTGAACGAAAGCAGAGCTACGCGCGAGATAGAGACCGCCGGCGAGAATGATGATAATCGCTAACGCGCCCGCTGCGCTGCGCCGGACGCGTTTCCCCGCGGTGAGCGCCGTCAGAAATGCCGCGAGCGCGAGGCCGAGCGTAAGTCCGATGACCGTACCGCGCGTCTCGGTGTAGAACAAGAGCACCGCTTCAAGCACGGCAAGCGCTACCAAGGACCATTTCAGCCACGCATACTTCTCGGTCAGCGCGAGCCAAAGCGCGACGAAGACATTGAAGAGGAAGTAGATTGCAAGATAGGCAGAATTGCCGAATGTCGCGTCAATGCGGGTAGAGCCCTGGTGTATCGCGAGCGAGCCGCTGAGCTGCAACAGTGCGTAGCCGGAAATAATGAGTGATGCACCGAGCGAAGTGATGAACCAGGCGCGCCACTTCTTCTCTGTCCGCAACACCGCACTTATAGCGAAGAAGAACCCGAGCAGGTGGATAAGAAGTACCCAGCCCTCCATGCGTTCGAAATTGCTCCAAAACGCTTTCATCGCGTTCAACGCGAACGCGTCAGCGATGAACATCCAGACGACGAAGCCAACGACGGCTGCGCTGATCCAGGAGAAGCGCGGGCGATACTCCTTATCTAAGAGCGCGAGCACCGCCCATGCCGCAACCACTATCTCTATTAAGGTACGCAGGTAAAACGCTTTGCCCGTGATAAAGGGGAAGAAATAGCTGTTCGCAACGACGAGCGGCGTAAACGGAATAAGGAAGAGTGCCCCCAGTGCCACCCATCGTGCGATCTGTTTTGCTGTCCCTCCGCTCTGCATGATGCAGGCAACTATACCATACGCCACAAACGCACAACGTCCCGCCTTAGCGGGACGTTGTCGCGTACCGGGAGAAGGTCAGGCCTTCCCGGAGAGGCGGGATAACTTAGGTTAGAAGCGCCAGCTGAAGAGACCCCACTGCTTCTGTTCATTCTGCGCAAGCGTCTGGAGACGCGCCTGGGCATCTTGCAGTGCCGTTATCTGCGCCTTCAGAGTCGTCTGCACATCGGCCGAGACATTTGCCTGCGCAAGAAGCTTGGTAAGCTCGTCGATACGTTGTTGATTCTGTATAACCGCTTCCGAAATCACGCTTGCCGATGCACTATCGCCACCGAAGAGAAATCGCGCCAGAAATCCGCGTGACTGCATCTTCGCTTCGGCACTCGTCGTCGTCGCGACCGAAGCGTCTACCTGCTGTGCGATTTGCGAGACCTGCGCTCCGATGCCGCCGAGGAGCGGCTTCGATACGAGCAGTGCATCCACTGCGAGACGTACCTGGTTCGCATTCTTTACGATGTTCTGATATTCAGGCGTTGTGCTTGACTCCTCTTGATCAAGCTCCTGCTTGCGCATATCAATCATCTGTTGAAACTGTGCAGAGGAAAATGCCTCGGTCGTTGTACTCTCGAGTCCCAAAAAGAGCGGCGACTTAGAATGTTCACGCGACTGTTCGGCGGCATGCAGCGCTACCTCCTCAAGCGCACGCTCGGTTGATGTCGCCTGCGTCGCTCCCCGAAGCTCGGAACTCGTCGTCGCCTCGGTCTGATGTGCCTGCGCCTTGTGCTGATCTCCCGAGAATCTTTCGCCTGCGCCCATCTGCACCGACGCGCTCGTTGAGGCATCCGTCCCGCCGGTCTGCGTATCCGAAGTAATGTTCACGCTAGCCCCGTCGGAGACGCTCCCGCTTTCAGCATGCGCTATTGCCGCTACCGGCACGCCGCTCATGGCGAACGCAAGTGCGAGGCTTCCCACTGTATAGATATATGTCTTCATATGGTTGATGACGTTACGGTCAGCTAATCGTTACGCCTAGATTATACACCTAAACCGCTTGCAACCTTCTGGGGGCGCGAGTTGGTTCTAAATGCTACGATGGCGGCATCAGTCGTCATTTTGTCATACGCTATGCGCACAAAACCCAATAAAAAAGCTCTTATTACCGGCATTACCGGGCAGGATGGCTCATACCTCGCCGAACTCCTCTTGGAGAAGGGATACGAGGTGCACGGTCTCATGCGCCGCGCGAGCAATTTTAATACCCAGCGCATAGACCATATATATAGTGACCCGCACAAGCATAATGGACGGTTCTTTCTCCATTTCGGCGACCTCTCCGACGGGAGCAACCTGAATCGCCTCTTAAACAAGATACAGCCTGATGAGATATACCACCTCGGCGCGCAGAGCCATGTGCGCGTCAGTTTCGACATTCCGGAATATACCGCAGATGTCACGGGGCTTGGTACTATCCGCATCCTGGATGCTATGCGAGAGGTTGGTTTGAACAAAACAAAATTTTATCAGGCGTCATCAAGTGAGATGTTCGGTAAAGCGCTCGAGATACCACTCCGAGAGACCACGCCCTTTCACCCACGCTCGCCCTATGGCGTGGCGAAGGTGTATGCCTATTGGATTACCAAAAATTACCGCGAGAGCTATGGAATGTTCGCGTCAAACGGTATTCTCTTCAACCACGAGAGTGAGCGGCGCGGCGAGACATTTGTCACACGGAAAATAACGCAAGGGCTTGCTCGCATCAAGCTGGGTAAAGAACAGAAACTCTACCTCGGGAATCTAGACGCGAAGCGCGATTGGGGCCATGCAAGGGATTATGTGGAAGGTATGTGGCGCGTACTCCAGCACACGGAACCGGATGATTTCATCCTGGCCACAAATGAGTCTCACAGCGTCCGAGAATTCGTCGAGGAAGCCGGGAAGATTCTCGGTATGAACATCGTCTGGAAAGGTAAAGGTCTGAAGGAGAAAGGAATTGACAAGAAGACAGGAAAGACGATTATCGAGATTGATTCTAAATATTTCCGTCCTGCGGAGGTGGATGTCCTGCGGGGCGATTACATAAAGGCCAAGAAGAAGCTTGGTTGGAAACCGAAAATAAAGTTCAAGGAACTCGTCCGGCTAATGACCGAAGCCGATTTTGAAAAAGAGCAGGGTGATACCATGAGGACGGTAAGAAAGTCATGAAAAAGACGTCAAAGATATTCGTAGCCGGTCACCGAGGCCTTGTCGGTTCGGCGATAGTGCGCAAGCTGAAAGCACTCGGGTACGCAAACATAATCACGCGGACGCGAAAGGATCTCGACCTTCTGGATCAGAAGAAAGTCCTGAAATTCTTCGAACGGGAGAAGCCGGAATATGTATTCCTCGCGGCGGCGAAAGTCGGCGGCATCATGGCAAACGCAACCTACCCCGCCGAGTTCATTCACGAGAACCTGGTCGTCGAGACCAACGTCATCGACAGTGCTTACCGCTCCGGCGTGAAGAAGCTCCTCTTCCTCGGGAGCTCTTGTATCTATCCTAAGCTCGCGCCCCAACCGATAAGAGAAGAGTACCTCCTTACCAGCGAACTCGAGCCGACGAACCACAATTACGCGCTCTCTAAAATTGCCGGTATTTTTATGTGCCAAGCGTATAATGAACAATACGGAACCAATTTTATCTCGGTGATGCCGACAAACCTGTATGGACCGAACGACAATTTCGACCCGATGAATTCCCACGTCCTCCCGGCACTCATTCGGCGATTCCACGAAGCGAAAGAAAACGGGAGCAAAGAAATTGTCATCTGGGGTACCGGCTCACCGAAACGGGAATTTCTCCATGTCGACGACCTCGCAGATGCTTGTGTGTTCCTGATGCAGAAATATGACGATTCAGACATTATAAATATCGGCACTGGCACCGACCTCTCCATAAAATCTTTGGCGGAGAAAATACGAAAGATCGCTGGCTACACCGGAAAAATAGTGTGGGACAAGGCGAAGCCCAATGGTACGCCGCGGAAACTTCTCAGCGTGAAGAAACTTCACAGACTCGGCTGGAAACACAAGATAAACCTCGATGCCGGTCTCAAGAGGACGTATGCGTGGTACAAGGAGACGTATGAGTAGCTCTGTTACTATCATTCGTCCGAAGAAAGTCTTTAGCCTAAAGGATATTAAAGAGCTCTGGGATTACCGGGAGCTTATGTATTTCTTCGTGTGGCGCGATTTCAAGGTGCGCTACAAGCAGACCATCGTCGGTGTCGGATGGGCGATATTCCAGCCGTTTATGACGATGATCGTCTTTAGTCTCTTCTTCGGCAAGCTCCTCAACATCCCTTCCGATGGGACCCCGTACCCTATTTTCGTCTATACCGGACTCTTGTTCTGGCAGTTCTTCTCGAGCGCACTCGCTGACACAAGCGGTGTCCTGGTTGCTAACCAATCCATCATCACGAAGGTGTATTTCCCGCGCCTTATCCTCCCTTTCGCATCGGTCGCGACGAGACTCGTCGACTTCGCCATCGCTTCGGTGATACTTGCGGGGATGATGGTCTACTACGGCTACACGCCCCACCTCTCGGGACTCTTCATACTTCCGCTCCTCCTCCTCATCACCTTTATGGCGGCGGTGGGCGGAGGCCTGTTCCTGGCCGCGCTCAATGTGAAATACCGCGACGTCCGCTATGCACTTCCCTACTTCATCCAAATAATGATGTTTCTGACGCCGGTCATCTATCCGGCGAGTATCGCCGGGAAATATTCTTTTCTTCTCGCTATCAATCCGATGATGGGCGTCATTCAAACGGCCCGGGCAACTTTGCTCGGAACGACAACACCAAACTGGTTCCTCCTTTTCCTCTCCTTCACCGCGTGCCTCATTGTGCTCATCATCGGCATCATCTATTTCAAGAAAGTGGAGCGCTACTTCGCCGATATCGCCTGAACCTATGGAACACATCATTGAAGTAAAAGGCCTAGGGAAGAAATACACGATTAACCATCATCGAGGCGGTTATATCGCGCTCCGCGATGTCCTCACCACTATCATCAAAAGCCCGTTGCGTTTCCTAAAAAAGAAAGCGCGGGAGATCGTCGGGGTCGATACAAAAGAGGATTTCTGGGCACTGCGCGGTGTAGATTTCAATGTTGAACCAGGGGAGGTCATCGGCATCATCGGCCCGAACGGCGCCGGCAAGTCGACCCTACTGAAGATACTTACCGGCATCACGCCTCCGACAGAAGGAGAGATAATTATGAAAGGAAAGGTCGCTTCCCTGCTTGAGGTTGGCACGGGGTTCCACCCCGAGCTCACCGGTCGGGAAAACATCTTTCTCAACGGCGCCATCCTCGGTATGACGCGGAAAGAGATTGCGCTAAAATTCGATGAGATAGTCGCCTTCGCTGGCATTGAGAAATTCCTCGATACGCCCGTGAAGCGCTACTCGAGCGGCATGTACGTGCGACTCGCCTTCTCGGTGGCCGCGCATATGGAGCCGGATATTCTGCTCGTGGATGAGGTGCTTGCGGTCGGCGACGCCGAATTTCAGAAGAAATGCCTCGGCAAGATGGAGGAGGTCACCCGCACCCAAGGACGGACCATCCTTTTTGTCAGTCACAATATGGGAGCCATCCAGAACCTATGCAAAAAGACGATCCTGCTTGAGAAAGGAAAAATTGAGATGTTCGGTGAGACTTCAAAGGTCATAGATTTCTATCTCAACAAGGGAGAAATTAATTCCATTTCGGAATTTAATGTTGATAAAAATAAAGATGCTCAGATATCAAAAATAAGCATTCTGGGTAAAGATGGGGTACCGTCAGCGCGTCTTCCCGTAAGCGAGCCGTTCTCCATAAAGCTCAATTATGAGGTTTTGCGGGAAATCGACGGGGCAACCGTCTCGATAATGGTTTACGCGAACGGAGAACTATTACTGCTCTCGTCGGAATCCGATACGACAGGAAAGCTGGTCCGATACGAACCGGGGTCTTTCGAGACCACGGTGAACGTACCGGCCTTCCTTTTCAATACGGGTACCTATTTCTTTGACGTACGCATCCACAAGCCGGGTCATGTGCTGATCGACCATAAACAAAACATCCCCTTTGAGATCCTCTCCATAAACGACCCGAGAGCAACTATGTTCCAAGGAAGCGTACTCGGAAAAATCGCTTCAATCCTTGACTATACGACCACTAAAAAGCAATGAACCTATGAAAGAATCTATTAAAAATATCCTGCGACCGATAACGCCAAAATTGGTAAAGAAAATATACAAGTATTTCAGCATCAATCTTGACGACTATATTTTGCTTCCGAAGAAAGATTTAACGTATGCGACCGATGGCCTGTACACTTTCCATAACGCTGATTTCAAGAAAGCGTCTCTTTTCATAGAGTCGTACGCGTTGGCGAGGGAAATAGACGACAAACACTGTCTTAGTAAGAATGATATTCCCTGGCGGATGCACGTGCTTTATTGGGCCGGCACGTATGCGAAAAATCTTCCTGGCGATTTTGTGGATTGTGGTGTCAACACCGGATTCTGTGCCCGTTCCCTTATGCATTACATCGGCTTCGAGAAACTCAATAAGAAATATTTCCTTCTGGATACTTTTAGCGGTCTCGATCCACGATTCAGTACCAAGGAAGAGATGGCGACCCAGGAATACTCCGGATACGATAAACAGGATCTTTACGAGACCGTCAAGAAGACGTTCGCTGGGTTTAACACCGAAATAATCAGGGGCGCTGTGCCGGAAACGCTTCCGTTGATAAAAACGAATTCCATATGTTTTCTCCATCTTGATATGAACGTCGCATTGCCGGAAGTCGCCGCGCTAGAATATTTCTGGAATAAAATTTCTAAAGGAGGACTTGTTTTATTTGATGATTATGGTTTCCGGGGACACTCCGCTCAAAAAGAAGCCGAAGATGCTTGGGCAGAAAAGAATGGGGTGGAAATTCTCTCTCTGCCAACAGGACAGGGGCTTCTTATAAAAAACTGAACCTGATATGATGAAATTTATAGGTGGAATTGTTCCCGACAAGACTCTCGAGATTATCCGGAGGTTGCGCAACTCCCGCAATGCGGCGAGGAGGAATCTGAGGGTTGGCGGTTTCGATGTACTCGACATATATAACGGCCACTTCAACGTAAAATATCGTGGGGTTCCAGCCCTGAAGTGCCCATTTGATTACGTTATGTATCAAATGCTAGTGTGCGAACTTAGACCCGACTTGATAATAGAGATTGGGACGAGTGAAGGAGGAACTGCTCTTTATATAGCAGATCTTATGGACAAGATTGGGCATGGCGTAGTGCACACAATCGACAAGAATAGTCATGTATCCGAATTGACCTCGAAACATCCTAGAATAAAGCTTTTTAAAGATGGGTGGGAAGGATATGACCTGCATGCTGCAAAGGGGTTTCAGAAAATAATGATTATAGACGACGCATCACATAATTATGATGATGTTCTCAAGACCATGAGGAAATTCTCTCCCCTCGTCTCTCTCGGATCATATTTTATTGTTGAGGACGGCATAGTCACACGGATTGAAAGAGAGAAGGCTCTTGCGGGCGGCCCGCTAAAAGCTATACATGAATTCCTGAAGACAAATGGGAATTTCCAAATTGATAGGAACTACTGCGATTTCTTCGGCAAAAATGCAACATTCAACCCAGATGGATATCTGAAACGTATAAGATAATATGCCAAAGGTCTTCATAGGAATGCCTGTATACAATGGCGAACGCTTTCTGAAGGAGGCGATTGACTCTTTGTGTGCACAAACATTCACCGACTGGAAACTACTAATCTCTGACGACGCATCGACCGATGAGTCACGTATCATATGTGAAGAGTACGTAAGAAAAGATTCACGTATAAACTACTTTCGACAGAAACAAAACATTGGAATGT
>VFSW01005584.1_pt1 | contig 18582 bp, 13 predicted proteins | sample 5358111 | NCBI WGS metagenome assembly VFSW01 (sample SAMN11554181, study PRJNA540505) | mine drainage metagenome | isolation source: sediment from site ElyBrook_90M | place: USA: Ely Copper Mine, Vershire, VT | collected 2017 | reverse complement strand
GGGTGGGTGGTGGCCTGACCAGCTTTGCGCCGAACGGGCTGATTCGCGACGGGTTCGCCGGGTTGCTGGCAATGCTGCGTGCGCAAATGGCGCCGGCGGGTGGGATGCGGATTGATCATGCGATGGGGTTTACCCGGCTCTGGGTGATCCCCGAGGGCGCCGCGCCGACCGAGGGCTGCTATTTGGCAATGCCTTTTGCCGATATGATGCGGGTGACGGTGCTGGAATCATGGCAAAATCGGGCGATTGTGTTGGCCGAGGATTTGGGCACCGTGCCGGAGGGGTTTCGGGCGACGCTGGCCTCACGCGGGTTATTGGGGATGAGCGTGCTCTGGTTTGAGCGGCGCGGCGAAGGGTTCATGCCCCCGGCGCTGTGGCGGCGCGAGAGTGCTGGCATGACCTCGACCCATGACGTGCCGACCGTTGCTGGCTGGTGGCGCGGCACCGATATCGGTTGGCGTGAGCATATCGGGCTGGCGGGCGATGATTGGGCGACGCGAGTGGATCAACGGGCGCATTTATGGTGGGTGGTGCAGGATTCCGGCTCGGCAAGCGGGGCGATGCCGCCGCCAGAGGATGCCGAGACGATTGCCGATGCGCTCGCAGCGCATTTGGGCAGCACGCAGGCAGAAATGGCGCTGTTGCCGATGGAGGATGCGCTGGCGTTGGATCAGCAGCCCAACCTTCCCGGAACAACCGATGAGCATCCGAATTGGCGACGCGTGTTACCGGGTGAGGCCGCGACCATGCTCGGTGACGAGGCCGTTGCAGCGCGGCTTGCGCGGCTCCATCACCGCCGGAGTGCGTTGGCGCTCCGGCGGAATGAATAAGCGAGTATTAGCCGGGCGCAGGCAGCGGGCCGAGACCGCCTGATTTGGGCATGTCCGGCTTTTGCGACAACGGAACCGAGCCACGACGTTGATCCGGCGCGGGCTCGTCCACCACTTTGCGGACCAGTTTCTCGCCGCGAATAACGGCGCGAATATCCTCGCCGGACAGGGTTTCATATTCCAGCAACCCATTGGCCAACGCGTGCAGATCATCGAGCCGTTCAGTCAGGATGCGCTTGGCCTCGCTGTAAGCATGGCCGATGATGCGCTTCACTTCGGCGTCGATCTCTTGGGCGGTGGCTTCGGAGACGCTCTTATGTTGCTGGATCGATTGGCCAAGGAACAGATCCTGACCATTATCGCCATAAGCGACCATGCCGAGCGTGTCGCTCATGCCCCATTCGGTGACCATGCGGCGGGTAATGTCGGTCGCTTGCTTGATATCGCCCGACGCCCCGTTGGAAACGTTATCGGCCCCGAAAATGATTTCCTCGGCAGCACGACCGCCCATGGCTTTCACCAGTTCGGCGAGCAATTTGGCTTTGCTCATCGAATAGCGATCCCCTTCCGGCAGGCTCATCACCAAGCCGAGCGCCCGACCCCGGGGGATGATGGTGGCTTTGTGCACCGGATCACATTGCGGTTGCGAGATCGAGCAAATGGCATGGCCACCCTCGTGGAACGCGGTCATGCGCTTTTCATCATCGCTCATCACCAATGAACGACGCTCGGCACCCATCATGACCTTATCTTTGGCGTTTTCGAACTCGGCCATCGCGACGACTCGCTTGCCCATGCGGGCCGCGAGCAAGGCCGCTTCGTTGACCAGATTGGCAAGGTCCGCGCCGGAAAAGCCGGGCGTGCCGCGTGCGATCACTTTCGGATCGACATCCGAGGCGAGGGGTACTTTGCGCATATGGACTTTGATGATGCGCTCACGGCCATTCACATCGGGGTTGGGCACGACCACTTGGCGGTCGAACCGGCCAGGACGCAGCAAGGCCGGATCGAGCACATCCGGCCGGTTGGTGGCCGCGATCAGAATCACGCCTTCATTGCTCTCAAACCCGTCCATCTCGACCAGCATCTGGTTGAGGGTTTGTTCGCGCTCATCGTTGCCGCCGCCGAGGCCAGCGCCGCGATGACGGCCGACCGCGTCGATTTCATCGATGAAAATGATGCAAGGCGCGTTCTTTTTGCCCTGCTCGAACATATCGCGGACCCGCGAGGCGCCGACGCCCACAAACATTTCCACAAAATCAGAGCCGGAAATGGTGAAAAAGGGCACATTCGCTTCACCGGCAATGGCGCGAGCGAGCAGGGTTTTGCCGGTGCCGGGCGGACCGACGAGCAACACGCCTTTCGGAATTTTACCACCAAGCCGCTGGAATTTCTGCGGATCACGCAGAAACTCGACGATTTCCTGCAATTCGTTCTTTGCCTCATCAATGCCAGCCACGTCATCGAAGGTAACGCGGCCCTGCTTTTCCGTGAGCAAACGGGCGCGGGATTTGCCAAAGCCCATTGCGCGACCACCGCCGCCCTGCATTTGGCGCATGAAATAGAACCAAATTCCGGCCATGATCAGAATTGGCGACCAAGCAATCAGATATTTGACCAGCGGATTTTCTGGACTGGTCAACGGTCGTGCGGTAACGCTCACGCCTTTCGCGATGAGGGCAGGCACCAAATTCGGGTCGCTCGGCGCATAGGTCGTGAACTTGCTGGCTGGAGCAACGCCTTGTGGCTTCATCGTGCCCGCGATGTTGTGGCCGCGAATCTCGACTTTGGCGACTTTGCCGGTGTTCACTTCAGTGAGAAAGGTGGAATAGGCGATTTTCGAGCCAGCATCTTTTTTGCCGACTTGGGGTTGGAACATATTGAAAAGCAACACCACACTAAGGATCACCACGACCCAGAGCAGAAGGTTACGCCAAAAATTACTCATTCGACCTGATCCAGTTCAAACTCGAGCAACACGCGGGACACTATGTTGGCTCCGGCCCGATGCCGGGGCAACAACGCACGACGGAAAGATAATGGCACGACAATACGCGCCTCGCTACCCATTTTATTTAGATAGGATCGCGCGGCGAATTTCCTATCCCAAAGCCGCATGGCCGGGGTCCGTTGTTGTGGGATGGGGTGGCGCGAATTCGATGTGACAGGCGGGGCCGACGCCCAGATGTGGCACCGCAAGCAGTTCTGGGCCCGTGAACAAAGCAGGGAGTGTGCGCAGGACCAGCGATGGAAGAGCGGACTGGCGGCGATAATCACGCGCCCGCTCGCCCAAGGCGCCCACGGCGCCCAAGGTGCTGGGACGGGACGCCGCTGCGGGAGGTGCGCGAAGCAAAAAGCGGTGATCCCAGCGGGCGCCGGAATAAGCCTCAGTGGCTGGCGCGCACGCGGCGGGTTCTCGGGCCAAAAGGAAGCCGCCGAGGCGGCACGAATAGGCAATTTGCACGCCAGCTAGAGTGGCCGGAGTGAGTTTGTTCGCCAGGCGCGCAATCGCGGCACGGGGCGGTGGGTATTTGGCACCGCCAATCACGCGGATCAGGGCGCTTAGCGCTTCAGCCGCGAGATGATCAGTGGCGATCAGCGCGAAGCCTTCGGCGCGGATCACCACATTGGTCGCGAGCGCTTGGGCGGAGGCCTCAGCCTCGGCGCGATGTTGGGCGATGGTGGCTGGATTGATCGGGCGGGTGGTGATGCCGGATTGTCGCAGGCGAGCGCGCTCGAAGGCGGGGTTGGTGTTGCTCGGGTCCTCGATCCAGGGGATATTTTGGGTCGCGAGAAACTGCCGGAGCGTGCTGCGTGGCACCGCCAATAACGGGCGTAGAATGGCCAAATCAGCCCTAGCGGACCAGGGCGACATGCCATGCAGGCCGCGCGCGCCGCGCTCGGCGCGCATGGCGATGAGTTCGGTTTGATCATCGGCGTGATGGCCGACCAGCAAAAAGGGCGCGCCGTAAGCGCAGGCGGCTTGGATCAGGGCGTGGTAGCGGGCGGTGCGAGCGCGGTCTTGCAAGGCGGGGCCGGGCGATAGGCTGCGGAGCACCAGAATATCAGCGGCGATGCCCAGGGAGGTAAGGCGTTGGCGGGTAAGTTCGGCCTCTGCTGCGGATTCGGGACGAAGTTGATGATCGACGATGAAGGCCCGCAGCATCGCAGCCCGATCCTTGGCCCAACGCTGGGTCAGCACCGCGAGGGCGGTCGAATCAGCACCGCCAGAGACCGCTAGGGCAAAGCGCGATGCCGGGCCAAATGGGCCAAGCTGCGTCATGTGCGCGGTGAAATGCGCCGTCAGATCGGCCGGCGCGAGAAAGCCAACGCTGGCGCTTAGTGGCAATGGGCGCGCAGGCGCAAGCTGCGAACCTGACCGGCGATGCGGGGGGATGGTGATGAAAATTGGCTGCTAAGCGAATCCAACGTGTCGCATGCCGCACTAAATTGGTGGATTGCGGTGAGCGATCCGGCAAGGCCGAGCAGCGATTGCGAGGCATACGGGCCCGAACGTGCACCATTATAAGAATCGTCATAAGCCAAGGCGGCTTGTTGGTAATGATGCTGGCCGGTCAGGGCTTGGCCGAGCGTATATTCGGCGGCGCCATGATCCGCACCCCGGCCCTGCTTGGCGATGATGGCTTTGGCATCCGCTTCGGCGGTCAAGTAATCGCGGGCGGCCATTGCATGGCGGGCGGCGACAATCGATGCGACCACATGGGTCGACGCGGCGGGGTGATCGACGGGATTAACCGGCATCTGGCCTAAGGTTTGCGGGCCGCCTGAGCGCGGTGTGGGTTTAGGCACTTGGGGAGTCGCATTGCCGGGTTGCATTGCGCCGGGTGGCGTTGTGCCGGGGGTGGCGGCCGCGCCCGCTTGGCCGAGTTGGAATTTCAGATCGCCGATTTGTTGCTTGAGCTCGTCATGTTGAGTGGCAACCTCATGTTCAAGCGTATCGACGCGGCCTCGCAGATTTTGCACTTGGTCCTGCAAGGTTTGCACCTGTTGCAACAAATTGGGCAGGAGCGCGTTGGCGCCCGCGGCGCTACCGGTGTCAGACGGGGCGGGTTGCGAGGAGCCCAGTGCGGAATTGCCGTCATTCTGGCTTGTTTGTAGCTGTTGCACCTGCTGGCGCAGCGCCAGGATTTGATTTTCCAGCGCAATACCCTCGCGGCTCGAAACCATTTGCGCATGAGCGACCTTGATGGGTGCTGCGCTGATGGCGGCGAGGATGAGCGGCAGGGCGGCGATCAGAAGCGTGCGGCGCATGAGATTATCCCGGATCGGTGGAAACAGAACTTCGAAAAGCCTTACCGCGTTATCCGCGTGACGGGAATGCTTGGCCCTCAAACAAAAACGGCGGCCCGGGGGCCGCCGTTGAAGCACCAATGCCGTGAGGCGATTAGTGGCAGTTTTGCGGGTTGAAGCCCTGCACCGAGGTGATCGCAACGCGATCCTGTGCGTAATCGGCCATCGTATTGCCCGGCGAAACCAAGCACGACTTGCCATAAGACACGGTCTGGACACGCGAAGCGGCAATGCCTTTGGCAACGAGCATGTTGCGGGCGGCGTTGGCGCGGCGATGGCCAAGCGCCAAGTTGTAGGCTTCAGTGCCGCGCGGATCGGCGTTACCAGCGATCAACACATCGACATTCGGATACTTGGCGAGCCAAGCCGCTTGTTTATCAAGGGTCGCACGGTCGGATGCGGTGAGGCCCGACTGATTGAAACCGAAGAACACGCGATCACCGACGCTGGCGACGAGCTGTTGCTCGCTACCCGGAGCCGGGCCCTGCATGGTCGGGGTTGTAACGCCAGTGCCCGTTGAGGCCGTTTTGGCCGGCCCGTTCGAGCAGGCTGCGAGCAGGGCAACTGCTGCGAGTGCCCCCAAAGCTTTAATCTTCATTTTGTTCCGTCCCGATGTTGGGTGCCAAAGAAATAGTACGTTAAACATAAGCAGTATGCCACGAAAAATCCAGAGCTAATCGCATCTGCGACCAGACCGGGTAATTCGGTGCCCTGTGCGCAACACTGACTGAAGACGCGGCGTGCCCAAATCGTGGGCGAAACGACGCGTGCGACGAGTGAGTGCACGCAAACCGCGTTATCGCGCCGCGTAACAACGTGCAAGAGGCAAGTGCCGTTGGTTAACGCGGAGCAGAGGCGCATCGATTGAATTGCCGATATAGCGATATTTTCGCAACATGATTTATTGCGAAAATGATCGCGTCGGTTTCACGAAATATTAACTTATCGTTGCTAAAACTCCAAATGAGGCCGTTGGTCTCCGTTTCCTCCCAAGGCCGCGCTGATATGCCGGCCAACCTTAAGGGCGTTTTCCGCTATAATTTGCGGAAAACGCCCGTTTTTTTGAGGTCCGTTGTGAATTAAGGCTTCGGTTGGAAGCCTTTGGCGCCGAGCTGCCAGAGCAGGAAGGTGTATTCATCGGCACGCGAGCGAACGAACTGATCCTTGGTGGAGCCAATGCCATGGCCGGATTGATAGCTCACCCGCAGTAAATCCGGACGTCCAGACGCGCTGGCGGTTTGCAGCCGGGCGATGAATTTAGCGACTTCCCAGGGGGCCACGCGTGGATCATTGGCGCCAGTAATGCCCATGACGGCCGGGTATTTTACGCCATTGCGGATATGCGCCATGGCGTCCATCGCATAGATCCAATGGAAATCGGGTTGTTTTAGCACGTTGCCGAACTCGATTTCGTTGGGTGGGCCGTTCGGGGTGAACTGCATGCGCAGTGCATTGGTATCCCCATGGCTATCGATGGCGGCGGCGAACAGGTCGGGCCGCCACGCGACGGCACCGCCAATAGTGATGCCGCCCGCACTGCCGCCTTCACCGGCGAGATGCGCAGGCGACGTGTAGTGATGGTCGACCAAATATTGGCCCGCGGCAATAAAATCGAACACGGTGTTGATTTTGGTCGCTTTCATGCCGGCCTGATGCCACGCCGCACCATACCAGCCGCCGCCGCGCACATGGGCGATGGCGATGATGCCGCCGCGCTCGAGCCATGGCAGAGCGGTCGGATCGAAATAGGGCGTAATGGTAATGCCGTAGCTGCCATAACCGATCAGCAATGTTGGATTTTTGCCGTCAAGCTTGGTGCCTTTTTTCATAATAATCGAAACCGGGATCATCGTGCCATCCCAAGAGACGGCTTTGACTTCCTTGGATTCGATATCGGCAAAGCTGACTTTGGGCGGCTTTTGCAAGTTCGTGTTGATGACCGCCTGGGTGGTGGGCGAAAAATCATACCAAGCGCTCGGGGTGGTCCAACCGGAGAGGCGGAACCAGATACCCGCGCCGTTCGGATCCGCGACGATTTGGCCGAGGCCACCCTGGAAAGGCATTTTCACGCTGCTTGTCGCATCCGTTTTATAGGCGACGCGCTCGATCCGACCCATGCCGTCGCGCATGGCGCCCACATACAAAGCGTGGCTCCCAGCAGCGAGGCTGGTAATCACGCGTGCGCTCGGCGGAACGACAGTTTTGGGCGCGGCATGGCCGGCCAGATCAAAGGACACGACCTTATAGCGCGGCGCGTCGTTCGAGGTGATCACATCCAGCCGGTCACCATGCACGGCAAATCCAGAGATATTGGCGCTGCGCCCGGCGACCTTGTGCCAGACCGGCTTGCCGGCTTCGAGATCGGTAATCTTGGTGGCGTAGACATCGTCGATCGACTGTAATTCTTCGTTTTCGGTGAACAAGCCAATCGCCCACGGGGATTTCGCTGAGGTGAGCACCAACGCATCCTGTGACAGGGTCATTGGCACGCTGGAAGCGAGCTTCCAGCCGAACATTGGCTTATCGGCAGCACCGCTGGGGTCGTTGCTGCTCAGCAAATGCAGATAGTCCCGGCTTTTTTGGTAGAAATCGGTGATCGCAGCGTGCGGGCCGAATGAATGCAGGCGGTAATAGACGAACCCTTTGGAATCGGGCAGCCAGGCTACGGGCGGGAAATCGCTATTATCGCCATCGACGCCGGTGATGCCGATATCGAGCAATTTTCCGGTGGCAACATCAAGCACACGCAGCTTGGCCTGCTCGGAGCCGCCGCCGGAAACACCGAACGCCACATATTTTCCGTTGGGCGAGACGAAATAAAAATTAATTGCTTGCGGAATGTGGTTTTTGCTGAAGCTCATCGGATCGATTAGCAAGCGCGGCTTGGCGCCGACCTTGTCCATGACCATCAAATGCGCGGTATCCTGGCCGGGCCCGATGCCCATGTAGAAAATTTTGCCGTCAGCGCGGGTAATGTTGAACACGGCGCTGCCGACATTCGCGTCCTTTTTCAGTTCGGCATAAATTTTTTGATGGCCCGGAATCCGGTTCAAGACGGCACGGGTATAGGTATTTTGCTGCTTCATAAATTGCGCCAGGCGCTTGCTGCCTGGCTTTTCCATCCAGCGATAATCATCGACGACGGGGGTGCCGAAATCGTTGCTGACATGTTTGATAATCGGTGCCGAAGGCGGCTTGACCGGCATGGTGGCGGCTTGGGCCGTCGCGGTGATCAGCGCGAATGCTGGCAGCGCCGCTGTCACGACTCGAACGCGCCGATGGATCTGAGGTCGCACGAATTTCATGGAAGCTCTCCGAAATATTATTGCCCGGTATTAGCCCATGCCAGGATCGCCGACTAGGGCAACGCTGGTGGGCCAAAGCCGATCTGGATTCGATCAACCAAGGGATGTTCCGGAGGGTCGGATAATCGAGCCGCTCCTACCCGGATGCCCATGGGGATGGTCACTATTTGGTCACGACCATGATTTCCAGCGCAAATTTAACGGACTGCACGATGGCATCCGAAGTTACGCTGCATACAAAAAAATATATGTGTTTTTGTGAATTTTTGTGTATAATTTGATATTAATATATTATTCTGGTATTTTTCATTATATTTTTAAATTTGAAGAATTTTTTTCTATTTTTGCTCTTTTCAGGCTCGGGCGCTCATGTTAAATTCCCGTTATAAATAACGGAGTGTGGTAATGACGGACTCGACTGTAAGCAATGGCAGCGGTAATCGAAATACGGTGGACGGCGTATCCAAGCCGTTCGGCGCGGCATCGGGGCCAAGCACCAGCGCCATCACCCTGACATCGGCCAATTCGCCCTATACTGTCAGCGGGTCCGGCGTTTCGGTAACCAGCGGTCCCGCTGTGCTGAACAGCTACGCAGCGAACTTTGCGCCGAGCTTGCTCAATCTCAGCACGATTGTGAGTTCCGCCGCAGGTTCGCAGGGCATTCTGATCGAAGTGGGCAACAGCACTGCAGGCACGCTCGGGGGCACCATTATTAATGGTGCGGTCAACGACACTGGTGCTCTCATCTCCGGCGAACGATATGGCATCCAGTTCAAGACCGGCAGCGCCTTTACCGGCGTTTCTCTGACGAATTTCGGAACTATTGAAAATGCTGGCGTTAACTTGCAGGGCAACCAAGCTGGCGTTGTTACGGATAAAGGCATTGGCGGGACAATCGACAATCATGGCGTGATCAGTTCGACCGGCGGCTCGGGCGTCTTTTTCTATACTCAGGACTCCAACTCACCGACCGCAACCCCGGACTATTTGAATAACAGCGGAACCATCATTGGCGCATTGGGGTTTGGATCGGTTTTCGTTGGCCAAGGCGTTGGCGCTGCGACAATCATCAATACCGGGTCAATCGCGCACGGCATAATCCTAGTTACCGGTGCCGGTTTGGGTACCGTTGTTAATAACGGGTCAATCGGCACAATTGGTGGTTCCGGCAAGTTTGCGAATGATGCGATTTATGACGGATCTAAAGGATTGCTCGATCTGACTCCCGGGCAATCGATTGGTGGCGGCGTGGCAAGTTTTGGTTCGGGATCAACATTGGAATTGTCCGGCACCGCCGGTTCGGTCGGCAGCCTTGCCAATCCAGGAAGCTATATTGGCTTCACCAGCGCAACCGTGGCGACCGGCGCGGATTGGACGATTGGCACATCAACCGCCGCCGTTAGCCTTTCGGGCGTGTCCAACGTGACCGACTTTGGCACGTTGAACCTGGCTGGCTCCCTTGCGGGCGCAACGATTGGGTTTGGCGCGGCTGGCGGCGGGCTGCTGGATGTTACCGGCAGTGACGTATCATCTGGCACGATTGGCAACGCCGTTTCCAATTTCGGACCGAATGATACAATCGTCATTGGCACAGCGAGTATGAAAAGTGCGCCCGGAGACATTTTATCCGAGAGCTACAATTCGACCACCGGTCAGCTTGACATTACAGATCATACCAGCGGCGCGACTTTCGCTGTGAATGTTGCCGGGACAACGGGTTCGTCGCTTGTCAGCGGCAACTTCGCCGTCTCTGCCAACGCCTCTGGCATCGTGATTACTGAGCAGACCGCCGACTTCGTTTTCAACGGCACCACGAACTCGAACTGGTTCACGGGCACCAACTGGAACGGCGGCACGTCGCCGGGCACTTTGATTAATAGCGGCCAGACCGTGACCATCCCGACCGGCACCGCCTCAATCGGCGGCACCGCCGTCACCGATAATGGCACCATTGCTGTCACCGGCAGCACGACCGCGCTGACCGACACCACCTCGATGGCTGGCAACGGCACAATCTCGATTGATAATGGGGCGCAGGTCACCCTGTCGAACCCGACGGGGAATGACAGCTCGCTCACCGTTGATTTTGGCACGCACGGCACCACGCTCGCGCCGAATGTGTTCGATGTGAATGGCAACACGCTCGGCTTTGGCGGCACCATTGCCGGGTTTGGGCCGAACGATCAGATCGTTTTGGGGAACGCCACGGAGCCGACGCCGCCGAGCACGGCGGATGTAAGCCTCACCTTCAATTCAGCCACGGGTGAATTGACCGTGACTGATACGGCTGGGGGCTCGATTGTGACCGAGTCGCTGCATCTGACAGGCACGTTCGACACCACGCCGCAAAATACGCTGTATGATGCGGTTGGTCCGAATGGCATTACCATTCAGGTGCCGTGCTTTGTGGAGGGCACGCGCATTCTCACCAGCCGTGGCGAAGTGGCCGTTGAGGCGTTGTCGGTTGGCGACCGGGTGATCACGGCGCGCGATGGGGTGACCGCGATTCGGCGGATACAATGGATCGGGCATCGCTCGATTGCGCTGGATCGTCATGCTGATCGGAGCCTCGTGGAGCCGGTGCGCATTCGTGCGGGAGCATTTGGTGCTCATAAGCCGTCGCGCGACCTTTGGGTTTCGCCGGACCATGCAATTTTTGTCGATGGCGTGCTGATTGAGGCTAAGTATTTGGTCAATGGCGTGAGCATTCGGCGCGATACCAAGGCGCGGCAGGTCACCTATTACCATGTCGAGCTTGACCGTCATGACGTGCTGATTGCTGAAGGGCTGACCGCCGAGAGCTATATCAGCGACGGTAACCGGGGCATGTTCGCTAATAGTGGCGCGCCCGTGGTGTTGCATCCTGACTTTGCCACACCTCTGGCAGCCGAGCGTTGTGCGCCATTGGTTTGCCAGGGCGCGGCAATTGAAGCGGTGCGCGCGACTCTCCGTGATCGGTTAATCGCGAATGGCTTTACCACCACCGACGCGCCGGAAGTCGCCTTGATTGTTAATGGCGACGTCATTGCCCCGATGGCGAGCGAAGCCGGAACCTTGCGCTTTGCTCTGCCAGATGGCGCGACGGCAGCAACCCTCCATGTAGCTACAGCAGCACCGGCGGACACCGATTTGAACCCCGATGATCGCCGACAAATTGGCGTGAAACTGGTCGAGGCCGCAATACTCGCTGGCCTACAGCGCCAGGTCGTGGACTTGACGCGCTTTGATGGGCTGTTCGCGGCTGATCAGGGCGATGGTCAATGGAGCCGGGGTGAAGTTGGGATTGATCTCACCGGGGTCACTGGGACAGGCCGTGTGTTGGAGTTGCGCTACAGCGCTGCGATCACCCGCTGGGTGGCGCCGGTTGCCGGTCGGCGTGCGATCGGCTGATCGGTTCCACGTGATTGAAATAAAGGCGGCTTCCGGGGGACCGGAAGCCGTTTTTGTTGGCTGTGTGTTGACTTTCCGCTGCCGCTAGGCTTCCTCCGCACCATGCAAGACAATTCAAACACGATATTATCCGAGGCTCTTGAGGCGATTAGTGCGGCGGCCGATTTGCGCGCGCTAGACGCGACGCGTGTGGCGTATTTAGGCAAATCCGGGCTAGTCACCGGGCTGCTCAAGGCGTTGGGCGCGATGGCACCCGATGAGAGGCGCGAAGCCGGAGCAACGATCAATATTGTGAAAAACCGGATTGCCGAGGCGATTGAAGCCAAGCGTGCGATTTTGGAGGGGGCTGCGTTATCGACCCGGCTTGCCGCCGAGCGTGTGGATGTGACGCTCCCAGCACGGCCGTTGCAGCGCGGCACCATCCATCCGATCTCGCGCACCATGGAACAACTCACGGCGCTGTTTGGGGCGATGGGGTTTGTTGTGAAGGATGGGCCGGATATCGAGGATGATTGGTATAATTTTGGCGCGTTGAATATTCCCGCACATCATCCGGCACGGGCGATGATGGATACGTTTTATTTGCACGCGGCAGGACGCAATCGGCCGATGGTGCTGCGCACGCAGACCTCGCCATTGCAGGTGCGCACCATGCTGGCCGAGCCGCCGCCGATCAGGATGATTTCGCCGGGGCGGACTTATCGGTCTGATCATGACGCGACGCATAGCCCGATGTTTCATCAATGCGAGGGGCTGGTGATTGATCGCGGCATTACGCTTGCGCATTTGAAGGGCTGCCTGATGGATTTTTTGCGGGCATTTTTCGAAATGCCTGATTTGCGGGCGCGGTTTCGCTCCAGCTATTTCCCGTTCACCGAGCCATCAATGGAAATCGACATCGCCTGGGACCGCAAGACCGGGGCGATTGGCGGTGGCGATGATTGGCTGGAAATTCTCGGCGCCGGAATGGTGCATGCCAATGTACTTGCAAATTGCGGTATCGATCCGCGCGACTATCAGGGGTTTGCCTTCGGCATGGGTGTGGAGCGGATAACCATGTTGAAGCATGGCATTGCCGATTTGCGGAATTTTTATGAGAGCGATGGGCGTTGGCTCAGCCATTACGGCGCATCGCCGTTCGCGCCGGTTATGCTGCATGAGGAGCGTGGGCTATGAAATTTTCGCTCTCTTGGTTGAAGACGCATTTGGACACCGATGCGCCGATTTCGGTCATTGCCGAAACATTATCATCGATTGGGCTCGAGGTTGAAGCGATTGAGGATCGCGCCGCCGGGTTGGCGCCGTTCAAGATCGTTCGGGTGATTGAGGCGGTGCAGCATCCCAATGCGGACCGGTTGCGGGTTTGCCGGGTGCAAACCGATCAAGGTGAAGTTGGAGTGGTGTGCGGCGCGCCAAATGCGCGCACTGGCATGATGGCGGTGTTTGCGCCGCCGGGTTCGGTGGTGCCGGGCAGCGGGATGGTCCTCAAAATTGGCGAAATTCGCGGCGTGGCCTCGGCCGGGATGTTGGTATCCGAGCGCGAATTGGGGCTGGGCGAGGACCATGACGGGATTATTGATTTGCCCGCCGATGCCCCGCTGGGAATGAGCTATGCCCATTGGGCCGGGCTGGATGATCCGATCATTGAAATTGGCGTAACCCCCAATCGTGGCGATGGGTTCTCGGTGCGTGGTGTGGCCCGCGATTTAGCGGCGGCGGGGTTGGGGACGCTGCGCCCTTGGTCACCAGCGCCGGTGTTGGGTGTCGGTGAGAGTCTGGTTGCGTGGCGCAATGAGTTCCCAGACGCCTGCCCGCTGGTGGTTGGGCGCACGGTGCGCGGCGTGAAAAATGGTGAAAGCCCGGATTGGCTAAAGCGGCGACTGACCGCGATTGGGCTGCGGCCGATTAGTGCGCTGGTCGATATCACTAATTTTTTCACCATTGATTTGGGCCGACCGCTGCATGTATTTGATGCCGGAAAAGTGACGGGCGGGGTGCTCACGCTGCGCCGGAGTGCTGGCGAACGGTTTGCCGGTCTACATGGCAAAGACGTATTTGCCGGGGCCGACGATTGCGTAATTGCCGATGCGCAGGGCGCGCAGTCACTCGCGGGGATTGTCGGCGGCGAGGCGACTAGCTGCGACGCGGCAACGACCGACGTGTTCATTGAATGCGCTTTGTTCGACCGAGTGCGGATTGCGCTCACCGGCCAGCGGAGTGGAATTCACTCCGATGCACGCCAGCGTTTCGAGCGCGGAATTGATCCATCGATTTTGCCGCAGGCGCTGGATGCGGCAACGGCAATGATCATGGCGCTGTGCGGCGGCCAACCAAGTGAAATGGTCGCCGCGGGCGCGGAGCCGACTTGGCAGCGCGATGCAACGCTGCGTTTTGACCGGCTGGGTTCGTTTGGTGGTCATCCGGTATCCACGGACCGGGCTGTCTCGATTTTGCAAGACTTGGGATTTGTGGTGCGTGCGCAGGACGCCGATCAGGTGACGGTCGGGGTGCCGCCCTGGCGCAACGATGTGGCGGTGACCCGATCAAATTACACCTATGACCCCGCGATCTACGCAGTGAACGGCCCGGTTTCGCTGCTTGACCCGGCACCGGAACTCGCTGCCGAGCGTGCGCAGCGGGCGGCAGCGGGGGCGGCGGCGGTGGCGGCTGAGGTCGATTTGGTCGAGGAGGTGTTGCGCATCGATGGATTGGACCGGGTCGTGCCGGTTTCATTGCCAGCGATGTCGGCTGTGCCGCAACCAACATTGACCGCGCGCCAAACCCGAACGATGCGCGCCCGCCGCGTGCTGGCCGCGCGAGGGCTCGATGAATGCGTGACATTCAGCTTTGTGGCGCAAGCGACCGCAGCACAATTTGGCGTCGTGCCAGAGAGGTTACGTCTCGCGAACCCGATTGCAGCTGACTTAGATCAAATGCGGCCTACACCATTGGCAACCCTCGCACTGGCAGCGCAGACCAATGCGGCGCGGGGCATGACGGATGTGGCTTTGTTCGAGGTGGGCCCAGGCTTCGTCGATGCGACGCCTTCCGGGCAAAACTTAATTGCCGCCGGTTTGCGCTTGGGAGCGACGCCGCTATCGTGGCTCGATGGGGATCGTGCGCTCGATGTGTGGGATGCCAAAGGCGATCTATTCGCGGTGCTGGCGGAACTGGGCGTGCCGCTCGATTCGCTTAGCGTGACCGCCGAGGCACCGAGCCATTATCATCCCGGGCAGTCCGGGACGGTGCGTCAGGGGCCGAAAATTGTGCTGGGCTATTTCGGCACGCTACACCCATCTATCGCGACTGCGTTTGATTTGCCGATGCGCAGCGTTGGGTTTGAGCTAATGTTGGACGCGATTGCCGATCCGAAACGGCGGCGCAAAGCGGCGCCCGATCTTTCGCCATTGCAGCCGGTGCGGCGGGACTTTGCCTTCGTCGTTGATGCGGTGGTTCCGGCCGAGACTGTAATACGTGCGGTGCGCGGTGCCGAACGTACGTTGATAACCGAGGTCAGGCTGTTTGACCGTTACGAGGGCGAGCATGTGCCGTCGGGGAAAGTTTCGCTCGCAGTCGCCGTGACATTGCAGCCGCGCGAGAAGAGCCTCACCGATGCCGAGATTGAAACGGTCGCGGGAAAAATAACCGCCGCCGTTGCAAAGACGACCGGCGGTGTGCTGCGCGGCGAGCGGTAACACGACGATGTCCCGATAGGGTAGATCACAACGACCACCCTATCGGACCGGTACGGAGATTACTTCTTTTTTTTGCCGCCATTGAGATCGCAGCGATAGACACCGTTGGTCACCGTGCTGCCGTCCACGCGATCGTATAAAATGGTCATTTTGCCGCCGAGAACATTGGGCGAGAAGTTGGTTGTGACATCCGTGCTGAGCAGCGCCGGCGCGGACTCGAGATAAACCGTGCCGCCGAGTTTGATCTGCGCTTGCGACTGGCAAAATAAAGCCGTTTCACGCTGCGGCGCTGGTAAGCCCGCCAGGTAGGCCGCGCTGCTTGCTTTCGCGGCGGCTGGGGTCGTGGGCGCTGCTCCGGATCCCGATGAGCATGCGGCCAGGAGAATGACAGCCGGTAGGCTGAGGAGTGAGAGTTTTTTCATGAGCCAAACGATAGCCCAAAAAATAACCGCTTAGCAACAACAGCGATAATAGGTTCGCACCTGGGGCTTGCCGCCCAAGGCGCGAACGTCCTCGATTAAAACACATTTTTTTGAGTTTCGCCCCAATCAGGCGGCGGCAGCTTCATCCGTCTCGTCGTCTGCAGCCACGACCTGCTTCGGCCCACTATCGAGCCCTTTAGCGGCCGGATCACGATCAACCAGTTCGATGATCGCCATATCGGCGGCATCACCATAGCGCATGCCGGCTTTCAGCACGCGGGTATAGCCGCCGGAGCGGGTTTTATAACGCTCGGCGATCGGGCCCAGCAGCTTGGTGACGATGGTGTCATCCCGCAACGTGGCGTGCGCCTGACGGCGGGCGGCGAGATCGCCCCGCTTGCCCAATGTGATCAGCTTTTCCACCACCGGGCCAAGCTCCTTGGCCTTCGGCAGGGTGGTGGTGATCTGCTCATGCTTGAGCAGCGCCACCGCCATATTGCGGAACATTGCCGCGCGATGAGAGCTCGTTACTCCCAACTTCCGTCCGGCCATACCGTGGCGCATCGTTCAGTCTCCAACTTTCAACAGCGTCCTTAGCGGACGAAAAATAACGGGACGGGCCGATCAAAAAGGTTGATCGGACCGCTTGACGAGGTCTTCGATGTTTTCCGGCGGCCAATCCGGCACCTGCATGCCGAGGCCAAGACCCATCGTGGTGAGCACTTCCTTGATTTCGTTCAAAGATTTGCGGCCAAAATTTGGTGTCCGGAGCATTTCCTGTTCAGATTTCTGCACCAGATCGCCAATGTAGATGATGTTGTCGTTCTTTAAGCAGTTCGCCGAGCGGACCGACAATTCCAACTCGTCGACCTTGCGCAGCAGATTGGCATTGAACGGCAATTCCGGGCGCGGCTCTTCAGCGCGCAGACGGGTCGGCTCTTCGAAATTCACAAACAGGCTGAGCTGGTCTTGCAGAATACGAGCAGCGACGGCCACGGCATCTTCCGGTGTGACGGCGCCATTGGTTTCGACCTGCAGGATCAACCGATCATAGTCCGTCACTTGGCCGACGCGGGTCGGCTCGATCCGGTAAGCCACACGACGCACAGGCGAATAAATCGCATCGACCGGAATCAAGCCGATCGGCGCATCTTCCGGCCGATTAGCCGCAGCGGCGACGTAGCCACGACCGGACTCAACGGTGAATTCCATGCCCAACGTTGCGCCGTCATCGAGCGTGCAGAGCACCAGATCCGGATTCATAATTTCGATATCGCCGGTCACTTGAATTTGGCGGGCGGTGACTTCACCAGGGCCCTTTGCAGTCAGGCTCAGCCGCTTGCTGCCTTCACCCTGCATCCGCACGGCGATTTGTTTGATGTTGAGCACAATGTCGGTGACATCTTCGCGAACGCCGGGAATAGCCGCGAATTCATGCAGCACGCCATCAATGCGCACGGCCGTAACCGCAGCGCCTTGCAACGACGATAGCAGAATGCGGCGCAAGGCATTACCCAACGTCGCGCCGTAGCCGCGCTCCAGGGGCTCAGCAACGATCGTGGCGTTGCGCGTGCCATCATTTCCTGGCTCGATATCAAGCCTGTCAGGCTTGCGCAGCGACTGCCAGTTGCGCTGTAAAATCAGATGCGTGTCTCTCACCATCAAATCCTCCGCTCGGGCGTTGTTGACCAAGACCCCAGCCATTCAAACATTCGCAGCTACCATCGCAACCGGACCTGCGCCCGGCCCGATGGCCGAAAATCCCGGTTAGACGCGGCGGCGCTTGCGCGCACGACAGCCATTATGCGGAATCGGCGTCAAATCACGGATGGCCGAAATCGAAAAACCGACCGATTGTAGCGCCCGCAGCGCGCTTTCGCGGCCAGCGCCGGGCCCGCTCACCTCAATCTCGAGCGCTTCCATGCCATGTTCACGCGCCTTGCGGCCAGCATCTTCAGCCGCGACCTGGGCAGCGTAGGGCGTCGACTTCCGACTACCCTTGAACCCTTGGCTCCCGGCTGACGACCAGGAAATCGCGTTGCCCTGGGCGTCGGTGATGGTGACCATGGTATTATTGAAGCTGGCGAGCACGTGAGCGACGCCGGAGCTGATGTTTTTGCGCTCTTTGCGGCGGGGGCGAGCGGTGGCTGGCTTGGCCATGAGATATCCTGTGTCTGTTAAAGGGGGCGGCCCAATGAGCCAGCCCCAAAACCCATCCGGAACGGTTCCGGCGATCGAAAACGCTGACCCTTAGCGGGTCACCTTCTTCTTGCCCGCGATAGCCACAGCCTTGCCCTTGCGGGTGCGCGCATTCGTATGCGTCCGCTGGCCACGGACCGGAAGACCCTTACGGTGACGCAGGCCGCGATAGCAGCCGAGATCGACCAGGCGCTTGACGTTCATCGCGACTTCACGCCGCAAATCGCCTTCAACCCGATAATCGCGATCAATCAATTCGCGGATTTTCATAATCTCGTCATCCGAGAGTTGGTTCACCCGCTTGTCATCAGGGATGCCGAGCGTCGTGCAAATGTCACGAGCCTTGCTGGGACCAACACCGTATATGTAACGCAGGCTGATGAGCACGCGCTTATTCGAAGGGATATTTACGCCGGCAATACGCGCCACG
>VFSW01005583.1_pt1 | contig 18584 bp, 12 predicted proteins | sample 5358111 | NCBI WGS metagenome assembly VFSW01 (sample SAMN11554181, study PRJNA540505) | mine drainage metagenome | isolation source: sediment from site ElyBrook_90M | place: USA: Ely Copper Mine, Vershire, VT | collected 2017 | reverse complement strand
ACGCTTGTCGCCAGCGGTGCGGGGAACCCAGACGCGGCCGCCCTCGCCGCGGGCCGACTCGGACATCAAACGAAGCTTGTCTTCACCGGGAATGGAGGTGGGATGCACCTGGATGAATTCGCCGTTAGCATAGTAGGCGCCCTGCTGGAAGACCGCAGCTTGAGCTGAGCCGGTGCAGACGACGGAGTTCGTGCTCTTGCCGAAGATGGCGCCGATGCCGCCGGTAGCGAGAATCACTGCGTCGGCCGGGAACGAGCGCAGTTCCATGGTGCGCAGGTCGAGGGCTGTGATGCCGCGGGTAATGCCTTTGGAATCGAGTACAGCGGAGAGGAATTCCCAGCCTTCGTACTTCTGGACTTTGCCCTCGGACTCGTAGCGGCGAACCTGCTCGTCGAGAGCATAGAGAAGCTGTTGGCCGGTGGTGGCTCCGGCAAACGCGGTGCGGTGATAGAGAGTGCCGCCGAAGCGGCGAAAGTCGAGGAGGCCCTCGGGGGTGCGGTTGAACGGTACACCCATGCGGTCGAGGAGGTCGATGATGGCGGGAGCAGCTTCGCACATCGCCTTGACGGGAGTCTGATTGGCGAGGAAGTCTCCGCCATAGATGGTGTCGTCGAAGTGCTGCGCGGTGGTGTCGCCTTCTCCTTTGAGATTCTTGGCGGCGTTGATGCCGCCCTGGGCACAGACAGAATGGGAGCGCTTGACCGGAACGATGGAAAACAGGTCCACAGTGCCGCCGGCTTCGGCGATCTTGATGACTGCTGCCAGCCCGGCGAGGCCTCCGCCAACCACGATGATTCTCGGTGATGCTGCCATGAACTTTCCTTGATCCTTTCGGCCTGGTTGCGGGGCCTGCTGTTGCTAGATCTGAACTGTTAGACAAGCCCGAACGGCCGACGGAACTACAGTGCTCGAAAGCATGATTGCCGGGGCTACATTTTCAGGAGCGTTTTTGAAGTTTGGTCCAATGAAGGCCCAGATGCTGGCGAGGCCCATGATGGCGAGCACAATGCCTAAAGCGAGGCAGGCCCAGCCAAAGCGGCGGCGGGCGGTTTCTCCGGGAGTGATGCCCCACTTGGCGGCGAATAGCCAGATGCCGTAGGCAAAATGCCAGCAGATGGCGATCATGGCGATCACATAGACGGCGACCATGAACGGATTGGAAAGTTCATGCTGGACTTTGGCGAAAGCGGCTCCGGGATTCTCGGGAAGGCTCACACCCATAAAGCGCTGACGGAGTACGTGCTGACCGATGTAGAGGAAGGCAATAAAGCCTGTCCAACGCTGCGCCACATAGAGCCAGTTGCCGGCCCAGGGGTAATAGACAACATTGGATTTGCCGCGCAGCCAGATGTAGAGGCCATAGATGGCGTGATAAGCGATGGGGATGAAGATGAACGTCCACTCGAGCACGCGGACCAGGGGGAGCGAGTTGAGGAACTTGACTTGAGCGGCGTAGGCCGCCGGACCCTTGAGCGCCTCGAAGTTGGATAGGATGTGCTCAAGGAGAAATGCGCCGATGGGGATGATACCCAGCAGGGAATGCAGCTTGCGCCAGATAAATGAAGTTCCCTGGCCGGCGCGCAGCGGCTGTACGCCGTTGCGAACTTTGTGCGCGGCGGGATTTTGGGCAGTGGCCATGAAAGTTTGGCTCCTAGAGGCTGCTGGTCCGGAATCCGGAGTGAAGCGTTTCAGATAGAGGGACAGAATTTCTGTGTTTGCTACCTGTGCATTATTGGGAACGCAGATAACTATCGTCAAGCGCGGCAGTCCACGAGCTGACCATCGCGGTCAATTTCAATAGCTGCATTGGGTGCCTGCCTCAGGCCTGGAGGCGCTCGAGCAACTTCAGAAATGCTCGACCGCGATGGCTGAAGGCCAGCTTTTCGTCAAGATCCACCTCGGCCATGGTGCGTTCGAGTTCAGGTAAATAGAAGAGCGGGTCATAGCCGAAGCCGCCGGTGCCACGCGGTGCATCGAGGATGATCCCTTCGACGGTCCCATGAGTGGTATGGAAGGGAAGGCCATCGCGCGCGGCAACCAGGACACAGTGGTAGCGGGCAGTGCGCGGCGCGTTATGGACCTTGGCGAGGCGCTGCAGAAGCACCATGTTGTTCCATACATCGGTATTGTCGTTGGCGTCGGGCGAATCAACGAGGCCGGCGTCAGCGGCGAAGCGAGCTGAACGAACACCGGGGGCGCCATCGAGCGCGTCGACTTCGAGTCCGGAGTCGTCGGCCAGGACCAGTTCGCCCGGCGCGAAACGGGAGTAGTAGACGGCCTTGAGTGTGGCGTTGGTTGTGAAAGTAGCCCCGCTCTCTTCAGGTGCCGGGATGGTATTGAGCGCGGGCAGCGGATCGATGGTGATGGCATGAGTGATGGCGGCGGCGCGAAAATCGCGTAGCTTTCCCTGGTTAGTCGAGGCTATGAGCAGGCGAAGAGCCATGGGTAAAGTGTAGCGGCCGCAGCGGGCTTTCCAAAACACGGGCTCAACGGGCACAATGGTCGGGATTCCTGATTGACACAAGAGAACACGCGGAGAGCGCCGCGAGGTCTGCGGAGAAGTCCAGGCGGATCAGGGACAGGGAGAGATCATGTCGGGAATTCTGGCCGGGATTGGGTGGCACATGGTGGGCGCGGCTTCGGCGGCATCGTTCTACGCGCCGATCGAGAAGGTAAGGAAGTGGTCGTGGGAGACCACCTGGGCTGTGGCCGGCATCTTTTCCTGGATTTTGCTTCCGATCAGCGTCAGCTATCTTCTGCTGCCGCATGTCGGCGCCTTTTATGGCTCCATTCCGACCGACGTGCTGTGGAAGGTCGCACTATTCGGGGCTATGTGGGGCGTGGGCAACGTCAGTTACGGACTCACGATGAGGTATCTCGGCATGTCGCTGGGAATCGGCGTGGCCATCGGCGTAACGCTGGTTGTGGGCACGCTGGTGCCGCCGCTCATCCATGGGCAGGCGGCAATGTTGTTTCAAACCCGCGGCGGACTGATGAACATGGCCGGCGTGCTGGTCGCACTGATCGGCGTCGCCATCGTTTCTTACGCAGGGCACCAGAAAGAAGAGCAGTTGAAGACCGGAGAACCAACCGAATTCAACGTGATGCTGGGGCTGGGTCTGGCGGTGATGTGCGGCATCTTCTCGTCGGGCATGTCGTTTGCCATGGACGCGGCGCAGCCCATTAAGCAAGCGGCGGAAAGCGTTGGCGTCAATCACCTCTACTCTGCGCTGCCCGCTTATGTTTTCATCATGGGCGGCGGAGCCATCGTGAACCTGAGCTACTGCTTTGTGCGCCTTGCAATGGTCAAGAAAATCTCTTTGCGGCGAGATCTTGCCGAGCCCGGCGGCACGCTGGCGAGAAACGCTGCGCTGGCCGCGACCGGCGGCATCATGTGGTATCTCCAGTTCTTCTTCTATGCCTGGGGCCAGGCCAACATTCCAGAACGGCTGAGCTATGTGAACTGGATGCTGCACATGAGCGGCTACGTGCTTTTCGGCGCCATTGTCGGACTGGCACTTGGGGAATGGGCTGGAGTCGGCTCGAGGCCCGTGCGGCTGCTTTGGGTGGGCATTCTGGTCATTATCGCGGCGGCCAACCTGGTGGGGCTGGGCCTGGCGTCGTAGCGGAATGAGGCGGGTTTAACGTCTCATCGATGCGCTGCAGCAAGGAGGCAAGTGAGATTTAAGCATTCCATCCATTGTTTGTTCAGGAGTGCTTCACCCAATAGATTGCGGACGGCTGTTCATCGTCTTTGCTGGTGATCCCGAAGCCTACTTTTTTAGTCCTGGCGTCATCAGGGGTCGGCGTTCTGCCGATCTTATCGAGGCTGTTCTCCTTACGCTTTTGTTCCTGATCGCGCTTGATATACCGTGCTCGCATCATCAGGTTCAGATAGGGCAGATCGTGCGGCGCGCCCATCTGCCTTCCTCTCGAAAGGTAGCCATTGAGGAAATCGGGGCAGGTGAAGCAATCGCGTTGAGAAGTATAGGGCTGATAGGGGGTAGGCACACGGTCTTTATCGAAGTTATCGCAGACGAGTTCCCATAAATAGACTCGCTGGGTATCGCTAGTATTCTTCCCGGTGGCAAAGAGGTAGCCCATGCTCTTGAAGATCTGCACGGGTGTGTTGGAGAGAGTAAGCTTGCCAGCTTCGTATTCTTTACCGATGGCATACCACTGAAGACGGTGAGTGAACTCTCCATGAACCAGCGCATCGGCTCCGGGATCTTTCCAATGGAAGCCATTTTTGAGCAAGATCGGATTGAAGCTCTTTTTCAGGATGCCCGAGAGAGTTGGCGCCCCGGTGGGCAACTGGATGGCGGGCAGGTCGACGGCTTTTGTGGCATTGCCGGTGTTATAGGTTTGCCAGGTCGGCTCCTTCCCCTGAAAGGGAACTTCAGTCGACAGCGATGCATCTCCCACGATTTTCGCCGTGGTGTGAAGCTTCATAAGCGTGGCTTGCGCTCCGTTAAAGCCCTTGAGATTCTCATAGGCTTCGAGCGCTCCGGATAAAACCTTGTGCGTTTTGAAAGGCTTACTGTTGTTTACTTCGCCTGTATAGTATTGGGAATCCGCGCCGGCACTGTTAACGATGGTTTGAGCCTTAGTTTTCAACTCAGACATATCCGGCTGTTCCAGTTTGAGCCTGATGGCCTCGTCTAACGGTTTCAACCCGTCGATGACTTTTGCCTTGTCGGTGAGAAACTCGACGAGCGCAGCGTAGTCAGTTCGCAGAGCAACCTTATTCTGTGCATCTTCAACAGCCGTTAGCTTTGTCGAAAGCTCGGGCCACACCGCGTCAATTAAAACGAGCACGGCATCCTTTGACATTTTGCTGGTGATTTTGAGGTCAGGCATGGGGAGGCTCCACCAGGGGATAGTCGAGCAAAAACAGTGTACCCGCACGGCAAACCGAGCGCAATGGACATTCGGCCGCAAAGAATGCTCACTTCGCGAAATTGAAGGAGGCGGACTTAAAAACGTTGTTCGTGATTCAGGTGCGCTGGATGGTAAAGATTCGTGGTGAAAGAACATTCCTCATGCACCATCCTTTCCGCATGCGCTGCGGAAAGGATGGGATGAACCTTCATTGATCGGGCTTAGTTGATGGTCTGGTTGAGGCGAAGGTTGCGGGAGGAGCCGCCGACGCTGACGGTGCGCTGGCCGCCGGGAGTGACCCACTTCTGCTCTGCGGTAGACCAGTACTGGAGTTGGCGCTCGGGGACGTGGAGGCTGATTGAGCGCGTTTCTCCGGCGGCCAGGTGGATGCGTTCGAACGCGACGAGCTTGCGAACGGGGAATTGCACCCCGGCTGGTATCTCGGCGGGTGCGCTCAGGTAGACCTGTGGGACTTCGTCCGAATCGAAAGAGCCGGTGTTCTTGATGTTGAGGTCAACATCGAGGCCGCCGTCGTTGGCCTTCAGCACGCCGAGGCCGGAGTAATCAAACGTTGTGTAGCTCAGGCCATGACCGAAGGCGAAAAGCGGCTCGATGTTCTGCTTGTCGAACCAGCGGTAGCCTACGTTGACACCTTCGCTGTAGGTGGTCTTTTTGTCGACGCCCTTTTGGGAGCGCTCGGGATATTTGGGATCGGTGGCGGCATAGTCGTCAAGACTCTTGCCCCAGGTAACGGGAAGGCGTCCGGCAGGGCTGACCTTGCCGAGAAGCAGATTGGCTGTTGACCAGCCGCCTTCGTCGCCAGGCCACCACATCTGGAGAACAGCCTTGACCTTGTCGATCCAGGGCAGGGCGACAGGTTGACTGGTATTGAGCACCACGATGGTGTTGGGGTTGACCGCAGTGATTTCTTCGACAAGCTTGTTCTGCTCGCCGGGCAGTCCGAAGACGGGCGAGAGGCGCGTCCAGAGAAACACGACGGCAACCTTCGCCGACTTGGCGGCGGCGATGGCGTGTTCGTGATCGGCGGCGCGCTGTTCAGGGGTATACCAGTTGAGGCGGACCTGCACGGGTGAGTTGGAGGAGTCGGGGCTGGTCTTGATTTCGATGGCGTGGGGCCCGGCGGAGAGTTCGACGGAACGGCGCACGTTGTCGAGGCCGTCAGGGGTGGGTACGACGTTATCCTGGTTGGCCTGGAGAATGTCGCCGTGGACGCCGCCCTGGAACGCGCCGGTGCGGGCGACGCGTTTGCCGTCGATGGAAATGTTGGCGTTGGTGCCTAGCGCCTGAAGGTAGATCCAATAGGTACCGGCGTGCGGCGGGGTGAGTGTCCCCTTCCAGGTGACGGTTGCGTTAGGGGGCAGCGGAGTGCCGTTTTTTTGGGTGAAGTCGATCTGTTCATCGGACGACTCAGCGCCGGAACCGGTGCGGAGCAGGCCCGGCTTGCCGTCATGACTGAGCACGCCGGCAGGAACGGTGCTCCCGGCCATGTCGTCATTCACGGCGAAGCCAATGTCGGAGTTTCCTGAGATCTTCTTCATCGCGGCCCACGGGCCGACCTGGCGTTCGGGTAAGCCTACAGAACGCTCGCCATTGATGCCGATGGAGTCCACCTGGCCGCCGGTAGGTCCGATAAGCACGACGGAATCGAGGTCGGCTGACTTCAGGGGCAGCGCACCACCTTCGTTTTTGAGGAGGACGGCCGCGTCTTCACCGGTTTTCTCGATGATTTTGGCGTTCTCTTCAATGGCCTGTTTACTCACGTCGTGTTTCTGCATTCCGTCCATGTAGCCGAAGCGCACGATTTCATAAAGCACGCGGCCGGCGGCGCGGGTAACGGCCGCTTCGTTCACGGTGCCGTCCTTGAGAGCCTCTGGCATTTTTTTGGCATCGAGCTTGACGCCGAAGTCTCCCATATTGCCGCGGGTCGGTGCGGGCTCCTCGGGGATGTGGCCGCCGAACATCTCCATCATGTCGCCCATGGCATTTGGCGGTGGCGGAGGGGGAACGGGCATGGAATCGAAGAAGGATGGAATGGAAAAGCCACCGCCCTTGGGATCGGGTTCACCGGGCATCTCCATGTCCAGTCCGGCGTTGATGAAAGTCACGGCGTGAACGGCCCCCCAGTCGGAGGTGACAAAGCCCTTGAATCCGATCTGATCACGGAGGATGGTGGTCAGCGTGTCCTTGTTGCCGCAGGCAAATGTGCCATTGACGCGGTTATAAGAGCACATGATGGACGAGACACCGGCCTTGACCGCGGCGTCAAAAGGAGCGACGTAGACTTCGTGGAGAGTCTGGTCGTCGACAAATATATTGCCGCTCTCAGAGTCGTAGGCAACGTAGTGCTTGACCTGCGCCATGACGTGCTGCGACTGGATGCCTTTGATTTCGGCTGCGCCCATGACCGAGGTCAGAAAGGGGTCTTCGCCGAAGGTGTTGAATCCGCGGCCAAATTCGAGGTCGCGATCGATATTCACAAAGGGCTGAAGGGCGACATCGATACCGAGGGAACGCGCTTCCCGGCCGATGACCATTCCGTTGTCTTCAGCATCCCTGGCGCTGAAAGTGGCGGCGACTCCCATGGTCGCGGTTTCACCCTGCGAAGGGTGCCGCGTGAGGACTCCGGGAGGCCCGTCAGCAAAGCGCAGTCCGGGGATGTGAAGGCGTGGAACGCCGGCCAGATAGCCGGCCTGTCCCTGGTAGACCCCTGGATCTTCATGGGCGCCGTGGATCAGGGTGAGCTTCTCCTGAAGAGTCATCTGGCTGAGCAGCTTGTCAACCCGAGCGTCGCCCGTGACGGACGGTACTGATTGAGAGGCCATCGAAAAAGCCGTGGCCAAAGCTGCCAGCCCAAGGAGTAAAGTCCTGGCCGTGCCGGAATGTAAATCTGTTCTCGAAAGATGCATTAATTGCCCTCGTTTGGTCTTCGGAAGCTGGCGCGCCAGGAGCAGGCTGTTGGTCAGTCATTGACCGCATATAAAACGGTTGAGCTGGCTCCAGCTCGACGGCAAGAAGTGTAGTACAGATGCGCGGATCTTGTAAGTGTCGCGCATCGGCGAACGGAGCACTGACAAAAGCTGCGGTCGATGTAAAGGGAATCAAAGGATTTGTGATGTAACCCTGTTGAGGGATCACGGCAGGATCCACAAAATCTGCGAGGAAGTAACTCGATGAGTCAGGTTGCTTGATGATAGATTAATTTGTGGTTAAGAAGATCAGCCAGCCTCGGTGAACGCCGGTTCGAAGTGAGTTTTCCCGTTACTGGCCGTGCCTTGTGAGTACGGGATGCACGCTTCATCCCCTGCCACTTCCGATAATTGTTTATGATGGAGACCCTTTGCTGATTCATAGAAACACTCATTCCCTGGTTCTGCGACATACCAATGGCCTTTCGCTCAAGATGACGGGATTTTCTCGCTTCTGCGCGGTTGTGATCGCCGTCATGCTGTTCGCGCCGCTGCTTTCGCTTGCTGAGGTCGGGACAAAGACGGATGCGCTGGACGCATCGCTCGAAAAAAGTAAGCCGGCCAAGGTGCCCGTTGAAAGCGAAATCATCGTTGAGGGGCTAGCGTCGTATGGAAACTACAAGATCTTTGCGAGCGGGACGGATTGCAAGCTGTATACGGCCGGCTTTGAGTACGATCGCCATTCCTGGGGAAGATTCCTGGGGGCGCGTATGGACTACGTGGCGGAAATACTGCCCCTCGTACTTCTCAAAAAGCCGGATGTGACCGATTTCTGGGGAAATCCATATTCTACTTCGCACCATGTGGTTCCGGGCGTAGGCATCTCGCCGATCGGTTTCCGGCTGTTGTGGAGGGACAAGAAGTCTATCAAGCCTTATCTGCTTGCCAAAGGCGGCATGCTGGGATTTACCGAAAAGGTCCCGGCACGGCAGGCGACCTATGAAAACTTCAGCCTTCAGTCGGCGATGGGATTGATGGTGAAACTGAAGCCACGCGTCGATCTGCGCCTCGGCCTTTTCAGCGACTTTCACTTTTCAAACGCTTTTATCGTCGACTCAAACCCGGGACTGGACGTGATGAACGCAAACCTGGGCATCAGCTACCACCTGGATAAGCCGTCTGAGCGGTAGCTGTCAGTGTTTACGGCAGGGGCAGTTCGCTATCGTAGCCAGCCGCGATGAGGTCGCCGCGAAGTCGTTCGACGTCGGTGAACTCCAAAGCCTTCATGCCGAGAGCGCGTGCCGCTTCGATGTTAACGAGTTTATCGTCGATGAAGAGAGTCTCCGGGGCTGACGTTCCGAGCTGTTTAAGCACGTGCAAATAGATCTCGGTCGCAGGTTTGGCCATGAGTAAGTGGAAGCTCCACACCAGCACGTCAAAATCGCCGATCCATTTGAATTCCCGATGGATATTCTCGAGGACCGAGTCGCCCATATTGGACAGGATCGCGGTCAGTATCCCGCGCTGCTTGAGCTCTTGCTGCCACCTGAGCATGGCGGGATTCTGGGTGGTCCACATGCGGGCATCGAGGCGATTGAGGTTTTCAATCTGCTGCCTGGTAAGGGCCAGATTTCCGTCCCGCGAAATGTTCTGCCAGAAAGTCAGGCCCGTAAGCTTGCCTTCGTCATACGCGTGACGGTCCGCCCAGTAGAGTTGCTCAAACTGCGCGAGAGGCAGTCCGGTAAGGCGAACCATAGCGGCATGCGCCTCCTGATCGGGCTGACCGGTCAACACCATTCCGTAGTCGAAGACAACCGCGCGCAGACTCAATGTTCCTCCAGATGTCGGCATTTGCCCGTGTATGTTGGAACAGGCGCCTGTATCTATATTGCACGATGGGTTTGAAGTCGCTCCGCGCAGAGCGTTAAGAGATGCGGGCAAAACACCGGGGATGCGGAACGAGTGACTCGCTTTTCACAGAGATCGAACTGGAATACGGAGGAGAGTGACCTGTCCCGGGCGCATCGGCTGCGCCTGGCGGCGGGACTGCCAGTTAGCGATCTAACGGCGTCCAATCCTACACGCTGCGGGTTCGTTTATCCTGAAGGGCTATTGGCGCCGCTCACGGACTCGCGCGCGCTGGATTACGATGCCCAACCGAAGGGGCTGCTGCCTGCGCGGGAGGCGGTCTGCCGCTACTACGCAGGTCATGGGGTCGCCGTAGGGCCGGAGCAGGTGGTGCTGACGACGAGCACCAGCGAGGCTTACAGCTATCTGTTCCGGCTGCTGTGCGATCCGGGAAGCGAGATATTGGTTTCCCAGCCGGGGTACCCGCTGTTCGATTTTCTGGCGGTGCTGGACGACGTGCGCGTGAAGCCGGTACCTCTGGTTTATGACCACGGGTGGCAGATCGAGCCTGAGGGATTCCGGAAAGCTATTACGGCAGACACGCGCGCCATTGTCCTGGTGCACCCGAACAATCCGACAGGGCACTTTACGAAGCTTTGGGAAGCGGAGGAACTTGGAGCGCTTTGCCGGGAGTTCGGTCTGGCTCTGATCGTGGACGAAGTTTTTCTCGATTATGGGTTCAAGACGGAACGGCCAGCGAGTGTTGCGGCTGGGCTGGCGGGCGTGCCGGTCTTTGTTGTCAGCGGGTTGAGCAAGGTAGCGGGCCTGCCACAGATGAAATTGGCGTGGATCGTTGCGACCGGGCCGGAGAGAGCGGCGGCCCTTGAGCGGTTGGAGGTAATTGCCGATACCTTCCTGAGCATGAATGCTCCGGGTCAGCTTGCTCTGCCGGCATGGCTGGAGGGCCGGCAACTGATCCAGGACCAGATACGTGAGAGGGTTGTTGGAAATCTGGCCGAATTAGACAGGCAGCTTGGCGGGCAGGAGACGGTACAGAGACTGAATGTAGAGGGCGGGTGGTATGCAGTGCTGCGGATCGCTGCGCTGCAGCCCGATGAGGCAGCGGTTCGGATGCTCCTGGACCGAGGTGTCTGGGTTCATCCCGGATACTTTTTCGGGATGCCGGCATCAGGTTGGCTGGTGATAAGCCTTTTAGGGCCGGGAACCGAATTTCGCACAGGGGTAACCAATTTGATGGATTGTCTCAGGGAGCATCAACTTGGTAACAGTACGACCGATGCTGATCAGGTAAACCTTTAAATTATTGCTCTATCTATTTATTTCAAAACAGTTTAATTTCCGTGAGATCTTGTTTACAAAAATGGGTTTCGGTTACGTTCGGAACCTATAGTCGTGGCGGGCCCGTGACCTGGGAGTACCCGAGTGTCATCTGGGAGCGCAAGAAGCCGAGAGTGAATTGACTCGATAATCTGACGTGAATCGCCGCCTGGCAGGTCAGTGCGGCCGATACTGCCTGCGAATAAAGTGTCGCCGGCAATGACCATGTTGAGCGGTGCGAAATGGAGGCAAACGGATCCCTGCGTGTGTCCGGGAGTGTGAAGAACGGTCGCCGGGTAGCGGTCAAGGCCGACTTTCAGGCCATCGTTAAGGCTCTCGTCCGGAGGGGCAACCTCGGGCGGCGAAATGCCCAGCCAGCCCGCCTGCATGTCCATCATTTTGAGGAGCGGAAGGTCGTTCTCGTTCAGAAAGATCGGAGCGCCGGTAAGCCGCTTGAGCTTGAGCGCTCCGCCGACGTGGTCGATATGGGCGTGGGTGATGAGAATTTGCTTGAGTTTGAGCCCGAGTTCGGTCAGGCGGCGATGAATGCGGCCGATCTCATCGCCGGGATCTATGACGATGGCTTCGCCGGCCTCCTCATCTCCGAGAATCGTACAGTTGCATTGCAGAGGGCCGACGGGAAACGTCTCAAAGACCATGAACTGATTGTAACGAGACGGCTCCGCCCTTGATTGGGCGGCCCGATTTTTATCTGCAAAGTTCTGAAAACTCCAGCGCCAGTTGGAATTCGACGCTGGATTTGGAGAGGAGAATTAACGACTGACTGTCAGGGCTTGGATTGCGTGGCCAGCCACTGCTTGAGATTTGGTTCTTGCAGGTTGCGAAGCTCGATGCAGCCGTTTATACGTTCGAGAGCGTGCTTGAGAGAGACGCCCGAAGCAGCTACTTTGTGTTCGGCGAAGAAGTTCTTCACGTCGTCGCGGCCCTCGGCAGAGCAGAATGACCGGGTTGATCCTACGACCATGGCTCCCATCTGGGTTGTGAACTGGGCCTGCACCTTGTCCCAGTTGTCCTTGATGTACTTCCAGGTAAGTTCCCGAGTGGCGTCGGTTTGCAGAGCGATGGCAAACTGGATAGCTGCGTCCTGGTTGCGGACTTTGGACGAGGCAGCGTAATCGAGTGCGCGCTGCAAAAGTGCAGGGTCTTCGAATTCCGCAAGCAGGCGGAGCGCGCCGTCCTGAAGTTCAGGATTGGTTGACGTCTCGTAGACGTGCTGAAGCTTGTCGAAAAGGGCTGCGTCGCCGTTCCGGGCGGCGATATCGAGAGCCGTCTGGCCGAGAGTGGGGTCGACGGAGCCTGGATCGGCGATGTACTTCTCGGCGATCGCATGAGCTTGCGAGAGCACGGCGGGATCTTTGCCGTAATGGCCGAGGACGCTGAAAAGGAGGGAGCGCAATTCGCGCTTGTCGGTCGTGTCGCTGGGCGAAGGATTTCCCAGTCTTTCGAGTTGTGGTCCGAAGGTAGCGCGAAGCCACACGGCCAGACCGCTGCGTTCTTCGGGGGTGGCGGCGACGCGCTCAAAGATGGTGTCGAAGCCGCTCAGGGCAGCCTTCTCAACCTCGGCGCTGGAATCGGACTTCACTGCCGCGACGAGCTTGAGGTAATCGCCTACCGTTGCCTTGTTGGCCCGCAGTTGCGCCCACTCATCGCCGATCAGATGGATGCGCTCGGAAGGATCGAGCCCCGTTTCGACGCGGGAGACAAGCTTTTCATAGACCGCCGGCGGATAAGCGCTGCGGTAATACCCCCTGCCGCTGGCATTGGCGAAAAAGAGATTGCTGGCGGGCACCTGCAATTTTGATTCATCAGGCGAGAGGAGCTCGCATTTTTCGGTCCCTGAATTGGTCTTGAAGCAGACCGGGATAGTCCATTTCTGGCCGGGGTCCGATTGGATGCTGGGGCTGAGGAAGAAGCGCGATTGAGCGACTCCGACCTGGTCGCCTGCCGGTGCGCTGAAGGTTAGGAGGGGAACGCCGGGCTGGGCCACGAGGCTCTCCATGATCTTGTCGACGGGTCTGTGGCTCGTGGAGGTTTGCGCTCCCCAGAAGTCTTCGGCGGTGGCATTGGAGTAAAGGTGCGCTGACAGATAGTTGTGCACGCCCTGGCGGAAGGCGTCCGGACCGAGATAATTCTCGACCATGAGCAGGACTGCTCCTGCTTTGCCGTAGGAGATGCCATCAAACATCTGGTTGATTTCGTCAGGAGTGTCAGCCTTGGCGCGGATAGCGCGGGTGGTGGGTTGCGCGTCAATGTCCAGGGTCCGATCCAGATCAGCAACAACGGACTGATCGACGTTCCATTCCGGGTGCATCGCTTCAACCGGCTTATTCTCCATCCAGGTGGCAAAACCTTCGTTTAGCCAGATATTGTCCCACCACTGCATGGTGACAAGATCGCCGAACCACTGGTGCGCCATCTCGTGGGCGATAACCAGGGCTACTTCCTTCTTGGCTCCGATCGAGGCGTTTTTGGGATCGAGGAGCAAGTCAGTCTCGCGGTAGGTGATGGCCCCGAAATTCTCCATGGCTCCGGCTTCAAAGTCGGGCAGGCCAATCAGGTCGAGCTTTTTGAGCGGGTAGGGAATTCCGAAGTAGGTGTTGTAGTAATGGAGCACGTATTTGGCGACATCCACTCCATAGGAGGTCAGCGCAACCTTGTCGGGCGTGGCGCAAACGCGGATGGCTACGCCATCCTGCTCGCCCCTCGTGCACTCGAAGTCGCCGACGAGGAAGGCCACGAGGTAGGTTGACATTCTCGGTGTAGTGGCGAATTTCAACGTGTGCTTGGCAGCGTCTGGACCTGGAGTGTCAGTGGCGATGGGTCCGTTGGCGATGGCGGTGTCGCCCTTATCGACGACCAGCGACACGTCGAAGGTGGCCTTGAATGCCGGTTCATCGAAGCAAGGAAATGCACGGCGGGCATCGGTGGGTGCGAACTGCGTGACGGCGTAGTTGCGGTGCGCGGTTTTGGAGAGATAGAAGCCGCGCAGTTCGTTATTGAGTATGCCGGTGAACTGGATCGAGACGGTGGCCTTACCTGCGGGGAGCGCATTCGGGACCGTGAAGGTGGCCTGTTCCTTGTCCTTGTCGAGGGAGACAGTGGCCGCCTGCTCCTTGCCGCCAGCGGTAATCTTCACCGACTGGAAGGTGATCTCGATGGCGTTCAGAGTAATAGTCGGTGTGGACTCATTGAGCGCTACGTCTATGATCTCCGTTCCGGTAAAAGTCGCGCTTTTGAGGTCGGGAGTGAGAGACAGTGCATAATGCTCGGGCTTTACTGTCTGGGGCAGGCGCTGGGAATGAGCGGCAATCGACGAGAAAACGGCAATACAAACGAAAGCGGATGCGGCCGAGGCGGCGCGCGGCAGGATGCGGGTACAGCTGGAATTCATTCGGATCCTCGTAAAGTGGCGTGAAGTCATCACTCTGTTTGTTAGTTGCTGCCGGCGTTATTGCGATGAAGCTCGCCCGGGAAGCAGGGAATCGAGCATGAGGAGGCAGGCGCCAGTGACGATGGCGCTGTCGGCGACGTTGAAGTCGGGCCAGTGGTAGCTGAAGATGTGGACCTCAATGAAGTCGACCACGGAGCCGTACGCGATGCGGTCGTGAACATTGCCAAGCGCTCCTCCAAACACCAGGGCCAGTGCCGTGGTCGTCAGGGTGATGCGGCTTCCGAGGCGGAGCAACGCGATGAAGACGGCTGCCGCTGCGAGACAGGTGAAACCGATGAGGGCCCAGCGCACCGTATGCGGTGACGTAGACTCAGCGAACAGGGAGAAGGCCGCGCCGTCGTTGGTCCAGTGCGTGATGCGCAGGACGCCGGGAATGACCGGGATGGCTCCGCCGATAACGATGTGCGCACTGACCCATATCTTGGTGAGCCGGTCAGCGATGAAGACTAAAGCGGAGAGTGCGAGCAGCCAGGGAAGGCGGCGCGGCGCGGTAAAGCTCACGCGACTGCCTCCTCAGGCGGATTGATATTCATTTCGTGCAGGGCGTTCTGGCAGCGGGTGCAGACGTTCTGCCAGATGCCGTAATTGGAGACTTCAGGCATAAAGTTCCAGCAGCGGGCGCATTTGCTTCCGCTCGCGGGCAGGGCGGTTACTGCGAGATCGCCGCCCTCGCTGATGCGTACCGCGGAGACGTTCAGAACCTCCTGGAGGCCAGCGACATTTTTCTGGAGCAGCGCGAAGAGTTCTTCCGGCGCCGCGATCTCGACGTCGGCTTCGAGGCCCTTGCCGATGCGCTTGGCCTGACGCGCTTCTTCAAGCACAATCAGGACTTTGTCACGGATAGCAAAGAGTTGTTTCCACTCATCCATCAAAGCCGTCGGGGCCTGTGAGAAAACCTCTTCAGGTTTGGGAAAGAGCGCCAGGTGGACGCTGACTTCGCGGCCTTCCAGTTTTGGCAGGTATTCCCAGACTTCGTCCGCTGTGAAGCTCAGGATGGGCGCGACCAGGCGAACGAGCGTCTCGGCAATCTTCCACAGGACGGTCTGCGCGGAGCGTCGCTCGTGACTTGTGGGCGCGAAGGTGTACATGCGGTCTTTGAGCACGTCGAGGTAGAACGAGCTGAGATCGACGATGGCAAACTCGTTGACCGCGTGGTAGACCCGATGGAACTCGAAGGCCGCGTACCAGTCCAGAATCTTCTCGGTGAGGTCGCGGGTGCGCGCCAGCATGTAGCGGTCGAGCGGCAAGAGTTCGGGTTCGGGGATCGCGTCGGTCGCGGGGGTGAAGCCGCTGAGATTGCCCAAAAGGAAGCGGAAGGTGTTGCGCAGCTTGCGATAGATTTCAGCGCAGCGGGCCATGAGGTTTTCGCTGGCTGCCATGTCTTCGCGGAAATCGATCGATGCTACCCAGAGGCGGACGATTTCGCCGCCCATGCGGTTGGCGATATCGACGGGATCGACACCGTTGCCGAGAGACTTGGACATGGCGCGGCCCTGCTCGTCGAGGGTCCAGCCGGCGGTGGCGACGTGCGAATAGGGTGCGCGGCCGCGGAGCGCTACCGAAGTCAGCAGGGAAGAATGGAACCAGCCGCGATGCTGGTCACCTCCCTCAAGATAGAGAACCTTGACCTTGTCTTCGCTTTGGAAGAGGTCGTAGGCGGCCTTGAGGTCGGGGTCGGCTTCGCAGACGGCAAACCAGCTTGTACCGGAGTCGAACCAGACGTCGAGAATATCAGTTTCCTTGCGGAACGTGGTGCCGCCGCAATGGGAGCATGTGGCTCCCGCCGGCAGAAGGTCAGTTACATCGGTGGTGTGCCACGCATTGGCGCCTTCGCGTTCAAACAGGCCAACAATCTTCTGATTGAGGTCGGGGTCCATGATCGGTTTTTCGCAGCGCTGGCACATGAATACGGCGATGGGCACGCCCCAAATACGCTGGCGGCTGATGCACCAGTCGGGACGGGTCGCAATCATGTTGGTGATGCGTTCCTTGCCCCAGGCCGGATCCCAGATGACCTTGTCGATTTCTTCGATGGTGAGCTGGCGATAGGTCGTTTCAGAGCCGTCGGCTCGCTTGACGGGGGTTTCGAGTCCGATGAACCACTGTTCGGTGGCGCGGAAGATGACGGGGTGATGGCAGCGCCAGCAATGAGGGTAGGAATGGTGCAGGTCGCCCGAGGCGAGAAGCGCGCCTGTCTCTTCAAGCATGGCGATGATGATGGGGTTCGCCTGCCAGACTGTTTTGCCCTCGAATGCCGGCGGAGCGGAGTGGTGCCAGGCCCCTGCATCGACGTGCAGGCGGCCGCCCGCATCGACACGGGTGGTGGCATCGAGGCCGTAGCGCTGGCCGGTATAGAAGTCGTCGGCTCCGTGGGATGGAGCAGTGTGAACGGCGCCGGTTCCGGCATCGGCCGTGACGTAAGTTGCCAGGACGCCGAGGATGGAGCGGTCCAGGAATGGATGCTGATAGGTCGTACGCTCGAGCTTCGCACCTTTGAAACGGGCGAGTTCCTTTGTTTCTGTCAGGTTGCAGGCAGCGATGACTGAGGAAGCTAACTCGGCGGCGACGATGTAGACGGGGCCGCTGTCTGGGGCGGTCGCGGGACTGGTGTCGAGGGCCACGTAGTCGAAATCGGGGTGGAAGGCGACGGCCAGAGACGCCGGAAGAGTCCACGGCGTGGTGGTCCAAATGATGGTATAGACTTCGCGCCCGGTGAGGGAAGCGTCGAGGTCAGCGGCATCAGACGTGAGCTTGTAGCGCACGAATACCGACGGACTGGTGTGCATTTCATATTCGATTTCGGCGTCGGCCAGGGCGGTGCGATCATGAGTACACCAGTAGACCGGCTTCAGGCCGCGGTAGACAAACCCTTTCTCAAGAAAGCCATAGAAGGCCTCCAGCGTGCGGGCCTCGTAGTCCCGAGCCATGGTCTTATAGGGCTGTTGCCAGCGCCCGAAGCAGCCGATGCGTTCAAATTGGGAAGTTTGGAGGTCGATATATTTTTGCGCATAGGTGCGACATGCATCCAAGACTTCAGGAGCGGGCATCTCCAGTTTGCGACGCCCTAGTTGTTCATCGACCTTGATTTCGATGGGCAGGCCGTGGCAATCGAAGCCGGGAACGTAGGGAGAGTTGAAGCCTGCCATAGTTTTGGACTTTACGACAAAGTCCTTCAGGCCCTTGTTAAGGGCATGACCGAGATGGATAGGCCCGTTGGCATAGGGAGGGCCGTCGTGAAGAATGTAGGCGGGACGGTCTTTTGCGGCCTTCCGCAGCTCGTCATAGAGGCGCAGCGATGCCCAGCGAGCCAGGCGAAGCGGTTCATTCTGAGGCAGATTGGCCTTCATTGGGAAGGCTGTTTGAGGCAAAGTCAGTGTCGCCTTCAGTTCCGGCGCTGGGGACATCGTCACTCCCTGGTGGGTTGGAAACCGTATCATTGGTTAGTGTAACTGGCGGGACTGAATATTTTCGGTAACAACTCATTCCAATGGTCGTCTATTGTGTATGGTAGAGCGATCAGGCGCGAGATATGAAATTTCGGAGCGCGATCCGGATCGCGCGGAGGGTGTCTCTCCGGATGCGGCGTTGAATGGCTACGCGACAAAAAACGGCGCCGTCGCGCATAATGGATAGATGGGCTGGGAAGGCACCGAGACCCGCTCTGACGATCGAATGGTACCCAAGCCAGCGGCAACTATGTCAAATGATTTGTTGACACAAACGGAGACCCCCCGCCCTTCAGCCGCGCCCGATCAGGGCGGGCATGAATTGGACTCTTTTTTAGGCAAGGCTTTTGATGAGAAGCCGATCTGGACGGGGCTGTGGGAGAGTATCCGCGATGTATTCTTCCCGCCCAAGCTTCCGCCGCTGGAACTGACGTCGAAGCCTATACCGGTTCCGGACCGGATGGCGGTAAAGACGAATCCATGGGCGGTTGGAAGCGCGGCTGTGATCAATGGCCTCATCCTCCTGCTGGTGCTTTATCTGGGTGCGCGGGCGATTATCAATAAAATTGCCCCACCGAAGCAGGCTGTAAACGTAGACGTCGGCAATTTCGACTTAAGCGCGCCCAAATCCGCCAAGCAGGCGGGCGGCGGTGGCGGCGGCGGATCTCACGA
>VFSW01005582.1_pt1 | contig 18584 bp, 15 predicted proteins | sample 5358111 | NCBI WGS metagenome assembly VFSW01 (sample SAMN11554181, study PRJNA540505) | mine drainage metagenome | isolation source: sediment from site ElyBrook_90M | place: USA: Ely Copper Mine, Vershire, VT | collected 2017 | reverse complement strand
TGGTCTGACTGAATTCGCCTATCCGGCTGCGTGGTCAGCAGAGAAAGCGGCGATAAATGCGTGATAATAGCTCCAGTTGGTAGGAATAATCGTCGGCACTACGGCTGCGCTATCAGGATTGAAAAGATGCGTCCATACCGATTGTGGTTGGTTCGCGCTATACATGCCGCAGTAGACAGCTACGATGGCGACGAAGAAGAAAAGAAAAACACGGCGCGCTGTTCTCATTCTTTATCCTTGTCAGCCTTGTAACGGCCGGTACGCTCCGGGCTGCCGGTTATGGCATTTCGAGCCGTAGATGCGGAATCCCGCGAGAGGAGCGTCGTCTTCGGTAGGTTTTAAACCGTCGCCTCCTCGGAGAACTCGTAATCCATCAGCGGATGCGGTTCCTGCAGGAAGTTGCCCTGGATGAATTTCACACCGCATTGCCACAGCACCGACAGGCTGCTGGCATCTTCGACGAATTCCGCAATGGTCAATTTGCCCAGATCGTGCGCCTGAGCGGCGATGCGCTTGACGATTTCCTGCTGCTCCGGGTTCTGCGCCAGTTTGTGTATCAGTGACCCATCGATCTTGAGGTAGTCGGCCGGCAGGTGCTTGAGCAGATTGAATGAATGATTATTCGCACCGAAGTGTTCGATGGCGAAGCCGCAATGCAGTTCCTTCAGGCCGTGCAGGAAAACCTTGGCATTCTTGAGATGCGTGGAGGCGGTTTTCTCGTGCACTTCGAATACCAGGCTGTCGCCGCGCAGACGCGCCGACTTCATGCGTTCGCTGATCCAGGGCAGCAATTCAAGGTCGCCCAGCGAAGCGCCGGACAATTTTATGAAGAACAATGCCTGTTTGCCGGCGCTGCGTTGATGTTCGGCGAGTACTCGGATGGCATTGCCGATTACCCAGCGATCTACGTCGAGAATCAGCGTGGACTGTTCCGCGACGGGTATGAACTGGCCGGGCGGAATTAATTCGTTCTCAGGGCCGAGCATGCGCAGCAGTACCTCGTAGCGTTCGCCGGTTTCGCCCTGCATGCTGACAATGGGCTGGTACACCAGACGGAAGCGATCGTGCTCCACGGCATGTTTGATCTGCGTCGTCCAGTGCTGGCCTTTTTCCTGATCGGCTTTGGCATCGCTGATCGCATCGTGTACATGGACGCGATTGCCGCCGGCCTGGCGTGCGATCTCGCAGGCCAGGTCGGCGCGGGCGATGGCATCCTGGGCGCTGTTGTCGTCAGCGCCGATGTTATGTACGCCGATGCTCGCGGTGCTGGTGATGGACTGGCCGGCGACCTCCGAGATATGGTCTTCGATGGCACGCCGGATAACGTCGGAAAAATCTTTCAGATCCTTCCGGCCCTGCGCCAGAATCGTGAAGGCGTTGTCGGTGAAACGCGCGGCAATTTCGTTCTTGTCGATCATGCCCTTGAGCAATTTGGCGATATCGCCCAGCACCAGGTCGCTGCCGGCAATGCCGACGCTTTCCTTGATGGTCTTGAAGTTGTCGAGCAATATGTAGAGCACGGCTTGATTTTCTCGGCCTTCCTGGGGATGCGTCAGGTTGTACTCCAGATCCTCGAGGAAATATTGGCGGTTGTACAGGCCGGTGAGCAGATCCTGCTTGCTGAGGTGCTTGATCTTGTTTTCCAGTTCTTTGCTGGTGCTCTGGTCGCGGATGATGATCTGGGTGCAGGCCTCGCCGTCAATGCTGGCGTGAGTGAATTCCATCAGCGCGCTGAATTGTGTTCTGTCCGGGCGCAAGCCCTGCACGTCCAGAGTGGTGTCGCTACTTTCGCCTTTGCTGTAACGGCGCAGAAAATCCTTGAGCCTGGTGTGGTCGGCGGGTGCCACCATGTCCATGATCGGCGTACCTTCGACTTCTTCCAGTTCATTGAAACCGAACATGCCCAGGTACACCGAGTTGGCGTACACATGCATGCCGTCATGCACGTAGGTGATGGCGTCACGGGAGCTGTCAATCAAGGCGCGGGCGCGGCGCTCGCTTTCCTGATAGCTCTTTTTGTAGTGCCGCAAGGCGCGACCTTGCAGCAGGCAGTCGAATTCGCGCTCCACCACCAGGGCCAGGTGCTCGGGAGGTGTCCGCAGTACGAGGTCGCGGGCCCCCGCCTGCAGGGACTCGATTTCGACCCGGAGGTCGAGTTGGCGGGCCACGGCAATCAGCGGCAGTTCCTTGCCGCTGGCGGTAAGTACGGCGCAGGCCTGGGCGATGGTAAAATCCTGCAGCCCGGTTGCGCACAGCACCAGATCGAGAGCGTGTTGTTTGAGCGCCTCGGTCATGTCCTCGGCGTCTTCCACCAGGGTCGGGCGCACGGAAAAACCCGCCCCACGCAGGGTATTTAGCAGTTGCTCGGCATCGTTGCGTGAGTCATCGATGATGAGCAGACGGAGAATTTCATCCTTATTCACGGGTGCTCCTGTGCAGCCATGGTCGGGCGCGGCCGTGGATCGCGCGGTTGCCGAGTCGGTAGAGTACGGACTTGCTCTCACCGACTGTATCTCAGGCCTCTTGAGTCGGCTCGAAACGGCAAAACTTTAGTCAAGATATGCCTTTGGCAATGAATCCCGCGCCGGGTTCGATTCTCCCTGTGGGTGATTCCTGCTAGCATGCAATCAGGGTTGTTGATGCGCAAATGCCGGCGTGCTTGCCGGGTCATTGCTTTAGGATGGGAGCGTCATGAGCAAAATCACGGTTCGAGCGGAAACAGCGGGCGACATCCGCGCCATTGATGTCGTCAATCTCAGTGCCTTCGAAGGCGAGGCGGAGGCTCAGCTGGTGGGTGCGGTGCGCGGCTCGCCGGGGTTTGTCCCGGAACTTTCGCTGGTCGCTGAATTCAATGGACGGATCGTCGGGCACGTGCTGCTCAGTAAGGTGCATTACCGGCATGCCGAGGGGGAGCAGGACATTTTGGCCCTGGCGCCGATGTCGGTGGTGCCGTCACAATCGCATCGCGGCATCGGCAAGGCATTGCTGGACGAAGCCGTACAGCGCGCGCGGGATCTGGGATTTGCCGCTGTGGTTGTGATTGGCCAGCCGCATTACTACGCGCGCTTCGGGTTCCTGCCGGGTGCGCGCTGGCAGTTGCAATGCACACCACCGGTGGCGGACGAGATGCTCACTGCCATGGAGTTGATCGAGGGGGTATTGCGACCCGGCGGGAGAATCATCTACCCGCCTTTGTTCGCGGCGATCTTCTGAATGCGGCAGGTTTCAGATCGATGACCAGATCGAGTCGAAATCCGCGGGTGCCGGTATCGTCGTGCCATCCTTGCTGCGGATCGGTGCATGTTCCATCGGCATGAAATGGAACTGACCGAAGGTGCCGGTGTTTTCCAGTATCTTGGTCAAGCGGACCTGGATCTCTTTGTTATGAATGTTGACGATCACCGTGCCGCCGACCTGACTGGTCATGGCCGGCAGCAGCAAGGTGGCGGGCTGCTGTATGGCGCTGATTTCCGGCAGCAGCAGACAGCGCTGATAGACGCTGAAATTCAGACCGTCCCGGCTGATTTTGGCGGCTACGGCCACGGCATTCGGTGCCAGCATCTGCACACCCAGCTCCAGGCCGTCCTGTTCCGCTGACTTCATCCAGCGGATCACGCCCATGCCCCAGGCATTTATCTGGCGAGAGTCGATTTCCTGTAGACAGACCAATTCGCCGACCTGGGCCTGGGTTGCCTCCTCGTTATCCCACAGCAGGCAGTAGCCGCCGGCACTGACATTGATCATTTTCCAGTGCTGGTGAGCGGGCGCAGCACTGGCCGCAGCGCTCTGTGCCGGTGTCTCAGCGGTGGTTTTCCAGTCGATGGTGCCGCCGGCGCCTAGATCCCAGGACTCGGTCATCCACCCGGTATTGGCGCTGACCGGCGCGCTTGAGTAGTTGGCGCGATTCTGAAATGGCGACTCGGCAGCGGGTGTACTGCTGCCGCCGCCGTTGTCCGGGTTGAATGACCATTGGTTGCTGATATGGTAATGCGCGTTGCTGAGGCCCATGCCCACTTCCACCTGCGCGAATTTCTTGGTGCGCGTGAAGCGCCGCTTCGGGATCACGCCCCAGGCCAGCATGAGACGGCGCATGATGTCCGGCGACACGTCCTGCGCAGTGGGCTGCAGATGGTTATTGGCTGTTTCAGGCGCCTGGACCATTTCTTCGCGCAGGATCTTTGTCAGACCCTGAGTGTCCAGCAGGCGGCAGCTTTCCAGCGCATTCTGATCGTGCAACACACGATAGGTCGGCGGGTCGTCGTGCCGCAGGTTGGTGACGAACAGGGCTCGTGAGGTTGCATGATCTTGCAGAGTCTGCAGCTCGGCATAACTTGCCCAGCGTTCCAGCGCACGCTCGACCTGCTCGACCTCTCCCTGCCGTAACCGGTAAGGACAGGACAGCGCCAATAACAGGATCTGTTTGTAGGCGTCGCTGATGGAGCCGGTCTGGACCAGCGTGTACTCGCTGTCGGTCACGGGGATCTTATGCAGGTCGCGCTGCTCGGCAAATTCATAAAGTGCATGCAGTTGGCCCCACACGCCCGCCGGGTAGGGGTCGTAGACCTGGTAGGTCTTGAGGAGAATACCGCCGAGATAGCGCACGGCGCGGTGCAGGGCGGTGACCAGGGACTTGCCGTCATTGCGCGTGCCGCCGCCGGCGGGGGCCGCTTCGACGATGATGATTCTATAGCCCGTGGCCATCTCGTTGAGAATTTCGCGCGCCAGCCGCGCCACTTTGCGGCTCTTGAGAGAAAGCGGGAAGGGATGGCCGACGTAATGTTTTTTCAGGGCATCGACCACGTAGCTCGTGGTTGGACGCAATTGCTCGAGGAGCCTGTTGCGCTCTTCGCTGGGAATGTTCAGGGCATTGATTTCAAGCAGCAGATTGTAGATTTGGCGCGCGGTCTCGCCGAGATTGGCGAGCGGCAGGCCATTGATCCATTCTTCGATTTTTCTTGGACGGATATCGCGTGACCCAGTGACCGGTTCATGGCGGATTGGGGTTTGCAGTTCCACTGGATTTTCGCTTGAGGGCATGGCCCCGTCTCCTGCTTAGGTGGTTCATCAAGTTTATCGTTTTATGCGGTCCCATTGCCCAGGGAGAACGCTGGAAATTCGCTGCCAATCTATCCTATTGATGCGAGTCAATCCATACGACTTAGGTACCAGTGGCCGCGGGTCCGGGCAATCGTCCCGACCTTAGTTCAGGTTGACAAGCTGTTTGGCCGCGGCGCCGGCCTGCTCGCGCACCAGGCGCGGTAGCAGATACCCGGGCAATTGCGTCGCCAGTTCCAGCAGCAGCGCGCGTGCCCGTGCAGCATGCACATCGAAATGTGCTGCGCCCTGCACGCGGTCCAGAAGATGCAGATAATAAGGTAGCACGCCGGCTGCGAACAGTCGCTCACTGAGTGCGCGCAAGGCGGCGACAGAGTCGTTCACGCCGCGCAGCAAAACCGATTGGTTGAGCAGGCAGACCCCAGCTTCACGCAACAGAACCAACGCGGCATCGACCCGGGTATCAAATTCCTGAGCGTGGTTGGCGTGCAGTACCATCACTGGCTTGAGACGCGTGGCTCCCAGCCAGGCGAGTAGCGCGGCATCGACGCGCTCCGGCAGCACGATCGGCAGCCGTGTGTGGATGCGCAGCCGTTGCAGGTGCGTGATCCGGTCCAGTCCCGCGCTCAATGCGGCCAGCCGCTTGTCACTGAGAGCAAGCGGGTCGCCGCCGCTCAGTATCACCTCTTCAATGCTCTCATCATTAGCCAGATAGTCGAGTACCGTCGCCCAGTCCGCGTCGCGTTCCTGTGCCTCGGCATAGGGGAAATGGCGGCGGAAGCAGTAGCGGCAATGAATGGCGCAAGCGCCGGTCGTGAGCACCAGTGCGCGGCCCTGATATTTGTGCAGTACCCCGGGGCTCGCCAGTGCGGCCAGATCGCCGACCGGATCTTGACCGAAACCGGGGCTCGACTGATCTTCCACATCCAGTGGCAGTACCTGGCGCAACAACGGATCGGCGGGGTCACCCGGCCGCATGCGCGCCACATATCCACGCGGTACGCGTAGTGGGAAATGCCGGATCGAGGCGCGCAGGACAATCCCGGCCTGTTCCAGGCCCAGCAGTTGCAGCAATTGCCGGGGATCGGATACAGCCTTCGCCAGTTCCATTTGCCACGCCGCCGCCGGCTGCCGCGGCGCGACACTTCGGGTTATCATACCGGCCCCAAGCTCACAGTTAATGGTAATGGCGACACCTCATGGCGACATACAGCACGAATGATTTCAAGGGCGGACTCAAAGTGATGCTCGATGGCGATCCCTGCGCCATCCTGGAAAACGAGTACGTCAAACCCGGTAAAGGCCAAGCCTTCAACCGCGTCCGGTTGCGCAATCTCAAGACCGGCCGCGTCATCGAACGCACCTTCAAGTCCGGCGACAGCCTGGAAGGCGCCGATGTCGTCGACACCGACATGCAATACCTCTACTACGATGGCGAGTTCTGGCACTTTATGGTGCCGGAGAGTTTTGAGCAACATGCCGCTGACAGGCATGCCGTCGAGGACGCGCTCAAATGGCTTAAAGAACAGGATTTCTGCGTCGTCACTTTGTGGAACGGCACGCCACTGGCGGTCACACCGGCTAATTTCGTGACACTGAAGGTTGTCGAGACCGATCCCGGTGTGCGCGGCGATACCAGTGGCGGTGGCGGCAAGCCGGCCACGCTGGAAACCGGTGCGGTGGTGCGCGTGCCCTTGTTCATCGACAGAGAGGAGCTGGTCAAGGTCGACACTCGCACGGGCGAGTACGTGGGTCGGGTCAAGGAATAAGCCCGGCTGGTGTACGGTACTGATACTCCATCGTCCTGGCGCCCCAGCGCCACGCTGGAAATCTTGCGAGAGCGGGCGCGTCTGCTGGCGCTGATCCGGGCTTTCTTTGCGGATCGTGCGGTGCTGGAAGTCGATACGCCGGTGCTGTCGCGTGCCGCCGGCACGGAACCGCACCTGTGCAGCTTCACTACCCAGTACTCCGGTCCGTCGGCACCGTCCGATGGCCGTCTCTACCTGCATACGTCCCCTGAATATCCTATGAAGCGGCTACTCGCCGCGGGCAGCGGTTCGATCTACCAGATCAGCAAAGTGTTCCGCGACGGAGAGGCCGGTCGTCGGCACAATCCGGAATTCACGCTGCTGGAATGGTATCGCACCGGCTTCGATCATCTACGGCTGATGGACGAGGTCGAGGCGCTGGTTGCCAGCGTGTTGCAGAAGCCCCTGAGCCTGCGCGAGACGCAACGGCTGAGCTATCGTGAGGCGTTCCTGCGCTACGCCGGTATCGACCCGCACACGGCGGATACTGCAGATCTGGCCGATTGCGCCCGTCGCCATGGCATAACCACCGCCATCGGCGTGGAGAACGCCGATCGCACTGCCTGGCTGGACCTGCTAATGACGCATTTGGTCGAAACTCAACTCGGCCGGGACTGCCTGTGCTTTGTCTACGACTATTCAGCTGATCAGGCTTCGCTGGCGCGGGTCCGTCCCGGTACGCCGGATCTGGCGGAGCGTTTCGAGTTGTATGTGCAGGGTGTGGAACTGGCCAACGGTTTTCATGAACTGGCCGACAGCGCCGAACAGCGGCGGCGCTTCGAGCAGGATAATGCTGCCCGTCATGCGCGCGGGCTGCCGGAACTTCCGCTTGATAAACACTTACTCGCTGCCCTGGCGCATGGCTTGCCCGATTGCGCCGGAGTTGCTTTGGGCCTGGATCGGCTAATGATGCTGGCGGTGCATGCGCAGGCCATCCAGGACGTGATCGCATTCCCGATTGACCGCGCCTGATGCGTGTCAGGTCGGCCCATCCGTGCGACGGTGAAACGAAGGAAAATGCTATGGATCAGGGTGGCGGACAGTGCCGATGCCGCACGCGCCCATCAGCGCGCGCGGAATGAGATGCGGCCTTTGCTGAGATCATAGGGCGTGAGTTGTACAGTGACCTTGTCGCCGGTAAGGATGCGGATATAATGCTTGCGCATCTTGCCGGAAATATGCGCGGTCACGACATGGCCGTTCTCAAGCTGTACCCGAAACATGGTGTTGGGCAATGTCTCTATGACCGTGCCTTCCATTTCAATGTGATCTTCTTTTGCCATAAGCCTCTTAACTCGTGTCGGGCACAACATGTCCACAGTACACCTGTGTATTGCGGACGCGCGCGACATTATCGGAAAAAAACCGCGCCACGCAAGTCGCATGCGACCTGCCGGACGCCGTCTGGTCGGGGAGAAGCGCGGGTCAGACTGCGCGCTGGCGTGCCGCCGATGCCCAGGCGACTTGCGGATGGACGATCTCGCGATCGATGATGAGTTCCATCTCCAGCAGCCGCAGTATGTTAGCGAAATCGACGGGATCGGGAAAGGTTTCTTTCAGTTGCGCCATATGCGCGGGGTTGATATAGAGCAGATTGGGGTGCAGGCCGTGTTCTTGCTCGAAATTCATGGCCAACCGGTAAATGTAGCTCAGCATGGCGCGCTCCTGGTCGGCTTGACTGCGTAACCACTGGATAGGCAGCGATTGGACCAATGCATGTTCGGTGATGGCGCACGCCGAGCATCTCGGCGTTCAGACCTTTAGCGGCTGGAATACACTTGGTCTTGAATCGCTACAGTAGGGCGGCGTCGCGCCAGATCCAGCGGCCGTCGCGCCAGATCTGCAAGGGGTGGTAACGACCTTTATAGGACATCTTCGAGCATTCCGGGAGCCAATAGCCGAGGTAGAGCCAGGGCAGACCCAAGTGCAGAGCTAATTCTATTTCCCAGAGTATGGCGTAAGTACCTAGACCGCGTTCAGATTGTTGTGGATCGTAAAATGTGTACACGGCCGAGAGCGCGTCGTCGAGGTGATCGACGACGGCCACGCCCAGCAACTGGCCGGCGAGATGAAATTCGTAGAAGTGCGTGTCGCTCCAGGCGCAGGTGAGAAATTCCAGGTATTTGCGCGGGTCCGAGTCGTCCATGCCGCCACCCCGGTGGCGGACCTCAATATACTTCCGATAGAGCTGAAAATGCGCGGAGTTGAACGCTGCCGCCACTGGATTGACACTGAGATCGGCATTGTGGCGGCGATTGCGGCGCTGTGCCCGGGTCGCTTGAAAATCCCGCACCGGGATCCGCACCGGTATGCAGGCCGTGCAGTTTGGGCAGGACGGACGATAGATATGCGCGCCGCTGCGGCGAAAACCGTATGCGGCGAGGCGGCTGTAGATGGCGTTGTCCATTCGCGCGGTGGGATCGGCGAACAGGGAGGCCGCACTGTGCTCGGGCAGATAGCCGCATGGATGCACTTCGCTCTGATAAAATGCTAGTCGCTGCAGAGTGGCTTGGATTTGGTCATCGCGCATGGTGGGGGCGCTGCAATGGCGGGTTTATTTCGATACTGGAGTGTGCGCTCCGGCACGCGCGGTTTCAAACCGCCAAGGCCCGGGGCGGCCGGGCAGGGCGCAGTTCTCCCTCAACAGGGTGATGAAATGGGCGCGCGGAATTTCCTCGGCGCCCAGACTTTGCAGATGTGCGGTGTGCATCTGGCAGTCGATCACCGCGAAATTCCAGGCGCGTAACTGCCCGGCCAGATACGCCAGTGCGATCTTGGAGCCGTCGCGCATGGCGCTGAACATGGATTCCCCGTAGAACACACGACCCAACGCCACGCCGTAGAGTCCGCCGACCAGGTCGCCGTCCCGCCAGACTTCCACCGAATGCCCATATCCCGCCACATGCAAGTCGCGATAGGCCTGGGCCATCGCCGGCGTGATCCATGTGCCGGAGTCGCCGCTGCGCGGTGCGGCGCAGGCCGCCACCACGGCAGCAAAGGCCGTATCGAGCGTCACTTCATAGATGGGCCTGCGCAAGGTCTTGCGCAGGCTGCGCGAGAGTTTGAAAGACGCCGGGAACAGCACGGTGCGTGGGTCCGGCGACCACCACAGCAAGGGCTGATCCGCGTTGTACCAGGGAAAGATGCCGTGACGGTAGGCGTTCAGAAGACGGGTGATATTCAATGAGCCACCCACGGCCAGTAATCCATTGGGTTCGGTCAAGGATCGGCGCACGTCCGGGAACGGCGTCGTGTCATCGTCAGGGCCCAGCCAACACGGGATCTGCGTCATAGAGTCGAGCTTCGGCTACGCGCGACGCGGCAGGCACGCTGTTTTGGCAGGCTGCTGCTCATGCATCCCGCGCCTTGCCCAGTACCTGCCAATAGCCACCCGCGATCAGGGCGGCGATGTCGATCAGCAGGCCGGGGACCGGGGTGAAATACGGAAAGGCCAAGTAGGTACCGCGCCATTCGGGGTGGAACTTCTCTTTATAACTGCGCAGGCCTTTATAGTTGTAGAATCGGTTGCCGTGTTCGTAGACCAGCCGCAGCAGACGTTCGCCGGTACGGGCATAACGGGTCTCACCAACGCCGCGTAGCGGTGCCATGCCAAGATTGAAATAGGCGAAGCCATGGGCGCGCGCATACTCGATCAGTTCCACGAACAGCATATCCATCACGCCAGTGGGGGCATCGGGCAATTGGCGCATCAGGTCGACACTGAGCACATCATCCGGTGCGGCGCCGCTGGGCATGAGCGAGGCGAAGGCCACGCAGCGTCCCTGCGCACGCGCCACGGCAATCGGTGCGGCGCTGAGGTAGTTGCGCTCGAAGCGCCCTAGCGAGTAGCCCTTTTCGGCGGTGTGCTTGTCGTGGAGCCAAAGCCGGGAAACATTCTCCAGTTCCTGCCATACCGATTCTGTCAGTGGATGCTCCAGCACGGCCACCGTCACACCTTCGCGGTTTGCCCGGTTCACGGGATTTCGCAGCGGTTCGCCGCGCTTGCCGGCCAGTGTGAAGTGCTGCACGTCGACATAGGCCTGCTCGCCGAGCTTGAGCAGCGAAAAGCCATTGTCGTGATAGTGGTGCAGATGTTCCTCCGCGACCTGGTAGAACACCGGCACGTGATTGTAGCGATCGACGAAGGCCCGGAACTCGGTGATGGCCGTGTCGAAATCCTTATCCAGAGCGATGGGGTCGCCCAATGCGATGAGCCGATCACGGATGCGGCCGTATTGAATCACAGCTTGGCTGTTTGCAGTGGTGAAAAGATGCTTGTCGCCCATGTACAGCAGGTGCGAGAAGGCATGGCCGGCACCCTGCTGAAGCAGCGCTTGGGTCTTTGCCAGGCGCGCCGGGTCCGGCAGGCACGGTGGCGGGCCCGGCATGCGGAACAGAATCCAGCCGATCAGGCCCAGCAATACTAAGACGGCACTCAGCAACGAGCGTAGATAGCGCGCGGCATCCAGATCGAGCCCGAACTGCAACCAGAGTGGGTGTGCGTAGGGAATGTCCGCATAGATATGTCCGCCGATCAGCGCATAGCCGGCGACGGCGGTCAGCAGGCCGAACAGCCAATAAATATTGCGCGTGCTGAGCAGTGGGTAGGCGACACGATAGAAATCGCGCGCCCGGGTGCGCAGCAGAGCGGCGACGCCAAGCATGAACAGCGCCTCTTCGAAGTCGATGCCTTTGAGCAGACTCAGCAGCGCACCGGTGAGCAGCAAAAATTGCGTGAGGCGATAGGCGCTGTGTACCTGCGCGGCGATGCCGCGCGCCAGCCCGATCAGGAGCACGCCGGCGACCACCGACAGCAGGTGCGAACTTTCGATGGCCGCGAGCGGCACCCAGTTATTCAAGATCTGAAGGCGCGTGCTGATGGCCGGAAAATCGGCGGAGAGCAGTAGCACCAGTCCGGCGGCGAAGGTCAGATAGGACAGGATGCGCACGCCCAAGGAGGTGATCAGCCCCAGCGGCAGGCGCAGCAGTTCCAGCAGAACACTGCCTTCCCAGCGTTTGGCCAGTCCTTTGAGGCGGGAGTTGTCGGTCTTGAACAGGATGCCGGCGCCGAGGTAGGCACCGATCAGCCAGGGAATCATGTAATACACCAGCCGGAATAGAATAATGCCGACAAGCAGTTTATTGTTCCCTGCGGTGCCAGCACGTAGGCAGAGCAGCAGCACGCCGTCGAACACCCCGAGGCCGCCGGGGATCATGCTGAAGATTCCCAGCGTTGCCGCGAGTACGAAGGCGCCCAGGAATACTTGCGCCGGTATGTTAGTGCCGGCGGTCCTCAGGCACAGCCACGCGACCAGCGCGGCCAGCAACCAGTCGAGTACCGATACGGCGACCAGGAGCAGGCGCTGCGTCAAGCGTAGCGTGGGCACGCTGTCGAGATAGCGACGGTGTAGAAATCCGGCGCCGGTAAGCAGCAGATAGACCGGTACGTAGAGTGAAAACAGGGCCAAGGCGAGGTAGCCCATCCAGGCCGGTAAAGGCAGCGTCGCCAGCAGTGGCTGGGATATGGGCCAGGTTGGCAGCGCCAACACGCCCAAGCCTACCGGTACCGACAATAGCAGGCTGGCGGACATGGCCGCCACGGCTTTTGGTTTGGCGCCGTCGTGGGTCAGCAGCAGATAACGGATGCCCGAGCCGGCCAAGCCGAACAGGCCGACGAAGTTATTGAAGGTGTTGGCCACCCAGGAATAGCGCAGCAGTTTTTTGCGTGTGACGACAACCTCCAGCCAGCGGCTCAACAGGATGTCATACAGCGACATCGTCAGCACGCCGAGCAATGCGACAAGCTGCACGCCCACCAAGGTTGGTAATGGCACAGCCTTGACGCTGTGCCGCACCCGGTTCAGATCAAACTGCGCCAGTTCGCGACCGGCGAACAGGCCAAGCAACAACAGGAACGCCAAGGGCAGCAGACGACGCAGCCAGGTGACCGCGACCGAGGCTATGCCGGGCGCGCGGTCCAGCGTTCGCACCGGATCAGTGGGTTGCTGTGGTGATGATGTCATCGATGTCGGTCAGCGGGGTGCATGCGGGAGAGAAGCCGGCGCGGCTCGGTCTGTCATTTTATTATAAAGCATTAAAACGAATGGCACTTACTGAAGCCTGTAGCGGCACGAGGACGCGAGGCTAATCGGTTGAAAGGTATGGGTTAGGTTGGCCGGGATTGAACTTCTGGTTTATTATCACCAAACAGTGGCGCCTCACTGGGTCGCCGACTTCGAAAACTGGATGACCGGAGCGCTTGGCGCAGGCAATCTATCTGACGTGCTGGGCTATCGATACGCCGAGCGCAATCACCTCCACGGAAAGCCATCTGCCGCCGTTGTTCGTCGCGCTCGGTAGAGTCAGGGCAAGTGTTTCGCAGGTTTGCTGCGGACCAAAGGCACCGACCACCGAGTGACAATTCGCTCAGGTCGGCAGGACAGGGTAGTCCGTGTAACCCTTGGCGGTGCCGCCGAAGAAGGTCGTCTCATCCGGCTGATTGAGTGGGGCATTGCGGGCAAAGCGCGTCGGCAGATCGGGATTGGCGAGGAACAGTCTGGCGAAGGCGACCAGATCCGTCGCGCCGACGGCCAATGCGGCGTTGGCGCGCGCCAGGTCGTAGCCGGCGTTGCAGATATAGGGACTGTTGCAGAGTCGGCGCAGCGTCTGCAAATCGAATGGCGTTCCGGCGGCCGGCGTGTCCAGGCCCAGCTCGCTGATATGCAGATAGGCCAGATCGAATCGATTCAGCGCCGTAACGGCATGACAGAACAGCGCTTCGGGGTTTGAATCGTGCATGTCATTGCGGGGGTTCAGTGGTGACAGACGGACCCCGATGCAATTGCGTGTCCACGCGTCGCAGACCGCCGCGACGATCTCCAGCAGCAGGCGCACCCGGTTCTCCAGTGAGCCGCCGTACCCATCGCGGCGTTGATTGCTGCCATCGCGCAGAAATTGATCGATAAGGTAACCGTTGGCGGCGTGGATCTCGACGCCGTCGAATCCGGCTTCGAGGGCATTGGCGGCGGCTCTGCGGAATTGCGCGACGATGTCCGATATCTCGCCGGTGGTTAATGTCTGCGGTGCGACAAAGTCCTGCAGTCCCTGCGCGGTGGAGGCTTGGCCGGCGGGTTTGATCGCGGAAGGCGCCACCGGCAGTGCGTCATCCGGTTGCAACGACGGGTGCGAGATGCGGCCCGCGTGCCAGAGTTGCAGGAAAATGCGTCCGCGGCGCGCATGCACGGCGTCGGTGATTCGGCGCCAGCCGAGAATTTGCGCGCGGTTGTGGATGCCGGGGGTGGCCGGATAGCCCACGCCCTGGGGCGAAACCTGCGAAGCTTCGCTAATGATCAGGCCGGCGCCGGCGCGCTGCGCATAGTATTCAATATTGAGGTTTTGCGGCACATTGCCCGGGCCCGCACGGTTGCGCGTCATGGGGGCCATCACCAAGCGGTTGACCAAACGATACGGGCCGATTTGGACTGGTGTACAGACTGTTACAGGGGGCCTGCCCATGTTAGGGCTCCTTGCCTGGGGCCATGAAAGCGTGTCAGTCTACGCCATATTATGGAATGATCCATGGGATTTTCAGGTGGATCGGGTGCGGCGGCGGATTGGTGGCGAAGTTCCTCAACCGGGCGCGCATCGGCGTCGCGTATAATCAACCGTTGGAACCGCCGCCATGAATATCGACAACACCACGCTGCAACAAAGTATCGCCTACCAGCGCGACGCGCTTGGCGTTCTGCTGCGCGAACCCTTGCGGCGCTTGGCGCTGCATTGCAGCCAGATATGGAGTGACCGCGCCAAGCTTGAGGCCGCGCTCGGCGAGGCGCTGCACACGTTGCCGCACTGCAAATTCCTCTACGCATTGAACGCCGACGCCATACAGATCAGCGCCAACGTCGGTCGTGAAGGACTGATTGCAGCCGACTACGGACGCGACCGTTCGCAACGCCCTTATATACTTGAAGTGGTGCCGAGTGAGGATTTCCTGCTATCGGGCGCGTACATCAGCATGCGGGCGCAACGTCCGTCGCTGACGGCCATCCAGACCGTGCGCGATGCGCATGGAGCCATGCTCGGCTTCGTCGGCGCGGACTATGATCTACGTGATCTGCCGCTGACCCGTGAGCTCTACGAAGAGCCACGTCATTGGCGGCAACTGCGCGGTGACCCATCGATACGCGGCACGGTATTCCATCAAACCCGCGCCGAGAGTCAGATGGATCAGCGCATCGACGTGGTGCTGGGGGTGGTGGGGGAGTTGATGCGCGATCACGGTCTGTTTCACGTGATCCTGCATTTCTCCAGCAGCCGCGCCGTCATCTGGCAGTATGACGATCCCTATCGCTACCGGCTGCTGAATATCGAGGCGTTGATCGATCCCGATATCTGTCTGGCGTATCCGCGCAAGAACTATCCAGCGGATGCGCTGGTGTCCTCGGAAAATATCCGTGCGGTGCTGGAGAAGTTTCGGGAGTTGCGTTTCATGGACGAGATGCTCTACCTGCGTTCCGGTACCTTGAACATCTTCAATGGCATGGTCGGCCTGACCTTTTCCTGCGACGGTTCGCATTACATCCCGGTCGACGAGTTCCTCGCCATGGGCAGTGATTTTTGGAGCGCGGGCTGAGACTCATGCACTGACGCACTCAGGCCAGATGGATCAGTTGCGCGCCGCACTTCTTGATCTGTGCCTTGCTGATCTGCTGCAATTGATCCTTGATGTTGATGTTGTATGAGCCGGGTGGCAGCACCGCCTTGATGCCATAGATCGGTTCGGGATCGTCGCTGGTACAGGCAGCGAGGTCGACGATGCGCGCCGGGTTGTATGGCGTTTTGTTCGCGTCGAGTACCAATGAGATTTTTGGGCGCAGGCTGTAGACTTCGTTCTTGGCTATGGTCACACCGACCTCGCCGCTGGTCAGCTCCACCAGTGTGCCGACCGGATAGATGCCCACGCATTGGATGAATTTCTCCAGCAGCGCGGGATCGAAATCGGTGTGCCGCCAACCGTACATCTTGGTGAGCGCCTCGGTCGGCGAGATGCCTTGGTGATAGCAGCGGTCGCTGGTGATGGCGTCGTAGACATCGACAATGGAGACCAGTCGATTCCAGAAGGAAATATCGGTACTGCTCAGGCCGCGTGGATAGCCGCCGCCACCGATGCGTTCGTGATGCGAGAAGGCGATGTCGATCACGTCGAAAGGCAATTCCTGAAAACCCGAGAGAATATTCCGGCCGTTTTCCGGGTGGGCCTTCATCAGGGCCATCTCTTCCTCCGTGAGGCGATCGGGCTTGTTGAGTACATCCAGCGGGGTCTTGATCTTGCCGATGTCGTGCATCAGCGCGCCGACACCGAGCATGCCGAGTTGTACCTGCGACAGGCCGACATGCCGGCCCAGGGTCAGGGCCAGGACACATACGTTGATGGAATGCTGGGCTGTGTATTCATCGCGGTTCTTCAGGTGTGTGAGGCAAACATGGGCGTCGGGATTGCGCAGGATCCCGTCCATCAGGCCATGGACCACTTTCTTGACGCCGACCAAGTCGATGCGGCGCCCGTGCGATATGTCGTCGAATACCGTGTCGACGCAGTGGCGGCTCGTCACGCGGATCTCACTGGCCGAGGCGATCTCGTCCTCGAGTGCGGTGCTGATCAGGTATTTGCATTGGTACGTGGGTTTTGCGCGTCGCGGTTCGGCGCTGTAGCCGCGCAGGGTGGGTTTGATCACCATGCTCTTATCGATATCCACCAGCACATACTCGCAATATTTGCGAATCCGCTCAATTTCTTCGCTGCGGTGAATGCGAAATCCCTGGAACACAAACGGCGTCTCCAGCCAGGGGCGGTCCAGTTCCGAGACGAACATGCCAAGTTTGAGCTGGTTGACGTGAACGTGGATTTTACTCGTGACCATGCAGCAGTTTTCCGATTCTTTGGGTATGTGCCTGAGTGCTGATCTTGACCGCTGCGCGGAGCCGTTTTCTGTCCGTGCGAAATTCCGGGGTGTGCTCACTTATCGGCTGAGGTTTGACAGGCTTTAAGCTGTTGTCGACGGGCATCCGGGCAAGCCACGCTGTGGGTTTTGCCGGGTCTTGGTATTATTAGCTGGTGCTAATGTTCCGGAACAGGTATAGTTGCTACTCCTCCTGATGGGAGGTATGAAGACGTTTCTAACCTCCCGCTGTAGATAGTTATCACAGGCATCCCGGTTGGCGACGTAAGGCGACTCGCCGTATTGAGTCGCCATGGCTGAACCAGGCGCTGTGATTGCCCCGCGTAATTCCGCTGACGTTCAATTCGTGTTTTTCTTTCACGCTTCACCGCTGGCGGTGGACGGGGTATTTATTGTGTCTTTCAAAGAACTGAATCTGGATTCCAAACTGCTGCAGGCCATCGAGGCCAGCGGTTTCACCTCACCCACCGACATTCAACGCGCCGCGATTCCGGTGGTGCTGGCTGGACGCGATTTGATGGCCTCGGCGCAGACCGGCACCGGCAAGACCGCCGCCTTCGTGCTGCCCGCGATGCAGCGTCTGCTGAGCCCGCCCGCAGTGCAGGGTCACGGCCCGCGCGTGCTGGTGTTGACGCCGACACGCGAGCTCGCCAATCAGGTCAACGACAACATTCGCAGTCTCGGCAAGTTCTGCCGTTACACGGCCGGCAGCGTGGTCGGCGGCATGCCCTATCCGCCGCAGATCAAAATGCTGCGCCAGCCGCTGGATCTGCTGGTCGCCACACCGGGTCGTCTCATGGATCACATGGCGCAGGGCCGCATCGATTTCTCGCGCCTGGAAGTCCTGGTGCTCGACGAGGCCGACCGCATGCTCGATCTGGGTTTTGTCGACGCCGTGCGCGACATCGCCGCCGCCACGCCGGCCAACCGCCAGACGCTGCTGTTCTCCGCGACGTTGGAAGGCAAGGTGATGGTCATCGCCAAGCAGTTGCTGCGCAATCCCGAGCGCGTGCAGTTGGCCGCCAATCACGAGGACCATGCCTCGATCACCCAGCACGTCCATATCGCCGACAGTTTCGGCCACAAGCACCGTCTGCTGGCGCATCACCTGGCCAGCACCGAGCTGACCCAGGCCGTGATCTTCACCGCCACCAAGCGCGGCGCCGACCAACTCGCCGAGAAGCTCGCCGAGCAAGGCCACATCAGTGCCGCTCTGCACGGTGACATGAATCAGGGCGCGCGCAAGCGCACTGTCGATCGCATGCGTCGCGGCGGCGTGCGCCTGCTGGTGGCGACCGATGTGGCCGCGCGCGGTCTCGACATCCGCGGCATCAGCCACGTCATCAACTTCGATCTGCCCATGGTCGCGGAAGACTACATCCATCGCATTGGCCGCACCGGCCGCGGCGGCGACATCGGTGTCGCCATCTCGCTGGTCGGTCCGGATGACCGCGGCAAGCTCGCCGGCATCGAGCGTCTGACGGGCCGCAAGCTGGAGCGTAGCGTCATTCCAGGTCTTGAGCCCAGTGCGCGCGAGTTCAGCGGTGCCGGACGGCCACACAAACCAGGCGGTCGCGGCAAACCGCCGGCCCGGCACAACAACGGCAATCGTTCCAGTCACGCCCCCCCGCGTGCCGAACGCAGCGGCGGCCGCTTTGCCCGCAACGCCCGTACATCGGGGTGATCCTCGGCGGTAATATCAGGCGCCTGATCGAAGCGATTCGGTCAGGCGCTTTTTTTATGAGGGTGATTCAGGCAT
>VFSW01005581.1_pt1 | contig 18585 bp, 21 predicted proteins | sample 5358111 | NCBI WGS metagenome assembly VFSW01 (sample SAMN11554181, study PRJNA540505) | mine drainage metagenome | isolation source: sediment from site ElyBrook_90M | place: USA: Ely Copper Mine, Vershire, VT | collected 2017 | reverse complement strand
AAGGCGACGCGTCTTGAAGAAAAAAGTTGCAAGGAGCGCGCGCGTGAACTGCTGCGCTATGTCGGCATCGAAAAACCTCATCAGACGCTCGCCAAAAATCTTTCCTATGGCGAGCAGCGGCGTCTGGAAATCGCACGTGCCTTGGCAACAGAGCCTTTGTTGCTTGCACTCGATGAACCGGCAGCCGGAATGAATGCCACGGAAACTGCGAGTTTAAAAGTATTGTTGCAGAATATACGCAAGACCGGGATTACGGTGCTGTTGATTGAACACGATGTGAAGCTGATCATGGGGCTGTGCGACCGCGTGGCAGTGCTCGATTACGGGTGCAAGATCGCAGAAGGCGTGCCCGACGAGGTGCGCAATAATCCCGCTGTGATCGCCGCCTATCTGGGAACAGATGATGAGTAATCTATTGGAGGTTAAGGGTCTCAAGGTGTCCTATGGCGGCATACATGCGGTCAAGGGAATCGATTTTCACATCGCGCCTGGCGAACTGGTGGCTTTGATCGGCAGCAATGGTGCCGGCAAGACCAGCACGCTGAAAACGCTGGCGGGTTTGTTATCGCCAAGTGCCGGCCAGGTTCACTACGAGGGCAAGAGCCTGCAAGGCACACCCGCTCACCGGCGCGTATCCATGGGCATTGCGCTGGTGCCCGAAGGCCGCGGTGTGTTTGCGCGCCTCTCGGTTTCGGAGAATCTGCTAATGGGCGCATACAGTAGCAGTGATCAGACCGGGATCAATGAAGATCTGGCGCGCATGTATGATTTGTTCCCGCGCCTTGTCGAGCGGCGCACTCAACTGGCCGGCACGCTGTCAGGCGGCGAGCAGCAGATGCTGGTCATGGCGCGCGCGCTGATGAGCCGTCCGCGCCTTCTGATGCTGGACGAACCCAGCATGGGGCTGGCGCCATTGATGGTGAAAAAGATTTTTGAGACGATCAAGGATGTCGCAGCACAGGGTATGAGCATCCTGCTGGTCGAGCAGAATGCCAGGCTCGCGTTGCAGGTCGCCAGTCGCGGCTATGTGATGGAGAGTGGTTCGATAACCTTGTCAGGTGATTCTTCCGAGTTGCTCGAAAGCGATGCGGTGCAGCGTGCGTATCTGGGCGGCTAACTGCGATTCCATGTCGCAGCTATTTTTCAATCTATTTGTCACCCTTCTTGGTTTTAAACCGTATGATGTTTGCCGCAACAGTGCGTTTGACGCACTTTGTTGGTTGCCGCTTAATGCTTTAGTTTATTGAAAGATCATTCTATGTTCCCAGTCTATGATGTTGATGCATTCCTTTTGCTGGCTATCTCCTTGGCTTCGAAGAGGAGGCCCGCCGAGCTTGTCGAAATCATTGCTGCGGGTGATTTGATCCAAGGTGCGGTTTGCTCTGAGCTGGATCTGGTCGAAGCGTTTCATCGGCTCTCTGCAAATGGCCTGATCTGCGAGCTTGAAGGCGGTTATGCGCTGACGCTGGATGCTCAGAAAATCATGACAGGTCAGAAGAAGGCCGATGCTCATGAGCGGGTCTTCGGTATCAAGGAAAAGTTATCCGCTTACAACCCCAATGGCGAACACATCCCCGTCATTGTCACGGTGGAACAACTGGCTGAAGCCGTTATGGCGCATCAGACAGTTAAAAATATGGCCGGCAGAAACCTGTTTGTGCCTAAACCCAAACAGGCTGAAACCGACCAACGGCGCAAGCCCTTGCCGTCACGTCGACGCAAGACTTGAACGGCCATTGTAGATTGATCGGTCAAGGGGTTTCCCAAATTTTCCATAGCGCATAGCACCTACAATTTTTTCGCCAAAGTCTGGACATTCGGTAATTTGTTATGTACAGTGACACGTACATATCCGGAGGGCTATCATGGATGCAATGACTTATACCAGCGTTCGCGCAAACCTTGCCAGCACGATGGACAGGGTTTGCAACGATCACGAAGCGCTGATCATTACCCGCAACGGTGAACAGGCCGTGGTGATGCTTTCGCTCGAAGACTTCAAGGCGCTTGAAGAAACTGCCTATCTCCTGCGCACGCCCGCTAACGCCAAACGTCTTCTCTCGGCGATCACGCAGCTGAACGCCGGCAAAGGTGTCGAGCGGAAGCTTGCAAAGTGAAACTGATTTTTGCCAACGAGGCGTGGGATGATTATCTCTACTGGCAAAAACAGGACAAGCGCATGGTTGAACGGATTAACAAGCTGATTCGTGAAACTCAACGCGAGCCGTACTCAGGTGTGGGAAAACCGGAAGCCTTGAAGCATGCACTGTCAGGCTACTGGTCGCGCCGCATAACAGATGAGCACCGCATGGTGTATCGCGTTGAGGGTAATGCGCTGCTGATTGCGATGTTGCGATTTCATTACTGAGAAGTACAGCGTATGCATACAGGATCAAGGGAAGCATCCAATATTGCTTAGATAAGGACGCTCATGAATTGCGTCGTTTCTTCTTTGGGGGGATGAAACCGTTCAAATAGTCTACGAAGGCGAGCATTTCTTTGGTGATTGTCCACCCAACGCCCATATTAAAGTGGACGAGGTTACGACGCTTTCGAACCTCATCTAAGCCTGCCTCGGCCGGGGTCAGCATGGGGTAGAACTTTTTGTAATTGGGTTTCAGCAAGGTGGCTAGCCCGAGGGTTGTATCTTTAAATATGATTGGATTCGATGTTTTTTGCAATGCTTGAATCGTGAGTATATGGATTGGATGCTTTCGTTGACGGTCGGCGATCTCTTTCGGAGCGAGAACATCATGAACTACATATCGCTTTCGAAGAAGCTCTGTTTTGGCTTTGATCTCAAAAGCTGAAAGAAGCAATACATCATCAACTAAAGGTGAAAGACATTCACTTAGCAGGTGAATAATTTCAAAGCTCATTTCAATTTCTTCCTGCGAGGGATTAGAACCAAAAGGAGTTGAATGATAAATATGATGAAGTGCCTTTGCCCGGGATAAGGAACTAAAAATGTTCGTCTTCTCTAGCATCTGCCTGGCAGAACAATCTAGCATTTGGATGTAAGGAGCTATCTTCCCACCTGATTTATAAAGGTCAATGAATAGCTCACTGTGGTCAGAGAATGAGACGCTCATTGGTAGCGAGTCCTGATGTATAAAAGGGTCGGGGGCAAGTCTAGTAGCATACACACGCAATGGCCTCATGTGCTGCTCTGCCAGACTCCATACTCTGTACTGAAAATCGAACCCGTCCTAAGAGTTGATTAGTTGGCATCGCCGAGCTTTGCGTTCAAGGTCGGGTTCCTCAGCCATTTGCCCACGTCCTCGGCGAGTTCGTCGCCAAGGCTATTCAGGGTCGAACATGCTGTGAGTCTCCCGCCTATGGTTCTGCGCAGTGCTTCAAAACTTGCTATCACTTTTCCGTTATCGCTCAGTTGACCGTGAATATGCACCCATTTCGGGCCAGTCATTGCACCGCCACCGATAGAATGTATGTTGTCAGACAGGATGGTCAGTGTCTTGCCATTCATTTGTGCAAGATCCTTGTCTGTTGTTTCAGCAATTGAATTCGATTCCTTGACGATGTTCTCTGCCAGCTGCTGGTTCCAGTCGCAATCCTTCTGGATGTCGGCATTTCCCACATCTTTGTCTTCATATGGAATGACAGCGCTGATCATGATCTTCTCGTCGGCAAACACGGGGCCTGCAGATAAGAGACAGATAGGAATGATGAGGCCCAAGATTTTTTTCATTTTCGATACAGCGATCATAGTTGCTCCTGATGTATGAATTGCATTGTTAAAAATCAAATATTTTTGAACTTGCACATTGCAAAAACCACCCTTTCCAAACCTGCCGGCACGCGCGTATCGTAAACAGCGTGCGGGGGACGGGCTCAGGATTGTAGCACTAGCGAGGCGTTGATTGCTCGCTCCACTTGGCATCCAGCATACGATCGCTTTTGTTTTCTGACAGGCGCAAGACATGCGCGCAGTCATCGCGATGGATGGTGATGCCCCGGTCTCGAGTAACGTACGCGGTGATGGCATCCGGCGGCTTGGGATTGCAGCACTTTGCCATGCGCGTCACCAGATTGCCGACGCCTTCGATCAGGATGCCGGTAGAGCTGCTGCGTTCCGCCGGCTGTCTGAAAACGGGTTTTGTAATGGCGATGATTTTGTTGGGTAGCTCTGCCTGAAGCGCCAGGGCGATGCGCCGCAGCGTGATCTCATTGCGCCCGATGGCCGCCAGTAAATCGTCCGGTTTGTTGAAGTGCAGCCGCTGAGCGAGCTTTTCCTGATTGACCGATGTGACGCCCAGCCTGTGTAGTTCCTTGTCCAGTTGCACACGGCCCTGGGTTACGCTCTCATCGTAATTTTGTGCCTTGAACCAGGCACGCACCTTGGCGCGGGCACGCGTGCCATGCAAAAATCCAAGCGCAGGGTTGAGCCAGTCGCGGCTGGGCCCGCCCAGTTTGGCAGTGAGAATTTCCACCCGCTGGCCGTTCTGCAGCGTGTAGTGTAACGGAACAATATTACCGTTTACCTTGGCGCCGCGCGTGCGGTGTCCAAGATCGGTGTGCAGGCTGTAGGCAAAGTCCACCGGTGTCGCCCCCTTGGACAATGCAATCACGCGGCCTTGCGGCGTAAACACATAGACCTGATCCTGAAACAGGTCGTTCCTGAACTGTTCCTGCAAATCGCCGGTGTCTGCGATGTCCTGTTTCCACTCAAGTATCTGGCGCAGCCAGATGATTTTATCGTCGAAGCCGGCGTCTGTCTTGCCGCCTTCCTTGTAACGCCAGTGTGCAGCGACCCCAAGTTCCGAATGCTGGTGCATTTCATGGGTGCGTATCTGTACCTCGAAAGCCTGACCGTGCTGATCCCTGACTGCGGTGTGCAAAGATCGGTAATTGTTGCTCTTGGGATGAGCAATGTAATCGTCGAATTCGCTGGCAATCGGTTGCCATAACGATTGCACCAGACTCAGTGCGGCATAACAGCTCTCTACATCGTCCACCAGTATCCGCACGGCACGCACGTCGTAGAGCTCGTCAAACGCAAGGTGTTTGCGACGCATCTTGTTGATGATGCTGTAGATGTGTTTGGGCCTGCCGGTCACCTCTGCCTTGATGCCTGCTTTGTCCAGTGCCAGCTTTAATTGCGAGATCACATCGCTGATATAGCGCTCTCTATCGATGCGGCGCTCATCCAGCAGCTTTGCGATTTTCTTGTAGAGTTGAGGCTCAAGATAACGCACGGACAAATCTTCAAGCTCCCATTTGATTTGCCACACGCCAAGACGGTTAGCCAGCGGGGCGAACAGATTGTGTGTTTCCTGTGCGATCATCCGCTGTTGTTCGGGGCTTGCGCCCGACAAGCTGCGCAGGGTCTGGGTACGTTCGGCCAGCTTGATCAACACGACGCGTATGTCTTCCACCATTGCCAGCAACATTTTGCGCAGGCTTTCGATTTGCTGGACTTGTTCGTCTTTTTTGAGTTCGCGATTTTCGCGCCCCAGCTGCTGGATCTGCTCCAGACGCGAAATGCCTTCCACCAGCGCTTTGATGTTCGCGCCGAAATCTGTTGCTATGACTTCTTGCCAGTTATCAAGACAGGCCGGCACGGCATGCAGAATAGTGGCTGCTATCGTCTCATGATCCATGTGCATGCCAAGCAGAATGCTGGCCGTGCCCAGCGCATGTTGCAGCAATGTCATGCCGGTCACTGCGGTTTTGTCGGCATAGAGCGATTCAGCCAGCTTGCAGGCGTGCTGTATCACCTCGACTTCACCGGGTGCAAAGGCGGATGCAAGACTCGCAAGCCAGGACTCGTTATCCTGAATATTCCTGGCTGTATGGATGGAAACCATGGCGTTAGCCTGCGGCTACCCTGAACATGGCTGGCTTATGTTTCATCAGTCGTGAACCAGTTTTGTGGTGATGTATTGCCACTCGGCAGGGTCGAGCGGCGTAATCGACAAACGGTTGCCAGCTTGCAAGGTGCGCATGCGTGAGAGTTCAGCGTGCGAACGCATTTCGGAGAGCGGGATCAGCGCAATTTTCTTGACCAGTTGCACATCCACATTGAACCAGCGCGGCTGCTCGGGTGTGGCCTTGGCATCAAAGTATTTATTGTTTCTGTCAAATTGCGTCGCGTCTGGATAAGCGGTGCTGGCAACACGTGCGATGCCGGCAATGCCGGGCACTTTGCAATTTGAATGGTAAAACAGAACACCGTCGCCTATCGTCATCTGGTCGCGCATGAAATTGCGCGCCTGATAATTGCGTACGCCATACCAGGCCACGCTTTGTTCGGGGAAAGTAGCCAGATCGTCTATGCTGACGTCGGCGGGTTCGGATTTCATCAGCCAGTAGCGCAAGGTGTGCCTCGTATGGTTATCAATGGATTGTTGCCGTATGTTTCACGTGTTCGATTATAAGACAACGGCAGGATTATCGGATACTTCATCAAATCAATCCGCTGGTGATGTAGCGGTGAACGAAAAGCTGGCGATCCTGTGAAGACACTTGTCTTGAATGCAGATGGGTTTGTGCCGACAGGATGAAGAAAGCTTCAGGGATGTTGCTCGGGATGGTTCAATTGAAAATATTTTTTATTGGAATGGGCAGCCCGGAAGTTTCAATAATTCATTGTTTTCAATGTGATGCCTGTATTTGTGCGTTTCAAATCTGGCATGGGTCTATATTTACATTGAAAAAAATGCGACTATGAGCGTACCTGCAAAAAAATTATAAAATTTGGCACGGTTTTAAAGTTGCTCAAGTCGTTCATATTAATCAAGGAGGTAAATATGAGTAGCGAATCACCCGGTTTTTTTCGTCAGCTCCCGAGCGCACTTCCCGGCCTGGTATTGATTGTCGTCACCATGATGATCATCCGTATCTGGATCGAACCCTGGATGGCCCATACCAAAATATTTGGCATGTCAAAGCCGCTCACCGATGCCTTCCATCTCAATTACATACTGCTTGGTATTTTGAGCGGCATGTTTTATCGCAACCTTGTCTTTCACGGAAAAATGCCGGACGTTCTTGTGGACGGTTTCAGGTTGTCACGTTTGATGATCAAAGTCGGCATCATTCTGCTGGGCTCGCTTTACACTTTTTCGGCCATCATCAAGCTGGGTTTTATGGCGGTTGCCTTGATCAGCGCCTTTGTGGTGCTGACGGTGATCATGGTGTTGTGGTTGGGTAAGGCATTCGGTCTGGATCGTTCAATGACCGCAGTGCTGGCGAACGCACTGAGTATCTGCGGTGTCAGCGCAGCAGTGGCAACCTCGCCAGGCGTGGAAGCGAAAGCGAGTCATGTGGCTTATGCCATTGCGACCATACTGGGCTTTGGTATCCTGACCATGTTTATCAGTCCGTCGATTGGCCATGAGCTTGGCCTGACCAATATGCAATACGGAGCATGGATCGGCACGGGCATTCTGAATACTGGACAGGTGCTGGCGGCTGCGCTTGCGTTTGATCCGGAGGTGGGCCCAGGCACGGCGCTGGCTGTCGCCGAAGTTTGGAACGTCATGCGCGTGATCGCCATCCCCTTTGCAGTATTCGCAGTCACGCTCTGGTATTGGGCCGGCAAGGATGCCGTCGACAGTATGGGCAACAGGCAGAGCCTGGGTTCTCTGCTGGTGGAAAAATTCCCTGTGTTCGTCATCGGTTTCATGGCGATGGTGTTTCTGACCAGTATGGGCGCCTTCGGCGATGTCGGCGTGCAGAGCGGTCACCACCCTTCTGCGGCGATCACGTCATTGCGCGTTGCGATGCAGTGGATCTTCGGTTTTGGTCTGGTGGGTCTGGGCGGCTTCATCGACTTTCAGGAATTACGCCAGGCTGGCGGCGCACCATTCAGGCTGGGTATCGTGGTCGGTGTGACCAAATACGTCGTGGCGCTGCTCGTCGTTCTGTTGTTGAAACAATATCTGGTATAACGGGGAAAAATAATGGCTAATGAAGAAAAATTTGGCAGCGAAAATACCGGCGATGCAGGTATGGGAGGCAAGGCAACGCTTTTCAAGGATGACCGCGCGGAGGATATCGGCGCTATCATCATCACAGTGATTATCGTGATAGCGATCGTATTGCTGAAAAAGTAGCATGAGTTTTTGCAGTATCGTTGTTGCGGTCGATGGTGCAGAAGCCTCGCAAGAGGCTCTGGACCACGCCGCTTATCTGGCCCGTCAGTGCAGCACAAAGCTTACGGGCATTTTTATTGTCGACGCACTATGGGCGGACTTTATCGGCAATGACTGGCAGTCCTCCAAAGGTTCGCGGCAGGGATTTCTTGACTACATACGCAAGGAACAGGAAGAGCAGGCCATGGCCGCGCGCGCGCAATTTGAGCGCGCCACGCAGGGTATGGATCAAGCTGTATTCTCGATTCTGGCGGGTGATCCAGCAGCGGTTCTGGTGGCACATGCCTCATCGGACAAGACCGGCATATTGATAGTTAGCCGGCGCGTCTTTCAGGTGAGCGGCAGGCCCAGTTTAAAATCGCTTGCGGTAACGCTTACCAAGAAGGCCTCCCGTCCGCTGCTCTTGTTCCCTTAAGCGGATTCAAATGAGCTGGAATGAAAGAGCGGTGATCAGCACGCCGAGTCCGATGCCGGCCAGCACATCGCTGGGGTAGTGCAGACCGAGTACCGGGCGAGATAGCGCGACCAGCACGGTAAACGGCAACACCAGCCAGAATAGCGCTGGAAAATAGTGAATAGAAATCAGGCTGAACGATACGGCGTGCATGGTATGCCCTGACGGGAAGCTGAATTTGTCCAGCGTTTTCCCAACACAAACGATGGACGGATAAACGCTGAAAGGACGCGGACGCAGCGTCTTTGACTTGATGAGTTTGTAGATTACGGTGCCGGCTAAAGCGGTTGCCAGCATGTGCAGTACGGCGGGCAGCGCATCCTGCTGATAGCGTAGCAGGAGCGCTGTCATCAGCGCGTACCAGAATACACCGTCACCCAGACGACTCACCAAGCGGAAAAAACTGCGCACAAAAAAGTGTCGGCTCTGCCGGTTGCATAGCACGCAAAGCGCTACGTCGTAATCGTTAATCCGTTGCAGTGGCGAATTCAGGTTGAACATGTTGATCTTTCTGCGCGCGCACGGTTTTGATCAGCACGGATTCCATCTGGCTCATGATGCGATCCCAGGTAAGCGATTTCACGGTCTCGCGGGCGGCACAGCGCAAGCGCCGTATGCGCTCCATATTGTTGATCAGCAATTTGGCCTGCAGGACAAAGGCATCGGTATCGCCCAGCGGCACCAGCACGCCGTTGATGTTATGGACTATATGCTGGCGCGCGGCGGCGTAATCGTAGGCGATTGTTGCCAGCCCGCTTGCCATCGCCTCGACGGTGACGTTGCCGTAGGTCTCGGTCTGGCTGGGGTAGATGAAGATGTCGCCAGAAGCGTAATGTTCAGCCAGTTCCTCGCCTGTTTTCATGCCGGCAAAAATGATCTCCGGATACTGCCTTTGCAATTCGGCACGCGCAGGACCATCGCCCACCATCACCATTTTGGCCGCCGGATTTGCTGCGCGCATCTGCCCGAAGGCATTGATGGCCAGAGGCAGATTTTTTTCTGCCGCAATACGGGAAACCAGCATCACGACCGGCGTTGTATCGTCGGCGCCCCAGGATGCGCGGAGTTTATTGTTGCGCCTTGATGGATGAAACAGTACGGTATCCACGCCGCGCGATACCACTTCCACGTTCTGATAACCTTCATATTCCAGTTGCAGCTTTAACTCGAGCGTAGGCACTAGCGTGCAAGCCGCTTTGTTGTGGAAGTGGCGCAGGTAGGCGGCAATCGGCCACTTCAACAGGCCGATGCCATAGTGTTGGGTATAGCTGTGGAAATTGGTGTGAAAATCCGTGCTGATTGGGATGTTCAGTTTTCTTGCAGCAGACAGCGCCGACCAGCTCAGCGGTCCTTCTGTAACGATGTGCACGATGTCCGGCCTTTGCTGCTGCCACAGACGCAGCAGAAAACCTCTGGCTGGCAGGCCGGACTTGAGTCCGGAATATCCGGGGATGGGCATGCCTGATACCAGTGTCTCCCGATAACCTTCCTGGCTCGCGGCGTTATCCTGTTTATGCTGGCGAGGGCGGATCATGTGAATGTCGTGTCCGCGTGCGCACAAGCCATGCACCATGCGGCCTATGGTAATCGCGACACCATTGATTTCCGGTATGTAGGTTTCACTGACCAGTGCAATTTTCAGCGGTGGTTTCATGGTTGCGGTATTCATGGGGCGCATCGTGCAGCGCTCATATGACACGTTAATGAACCATGTGTGAAAAATTTATGACGCCATCAAAACAAGTGCCCAGATTACAATTACGTTGATGAGGCTCAACAGCACGGCCGCGCTGCCGATGTCCTTGGCGCGCTTGGCCAGGTCGTGACTCTCAAGCGAAATCCGGTCTACCGTCGCTTCGATACCCGAGTTGAGCAGTTCCACGATGATCACGAGCAGCACGCTGCCTATCATCAGTGCCTTGCCTATCAGGCTGGCAGGCAAAAAGAATGTGAGCGGTATCAGGATGACAGCAAGCAGCACTTCCTGGCGAAAAGCATCTTCATGCTTGTAGGCGGCGCGAAATCCCGCCAGCGAATAGCCAAATGCATTCAATAAACGACGCAAGCCGGTTTTGCCTTTGTAGGGACTTTCCATTGCATGATGTCCGAAGAGTTAGGGAGGGGTGCAGGGAACCCCATACCCCTCCGGAGTATGCAACAATATCATGACAGTTTCTGGTGAGTCCAAAAAACTTATGACGCCTGGCGCATGAAATGTTTGGCGTAACGCGCATTCATGCGCGATATCGGCAGCAGGATGAACAGGTCGGCGCAATTGAACTCGGGATCCCAGGCGGGTTCGCCGGCGATGTAGGCACCCATGCGCAGATAACCCTTGATCAGCGGCGGGATGATCACCTCCATGTCGTGGTTGAGCGATTCAATCGGCAGGCGGCGGTGTGGCGTGACACGATATTCGGCGGGGGATGCGTGCAGTTTGTATACCTTGTTGAATACGCTGGCGGCATAATGGCCGCCATCCTTCATGCTTACGCTTGCGCAACCGATCACATAGTCGTGATTGTTTTTCATGATGTAGTCAGCTAATCCAGACCAGAGCAGGGTGATTGTGGCGCCATCGCGGTAATCGGCATCGACACATGAGCGCCCCACTTCAGCCATCTGGTTACGCAAGTGTTGCAGACGGGTCATGTCGAATTCAGTTTCTGAATAATATGCGCCAGCCATGCGCGCCTGTTCGGGCGGCAGGATGCGGTAGGTGCCGACCACTTTGTTGTTGCTTAGGTCACGCACCAGCAAATGCTCGCAAAACATGTCATAACGATCAATGTCAAGACCGGTTGCGGCACTTGGGAGTTTGGCGCCCATTTCTTCGCCGAAAATTTGGTAGCGGATGCGCTGGGCTTCTTCCATTTCGCTGTGGGTCTTTGCCAACTCATGGCGGAGGCTGCGGTTGGGAATGGCATCTGGTTGGCGCAGCAAATCTAGCATGGTCGTTTTCCTGTCGGGTAGATGCGATCAGCTTATGCCTTGTATATTGCGTGACGGTTAAGTTCGTGTGAACAAATAATTAAACGGCCCTGTCTGTCGCAGTTGGCGGCAACGGGCAAAGCAGCTGCCTTTGATATGACTCATCAGGTTTAATCATGGGTGAATTGTGAGCGTGCATGAGGGCGGCGCTGATTTGCTGCCATGCCGTGCGCGTCAGTGTACGCCTGTCACTGCCAGCAGCATCAATTGAGGGAGTGGCGACAAGCATCACATGCAGGCTGCGGCACAGCAGGATGTTCCACAGCGATGCGCCAAAGGAAACATCATCGATGTAAGCTGCTACTGTGCTGTGCTCACCTTGATCATTCTGGTAGCGGAGGGTGACAGGATGTATCTGTGCACCTGCATCAACCGCGGACTGCAACAGCGATGAGTGGAAAGTGCCGATATGTGTGCCATCGGTAGTGGTGCCTTCCGGGAAGACGGCGAAATGCTCGCCATCTTGCAGCAGCTGGACAACCTGTTTGTTGATGCGTGCAGCGTCGCGCGCGTGGCCTCGTTCGATGAACAGCGTTTGCGCGCGCGCGCACAGCCAGCCGATCAGCAACCATTGCCTGACTTCCGATTTGGCCACGAAACGCATCGGGACCATTGCATTGAGCACGAAGATATCCAGCCATGAAATATGGTTGGTAACGATCATGCCCGACTTGATAGTGCGCATCGAGTCGTGAGTGATAATCTTCACATTCAGTATACACAGCAAACGTGCAGACCAGCGCTGCAGAGTGCGTCGCCGTGCAGCTTTACTTAGCCATGGAAAGAGGGCTGCGATGGCCAGACCATACGCCAGATGCAGCAATATGTTTGTAGCCCGGAAAACGGCCATGATTTTCAGCGGGATCATTTGCCGCCTGTGCGCTGTTCGATAAACAGGCTGTTGCCGGGTATTTTTTTAGCCATTTTTTTGGCCGCGCTCATTGCGGATGAGACTTCGTGGTGAGACATGAATCGGCCCGGTAACACCTGGATCGCGCCTATGGAAAGTGTGGTGAGTGGATGAAACTGGACACATCCATCGCGTGCTTCGCTCAAGTATCCGCCAGACTTCAGGTGTTCTTCCTTGAACAGCAAGGAGGCGGCCTGTTCGAATGAGCGCAGCGCCTGCTCGCATCGCGATTTCCAGTCGCGACTTTGCATCAGCAGGATGAAATCGTCGCCGCCGATGTGTCCTATGAAGTCCTGCTTGTGGTCGCACGCCCAGCCAAGCAGTCGTCCTGTGAGCTGTATCATTTCGTCGCCTTTGCGGTAGCTGTAACTGTCGTTGAATGGCTTGAAGTGATCAAGGTCGCAGTAACAGGCAATGAATGGGGTGTTTGCCTGCAACAGGCGTTCGATGTGTTCGTTGATGGGTACATTCCCCGGCAGCAGCGTGAGCGGATTGGCATAGCGCGCGGCCTCGAGCTGCATCTGCGTCAGTTCGCGCAACAGATCCTGCCCGGATGCAACGCCGATGTAGCGACCATTGTCCGTGATAATGAAACCGTCGGCAAAATGGCGGCTGTCGGCTTCCGCCATGAAGTGGCTGAGTTCCTCGATGGGCATGTTTTTTTCAACCAGCAACGGCTCTGTTTGTATGAATCCGTCACATGATTTTTTCCCTATCAGTTCACGCTGGAACGGCTTGGTGTAACAGTCAAGAAATTGATAGCGGCTGATGATGCCTTTGGGCAAGCCGTTTTTTACCACTGGGATGATGCGCAATGCCGGATTGCTTGAAAAACGTTCCAGAATCTGATCATTTGAAGTCTCGGGCTGTGCCGGTTCAACATAGCTCAGAAGTTTATGCGCGGTCATGTGCGAGCGTTTACTCATCTCAGCCGTCGGGAAGACGGCAATATTGGATGAGCCTATTATGCTGGCCGTTTCACTGGATGCGAGCAAGGGTGGGGTATGACTGGGGCGTGCAATGCAATACCCTTGACCCAACGCGATCCCGATGTCTTTGACCACACGCAATTCCCCCACGGTCTCTATCCCCTCGGCAATGACACGGGTGCCACACCGCTCGGCGATCTGCTGTATGGATTTCAGAAATTGCAGCTTGATCGGGTCGTGATTTACACCCTGTACGAAATGCATGTCGATCTTGATGAAATCCGGGCGCAGTTCCGACCATAAGCGCAAACTTGAAAATCCCGCGCCCAGATCGTCGATGGCAATCTTGAAACCCATTGCACGGTAGTGCAGCAGTGCGCTGCGCATGCCATCGAAATCGTAAGTTGGCTGATTCTCGGTGATCTCCATGACGACACGGGCGGGATCTATGTCGAGCGCACGCATGAATTCCAGTGTCTGGCCGTTCTTGAAACTTGGATGACTCAGCGTTTCCGGGCTGATATTGAGGAACAGGTTGCCGGGCAGCTTTTGTCTGGCGAATGTTTCCAGCACGATCTGGCGCGCTAGCATTTCGACTTCCAGCGACAGGCCTTGTTGTTCGGCAGCATTAAACAGATTGAGAGGGGAGTGCAAAGGGCTGTCTGCAGGGCCGCGTATTAGTCCTTCGAAGCCCAGGAACTCACTGTTTTTAAGGTTTATGATGGGTTGAAACAGCGCGCTCAGTTTGCGTTGGGCAATGATCTCCTGAAGCGGGGTCATCGCAAGCGATGGGATCAGAACAATATTGTTTGGAGGTTGCACAGCAAAGGAATCAGGAAAATTCTGTGACGTGGCGGGCATGGTTTTTATATCGTGTGCTGTTGTGAGAATCGCACAATAGTATGCTGCTGTGACAACAATATGACAAAAGCACGTATGATCCGTGAAAGCAGAAGGCAGGTCGCGTTGTGAAACTTTTTAATTTTATTATTGTCTGGTAAACCATGGATAAATCATGGAAAAAAAGCATATATCTTCAGCGTGAAGAGCTGGCGGAGAGGTTGCGCGAACCGATGGCCGGTCTGGCGGAACGATGCCTTCCGGCGTGGGGGAATCGGGACAACCTGAACGAAGTGATACGGAGCGGGTACCCGGATATTCCTCATTGCGATTTTTTGTATTGCGTTGATCATGCGGGCCTGCAGTTAAGCGACAACTTTGGAGAGTGCGGGTTTGATCTGGCGCATTTTGGACGTGACAGATCTCAGCGTCCATATATGAAGGAGGCGGTGCCTTCATGGGGTTTTCTGTTGTCAGATGCCTATATCAGTCTGCGCGACCGGCGCCCATCGCTTACGGCATTGCAGGTGGTGAAAAGGGACGGGGAATTGATAGGCTATCTGGGGGCTGATTTTGATTTGCGAAATTTGCCAGTCACCGCGGGACTCTATGATGAGCCGGGTTATTGGCGGCAGCTCAAGGGGGATCAGGCCATCAGGAATACGGTGTTTTTACAATCGCGCGTCGAAAGCGTGATGGATAAGAACTTTGATCTGACCCTGCCCATACTGGAAGAGTTGCTGACGGATCGTGGCGTGTTTCAGTGCATGCTGCATTTCTCAAGCAGCAGGGTAACGATCTGGACTGTGGATGATCCATATCGATACCGTTTGCTTGAGCATGATGCGCTGAGTGATCCGGACATTTGCCTGATTTTCCCTTCGCGCCCTTACCCGCCGGATGCGGAGATACCACGCGAAGATATTAAAAAAATATTGTCCACCATGCAGTCCTTGCGCGTGTCTGACTCAACTTTTTATCTGCGCACCGCTTCGATCAATATCTTTAATGGCACGATCAGTCTTACGTTTTCATGCGATGGTTCGCATTACATGTCATATGTCGAATTTCTGATGAAGGGCAGCTCGTTCTGGTTCGGGGTTTAGCCTTTTTGTGCAAGGCTTGTTTCAGGTATCGCACAGTCCTATTTGCCCCGAACCAGCAGCAGGGGCACTGGGCAGGTACGAACAATGCCTTCCGCCACGCTGCCCATAATAAGATGTGAGAGGCCGCGGCGTCCGTGAGTCCCCGCCACAAGGAGGTCGGCAGGCCAGGCACGGGCTTCGTTCACAATGGCGTCTGAAATCTTCTCTCCCATCGCATCTGTTTCCAGAAGCTTAGTTTCGGCTTCTATTCCGGCCGCCTGCGCCTTTTTCTTCGCCGCTTCCAGAATTTTATGTCCTGCATCTATCCAGGCTTGCTCTATTCCGACGGCATTGGGAACGTCTGCGGCGGTATAAATGCTTGCATCATCAATAGTATATACTATTTTTAGCTGTGCGTGTTGATCATTCGCAAGGTTGATGGCTTCAGCAAGCGCTTTGTCTGAAGTGGCGCTGCCATCTGCTGCTACCAATATGCGTTTATACATGGTCTTCTCTCTTTGTGATTGATTTGTAAATTCAAGTGACAGGTATTCAAGGTTTGCCAAGAAATTTTCTGAGTTGATCCTGAACAAAGGGCAGGGCTTCAGCTGGCGTTCTGTGGTTGGGCACTTCGTTCAATGCTCCGTTTATCAGGCCTTCGACATGATCCCAGATGGAAGCATACAAACTTTCCGGATTCTTTACTACCCCCAGTGGAGGCAGATGAGTCGCCGCCTCGTGCAGGGCTTTTTGAAATCCGTTCAGCGGCGCATCAAGCGCTGCCTGAAGCTCGGTATCGGTTGCGACATAGTTCAACGGAGTCACGGTATCTGGCCCATCATTGGTTGGCGCATCCAGATTCAGCACGCTTTCAAGATCGGGTGCGACCGCATCCCGATAAGTCAACGGGCTGCCGAGGTTGAAACAATTTCGCAGCGTGGCAATCACCGAGGTGTGATCATACGGGTAAGGCGGGCCATTATGTGGCAGATTGTCGTTTGTGCGAAGCAGGGTTCCTTGCTGAATATAGGGTGAAATCAATACAGCAGGCACACGCACGCCATAGCGGTTGAAGCTGAAGGGTTGCGAATTGTTGTTGTCGGGAGGCGTGGCCCTGGGTGGCGGCACATGATCGTAACATCCGCCATGCTCATCATAGGTGATGATGAGCAGCGTCTTCTTCCATGTCGGCGCAGATCTGACGGCATTATAAATATCGGCGATGAGTTTCTCCCCCATGCCGACATTGTGGGGCGGATGCTGATCATTGGGCAATTCCAGATGCGGAAAATATCGAGGCTCGATGAAACTGTATGCCGGCAAGGCACCGCTTGCCGCATCCTTTTTGAAGTCATCAAAATCGTGAAAATGATCCGGATGTGGCCACAAGTTTGTCAGGGTTAGTGTCTGAGGAAAATCATGGTAATAAATCCCCCAAGATTTTTGAGCTTCGTTGAGCTGGTTAAAAACTGTGTTCATCAGATAGGGAAAATGCGCAGGGGAATTATTTTCATATCCGCCCGCTGTTCCCGTGTGGAGGAAGAACCGGTTGGGCCATGTCTGGCAGGGTGCTGAGGCAAACCACTGGTCGCACACGGCGAACTGTTTTGCCAACTGGCTGATCACCGGCAACTGGACAGGATCATAGTAATGCATGATGGCCTGTGGCCGATAGGCTGCTGCCGGTTGGTCATTTTGTCTGACGTAGTTGTTGACGAAACCGTTCATTGCAGGAGGCAGATCTCCCGGCTTCCCATCAAGACCAAAAAGCTGCATATTGATGTCTGTCCACAACTCGCCGGGATCGGGAGCGGGTACCGACATCGACTCGGGATCGGTTGCCGTATTGCACCAGACGGGGATATCAGTTGCACCCAGTAGCGGGTTGGACTCGTTGCCGTTCAATCCGTTGAAGGCAGGGCTCTTGGGATAGAGTCCACCCAGCATGCTGTCGAATGAGCGGTTTTCCAGCATCAAGACGACGATGTGTTCGATACGATCAGACAGTTTTCCCATTTCACTCTCCTGTGTTCAATCATACCCTGCACTGCCTGCTTCGGTAACCAGGTGCGATCAACAAATTGCCGACGACGCTTCTTGAAGAAGCTGTCAGGAGTAGTCACTTTAGCATTGGCAATCGACCTGAAGCCAGTGGATTCAGAACTCTTTCTTGATTTGGTATGCGACTTTTCGGATCGCGGTGTGCAATTAATTTCAAGCAGCCCTCGCGTGCCACGCCAGGATGCGATTGTTGATGGGCATCTCTATATCGTTAACCAGGCTCAGGCCATGGGATGAGGCCAGCTGGTTGACTGCTTCGAAATCCCGAACACCACTTTTGGGATCGCGTGATTTGAGCCATGCATCGAAACGCGCATTGCTCTCGGAGGTGAACTTTCCCCCGTAATTATAAGGCCCATAGAAACACACGCATCCACCCGGTTCAATGACGCGGGCGATATGCGCGAACAAGACTTCAACTTCCGCCCAGGAAATGATATGTACTGTATTGGCGTTGAAAATTGCGTCAAATGATGTCACGGGCCAGCTTGCATCATTCACATCTATGGCCAGTGGCGGCAGTACGTTGGGCAGATTCGCCTCGTTAAGCCATGCTTGAATGCCATCGTGATTTTGCAACAGCTCACTGGTTTGCCAGATCAGATGAGGTAACTCGCGGCCAAAATAAACGGCATGCTGACCTGTACCGCTGGCAATTTCAAGCACCCGCCGGCGTTCGGTGAAAATCACTTTCAGTACGTCCAGGATAGGCTGTTTGTTGATTTCACAGGACTCGGCAAAAGGTTTCATTTGATTTCGCTCATGTTGGCAAATAGTATGAAGCATCCGCCAGTATATGGATAATCAGCTGTTCCAAGGAATTCAGCTGTTCCCGATAATCATATATCGAAATGCGTCAATTTCAAAAAGCAAGCGGGCATACGGTAAAAGTCAGCACAGATTCCTGTCCGGACTATCGCTGTCCGAACATTAAAACAACAAATGAGTTCGGAATAATTGCGTGCCTGGTTTCTGGTTGTTCTTTTGTTGCTGGCGGCGTCCCACCCAATGAAGCCGTTACCAGATAGGCGCGATGATTATCCGGATCATATGACATGGTCCGCGCTCCTTTTTGCGTAATAACATTGTTCAATGCCGCAAAATGATCGGGATCAATTTCTTTAATCATTCGTCTGTAGCTTGATTTAAAAAGAAGCGTACCCACACCTCGAACTGCAAGGGCTTGCCGGCAAACTCG
>VFSW01005580.1_pt1 | contig 18586 bp, 16 predicted proteins | sample 5358111 | NCBI WGS metagenome assembly VFSW01 (sample SAMN11554181, study PRJNA540505) | mine drainage metagenome | isolation source: sediment from site ElyBrook_90M | place: USA: Ely Copper Mine, Vershire, VT | collected 2017 | reverse complement strand
CCGTGTCGGTGCTGCCGCTCGGCCTGACACCGCTCGGGGTGTCGCCCAGCGATCATATCAAGCTGGTGAATCCGCCGGAGAAGTCTCTGCAGAAAGGCGCCGACGGTCTGCTGCGCCTGAAAGGCGGCGGCAAGGCGGACACTGACCCGAGCGTGACGCTGACCTCGGGCATGCTCGAGACGAGCAACGTCAATGCGGCGCAATCGCTGATCAACATGATCGAGCTTCAGCGCCTGTACGAGCTGCAGGTAAAGAGCATGAACTCGACCGACCAAAACGAACAGATGGCCGAACAGCTGATGTCGAACGCGGCGTAGCACGGCGTAAACCCAAAAGGAAGCTCACCATGAATCTCGCACTATGGTCCGCCAAGACCGGACTCGACGCCCAGAACACTCAGATGGCGATCATCGCCAACAATCTCGCGAACGCGAACACCACCGGCTTCAAGGCGCAGCGGGCGGCGTTCCAGGATCTGATCTACCAGAACCTCAGGCAGGTCGGCGCGCAGAGCACGCAGAACACCGAGTACTCGACCGGGCTTACGCTGGGGACCGGCGTGCGCATCGTCGCCACCGAATCGAATTACACGCAGGGCAGCTTCACGAATACCACCGGGCCCTTGGACCTGTCCATCTCGGGACGCGGCTTCTTTCAGATCACCATGCCGGACGGCTCGCTCGCATACACCCGCGACGGATCCTTCAGCATGGACAACCAGGGGAACGTGGTCACCGCGAGCGGCTATCCCGTGCAACCCGCGATCACGGTCCCCGTGGGCACGCAGTCGGTGACGGTGGGCGCGGACGGCTCCGTGACGGCGGTGTCCGCCACCAACAAGGCGACGCAGATCGGGCAAGTTCAATTGGCGGATTTCATCAACGATCAGGGGCTGCAGAACATCGGCAACAACCTGGTGGTCGAGTCCGTGGCGAGCGGCTCGCCGTTGACCGGCACTCCGGGGCTCAACGGGCTCGGCACGGTGCAACAAGGCTCCCTGGAGAATTCGAACGTCAATACCGTGACGGAGCTGGTCAACATGATCGAATGCCAGCGCGCCTACGAAATGAATTCCAAGGCCATCACGACCAGCGATCAGATGTTGCAATATCTGACCACCAATCTCTCGTGATCGCAATGCGCAGCCGGTCCCAGGCATTGCTCGCCGCCGCGGTCTCGGTGTCTCTGTGCGCCGCCCTGCCGGGCTGTTCGCTGTTCCCGCAAAAGGAGCGCCAGGCGGGTCCCGTGGTGCCTCGAGTGCTGCCACCGCCGACGCCGCGCACCGACGGCGCCATTTTCCAGGCCGGGCAGGAGATGGTGCTGTTCGCGGATCTGAAGGCGCGCCGGGTTGGCGACGTGTTGACCATCGTGCTCAACGAAGCGACCGCGGCAAGCAAGAATGCCGCCACCAAGACCTCGAGGAACTCTTCCGTGACGGACACAGGACCGACCATATTCGGCAAATCGATCACGGCGAAGGGGGTGCCCATCCTGGACACGACGCTCTCGGGCTCGCGCGCCTTCGACGGCGAAGGCACCGCCTCGGAGGGCAACACGTTCGTGGGCAGTCTCACGGTGACGGTCACCCAAGTGGAGAGCAACGGGAATCTCCTGGTGGAAGGCGACAAGAATCTGAAGCTCAATCAGGGCGACGAATCAATCCACATCTCCGGGGTGATCAGGCCGGACGACATCGCCACCAACAACACCGTGACCTCCGACAAGCTCGCGGACGCGCACATCAGCTACTCGGGGAAGGGCGTGATCGCCAACTCCAACAGCATGGGATGGCTGACGCGATTCTTCAACTCGATATTCTCGCCGTTTTGACGGCACGATGAGCACATGAGCAGATTATTTTCCAGCAAACTCCTTCGCAACTGCTGCACGGCATTGTTGCTCGCGACGGCGGCCTCGCTGGCGCACGCCGAGCGCATCAAGGACATGGCGCAAGTACAGGGGGTGCGCACCAACCAGCTGGTCGGCTACGGACTGGTGGTCGGTCTCAACGGCACCGGCGATCAAACCAGCCAGGCACCGTTCACCATCCAGTCGCTCACCAACATGCTGGCTCAAATGGGCGTGGTGGTGCCGACCAACGTCGTCCCGCAGCTCAAGAACATCGCGGCGGTGTCGGTTCATGCGGTGCTGCCGCCCTTCATGAAACCCGGCCAGACGATCGACATCACGGTGAGCTCGATCGCGAATGCCAAGAGTCTGCTGGGCGGCTCGCTGCTGGTCACGCCGCTCCACGGTCTCGACGGCCAGATCTACGCCGTCGCGCAGGGCAATCTCATCGTCTCAGGCTTCGGCGTCCAGGGCCTCGACGGATCCAAGCTCACGGTCAACGTGCCGAGTTCGGGCCGGATCCCCAACGGGGCGACCGTCGAGAAGGCCGTGCCGACGCAGCTTACCCAGGGGGATAGCATCATCTTGAATCTCAACGACCCCGACTTCACCACGGTGACGCGCCTGGTGGCGAGCGTCAACAAGGGCATCGGCGACGGTGTCGCGAGCATGATCGACGGCGGTTCGGTGCGGGTGCGTGCACCCATCGATATGACCCAGCGGGTGGCGTTTCTGTCGACCGTCGAGAATCTGGAGGTGGATCCGGCGAGCGCGCCGGCCAGAGTCATCATCAACTCGCGCACCGGGACCGTGGTCATCAGCAGTCATGTGAAGGTGAGTCCGGCCGCGGTGTCGCATGGCTCGCTGACCGTCAGCGTCAAGGAAGAGCAGAACGTGAGCCAGCCCGCTCCGTTCTCGAACGGCGTCACGACCGTGACCAACAACTCCACCATCAATGTCGATCAAGGCTCGAAGAGGATGTTTCTGTTCAACGCCGGCGTCGATCTGGAACAGATCGTGCATGCAGTCAATGAGGTCGGCGCAGCCCCCGGCGACCTGGTCGCCATTCTGGAAGCACTGAAGGAGGCGGGGGCGCTGCAGGCCGAGCTGATCGTGATCTGAAGCCGCTGGAATCCAATGACCGCATCGCTGACGCCGCTTTTCTCCATGCCTTCCGCCCCGGCCGCTGCCGCGCCCGAGGCGGGAACCTATACGGATCTCAAGGGGTTGGAGGCGTTGAAGGGCGATCCGCACTCACCCGCCACCATCCGTGCGGTGTCCGCGCAGGTCGAGGCGCTGTTCCTGCAGATGATGCTGAAAAGCATGCGCGATGCCACCGATGCGCAAGGCGGCGAGACCACCGGCAACGAGACCGCCATGTACCAGGATATGTTCGACAAGCAGGTCGCGCTGACCTTGAGCAAGCGTCAAGATCTTGGCATTGCGCGGCTGTTCGAGCGGCAATTGGGCGGCAAGACCTTGCCCGCCGCACCCGCGGCACCCGCCGCGGTCGGCGCAGGCGCGTTGTCGCCCCTGCGCTCCGGGACGCAGGTACCGCACGCCGAAGCCGACGGCCAAGGCGGGCCCGCGCAGTCCGAGGCCGCCACGCAGGAGCACGCGGCCCGATTCGTCGCGCGGGTTCTTCCCACCATCAGCCGCGCGGCCCAGGCATTGGGGGTCAATCCGCTGGGAATGCTGGCGCAGGCCGCGCTCGAGACCGGCTGGGGTCGGCGCATGCCGCGCACCGCCGACGGCGGTTCGAGCCTGAATCTGTTCGGCGTGAAGGCGGACGGCGAGTGGTCCGGAGCGCGCGCCGTGGCCGACACCGTGGAGGTCAGCGGCGGGGTCGCGAGTCAGCGGCGCACCGCCTTCCGCGCCTATGGGACGATCGAGGAAAGCGTCAATGATTTCGCCGGCTTACTGGCGAAATCGCCTCGCTACCGGGAGGCGGTGGCGGCGGGCGGCAGCGCGCAGGCCTATATCGAGAACATCGCCAAATCGGGGTACGCCACCGATCCGGAGTACGGCAATAAGTTAAATCAACTGCTGAACAGCGGCACGCTGCGCGCCGCGCTCAACGCGCGCCTCGTGGCGCTATAGAAACGACCCGACCGGCCGATAAACAGTGAGACAGGTCCCAAGGCCTGCGATCCGGAGAAGCTCAGCGTGTCAAACGTATTTGGAATCGATGTCTCGGCGCTTCAGGCCTTTCAGCAGGCGATCGAGGTCACGAGCAACAACGTAGCGAACGCCAACACCCCGGGGTACAGCGTCGAGTCCATCAATCTCGGCACGGCGGCGCCGCAGGAGACGGTCAGCGTTGGCATCGGCGCCGGCGTGATCGTCAACGGGGTGTCTTTTTTTTTTATTGATTCGGCGACCACCGAGTTCTACACCTCGCAGAGCAGCTTGAGCCAGCTCAACGCGCTGCAGAATTACACCAGCCAGATCGACAATCTGTTCGGCACCACCGCGGGTGGGCTCACCACGGCGCTGCAGAACTATTACGGCGGATGGTCCGCGGTGGCCGACAATCCCACCTCGACGGCGGCCCGCCAGTCGCTGCTCGGCGATGCGAGTGCGCTTGCGCAGAATCTCAACGCCACGAGCACGCAGCTCAACGGCCTGAATTCCGACGTGAACACGCGCATTACGGCCGACATACAGCAGATCAACTCGGTCAGCACGCAAATCGCGAATTTGAACAAGCAGATCGCCGTCAGCACCGGCAACGGCCAGGCGCCGAACACGCTGCTCGATCAGCGCGATCAACTGGTCGCGAATCTCTCGCAATTGGCGGGGGTCACCACCACCGCCAACACCGACGGATCGATCAACGTCTTCGTGGGCAGCGGCCAGCCGCTGGTGCTCGACAGCAATACCTACAGCCTGACGACCGTGGCCAATCAGTTCAACGCCTCGCAGCTCGAAGTGGCGAGCTCGACATCCAACGGCAGCCCGATCTCGAATTCGATCACCTCGGGCGACCTCGGGGGCTTGTTGGCGGCGCGTTCGCAGGCCATCGATCCGGCCCTCGCCCAGCTCGGACAGATCGCGACGGCAATCGCGCAGAGCGCGAACTCGCAGCAGGCCTCGGGCCTCGATCTGAACGGTCAGCTCGGCAGCGCGTTGTTCTCGGTCGGGGCGCCCGCGGCCAACGCGTCGTCCGCGAACACCGATGCGACGACGGCGAGCGTCAGCATCTCCAACATCGCGGCGCTCACATCGGACAATTATCTGCTCTCGTACAACGGCGGGACGTACACCCTCACTGACCAGACCACGGGAGCGAACGTCGCGGTGACGGGCGCCGGAACGGCGGTGAGTCCATTGACGGCGAACGGCGTGTCCATCGTGCTGTCCGGGACGCCCGCCTCGGGCGACCAGTTCCTGATCCAGCCGACCGCGCAGGCCGCGGCAAGCCTGAGCGTGACGCTGGCCAATCCCGCGGGCCTCGCGGCGGCGGGCGCGGTGCGGACCTCGGCGACCGACACCAATGCCGGCACCGGCACCATCGGTGCGGCGACGGTGGTTTCCGCCGCGAATGCGAATCTGCTGAACTTCGTCACCATCGCGTTCACCAGCCCGACCACCTACACCATCAACGGCGCGGGCAGCTTTGCCTACACCGCGGGCGGCAACATCGCCGACAACGGCTGGCAGGTGCAGATTTCGGGCGCGCCGGCGGCGGGCGACACCTTTTCCGTGCAGAGCAACGCGGGCGGCACGGGCGACAATACCAATGCGCTGGCGTCCGCCAACCAGCAGTCGCTCGGGGTCCTGTCCAACGGCACCGAGAGCATCTCCGGCGCGGTCGGCGCCCTGATCAGCGGAGCCGGTGCGCACGCTCAGCAGGTGAACACCGCGCAGACCGCGCAGAGCGCGGTCAACACCCAGGCGCAGACCAATCTGCAGTCGGTCATGGGCGTCAATCTGGACGAGGAGGCGGCCAAGCTGGTGCAGTGGCAGCAGGCCTACCAGGCTTCGGCGCAGGCGCTTTCGATCGCGAACGGCCTGTTCACGACGCTGCTCGACTCCGTCAACGGCACCTACAGCTAACAGGAGAGCGGCACGATGCGCATCACGCAGGGAATGGAGCAGGGTCAATTCCTGGCCGCGCTGAACAAGCTCGAGTCCGGCATCTCGACCACGCAGAACGGCATATCGAGCGGCCTTTCCTTTACCACCGCGTCGCAGAATCCGGTGGCCGCCGGATTGGTCAGCGGCTACAACCAGGTACTGTCGCAGAGCCAGCAGTACACCTCCAACGGCCAGAGTGCACAGGGCAGCCTGAACGTGGAGGACAACGCCCTGACACAAATTCAGAGCGAGCTGCAGAGCCTGCGCACCCTGGCGCTGGAGGCCAACAACGCCACCGAGTCGGGCGCCAATCGAAGCGCGATCGCCACCCAGGTGCAGCAGATCCAGCAGAGCCTGCTGTCGATCGCCAACACCCAGGACGGCAGCGGCAACTACATATTCGCGGGCTATTCGACCCAGTCCCAGCCGTTCGCACTGACCGCAACCGGCGCCAGCTACGCGGGCGATCAGGGGCAGCGTCAGGTGCAGCTGGCAGCCGCGCAGACCGTGGTGGTGGGCGACAACGGCGACCTGGTGTTCAATCAGATCAAGACCGGCAACGGCACGTTCAACGTGACCGCGGGCGCAGCCAATGCGGGCACCGGAGTCGTCGGCGCCACCTCGGTGAGCGATCCGGCGACGTACGTGAGCGGAAACTACACGATCCAGTTCAGCGCGCCCGGCGCCTACCAAGTGCTCAACTCCGCCAACGTGGCGGTCAGCACCGGCACTTACACCAGCGGCCAGGCCATCGCGTTCAACGGCGTGCAGGTAACCCTGTCGGGAGCACCCGCTGCGGGCGACACGTTCGCCGTGGCGCCGAGCACGGATCAGAGCCTGTTCACCACGGTGCAGAATCTCGTCAACGCCCTGCAGCAGGCTCCGTCGGCGAGTTCCGGGAGCACGCCGCTGAACAACGCGATCGCCGGTGCCATCGACAACATCGACCAGGCGCTCGGTCAGGTGCAGACGGTGCAGTCGAGCGTGGGAGCGCGCTTGAACACCATCACCACCCAGCAGTCCGTGGCGACCGCGCAGCAGACCCAGCTGCAGCAGGCCATATCCACACTGCAAAGCCTGAACTATCCCCAGGCGATCACCAGCCTCGATTCGCAGAACACGACGCTGACGGCCGCGATGCAGGCATACACCCTGACCCAAGGATTGTCCCTGTTCAAGTACATCTCCTGATAAATCTAATGGTGATGTCCGCCGGCTCCGTGAACATGACCATGCTCCAGCTCTTCGGCCGTTGCGCCGCGCACCTCGACCACCTGCACGTCGAAATGCAGGGTCCGGTCGGCCAGCGGGTGGTTGCCGTCGAGCGAGACCATGTCGCCCACCACGGCCGTCACCGTGAATACGCGCAGACCTTCGTCGGTTTGCGCGCGAAATTGCATCCCCTTGCGGATCTCGCCCGAGCCCTGGAGCGATCTCTTCGGTACACGCTGCACCAGCGCGTCGTTGCGCTTGCCGTAGCCTTCCTCCGGGGTCAGCGTGACCGCCAGCGCAGCGCCGTTCGTCTTGCCCTCGAGCGCTTTCTCCAGGCCCGGCACGAGGTTGCCGTGCCCTTGAATATAGGCCAGCGGCTCGCCGCCGGCGGAACTGTCGAGCACCTTGCCGTCGTCATCCTTGAGCGTGTAATGAATCAACACCACCGCGTCTGCCGCTATTTCCACCGCCGCTTCTCCAACGTGTATCGAGGTGGCTGCGAAGCTTACAGCTACTCGGGCAGGCGCGCCTCCAGATCGTAGGCGCCGGCCGCGACGATCTCGACCTGCGCGAACTCGCCGACCTTCAGTTCACGGGCGGGCGCGATGCGCACGAGTCCGTCGATCTCCGGCGCATCGCCGGCGGATCGCGCCAGCGCAACGCCGTCCTTCACGCTATCGACGAGCACCTCGAGGGTGCGGCCGACCTTCGCCGCGAGCCGCGCGGCGCTGATCCCGGCCGCGACCTCCATGAACCGGGCGCGACGCTCCGCCTTGAGCCGGCCGGGCACCGGAGTTTCGCGCAGCGCATTGGCGGCCGCGCCTTCCACGGGCGAATACTCGAAGCATCCCACGCGGTCGAGCTGTGCGGCGTCCAGCCACTCGAGCAGTTCCTCGAATTCCTGAGCGGTCTCCCCGGGGAAGCCGACGATGAAGGTGCTGCGCAGAGTGATGTCCGGCACGGCCCGGCGCCAGGCGCGGATGCGCTCCAGCGTGTTCTCGGCTGCGGCGGGCCGCCGCATCAGCTTCAAGATGCGGGCGCTCGCGTGCTGGAAGGGGATGTCGAGATACGGCAGTACGCGTCCGTCTGCCATGAGCTCCACCACCCGGTCCACATGAGGGTACGGGTAGACATAGTGCAACCGGATCCACGCCCCGAGCTCACCCAGGCCCGCGGCCAAATCGTAGAAGCGGGCGCGCCGCGCACTTCCCCGCCAGGTATCCTCGGCGTACTTCAGATCCGCGCCATACGCGCTCGTGTCCTGCGAAATGACCAGAATCTCCTTAACTCCGGCACGCACCAATTGCTCGGCTTCCCGCAGCACTTCGCCCACGGGGCGGCTGGCAAGACGGCCGCGCATCGAAGGGATGATGCAAAAGCTGCAATGATGATTGCAGCCCTCGGAAATCTTCAGATACGCGTAGTGGCGCGGCGTGAGTTTCACGCCCTGGGCCGGGATCAGATCTTCGAACGGCTCGTGCTTCGGCGGCAGATGCTCATGCACCGACGCGAGCACTTCCTCGTAGCGCTGCGGGCCGGTTATCTTCAGCACCTGCGGATGCCTTTCGAGAATCTTCTCGGGCCGCGCACCCAGGCAGCCGGTCACGATCACCTTGCCGTTCTGCGCGAGCGCTTCGCCGATGGCGTCGAGCGCCTCGTCCACCGCCGCATCGATGAATCCGCAGGTGTTCACCACGACGAGATCGGCAGCGCGGTAGCTCGGCGCGACCTCGTAGCCCTCGGCCCGCAGCCGCGTGAGAATGCGCTCGGAATCGACCAGCGCCTTGGGGCATCCTAGGCTGACGAAGCCCACCGTGGGCGTCCGGCGCCTGGTTGGCGCTTTGCGGGGTGCGGTTTTCAAGGGATCTGGAACGGCCGTGTGGGAAAAGGCGGGCATTCTACTCCAAACCGTCCGCCGTCCGGCCGTTTGACGGCCAATTCGCACTGTCAAATGCGCGACTCGAAAACCGTGACGCAGTGCTACGAACGCGCCGAAAGGGCGCCGCGACCGCACTCAAGAACCGCCGCCCCCGTCCGATAAACCTTCTTGAATGTGGTCACCGGTCCGCCCGCTCGGCGGGTGAAGTGAGCACAGGAGACATGGGGCCTGGACGGGCCGGTAGATCAATCACGGAGAATCAAACATGGCATTAACACTCAATACCAACATCGACTCGATCATCGCGCAGAACAACCTCTCGGGTTCGCAGTCGCTGCTGGCGCAGTCCTTGACGCGACTGTCCTCGGGTCTGCGCATCAACAGCGCGGCCGACGATGCCGCGGGCCTTGCGATCAGTCAGCAGTTCACGACCCAGATCAACGGCACGAATCAGGCGATCAGCAACGCCAACAATGCCGTGTCCGAGGCGCAGACCACGGCGGGCGCGTTGTCGACCATCAACAACAACCTGCAGAGCATCCGCACGCTCGCGGTCGAAGCCGCCAACGGCTCGAACAGCGCTTCGGATCGCCAGGCGCTCAACAATCAGGTCCAGCAGCAGATCGCCGAAATCACGCAGATCGCGCAGCAGACCACTTTCAACGGCTTGAACGTGCTCAACGGCTCGAGCGGCACCACGGTGTACCAGGTGGGCGCGAACGTCGGCGACACCATCGCCGTCAGCCTGCAGCAGGGCGTGGCCTCCGACCAGATCGGCCAGTACTCGACGGCGACCGGCACGGCCGTGACCGCCCCGGCGCTGACCAGCACCTCGACCGTGACCATCGGCGACGGCAGTTCGACCGTGACGGTGGGACCGACGGCGAATTTCGTCGGCTCGACGGCCTACCAGGGCGCCGATTCGGCGTACTCGAAGGCGGGCGCGATCAACGGCGCGGGCCTTCAGGGCCTGTCCGCGAGCGCGGCCACCAGCGTCACCGACACGGCGGCGTTCAGCAACATCGTGAACACCACTGCCGCCTCGACCTATAACCTGACCATCAACGGCACGGTGATCTACGGTGGCACGAACAATGTCGCCATAGGCGCGACCCTGACCGGAGCCCAGGTCGCCCAGCAGATCAATCTGTACAGCGGCACCACCGGCGTCACGGCCTCGGTCAATACCTCGGGCGAGCTTGCCTTGAGCAACACCGACGGCAGCAACATCACCGCGGTGCAGACCGTCACGCTGGGTGCCGGCGCAACCGGCACCGGGGCGACCGCGACAGTGGCGGCTACCGGCGCGGGCACCACGACCTACGGCAAGGTGACATTGACCGACTCGAAGCCGGTCACCATCACCGATGTCGGTACCGCGGGCGGTTCGGCGGCGCTGGGCTTCACCAGCGGCCAGGCGACTCCGCTTTCCACCACCTCCACGGGTGCGACGGCGACACTCGCGAACCAGGACGTGCTCACGGTGGCCGACGCCAACAGCACGATTTCCTCGGTGGACGCGGCGCTGGCGACGGTGAGCGCGTTCCAGAGCCAGTTGGGCGCCATTCAAAACCGCTTCACCTCGGCGGTGAGCAATCTGCAGTCGACCAGCCAGAACCTGACGCAATCGCGCAGCACCATCCAGGATGCGAATTTCGCGCAGGAGACGGCGAATCTGACCCAGGCGCAGGTGTTGGAGCAGGCGGGCATCTCGGTGTTGGCGCAGGCCAACCAGCAGCCGCAGCTGATTCTCAAGCTACTGGCGTAATTGCCGGGCTAGAGAGCAAGTGAGAGAAAACCACGGCCCGACCGCCTCAGCGGCCGGGCCGTGGTCCACACGGGACCAAGTGAAAGCGAGGGCGCGAAGCGCGTAATCCCGCAAGGCAGGTACGGACATGGCGAGCGATGGAAACCCGGTCAAGATACCGGCGACAAGCCTCGTGCAGGGAAGTCAGGCGCCTATCAAGGTTACGGTACCGTCACCGGGCGGCAAGTCCGTGCCGGTCACCGGCAACGGCGCGGCCGAAGCGGCAAGTTCCGCCTCGAAGACCGGCGCGGTCTCGCGCACCACGGACGTACCGGCGCAGGTCGCCTTGCTCAACAAGTTCCTGAATGACTCGGGCAAGCCGAATCAATTCCGGGTCGATCCGAATTCCGACTCCCGGCTCATCCAGGAGGTCAACCCGGCCTCGGGCCAGGTGATCGCAGAGTATCCGGCCATTTCGTTTCCAGCCCTCGCCAAGAGCCTGGGCATCTCCAGCGCGCTGATCGACGAGCACGTCTGAAGGAGGTTGGTACGGGTCTTGCTCAAGTCCGGGCGAGCGTTGCCGATACCAACAGCAGTACAGAAAGAGGCCAGCCATGAGTTCAGCCGTAGCAGCCAGCGGAAGTTCGAGCGGGAGCGGTGCCTCCGCCAGCTCGTTGATCACCTCCACCGGCGTCGGATCCGGCCTCGACATCAGCGCCATCGTATCGGCGCTGACCGCCAATTACGGAGCGGCGCAGACCAATGAACTGTCGGCGCAGCAGTCCTCGCTCAATGCGCAAGTGTCGGCCTACGGCACGTTTTCCAGCGCGCTCAGCACGCTGCAGGCGACGCTCTCGAACCTCGAGAGCCCGACCCAGCTCGCCGCGTACACGGCAACCGTCGCCGACAAGACGATCGCGACCGCGACCACCGGTTCGGACGCCGTGCCGGGCCAGTACTCGTTGGAAGTGCAGAATCTCGCGACCGCCTCTTCGCTGACCTCCCAGGCCTTCGCGACCGCCGGTACGGCGGTGGGCACCGGGTCACTGACCATTGCGGTCGGCGGCGCCTCCACCACCCTGACGATCGATTCGAGCAACGAGTCGCTTTCCGGGATCGCCGCGGCGATCAACTCCGCGGCCAACAATCCGGGGGTCACGGCCAGCGTCATCACCACCTCGGGCGGCGCGCGCCTGGTGCTCACCGGCACCCAAACCGGCGCCGCGAACGCCGTGACCGTCACCCAATCGGGCGGCGACGGCGGTTTGTCCTCCCTGGTCTACGATCCCAGCAACAGCATCACCAATCTGACCCAGACGCAGGCTGCGCAGGATGCGAACTTCACGATCAACGGCTATGCGGCCTCGAGCGCGAACAATGTGGCCACGGGCGCGATCAGCGGCGTGACGCTCGACTTGCTGGGAGTGTCCGCCGCGAATACGCCGACGACGCTTTCGATCTCCCCCGACAGCTCGAGCGCGGCCACCTCGATCAATACCTTCGTCACCGCCGTGAACGGCGTTCTCAGCGCCATCCAAACGCTCGGCGGATACGATCCGACCACGCAGACGGCGGGACCGCTCAACGGCAACGCCACGCTGCAGTCGTTTCAAAACCAGCTGCTGAACATCCTCGACACGGTCAAGTCGGGCAACACCGGCGGGATCAGCTCGCTCGGCGACTTGGGGATCGCAGCGGACGCCAACACGGGCAATCTGGACACCAATGCGGCCACCCTGGGCACCGCCTTGAGCGCCAATTTGACTGCCGTGGGCAATCTGCTCGGCGGCACGAGCGGCATCACGACCCAGCTCAATACCCTGATCAACCAATACACCGGCCCCGGCGGCCTGCTGTCGACCATCAATCAAGGGCTGCAATCGAGCCTGAGCAATGTCTCGCAACAGCAGACGGCGCTGCAGGCGCAGCTCGCCATCTACTCGGCGACGTTGACCACGCAGTACAACGCCATGGATGCCGCAGTTGCGGCGTTGAAAGAGACTCAAACTTACCTGACAGCCGAATTCAACCCGAACCAGTCGAGCTCCTCCAGTTCCTCGAGCTCCAATCTGAGCAGCGGGAGCCTCGGCACCTGAGGACGACGGCGCGGCCGCCCGCGGGTACACGGCGGCGAGCAAGGCAACGATATGATGCATTCTCAGCGAGGCGCGGCTCAGTATTCCGCGGTGCGAAATCACGGCCTGGTCGCGGATGCGAGTCCCACCCGGCTGGTGCAGATCATGTATGAGCGGATTCTGGCGGATCTCGCCACGGCTCAGGGCTGCATGCAGCGGATCAAGGACAATTTGCCGCTCAACGATGTGATCGCCAAGGGCAGGGCGATGGGCCGTGCCGTGCGGCTGGTCAGTCAGCTCGACGCCACCCTCGACATGGAGCGCGGCAAGGAAGTCGCCGCGAATTTGCGCTCCCTGTACGTCTACATGCTGGCCCGATTGACCCAGGCCAACACCCTCAACGATCCGGATATCGTGGATGAGGTCAGCGCCTTGCTGCGCAAGGTCAAGAGCGGCTGGGATCAAATCGTCACGGAGCAGCGATGAACCGCGGCCTCGCGGACGGCAGCTCGCCGGGGGGCTCGGCGGCCGGCGGCGGCGCAATGAGCCGCGATGAGGCGGCGGCTGCGCTCGAGCGGGCCCTGGAGCTTTCGCGGCAAGTGTTCGCGGCCGCCGACTCGGGCGAGGTCGAACGCGTGGTCAGTCTCGACGCCGAGGTCCTGGGGCTGATAAAGTCGGCGCGCCACGCCCTCACGCCGCTGGACGACAAGGATCGAGCGTTGCTTCGCCAGATTACCGACTTGAATGACCGGTCGCTCGGACGCATGCAGCATCGCTTCCGCGCCAAGTGCCGCGACATGGACATGCTGGCGGCGGGGCGGCGCGCCCTTCGCGCCTACGGCAACCATCAGCCTTGATGCAAGGGTTCCGATGCCCACGTCGTTGCTCGGCGATGGCTTGATCTTCGAGGAGCTGCTGCCGCTCGCCTGGTTGCCGGGGGAGATTCCGCAGGGCCCGCAGCTCGCGCGCCTCAATGCCGACAACCAGCAGCTGCTGGGCGCCGAATCTTCCCTGGACGAGGTGCGGGTTTCGGAAGCGCTGAAGGAAGAGTCGCCGGCGCTGCAGCACGAGCTGCAGCGCTTGGAATACAAGCTCAATATCCTGTTGCGGCTCACCGCCGAGATTGCCATGCGCAGTGCGACGCTGCCGCCCGCGCGCAAAGCACGGCTCGGCGCGCGGGGATTGGAATGGTTCGGGGCGGCGGCGCCGGCGGTCGGCGAGGCGGGACTCATCCATATCTACATCAACCCCGCGCTGCCGCAGCCGCTGAAGATTCCGTGCGCCGTTGCGAGCGAACGCACGGAGGGCGGCGAGCGCGTTGCGCAATTGCGGTTCCGCGACATGAGCGAGGGCGTGGTCGATCTGCTCGAGAAGCTCATTTTCCGCCATCACCGGCGCTTGGTTGCCGGCGCGCGCGCCTCTTCGCCTAACGCCCACTAGCGAAAGTCTTAGTCTCGACTAGCCTGTTCTCTCAGGCCCCAATTGCGAGATGGCCTTACATACGTTGCGGGTGTTTGCCAACTCCTTTTCTCTCAAGTTCATCAGTTAGTATGTGGCTCGATTCGAGATTGATTGAACAATCTCAACAAGTTAGCGGACATGTTTGAGACAGAACCAGAGATCTGTGCAGTCCGTCACACTATTTCGAGGGAAGGAGTCCCATTCAGTGGTCGACGCCAAAGTAATTGTGATGGAACCCTCAGACTCGCAAGCGCGGGCGCTGGAGGTGTTGCTGCGGTTCCTGGATCTGGAGCCGGTCCGGTTCCACGATATGGCCGAGCTGGGGCGCAAGACCGAGGGCGCTCACGACTGGCTGGCGCTGATCGTCGGCGCCGAGACCATCGCCTCCGAGGGCCCCGCACTGGTCGAGCGCCTGCGCGCGATGGCGCAGCCTCTGCCGGTGATTTTCCTGTCGAGTAACGGCCTGCCGAAGATTGCCGAGTCCTCGGGCGACATCGCGTGGCTTTCGCTGGATCTTCCCGTGAAGCAGCGGCGGCTGTCGGCGGTGCTGGACCAGGCCCAGAACGTGCGCAACGGCCATCCGACGCAGCCTGGGGCGCATCGCTTTCGTCCGAGCGGCACGTCCGTCGCGATGCGCGCCGTGCACCGACTGGTGGAGCAAGTCGCGCCTTTCGACACCAATGTGCTGATTCTCGGCGAGTCCGGGACCGGCAAGGAAATGGTCGCGCGCCACGTCCACGAGTTGTCCGGACGCGCCGGGCATCCCTTCGTGCCGGTAAATTGCGGCGCGATTCCCGCGGATCTGCTCGAGAGCGAGCTGTTCGGCCACGAAAAGGGCGCCTTCACGGGCGCGCTGTCGACACGGCTCGGCCGGTTCGAGTTCGCCGAAGGCGGCACGCTGTTCCTGGACGAGATCGGCGACATGTCGTTGCAGATGCAGGTGAAGCTGCTGCGGGTCCTGCAGGAGAGAACCTTCGAGCGCGTCGGCAGCAACCGCACGATCCAGTGCAACGTGCGCATCATCGCGGCGACTCACCGCGATCTCGATGCCGCCATCATCGCGGGGCGTTTCCGCGAGGATCTGTTCTACCGCCTCAACGTATTCCCGCTGCAGATGCCGCCGCTGCGCGAGCGGCTCGAGGACCTGCCCGTGCTGATCGAACATCTGGTCCGCCGCCAGGGTCGCAATGCGGGGCGCCACATCCGCCTGGACAAGGGAGCCATGAGCTGCCTGGCGCGCAATCGCTGGCCGGGCAACGTGCGCGAGCTCGCCAATCTGTTGGAGCGGCTGGCGATTCTCTACCCGGACCGGACAGTGACCGCGGCGGACCTGCCGGAGCGCTACCGCACCAGCGGCACCGGCGCGTGGTTCGGGGGCGCCATGCACATCGTGCATGCGCCCGAGGCGCGGCCCGGTGCCGAGACGTTCGCGGGCCCGCCCATGGCGGCCGGCGAGCTGCTCGATATCCCGGGCGAGGCGCAGTCCGAGTCCGAAGAGGACGACGAGATTCCGGGCAAGCTCGTCTCACCCGTCCGCTATGCGGCCGATTTCATCGAGCACCGCGAGGCGGTGGTGAGTTTGGCGAAGAGCGGCGGCATCGATTTGAAGGATCACCTGTCCGCCATCGAGATCGGCCTGATTCGCCGGGCACTCGAGGAATCCGACGGCACGGTGGCGGAGGCGGCGCGCCTCTTGAAGATCCGCCGCACCACGCTGGGCGAGAAGCTGCGCAAATATCGGCTGAGCGCCTGACAGAAAATTGACGCGGGTCCTTCGGACTCGCGGCGGCCGTCGCGTAACCGGTTGATCAACGGGATAAAAGCGGCCGAGGCACAGAAGTTGCTTTCTTCCCCCGCATGGCAGCGAATCCACTCGAAATCGTCGATACCCAACGCAGTGAGCTCACCGCCGCGTTCCGCGCTTTCGGCTCCCTGTCCGAGCAGCTGTCGGGCACCTTCGAGGCGCTGCGTGCCCAGGTGGCGCAGCTGCGCCGCGAGTTGGGCGAGGCGCATGCGGGCAAGGAACATCTCGCGGCCCGGCTGTCGGCGCTCATCGAGGGACTGCCGGGCGGCGTCCTGGTGCTCGATGCCTGCGGGGAGATTCAGGAGGCGAACCCCGCCGCCGTGGTCCTGCTCGGCGAGCCGCTGGTGCGCCAGACCTTCATGGCGGTGCTCGCGCGGGCCACCGTGAACTCGGGCGCGATCGGCGAGCACTCCGAGCTGCGCAGCGGCCGGTTCGTCAACGTCTCGCGCCGCGATCTGTCGCATGGCGGCGAGGTCGTGCTGCTCACCGACGTGACCGAATCGCATCTCATGAACGTGTTCCTGGCCCGTCAGCAACGCCTGGTGACCATGGGAGAACTGGCGGCGGGCCTGGCGCACCAGATCCGCACGCCGCTGGCCGCCGCGCTCCTGTATGCCTCGCAGATGTCCATCCCGGGGCGAAGCGCCGAGGACCTGACGCGCTGCTCGGAGAAGGCGGTCGGCAGCCTCAAGCAGCTCGACAAGCTGGTCAACGACATGCTGGCCTTCGCCCATGGCGGCGCCGCCCGCGAGCTGGTGAGCGTGAGTGCCCTCTTGGAACAAGTGGCGCAATGGCTGAGGCCGGCATTGCGCCAGGGCGTGCGTCTCACCATCCGCACCGAGGCGCCGGGATTGACGGTGCGCGCCAACGCGCCGTCCCTGGTGTCCGCGGTGTTGAATCTCGCGACCAACGCGCTGCAGTCCGCCGGCGCGCAGCTCGACCTGGAATTGCTCGGACGCCGCACGGCGGCGGGGCGGGCGCAGATCATCGTGACCGACAACGGCCCCGGTGTCCCGGCGCGGATCCGGGAGCGCATATTCGAGCCGTTCTTCACCACGCGCGCGCGCGGCAACGGCATCGGCTTGTCCATCGTCAAGAGCGTGGTCGAGGCGCACGCCGGCACGGTGCGCCTGGCCGAGTCGGGCAAGGGCGCGACGTTCGTCATCGATTTACCCGTGGAGGAATCCGCATGAACACCCCGAAGGAATCGGTCCTGATCGTCGAGGACGATGCCGATCTGCGCGAAGCGCTGATCGACACCCTGCGCGCCGCCGGCCTCGCCGCGGTTGCCGCGGGCGACGCGGACCAGGCGCTGCGGCTGCTGGAGTCCGAGCAGATCGCGCTGGTGATCTCCGACGTGCAGATGCCGGGCCCCAGCGGCTACGAACTGCTGTCCTCCATCAAGCGGCTGCGGGCGGATATGCCGGTGGTGCTCATGACTGCGTACGGCACGATCGCGCAGGCCGTATCGGCCATGCGCGAGGGCGCCACCGATTACATCGTGAAGCCGTTCGATGCGCAGGCGCTGATCGACATGGCGCGGCGCCAGCTGGCCAATCGCGTGACTCCGAACGAGCTGGTCGCCGCAGACCCCGAGTCCAAGCGCACGGTGTCGCTCGCCCGCAAGATCGCCGAGAACGATGCGACCGTGCTCATCACCGGGGAGAGCGGCACGGGAAAGGAGGTGTACGCCCGCTTCATCCGCGATAACTCGGGCCGGGCGGATCAGCCGTTCGTCGCCATCAACTGCGCGGCCATCCCCGAGAACATGCTCGAGGCGACGCTGTTCGGCTACGAGAAGGGAGCGTTCACCGGGGCGCACAGCGCGCACGCCGGCAAGTTCGAGCAGGCGCAGGGAGGCACCCTGCTGCTCGATGAGATCTCCGAAATGGATCTGGGATTGCAGGCGAAAATCCTGCGGGTACTGCAGGAGCGCGAAGTGGAGCGGCTCGGCAGCACTCGCACCATCAGCCTGGATGTGCGGCTGATCGCCACCGCCAACCGCGACCTGCCCGAGGAGGTGCGTGCGGGACGCTTCCGCGCCGACCTTTTCTATCGCCTGAACGTGATGTCGTTGCGCCTCCCGGCGCTGCGCGAGCGTCGCGGCGATATCCTGCCCCTGGCCCGCCGCGCGATTCAGGCCTGCGCCCGCGCCAATCAGGCGGCGCTCGCGCTGACCCCGGCCGCGGAGCGCAAGCTGCTGGAGCATGGCTGGCCGGGAAATGCGCGCGAGCTGACCAATATCATGCAACGCGCGGCGTGGTTGGCCAGCGGCGGGTGCATCGACGCCGGCGATCTGGATCTGCAGGGTACCGGCGGAACGGCGGCGAGCGAGTCGACCGGGCTCGCGGCGCCGCAGCCGAGCGCCGCCGCGGGGCCGGCGGGGGGGGCCCCGGGGGGGGCGCGGGGCCGGCGCGCCCCGCGGGCCCCGCGCCCGGGGGCGGCGCGGCGGGGGGGGCGCCGCCGGGGGGGCCCCGGCG
>VFSW01005579.1_pt1 | contig 18587 bp, 13 predicted proteins | sample 5358111 | NCBI WGS metagenome assembly VFSW01 (sample SAMN11554181, study PRJNA540505) | mine drainage metagenome | isolation source: sediment from site ElyBrook_90M | place: USA: Ely Copper Mine, Vershire, VT | collected 2017 | reverse complement strand
ACCGCGCACGTAGCCGGTGTAGATCTCAGAGCTATATCCCGGAATGGCGGTGAGGAGGTATGGGTTGCGGGAGTTGAACTCGGAGTTGTTCTCATTGAACATGAGCTGGCCGTGCCAGGTATTCGATCCGGGCTTGGTAAAGACCTCGATGCGGCCAAAGCCGGGGCGGTCATATTCGGCGGAAAATGGATTCTGATTGATGCGGATTTCGCGGATGGAGGCCTTGGGCGGCAGGGTGCCGTCGGAAAAGCCGGCGATGTAAATCTGGCCGCCATTGGGGCCAACGGAGGGACCGGCGAGCGCGAGCAGATCCTGCTCCAATTCGTCCGGGTCGTCGGAGAGGGCTTCGAGATCCTCGCCCTTGAGGACCGTGACGCTGGCATTGTTGGCAGGATCGAGATCGATGGTTTTGCTATCGCCCTGAACTGTGACCTGCTCCTGCTGGACCGCGATGCCGAGGGCGATGTCGAGTTGCTGCGCCTGGCCGGCGGGAATGATGACGTTTGGCATCTGGTAGGGAGCGAAGCCGCCGGCGGTGGCGTTGAGGGTGACATTTCCGGCAGGCAAGCCGCGAAAAGTATAGTTGCCCAGCTTGGCGCTGACGGTCTGCTGGGTATGGCCGTCCGGGGTGGTCACGGAGACGGCGGCGCCGATCACAATGGCGCCGGTGGGATCGGTCACCTGGCCGTGCAGGCTACCTGAGTCCTTGGCAGCCTGGGCCCACAGCGAAGCCGCAAACATGCCCGATAACATTGCCAGTAGAAAAAAAAGAGCTGACAAACACCTAAAACTTCCCACTACATACGCTCCTGCAAACGAAACAAATGCGGCTGTCTTCTGAATTTCCAGTTTGCTACTGTTCGCCGCCAGGCGCGCTGGCGAGCGACCACGGGGTGAGGAACGATTGCACGCCCGTGCCAGCCGGGACGGCGGTAAGAATCGGCTCGACGCCGGCAAGCAAGGTGATGGCAGCAGGCGGTTGAACCGCGGAGCCCTGGGTGCTGACGATCATGACGGCTTCGCCTTTCTGCAGATCGCCGAGTATGGCAGAAGGCAGGCGAGCCAGCATCTGGTTGAGGTCTCCACCGCGCAAATGTGCGGCATTGGCGGGCGCTCCGGTGGGCGCGGCCGGAGCGGGCGGAGCCCCACCTTTCAGGCGCATCGCCAAACCTTGTGCCAGTTGCGGAGGGAGTTTTTTCAGCTGCGAGTCGGCGGTGATAATAACAGTTATCGGGGTTTTTGTCGCAAGATCCTGAACCGTCAGAGTGCCGTGCGCGGAATCGATTGCGGTGATGAGCCCGGCGATGTTGCGGAAGGTCCCGGCGACAATTTCTTCGGCGGCAAGTTGGCTTCCGTCTTCGTTCTTGCTTCCCTTGGCGCGAAGCTGATCGCCGGGACGAATGTCGTCAAGCTTTGCGGTGGTCGCGTCCTCCCACTTTACGGAATCGGGAGCGTAGCGCTTGAAGGTGGTTTTTGGCGTAGTGCTGACAAGCACGGTCTTGTTGTTGACGGCGAGCGCTATGGTGCCCGTCTGGCTATCCACCTGCTTGACCACGCCGCCGACGCCGCGGCGCTGCCACTCGAGCAGTTCCTGCTGCTTCATCTGCGCGATGTCCTGCTGCTTCATCACGATCACGGCCGAGGCATCCACGGAGACGCCATCACCAGAGGCTTTTCCGCGCACCAGAACGCGGTCGCCAACCTGGAGATCGGTGAGTTGGATGGGCGCGGCGCTCTTCAGATCGGTCTGGCCCGGAGCCAGTCGCAAGATACGCGCGCCGGGTTCAACCTTGACCGCGAGTTCGGCGCCCTGATCGGTAACAAGGGTCAGATCGGCGCCGCTGATTTTGCGGATAGAGCCAAGCTGCTTCACCACACCCCCGGAGGCCGGTGTGCCGGCCTGGGCGGCCAACTGGGCGCAACCGATGCCAACCAACAGCGTCACTACGAAACCCCGAAGAGCGTTCATCTTCATGTGAGATCATCTCCAACCTGAAGTTTTTGGAGTTCAAACAATGGAGGCCATCTATTTGTTACGGCTTTCTATTTGTAACCCAATGCAAAGCCAATTAATGTAGAGTTTTGTTTCTTTCAGGTATTTTTTGCGTCACGCATTTTGCAATGAAATGATAATCCGGCCCGCAAGACGAACGCGTGCTTGAGTTACTCATCCTACCGAGAGGGTGTCCGTGCAAGGACTGCTGCAGAAGCTTCGGGGCTACGCTCTGCTGTGCGGGGCGCTATGGATGACCGCATTTTTCGTTCCGGTAATGGCTGCCGGAACGAAACCAACGGAACCGGCGGCGCAAAAAGCAAACCATGAGCCGTCGGCACAGAACGAAGCGGCTGGAAGCCCCCCCGCCAGCACACCTCTTCCAGGGACGGCGCAATCGCTGGATGCGTTCGTTGGGCAAACGGTTTCGTCGATCCAACTGGCAGGACGTCCCGACCTGAATGATGAAGAACTGTCGCCGCTCTTTGTGCAACATGCAGGAGAGCCCTTCGACACTGAGAAGGTCGAGCAAACGGTGGCGGCGATTAAAGCGACAGGAAGATTCAAGAACGTACAACTTAGCGTGATTCCCGACATCGAGGGTGTGCGGGTGATGCTGATTCTGCAGCCAGGATTGTATTTCGGAATCTATGAATTTCCGGGTTCAAGATCGTTTTCCTATTCCAGCCTGCTACAGGCTGCTCACTACCCGCCGGATGGACCATATAACCATCTCGACGTGGAGCGGGCGACGGAGTCGCTGACGAAGTTTTTGCAGCAGAACGGATATTTCCTGGCGAAGGTTACGCCTCAACTGGAGCCGGATGCAGCACACGGGATCGTCAACGTGCGCTTTGCGATTGAACTTGGTGCGAAAGCAAGATACGGAACGGTGACGTTGGACGGAGCTTCCGCCGAACAGACGTCCCGGCTGCAGGCAAAGCTGAAGAGCTGGCTGGCACGCTTGCGGGGTTCCGCCATGCGCAAGGGCAGGCCATACTCGCTCAAGGGCGTCCAAAACGCCACGCTTTACATGCAGAACGCGTTGATCAATCAGGACCGGTTGGGCGCGCAGGTGAAGATGGTTGGTGCGGAGTATGACCCGGCAACCAATCTTGCCGACATCACCTTTCACATTACGGAAGGGCCGTTGGTGCGGGTAAAGGTCGAGGGCGCACATGTATGGAAATCCAGGCAACGCAGGCTGCTTCCGCTCTATCAGCAGGTGGGCGTGGACGAAGAACTGATACAGGAGGGACGCAACAATCTGATCTCGTACTTCCAGTCCAAAGGCAATTTTAACGCCACGGTGGAGACGAGCGTAAGCAAGCAAGCCGGGGGCGAAACCATCTTGTACAAAATCACGAAGGGTCCGAAACACAAGGTCTCGAGCGTCTCCATCGATGGCAATAAGACGCTTGGAGATAAACAGTTGCTCGCCCACGTGAGCGTCAAAACGGCGCACATGTTCTCGCATGGCGCGTTCAGCGAAAAGCTGCTGCGCGCAAGCACGAAGAATCTGGAAGCCACCTATCGGGCAGAAGGGTTCAGCGATGTGAAGGTGACCTCGAAGGTCGAAGGAGGGGGGGGCAACCTTGACGTGAGCTTTGTAGTAAACGAGGGGCCGCGCGACATCGTGCGCGAGTTGAAGATCGTAGGCAATAACACGATGACGGTTGCGCAACTTGTGCCGAAGGGCCTGAAACTAGTTGCCGGGCAGCCATACTCGCAGACGAAAGCGAATGAAGATCGCAACGCCATCACGGTGAAATACCTGGAGAGCGGCTATCTGACATCATCGTTCCGCCAGACGGTGACGAGCGAGAAGGACGATCCGCATAGCTTGATTGTCACCTATCAGATACACGAAGGTCCGCGGGTGACGATTGCGAACGTGGTTACGCTGGGGCGCGTCCACACCCGCCAACTCTTCATCGATCGCGCGGCAAAGCTTACGGTTAATGCACCGCTGACGACCGGAGACATGCTGAGTGCGGAATCGCGGCTGTACGCGCCGGGAATCTTCAACTGGGCCGAGGTGAGCCCGCGACGCCAGATCACGACGCAGACTGACTCAGAGGTGCTGGTGAAAGTTCACGAGGCGCGCCGCAATACTCTGACCTATGGCTTCGGTTTTGAGGTAGTCAATCGTGGAGGAAGTTTGCCGAGCGGAACCGTGGCCGTTCCGGGACTGCCTCCCGTGGGAGTAAGCTCCAACTTTTTCGTAACCAGCCAGAGGACCTTCTGGGGCCCACGCGGATCGGTGGAGTACACCCGGAGAAACATCCTTGGGATGGCCGAGAGCCTCACCCTTGGAGCACTTGCAGGCAGGCTGGTGCAAAGAGGTACAGCAAATTTCCAGAACCCGAGCTTTCGCGGCACGAGCTTTGCGAGCAACTTGAACGCAAGCTTTGAGCACAACAGCGAAAACCCTATCTTTTCCGACACCATTGAGGGAGTTGGATTCCAGTTGCAGAAGCCGCTAAACCACAAGAAAACTATGCATCTTCTGCTGCGCTACAACTTCAGCGAGACCCAAATTACCAACCTGCTGTTTGTCAATCTGGTGCCCCCGGACCAACAGAACGTGCGTCTGTCCACGCTTTCCGCAACCTACTCCCGGGACACCCGCGATAGCCAACTCGATGCAACCCGCGGCATCTACCAGAGCGTGGAGACTGATCTGAATCCGGGTGTACTGGGCTCAAGCGCGAGCTTTCTGAAGATCATGGCGCAGACTGCCTACTACAAAAGTTTGTCGTCCCATGTGGTATGGGCCAATAGCGTGCGTCTCGGAGTGGCCCCGGCATTTGACGGAAGCCAAGTACCGCTGTCGCAAGAGTTCTTCTCCGGCGGCGGCAGCACGCTGCGCGGTTTCCCGCTGGATGGTGCGGGACCGCAGCGGCCTGTGCTGGCGTGCGAAAGTGCGAATTCCCCCACCTCGACTTGCCAGCAGATCTCGGCGCCATCAGGCGGACGAGAATTGTTCATCTTCAACTCGGAATTTCGGCTTCCGCTTCCAATTTACAAAAACTTGGGCTGGGCGGCTTTCTACGACGGGGGCAACGTTTTCCGGGCCATCGGATTCCACGGCGAGTACACCAACACGGCGGGCGGAGGACTGCGCTATGCGACTCCAGTAGGGCCGATCAGATTTGACATAGGCCACAACCTGAATTCACCGCGCGGCGTCAGCGCTACGCAATTTTTCGTCACTCTAGGACAGGCATTTTGAGCGCACCTGAGAACCTTCCGCCAGATAACGGAGAACAGGGCCCGGTGACCGGAAAGCCACGGCCTGCACGCTGGAAGCGCGTCTCGCTGTGGACGATGGCCGTGCTGCTGAGTTTGCTGGTTATCGTGGTGGCCGCGGTGGATGTGCTGCTGCACAGCCAGCGCTTCCACGACTACGCGCTCTCCGAGGTGCGGCGCAGCGCGAGCGAATCGCTCGGTGTTCCCGTGGAGTTGCAGAATTACGCGTTGCACTTCAGCGGCATCAGCCCGACGGTCGATCTTTACGGCTTGGTGGTGCATGGAGCGGCGCCGTTCACCGATCCTCCGCTGCTACAGGTTGAACACGCGCGGATTGGCGTGCGCGTGGTTTCGTTGCTGCGGAAGAAGTGGTATTTGAGCGAATTTACGATCAGCCATGCGGTGGCGCAAATTCGAGTGGATTCGAACGGCAACAACAATCTGCCGAAGCCGCGGCAAGGTCCTTCTTCAAACGGGGTTCAGACGCTCTTCGACATGGCGATCCGCCACGCGGTGCTGGACCGCGCTGAGGTCTATTACAACGACCGCAAGAGCGCGCTTGACGCCGACCTTCACGATTTGACACTGAACTCGGCCTACATTCAGGCACGCAATGTTTATTCCGGGCAGGTTGCGTATCTGGATGGTCACCTCAAGAGCGATGGATATGAGCCTATTCCCCATGCGCTGAGTGCAGAGTTCGAGATGACTCCGACGCGCCTGGATTTACGCCAGGCAGAGCTGCGGAGCGGAGCGTCCGCGATAGGCTTTACGGCAACGGTGGACGATTTCAGCAATCCGCGACTGGCAGTGGTGTATCACGCGCAGGTGGATGCAACGGAGTTGCGGCGGGTACTGCGCAACGGGCAACTGCCATTGGGAATGCTGCAACTGGACGGACACGCGGCGTATGCGGCAAAGCCCAACCAGTCGGCACTGAACGGCACCTCGCTGGAAGGCACGCTGCGCAGCGAGCGACTGGAATTTCGGGAGCAGGGCGTTTCATCGCGCGGCGTTTCATCGAAAAACATCCGAACCGAAGTGCGCGCGATTCGGGCTTCCTACGCGCTGGCGAACGGAAACGCGGAGCTGCGCTCACTCACCGCTTCCCTGCTGGGCGGAACGCTGGAGGCGCGTGCAACGGTACGGAACCTGGCCGGAGATCAGGTGGGAGCGGCGCAGGTGAAGCTGGATAGAGTCTCTCTGGCTGCGTTGAAGCAACTCGCCAACGCGAGCGCGGCAAGCGGCCCTGCAAACGATTTCACGCTGGCAGGGACGCTGCAGGCGACAAGCGACGCGTCATGGAGGGGTTCGCCGAGCAACCTGCAGGCAACCGCCGATGCGACGATCAGTGCGGCAGCGGGCTCGACGCACTCGGCGCTCACAGTTCCGATTGCGGGCGAGCTTCACGCCAGCTTCCGCAACCGCGATCAGCAGCTTACGATCGCGCACAGCTATTTGCGAACCCAGCAGACCACGCTGACAGTCGATGGAACTCTGGATGGCAGGGCGGGCCGGCGCTCGCAGATGAACCTTGCGCTCAACTCCGGAGACCTGCACGAGTTGGAGAGCATCGCGGGGATCTTCACCAAACCGGCACAGCCGCTCGGCCTCTACGGCAGCGCGGCGTTCACGGGCACAGTCTCCGGGACGACCTCGGCGCCGCAACTGATCGGCCAACTGAGCGCTGCGAATCTGCGCCTGCACGGGACCGGTTGGAAGCTGCTGCGGGCGCATCTGGACGCGAGCCCGAGCGCGGTGGAGATACAGGGCGGACAACTTGAGTCCGCGCCCGCCAAAGGTGCGCCCCTGGGGAACATTACCTTCAGCGGCGGCGGCGAATTGCAGCATTGGAGGTTGACGCCGGACAGTCCCTTCCATTTAACGCTGAACGCGCAGAGGCTGGATGCAGGGCAATTTGCGCGGCTCGCAGGGCTGGCCACTGCGGTGAGCGGAACACTGAATGCATCGGTGCAGGCGCACGGCACGGAGCTGAACCCGCTTGGGCAGGGACGGCTGGAACTGTTGCATGCCTCCGTCAGGGGCGAACCGATTCAGTCCGCCGCGGTGCAGTTCAATGGAGATGGCAACGCTCTTCACACTCAGTTCAAGGTCGCCATGCCGGCGGGAGCGGCGACGGGAGAGCTCACCTACTATCCCAAACAGCGCGGTTATGATGTGCATCTGGACGCGCACGACTTCAGGCTGGACCAACTGCAGGCGGTGAAGGCGCGCAATCTCTCCATTGGCGGCGCGCTGAACTTGACTGCCAGCGGGCGCGGCACTCTGGACGATCCGCAACTTACCGCTCGTGTGGACATTCCGCAACTGCGCGCGCAGCAGCAAACCATCGAGCATCTTGCACTGGTGGCGAATGTTACACAGCACGTTGCGAATGTCACGCTGGACACTCGCGCGGTGAATGCAAACATCCACGGGCACGCCACAATCCAGCTCACCGGCGACTACCTTGCCGAAGCGGCGCTCGATACTCAGCCGATTCCGCTGCAACCGCTGCTGGCCACGTATGCGCCGGACGAGGCGGCCGACATCACCGGACAGACCGAGTTGCACGCAACCCTGCACGGGCCGATGAAGCATCCCGAGCGCATCGAGGCCCACGTGACTGTCCCGGAGCTGAGCTTGCACTATCAGCAGTCGATTGAGCTGGCGGCCTCGGGGCCGATCCACGTTGACTATGTAAACGGCGTGCTCAACCTTCAACGCTCCGGGCTGAAGGGCACGGGGACCGATCTGCAGTTCCAGGGCTCGCTGCCGCTGCTCGATCGTACCAAGCCGGTATCGCTATTGCTGCTTGGGTCGGTGGATCTGCGGCTGGCGCAACTGTTCAATCCGGACGTAACGAGTTCGGGACAACTGCGCTTCAACATTAACTCGTATGGAGCGCTGAACGATCCGAACGTCGAGGGCGAGGTGCAGATCGTCGATGCAAACTTTCTGTTGGCCGATGTGCCAGTGGGGCTCTCGAATGCAAACGGCGTGCTCGCCCTGACTCGCGACCGGTTGAATATCAAGAGCTTCGAGGCGTCCATGGGCGGCGGAAAAGTTACTGCACGTGGCGGCGTGCTTTACCGTCCATCGCTGCAATTGGACTTGGCGATTAGCGCACAAGGAGTGCGAATGCTTTACCCCGAGGGAGTGCGCGAGGGATTGAGCGCCAACCTTACGCTGACGGGAACGCTCCAGCAGGCGATGGTGCGTGGACAGGTGAACGTGGATCAACTTTCGTTCGCACCGGACTTTGATTTGTCCAGCTTGGCTGCGTTCGGCAACGGAGTGGAGGAGCCGCCGTCTCGGGGCTTTGCCAGTAATCTGCGGTTAAACGTCAATGTGCGGTCCACCCAGGGCGTGAACCTGGTGAGCCGGACCCTGAGCGTTAGCGGCGCGGCCAACCTGCGCCTGACGGGAACCGCAGCCGATCCGGTGGTGCTGGGGCGCGCCAGCCTGAACGGCGGCGATCTGGTCTTTCAGGGAAACCGGTATGTATTGGCGGGCGGGGTGGTCGACTTTGTGAATCCCTCGCGAACCGAGCCCAACGTGAACCTCTCGCTGACCACAACCATCGAGCAGTACAAAATCGGAATGCGCATTGAGGGGACGCTGGATCGGCTGCGCACCACCTACTCATCGGACCCGGCGCTGCCGCCAGCTGACATCATCAACCTGATCGCCTTCGGCAAGACGCAGGAGGCCTCCAACATGGGGAACACCACGGCCAACCAGACGGCGGAACAGAGTATCGCCTCGGCGGTAAGCGGCCAGGTAACCAGCCGGGTGCAGAACATCGCCGGCCTCTCCCGTTTGTCGGTGGATCCTACCCTGGGCAGTAACCAGCAGAACGCCGGGGCCATTATCACGGTGCAAAAAAGGGTGACCAGTAAGATTTTCGTCACATTTCAGGCTGACGTCACTCAAACGCAGCAGGATGTGATCCAGCTTGAATACCAAGCGTCGCCGCGGGTTTCCTACAGCGGAACCCGCGACCAAAACGGCGGTTTCAGCTTCGAAACGCGAATCACGCGGGAGTGGTAAACCGACCGCTTTGCCCATCCTGACTGCCTTCCGGGCCTCTCCTACGCATTTGCTTATGTCTCCTATCAAAACTTTTAATGCTTCTGGATTTATTTTGATTTGTCGCTGCTGCCATCTGCCATTAACCTATTAGCTGTATCGCAAACAAAATCAGAGCCTGGTTCAACCCTTTCGAGGAGATTCATGCCAACCGAATTACGCAACTTTTTGACGCTTTGCTACGACGAACTTGAAGAACTCAATCTGAAGGCCAAGGAAGAGCGGAAGAACCGCGTCGCCGCTCACAAGATTCAGGAAGAACGGCTTAAGTACCTTACCGACGAAAAGCGCATCAAGGCCGTAACTGTGCTGTTCAGCGACCTCGAGGGCCGCCTGCACCTGCTCGATTACGATAAGAAATTCCTGGTGAGCAGCTATGACAATCTCACCTTCGACGGCTCTTCGATTCGCGGCTTTACAGCTCAGCACGAGAGCGATCTGCGCCTTGGGCTGGACTGGTCCGCATTCTACTGGGTGCCCTCCGATGTCTTCGGCACCGGCAAGGTGATGGTCTTCGGCGAAGTCATCGACAAGCATGGCAAGGCATTCACCGGCGACATTCGCGGCGTGCTGAAGACCTATGCCGAGGAGCAGTTCAAGTCCAACGGCTACACGCTGAACGCAGCCAACGAAATTGAAGGCTTCCTGTTCAACGGACGCGAAGCCGAGCAGGAATACTACAAAACCGGAAAGTTCGAATACGTGGACGGCGGCGGCTACTACCACTCGCTACCCGGCGATCCGCTGCGCACCTTCATCGACACGGCCGCGGAAGTTCAGCGCGCCATGGGCTTCCAGAACGAGAAGGATCACCCCGAGGTTGCGCCGTCGCAGTTTGAAATCAATTACAACTACGGCGACGCGGTTGGCGCTGCCGACCAGATCCAGCTCTACAAGCTGATCTGCCGTCAGGTTGCCAACAACATGGGATACACCGCGAGCTTCCTGCCCAAACCGGTGGTCGGCGTCAACGGCAGCGGCATGCACACCAACGTTTCGGTCAGCAAAGGCGGCAAGAACCTGTTCTGGGACCCCAAGGGCCTGGAGAAGGTCAGCTCGTTCGCATGGGAGTTTGTTGATCGCGTCCTGACCGCTGGCAACGACATTTGCCTGCTGCTCAACCCCAGCGTGAATGCCTATCGCAGACTGGACCCGCACTTTGAAGCGCCGAACCAGCTGAAGGCCTCGGCCATCGATCGCGGTTCCATGGTTCGCATTCCGATCGGCAACGAGCGGAGCGCGCGTATCGAAGTCCGTGCAGTAGCACCGGATGCGAATCCGTACCTGGTTCTGCACTCGGTCTTCAAGACCGGCATCGACGGTGAGATTGCCAAGATCGACAATCTTCGCCAGGCGCACCGCTACCTGCCGGACAACATCTACTCCGCAATCGACCTGTTCCGCGCCTCGGAGTGGACCGGCAAGCTGCTGGGTGACGACGTGAAGGAGCGCTACGCTGAATTGAAACAGAATTCCGCCGATCGCTGCCCGCGTCTGCTGGGATCGCTCATTAAGCCTTCCGAAATCCAGTACCACCATGCGGTTTACAACCAGTACCTCTGGAACCAGTTCTAAATTGTCGTTGCAGAGAGAGGAAGGCCCTGGCGCGATGCCAGGGCCTTTCATTGCGTGCAAGATACTTGAGTCCCTCGACAGCTCCGTACAAACGAGAGGAGCGCTCTACCGCTCCTCCTTCTCGATCTCCTCTATCTCATCGAGGCCGCTGAGATAGGCGGCCATGGCAACGCCGCATCCTTTGTGGCAGCGCACGCAGACCCGGACACCGCAGGGCAAAACACCCCGCTTGCGCTGCCGCTCCCTGACTGGCGGTTTATCCTGCTGCTGCAATCCCCGATCTTGTTCCTGCATATACGTCAAGGCTAGCTTCCGGCGCGGGCACGGTCGATGACCGAAGTCACAAGCGGCGAGCTACACCCGGCCCGGCTTTAGGAAGGCCCGCGGCGATGATCTTCGGGGGGAAGAATGATACCTTCGGGCGGACTGGAAAACTGTTGCTCCTGCAACGGTGATTCCCTTTTTGGAGTGCCACGATAGGCATAGATGACGGCAAGCAACGGGCCGGCGAGCAACACTCCCCAGAATGGGAAGACAATGCCCAGCACGAGCGGGGTGAGCACGGAGGCCCAGAACGGTACGCGGTTCTGCCGGTGCATCAGAAGCGGTTGGAGCAACAGGCCGTCGATCATGGCAATCGCAGCATAGGCTCCCAGCAACCAGAACCAGCGCTCCAGTGGCGCACCGCTGAACAGCATAGCCATGGCAGGCCCGGCCAGCGAGAGCAATGGGCCGAAGTGCGGAACGAACTGCAAGCCCGCAGCCAGCAGCGCCCAAAACAGAGCCCACGGCACATGCAGCCATAGCAATGCGGCCAGCCAAAGGCCGCCGACCAAAAGCGAGTCATAGCACTGTGCGATCAGCCAGCGGCGGAGTGCTCCGAAAGTGAGGTTCGCGTGATACTGAAACTGCATGTTGCTTCGCTCAATCCTTACACAAAGCAATGTTACACTGTGACTAATCCTGCCGGATTCGAGAGCGTGAGATGAAGTTTGGCGTCATCATTTTCCCCGGAAGCAATTGCGACCACGATGCTTATTGGGCATTCAAGGAAGTTTGCGGCCAGCCTGCAACGCTGCTCTGGCATGACTCGCAAGATCTGGAAAACTCCGACGTGATCGTTGTGCCCGGCGGCTTCTCCTATGGCGATTACCTGCGCACGGGAGCGATTGCGCGCTTCTCGCCGATCATGCAATCGGTGAAGCGCTTTGCCGCCTCTGGCGGGCTGGTCTTGGGCATCTGCAACGGCTTTCAGATTCTGTGCGAAGCCCACCTGCTGCCCGGCGTTCTGCTGCGCAACAAGACGCTGAAGTACGTCTGCAAGCCGGTTCACCTGCGGGTGGAAAGCAGCAAGACTCCGTTCACCCAGGCATTGACGCCGGGAGAGGTGCTGGAGATTCCCATTGGGCATGGCGAAGGCAATTACTTTTGCGACGAGCCCACATTGCAGCAGTTGAACCAGCGCGATCAGGTGATCTTCCGCTATGCGACCCCGCGCGGCGAGATCACAGAAGAGGCGAATCCGAATGGCTCGCTGGAAAACATTGCCGGCATCTGCAACGAAGGACGCAATGTGCTGGGAATGATGCCGCATCCGGAGCGCGCCAGCGAAGACGTTCTCGGCATGAAGGACGGGCTGAAATTGCTGCGCTCGCTGGTTCAGAGCGCGGCTTTGCTGCAATAGTGCGCTGCGATAGTGAATGAAATTAGTGTAATGAAGACTCGGCATCCACAACCCGGCAAGTCAGTGAAGCTCACCGAAGCCCAGTTCCGCCAGCGCGACGGCGAGTTGCTGCACATACTCGACAACTGGCTAGAGCGCGCCAATGAGCGCGGCGGCGAACACATCGCCTGCCGCCCCGGCTGCGCGCAGTGTTGCGTCGGAGCCTTCGCCATCAACCGGCTGGACGCCCTGCGTCTGCAGCAGGGAATGAACGAGCTGGCGGAGCGCGACCTGGAACGCGCACAGCGGGTATTGCGGCGCGCGGCGGAGTCGCTGGAGCGCACCGTGGAGTTCTTCCCAGGCGACCCGGAGAGTGGAATTCTCGATGACTCAGCCGAGGCAGAGGAGATATTCGAGGACTTTGCCAATGACGAACCCTGCCCTGCTCTCGATCCCGTGACCCTGACCTGCGACGTATACTCGCATCGCCCGATGACGTGCCGCGTCTACGGGCCTCCGGTGCGCACCGAGGGCGGGCTGGGAGTCTGCGAGCTGTGCTTCACCAAGGCCAGCCCGGAAGAGATTGCGGCAGCAGAAGTGCCGCTGGACGGCGAAGTGCTCGAAGCCAAACTGAACCGCGAGCTGGAACAGGCTTCCGGCGGCGGCAGGACTATCGTGGCGTTCGCCCTGCTCGGCGCATAAGCTCACTTCACGAACGCTTCCTTATTCACGAGGTATGGCATCTTGCCGTAGTCGCTGCCCTCCAGCATATCGATCAATCCCTGTAAACAGCGGCCGGCCATGCCCACGTTGGGATCTGCCGAGAGGCGGGTCGCCACGCCTCCGCTGCCGAAGTGGTGAAAGAGACGGCAGCGGTCCTCGATTGCCGGATCGCGCAAAGGTGAGTCTGCCGGAAGCGGCTCGCGCGCGAAGCCATCAAGCGCGGCGCCCGCCCTCCCGCCCTCGCGCAGCGCCTTGGCCAGAGCGTTCTCATCCACCACCGGACCGCGTGAGGTGTTCACCAGATACGCGCTCTTCTTCATCTGCTTCAGAGTGTGCTCGTTGATGAGGTGCCAGGTGGCCAGCTTCGATTCGCCCTCGCGCAGCAGCGGCACGTGCAAGCTGACGTAGTCGGCCTCGCGCAGGCACTGGTCAAGCTCGGCGTAACGAATCAAGTTCCGGCGGCGCGAAATGCCAAGCTCGTGCTTCATATCCATGATCTGCTGCATCGAGGCAGCAAATTTTTCATCGACGCCTCCAGCGTTATAGCAGAGCACGTTCATCTCAAATCCGCAGCACTTGGCAATCATCGCCTGTCCGATGCGTCCGGCTCCGATGACGGCAATCGTCTTGCCCGTGACCTCGTCGCCGAGGAAGGGCAGATAGGGATGCCAGAAGCCCCAGCGATTTTCGCGTACCAGCCGCTCGCTGGACCAGAGTTTACGCGAAACATCCATCAGGATTGCGAATGCAAATTCCGCGGTGGCGTCGGTGAGAACGTCGGCGGTATTGCTGAATGGAACCTTATAGCGGTTGGCGTCGGCGCGGTTGATGTTATCAACGCCGACGGCGTATTGGGCAACGCCTTTCAGCGTTCCCTTCCCTGCTTCGAAGACCTCCGCATCGATCTTGTCGCGCAGAGTGGTAATGAGGCCGTCGATGCCGCTGCGAACCTTCTCCAGCAGCAGTTCGCGCCCCGGCGCATCTGGGCCGGGATAGACTTCCAATTCGTATCCGCGGCTGCGCAGCAGCTCCATGCTGGGGCCAATGTTGCACGTTGCAAACACCCGGAACTTCTTCTCTGTCACGTTCGCTTCCCTTTCTTTCTGCCGGTTCCGATGCTTTGGAGCATCTTACACGGTTGCTATGCCCCCAGACATTCCATGTGCTACAGCAACGCCAAGGTGACTGGCAACATCACACAACGTAGCACCATCTGTGGCCGGATCGTGCGGCCTAACCACCAATTGCCGTACCTTCACGAATCATGCAGGCTAAGGCTTCGGAATGCGTGATTCGGATTGACTTGAGTCGTAGAATACAGGACGTCTTCGGAAGCTGGAAGACCGTGGCAAGAGAACCAAAGTACCTCGGTCAGCTACCCGGTGCGTCATCGGTACGCACCTCGCGCACCCACAACCGCGCACGGCAGGAGGTTGTATGCCCATCCAGAAGCTCAGACAGTTTCTTGACGAGAACAAGGTCAAGTACATCGTGATCACCCATAGCAAGGCGTATACGTCCCAAGGTATCGCCGCGAGTGCTCATATTTCGGGAAATGAACTGGCGAAAACAGTCATGCTGAAGAAAGATGGCGAACTTTGCATGGTCGTTCTGCCTGCATCAAAACTAGTAAATCTTGCGGCGTTCGCGAAGCAAACCAAGAGTGGAGACGTTTCTCTTGCAAGTGAGCGCGACTTCAAAGATCGCTTCCCGGATTGCGAAGTCGGAGCAATGCCGCCATTCGGAAACCTCTATGGCCTGCGCGTGTATGCGGACACGTCGCTGGCCCTCGACAAGGAGATCGCCTTCAACGCCGGCTCACATCTCGAACTCGTCAAACTTGCCTACAGCGATTTTGAGAGGCTGGTTAAACCAACAATTGTCGATTTCACGACCCGATCCACCATTCACGCGGCATAGATCCAAATCCCGGCGGAGGAGACTCTGCCGGGATTTTACCTGAGAATGAATCGCAGGTAAGCAGACAGAAAAAAGCCTGCCACCGGAGGCAGGCTAAATTCAGAACTTCTATTTGACTAACCGTGGATTTCGCTCTCTTCGCCCGCTTCGCTGCGGATGACCCTAGCCACGCGATAAGGTTGGCCGGAGTGGGGCTCATGGAAGTGGCGTACCTGCAACTCACCAAGTAATCCCAGCGCCAGCATCTGCACTCCTGCGACCAGCATCACCGCGCCAAAAACCAGCAGCGGCCCGTGCGCGTCCATCACGTTCACGTTACGAATTACCTTTTCGAAGACCATCCAGAGCGCCACCAATAGCCCTGTGCCGATTCCGGCCATTCCAATGCCGCCGAAGAAATGCAGCGGGCGCATCATGTACTTCAGCAGAAAGCGTATGGTGATCAGATCAAAAAAGACGCGAACTGTGCGTGAAATTCCGTAGTGCGACGTGCCACCCTCGCGGTCGATGTTGACGATGGGCACCTCGCAGATTTTGGCGCCATACCAGGAGGCAAGCGCCGGAATGAAGCGGTGCAGGCCCTCCCCGTAAAGAGGGATGTCGTCGATCAACTCGCGCGTGTACGCCTTGTAAGTGGTGCCGAAGTCGTGTAGATCCACACCGCTGAGCTTGGACATCGTCCAGTTGGCGCAGCGCGATGGAATCCGCCGCAGCCAGAGATTGTCGATGCGCTTCTCACGCCATCCGCTGACGATGTCATACCCTTCATTGAGCTTGGCGACAAACTTCGGAATCTCCGCCGGATCGTGCTGCAGATCGCCATCCATGGCGATGATGAACTCGCCTTGCGCATGATCGAACCCCGCGGCCAGAGCCGAGGTCTGTCCGAAGTTGCGGCGCAACTTCACCACCACCACCCGGCTATCCACGGCGGCAATCTGCCCCAGCAGTGTGAAGGTGGAATCGCGCGAACCATCGTCCACGAATACCAGTTCGAAAGTCTCGCCAATCTGCTCCATCACCGCTTTCAGGCGGTCATAGAGTTCGGTGACGCTCTCCTGCTCGTTGTGGAAGGGAACGACTATTGAGTATTTAGTCACTTTATGATTATAACCCAAGCTGCAGCCGCCGAAAACCGTAGCGCTTGCCCGCATCACACGCAAAAGTCCCGAACATGGACGAGGACTTTGATTCTCGTTATCGTATCGTCTGAATCGTTGCAAGACGGCTGAACTGGTAGCCCCGGGCAGATTCGAACTGCCGACCTCCGGTTTAGGAAACCGCTGCTCTATCCATCTGAGCTACGGGGCCATTTAGACTCAACTATTTACAACTACTACAAAAGGCATGCCATCCCTCTGTCAGAACCAAATCCCTGTGCTTCTGGCTCAGAGTTCCCTTCTGATACCGGAGCCGTGTCGCGCTTGTAATTGTCCCAGTATTCATCGAGCGCCTTGCAGCCTCATTCAAAGCGAGCCTTCGCCCCCATCTTACGGTGAGGAATCATGTCCTTGCAACCGAGGCGAATATGGTTACGCACCCAGGTCTCCGGGACGCTCCAGCGGCGCGCCAACTCTGCACTGTCGATCTTCTCAGACACCTGCTCGGCCGCCGGCTGCTGGAAGGTTCGGCAGGTACGGCAATGCCATAAAGCGGTAAAGTCGTTTTGCCAGTCGATTGATTTTCATCGAACCGTCAACTGTGTCTCTAAGTTTTGTGTCAACCGACTAGTCTTCTCATCTGTCTTGAGCGACGTCAAAGAAGCGCGCGATCAGACTTTTGCCCATGCATTCGACTTGGGAGCGCAGCCGCTCGGCGTCAGTGGCGATGTGCTCGGGCAGATAGGGCTTCCAGGCTTTCCAGGTGCAGAGATCCACCTCAACGTGGAATTGCAAGCCATAGACGCTTCTTCCATAACGAAATGCCTGATGTTCGTAGTTTGAATTTCTCGCGAGCAGTAACGCTCCGCTGGGCAAATCGTAGGTATCCCCATGCCAGTGAAACACCGGAAGCGGATCCGGAAGAGCCTTGAACACCGGATCCTGGCGCGCCTCTTCAGTTAACTCAACGTTTCCGAACCCGATTTCAGGAGACGGTCCCGTGTAGACCCTCGCTCCAAGGGCTTCCGCGAGCAACTGAGCTCCGAGACACACACCCAACACCGGTTGCCCACGCCGCACCACTTCTGCAATTAACTTCACTTCGCTGGCAAGAAATGAATACTTTGGAGTATCGTAAACGCCCATGGGGCCGCCCATTACGATCAGTGCGTCCACGTCGTCCGGCGCTGGAACGCAGGGATCCAGATCCAACCGATGAACTACAAGAGGTATTCCCCTGGCGCAAGCTTCGTTTGCGATTTCCCCAGGACCTTCCCAAGAGACATGTTGCAGCACGATCCAACGCTGCATATTGGTTCGCTCCTTGCTGTTGATTGTGCGCTGCGAGTTCTGTTCCCAGGCCGAGTTTGAAACAGCAACGGCTCGGAGCCAGTCCTGTGTGTTCTGATAGGTGCCAGCATGTGGACCACAGCGTAGCCGCTGTCTTCCTCTCAGCTATTCGTGAAAAGCACGACGCTGAAGTTTTTCTGCCAGTTCTTCGAAACGTTGTTGAACATCAGGCCCAATGCTGGCTTCGACCTCGGAGAACTGGATCGCTAGTTGCTCCTGTTCTTCGGTCGATAGAAGCTTGTTCGTCATCGGAAACAAAAGATAGTCTTCCTTCCAGATGTGACCACCGTAGAGTTCGGCCATGCTGAGCAGTGTTGTTCGCAGCAACTCTGTTTCACTACCGCCGTTTGCGTACTTGCCGGAAACAGTTGCGAACTGTTCTACGAGTCGACGGCCAGCATCATGCTCTTTCTTCAAGACACCCAGCGGGCAGCCCTGAGGCGGCACGCCCTTCAGTTCGAGAAAAGGAAACAGGCAAGCTTCTTCCTTACCGTGATGGCACCGATCAGCGAAGGTGCGGAGGAACTCCAAGGTATCGGCCAACGTCTCTGCCGGCACCGCTTCTCCCTTGTCCAGTTCTTCTGCGAGAAGCACCAAAGACGCGACCACCTGCTGGATGTAATGATGCTCACGCTCGAGCATTTCGGTTGGTTTGCTCATATTTGTCTTCCTTGTTCCAATCTTCTCGCCTTCGAGTGTTCATCGCTATGATCAGCGCTTTCCCACTGGCTCCTCCTCTATCTTCCATTGGCCTTCGCGAACGAATCCATGTTCGGCATAGGAGTGCCCGGTAATGAGGCCGAGTACAAACCATCCCAACACGAGGGTGCCGAAGGCGAAGATGCTATCGCCGATGACGCGAAGCCAGCGCAACGTGTTCATCGTCGGCGTCTGCAGGAACTCGGAGGAGCGCGCGTAC
>VFSW01005578.1_pt1 | contig 18587 bp, 14 predicted proteins | sample 5358111 | NCBI WGS metagenome assembly VFSW01 (sample SAMN11554181, study PRJNA540505) | mine drainage metagenome | isolation source: sediment from site ElyBrook_90M | place: USA: Ely Copper Mine, Vershire, VT | collected 2017 | reverse complement strand
CTGCTGTGGGTAGCTGGGAGGATATGCGGATGCTGGCGTGCCGGGCAAAACGGACATGGCCTCCGTTGCATCTTGATAAAAGCCGGTTTGCTTTTGCTGCCCCAACGTTTGTGGTGGCTGTTGACTGGGAAGTGATGAGGATGCGCCCGCTGGATAGGGTACATTATTTGCCCGTGTTGAGGGCATACGGGGTGTACCGCACTGCCCACAAAAAGCTTCTTCCGGGCCTACTTCATTACCACACCTGGGACATTTCATTAGCGAATCCTCACTGCTTGTTATTTACTAGGAGAGAAGTATATCAATATCTTCTTCTGCGCCACATCATTATAACGTATTTTGGTGAAGCTGACTACATCCTGACCTACTTCTCTCCTAGAGGGCTATCCGCTCGGTCCGTGTTTGACGGGTTTTCCAGCAGGATATGCACTTTTTGTAACCCTTGTTTTGCATCATGGTGGTAGGCCATGATCGCTGTAGCGACAAGCTCTTGATGAGCGTGCTGCTGAAAAGGGCCACGAAGGATCAGCCAGACCCAGGGAATATCTTGCTCTGTGTTGACCCGTTTCATGTTTTCGCGATCTGTGCTACTGGCCTCGGCATATCCTGTCGGATGGCTATGATACACTCCGATGATCTGGCCTGGATAACGTAGCTCAGCTTCAAGCAATTCCTCTGGCTCGAACTCAAAGTAGACGGCTGAATTGTAGCGGTTGCGTAGTGGTTGTGCCTGCTCGGCGTGCCAGTTGCCCTGGCTATCAATGCTCCCTAATAGAATGCCACAGGCCTCTATCTGTGGTCGTTGCTGTACGTCGAGCGTGAGAATTTTTTGTGTGATGCTACTTATCGTAATGTGTGTATTCGCGTATTTCGTCATATATCCCTTGCTATCGTTCGCGTTTCTCTTTTTGCTCGTGGTGTTCTTTGACCATCTCGATCACGATTGCCAGCGCAATGATGAAAGGTGCGTCAACGTTTGGCACGACATCGACTGCATAGCTATCGCGGAAGAGCGAGAGTTGGCGACTGATATTTCCTAATAGATTCCCTGCATGATCGGCAATGGTGAAATTCCACTTCCAGATATCGCCATCCACGTGAAAGGCCATGCCATTGTCACCTTCCACTTTGAAGCGTTCGCCAAAGAGTCGAAACTGTTCGTGCATGCTTGCCCAGTGTTGTCCATTGCGATAAATCTCGTAGTGGGGTAAGAGTGAGAGAACTCGCTGTTTGATATGCACGAGTTCCTGACCGGTATGGCGGTCGAACATGACCAGATCGTCGCCGATATGGAAAAATTTGCCGCGTATTTCAAAGACGGCATTGCCGCTATCATCGCGTACTACGAAAGCTTCCGTTAAACTCCACGCCCGTTCTCTTATATGATAACGCATCTCTGTCCTCCTGTGGCTATGCTGTGTGATCTTTCTCTAAAAATTGTTGAGCGGTATAGTGTTGTATATCAGCAATATGGGCAACAGTAATGTCTGGTCTGAAATGTGTGGGGAGTGGGAGCGCGGCATATTTGCCTTGCTGCACAAAAACCGTGGTCAAATGCTCTTGCAAAATAACCTTTGTATCGGCTAGTATCTGTGGTTTGTCATCAATCATCACGTAGTGGTCGGCGGGATAAAGCTGTCGGATTTCATCCAAATGTTCTTGTTTATGCACGTAGAGCAGAACTCTCCCTCCCACTGCATCGGCTAGATTGCTGCTAAAAATCTTTTCTGCTTGAAAGATGAGATCACCATCGGAGACGATGACGGTTGTGCCAAGTGTGCTGAGATAGTGGAGTGTCTCTAGGGCCTGTGGGTACAAAGCCTTGAAAAAGGGATAGTTCTCAAAGATTGAACGAACATGGTGATAGGTAAAGTCATCCATATCATGCTCTGTTGTGTGTTCACGTAGACGTGTGAGGGCGAGTGGAATATCGACAACGCCTTTTTCTTGGCGAGCTTGCTCGTAGAAGTCCCAGAAGCGTTGTGTTAACACTGGACCGATTTCAATGTGTAGATGCTCGTCCAGTTCTTGTTTCACCTCGTCGTTTGCGAGCAGTGTGTTATCGACATCAATCCAAAAGGTGATCTGTGTCATGTGTTGCATGTTTCCTGCCTTGTACACGATTTATGGTGGTGCTTGTTGGGTGAGGGGAAGCCGCACATAAAAAGTTGAACCTTTATCTTGCGTACTCTCTGCCCAGATGCTCCCACCATGTCTTGTTACCAGCTCTTTTACCAGATAGAGACCGATCCCAAGCCCGCTGCTCCTAGAACGATCAACAACGTTGTTTGGGTGGAAACGCTCAAAGAGGTGTGATAAGTCCTGCTCTGGAATGCCAACCCCCTCGTCTTTGATCCAAAGAAGGGCGGCATTGTCGGGTGCAGGAAGATGGCGTAAGCCAATGATAATCTCGCACTCTTTCGGGCTATACCTGATCGCGTTACTAATCAAATTGTTCAACACCTGCATAATACGATATGCGTCAAATATTGCAAGCAATGGCTCATCTGCTTCCAGGCTATCAAGGTGGATACGGAGTTGACGCGCGCTGATTATCTGATGTGTTTCTACCACATGGCGCAGTAGGGCATGCAAATCTTGTTTGCTCATTTCAATGGCTAATTGTGCTTTTTCCAGGTGTGTCAGATCAAGCATTTCTTCTATCAGGTAGGTGAGGTGCTGGCAGTATTCGATGATGCCCTGAATGGCACGCTGGCTACGGTGGTTGTCGAGTGCATATCCATGCTCCAGTTGCATATGTAGAATTTCTGCGAAACCTTGGATGGCAGTGACCGGTGTTCGTAATTCATGACTGACCAGCGAGAGAAATGCCTGTTTCTGTCGCTCAATATTTTTCAAATCGGTAATGTCTTGAAAAATAGCAATTGCTCCTGAAATTTCGTTCTCCTCGTTACGGATGGGAACGGCGGAGCCTATCTGAAATGTGTGTATGCCATCAAGCTGTGGTATGGTATGCTCTTGTCTGTAGACGGTCTCGCCTTGTAACGCACGCATAATGGTATAGGTGATATTGGCGTGTGGTGGCGCGTTTCCTCTTTGCATCAAATTTGCGTGGGCCTGCTGAAAAGATGTGCCAAGATGTTGTTGGAGATAACCGCTAGAGAGCTGATTGGCGGCGTGATTGACATAGCTGATTTTGCCATCAGGGGCGTCAACGAGGAGAATGCTATCAGGTATCTGGTCGAGGATCGTGTGTAAATGTTTATGCTCGGCCTCGATCAGCGTTTGGAGACGAGCATGAGCTAGTGCCGCTGCTATATGCGTGGCACTGCCGATGAGCGTTTGTACTTCCGCGTTGTCTCTTTGTATGGGATGGGCAAAGGAGGCTGAAAGGAGGCCTTCAAAGTGATCTTTGAACCAGAGTGGGATATAAATATAGCTGACGAAATGTGATGGGAGAGCGAAATGCTGAGCGGAGGGGCAAGCTGGCTCTGCTTGGCGAATATCTTCAAAAATAATTGCTTCGCGCTGATTGCTGGCCTGAGCAAGGAGTTCTCTACTATGGTAAGAAACCGTAAGCAAGTCAGTCTGGCGGGACTCGGCTGGCGGAGCAGGATAGCGATCGAGGCAGGAGAGATGTGGCTGCTGGTCGTTAGCAACATAGAGGGCGACCCAATTTGCTGTGATGTGCTGATAAATAGTGCGTGTTGCGGTCTGTCCCACCTCTACGAGGTGCAGTGCGCCCTGCACGCTTTGTGCGATAGTACTGATAATTTCCAGGTATTTTCGTTCTTCCTCGATTTGGATACAGGCCTGTGCGAGTGATTCCTGACGTTGCTCGCTTTGTTGGCGTTTCAGAACATGTTGTGTGATATCGGTCAGTGTTGCGAGGGCATGTGTCACGGTTTGTTGTGGGTCATAGAGCGGCTGAATCGTCCAATCCCAATACGAGCTGTGTCCATCAGTGACGATGTGTTGTTCTGGTGGTATGTAGGATGTTGTTTGTGTCGTGATATGCAGAAGCGCCCTTTGAGAGTTTTCAAAGAAATGATGCGAAAGCCAATGGGTGTAGGGATGCCCAATAATATCGTCTGGCTGTAATGGGTGATCGGCAAGCCGTTGGATAAAATCAATGAAACGTGTATTAGCACTGAGGAGCATATCGGCCTGGACATCATAGAGGGCTACGCCAACCGGAGTATGGCGGAGCATGAGCATTTTGGCATAAGCAGTGTCTATTGTGGACGATACATGAATAGGCATGAAGAGTCCCTTCTATTAAATCAATCTTGAGCATATCCCTGAAGTACATCATGTAGATCAGGATAAAAGATATATAGCTGAGTAACATGAAGAACCACTTCGCTGTATTTTGTCATAAAGAGATGTAGAGGACAATTACAGGTGAGAAAACGGAAGTTCAACATAGAACGTCGACCCTTTCCCCGGTTGGCTTTCTACCCAGACTTTGCCCTGATGGCGATGAACCAGTTCTCTCACTAAGTAGAGGCCAACGCCCAGACCAGAGATAGAATGATCGAGATTGCTAGCACGGTGAAAGCGCGTAAAGATATGTGGAATTTCTTTTGCATCGATACCAATCCCTTCATCTTTGACCCACAGCCGATAGTGATTGGGCATTTCTTTGTTGTAATGCAAGCCGATTTCAATGGTACTGCCACTGGGGCTATATTTCACGGCGTTGTTGATAAGGTTATTGAGAATCTGGACGAAGTGGTCTTCATCGATAGTGGTGATCAGTGAGTCATGTGCTTGTAATCCGTCAAATACCAGTGTCAGGGTATGTTGGCGCGTGATAAGCTTTTGGCTCTCAAAGACGTGTAAAATTAATAAAACAATATCATGTAATTTGAGATGTATAAAAAGTAGGTCGTGTTCGATGCGCGAGAGTTCGAGCAGGTCTTCGAGCAAGCGGGTAAGATGCTGGCTATGCGCAATGATGCCGTGCAATGCGCGGATGCTGCGCGGCGTAGAAAGGTGATTGCCTTGCTGTGTAAGCATCTGAAGAATTTCCGCGAAGCCTTGCATGGCCGTAATGGGGGTGCGCAGCTCGTGGCTGGCGATAGAGAAAAACTCATCGCGCATCTGTTCGATACTTTTTTCTTGCGTAATGTCGCTAAAAATAGCAACAGCCCCGTTAATGATGCCATCTTCTGAGCGCAACGGAACGGCGTTTGTGCGTAAGATACATGCGCTGGCATCAGGGCGTATGATCTTTCCCTCTTGATGATGTATGATTTCACCATGCAACGCACGCACAGCGGGAAAATCGTGTGGTGCAGTGGGTTGGTTGTCGAGATGAAAGCTTTTGGAGGCGTATGGATGCTCCTCGGCACGCAATCCAATCTGCTCTTCTGCGCTTATTTTCCCAATCTCTACTCCTGCCTCGTTAATGTAGCTAATGCGTCCATCGGCGTCAAGTAGTAGTACGCCTTCGGGTAACAGATCAATAATTGTGCGCAGACGTTTTTGTTCCTGCTTGACGGTAGTGTAGAGACGTGCATGGGCGAGAGCCGCAGCCACTGAGATAGCGCATTGTGTGAGCGTTTGGATTTCTATGCTATCGTGGGCTAAAGGTTGTAAGAAAACGAGCGTCAGTGTTCCTTCAAAATAGTTGTTAAACCAGAGAGGGAGACAGATATAGCCTTGTCCACCTGCTGCAACGACTGGCAGGTGTTTGGGAATAATGCCTTGCTGAGCCTCAGTTTGCAGATTTTCCCGAATGAGTGCTTGATGGTGTTTATAGGCTGTGGAGAGATAGTAGAAGCTATCGTAATGAACATAAGAGAAAGAATCGGCGTTACCATCTTGTGGCTGGAGTGCAGCGATTAACTGTAACGCGTTTTTTTCTGGTAATGCTCTATGAAGGTGGATACTAAGAGGGGTGAAATAGGCATCAAGGGTTTGAACAATATTGTCACCCAACGTCTCAATATCCAGGCTATTTTGGACAGAGCGTGCCACCGTTTCGATAATTTCCAGTTGTCTGCGCTGATTTGCTCGCACTATGTACTGTTGGTTGGCAATGGCATGATGTTCAGCAAGCTGTGCTTGTGTTGTTATTTGTTTGGTAATCTGGCTGTTGGACATTAAAATGCTTGTGACTCTACCAGTGTCATCAAAGATCGGTTCGAGTGAACAATTCCAATAAACAACCTGGTTTTCAGAGATGGTCGTATGATAGTTATAGAATTCGAGAGATTTGCCTTGCTGAGCGGCCTGCTTAAAACCAACGAGAAGAGGTTCGGCCAGCGAGGATGGCAACCATTCGTTGAGGCTATGCCCGATAGTTTTGCCTTGTTGCCAGTGTCGTTCTAAATAAACATCGAGAATTGCCAAGAATTGGTTGTTTGCAGCGATCAATTCATTGCTAGGGAGAGCGAAAATACCGATACCAACAGGCATCTGGTCAAGCATTTGTTCCGCTATGTCATAAGAAGTCACTTGTGTATCCCAATACATAAAATCCCCTCAAACCACGTAGAAATAACGCCGTTAGCTGTCATTGTGAAATAAATGGATTGCTTTTGCAAAATATATCTCTTCTGTTCGGTGGCGTCAAGGAAAAAGGCATTAAGATTTCAGTATAATTGTTGGACGAACTATGATACACTATCTGCACACCAGTGTTGAGTAGGGCCAAATTGGAAGCTCAGATGTCTATGGAAAGCTGCTGGAGGTGTATGAAGATTATTTTTCGTAGCAAAGATTTTGCCAGCGTGACTGGTGCAGGTTTAGGTTTTAACAATAGACGGCCAATGGCTTCGCCGTGGCATTATCAGGGGCGCATGCAGCATCGTGACTGGCAAGGCAGCTATGAATGCTATTGGGATGGCACTGATACGTCTGGTACGACAAGAAAAACTCCTACTGAACTGGTCTGGACGGTGCGTGGAGATGCTCGGCTGTTTGCTTTAGCGGCCGCACTGAAAATACGAGGCTTTTCGGTAGAGATTGAGCAAGATGCACAATGATGAATAGTGTTTCTCCATATCAAGATAAGCGTATTCTGTTATTAATGTCACCCGCGACCTATCGTGCTGGAGCCTTTCTCAGCGCGGCTCGTCGTCTCGGTTTGAGTGTCGTCGTGGGAATTGATTTGCCGGAGCGTTTGGCAGATTACTGGCATGTGCCACTCGGTGTGGATTTCAACGATATCCCCACCTCAGTCCAAACCATTGTGGACTATGCGCGCCAGCATCCCTTTCAAGCCATTCTTTCAGTTGATGATAGTGCAAGTGAGCTAGCGGCACATGCCTGTGTTGCCTTGAATATTGCGCACAATTCGCCACAATCCGCTGAAGCTGCGCGTGATAAATGGCTGATGCGCCGTTTGATGTCTGCTGGGGGCGCACCCTGCCCTATTTTTCGGCCATTTTTACTGAGCGATGAGCCAGAACGTATTGCACGTGAAGTAAGCTATCCCTGCGTTCTCAAACCATTGCGTCTCTCTGGCAGTCGTGGTGTCATGCGGGCTGACGATGCTAGTGGGTTTATCTATGCTTTTCATCGTCTCAAGCGTTTGTTGCTCTCCGAGGGCTATGATGAACAAACGACACACATCCTCGTTGAGGATTTTATCCCCGGCTTTGAAGTTGCGGTAGAAGGTATCCTGACGCATGGTCAGCTTAAAGTATTGACGCTTTTTGATAAGCCAGACCCACTCGATGGCCCATTTTTTGAGGAGACGATCTATGTCACGCCCTCGCGTCTGCCTGAACAGGTCCAGGAAGATATTGCGCGTTGCGTCGCGACAGCTGCCGCCTCGCTCGGTTTGCGCGAAGGGCCAGTGCATGCTGAACTGCGTGTCAATGAGCAAGGTCCCTGGATGTTAGAGATCGCAGGTCGTTCGATTGGTGGCCTCTGCTCAACAATTCTTGAATTTGGCGCGGGCATGTGTCTGGAAGAACTGATCCTGCGTCACGCCCTGGGCGAAGAAATACTCACCGTTGAGCGTGAAGAGCGTGCTGCAGGCGTGATGATGATTCCCATCCCCAGGGGTGGTATGTTGAAAGGCGTTTCCGGTGTGGAGGATGCTCAGGCTGTACCGTTGATTACAGGAGTCGAGATTACGGCAAAACTGCACCATGTCCTTGTGCCATTGCCAGAGGGTGCCAGCTATCTCGGTTTCATCTTTGCGCGTGGCGCGACGGCGATGGTGGTAGAGCAAGCTATCCGTCAGGCTCATGCCTGTTTGCGTTTCGACATTCGGCGCGAGATTCCCGTGTTGCGTCCTGTCGGATAATTTGCTCTTGATCACTGTGTTAACGGGCCAACTGGTCCGTAGTTGGCTCTGCTCAGCAGAACCATGACTCGGTGAGATGGGGAAGTATCTTGTGCGGGCCATAACGGGTGAGCGCATCTGTTACAGAGAAATCGATTCCCTGTGTTGCATACGCAAGTGCCATGACCTGAAAAAAAGTCTCCACTGTATCTGCGTTTGTTCGTTCTGCTGCTTCAACCACTTTCGCTACACGCGTCTGTAAACGGTCCATGCGTGGATCAGGATGATGCCAGCGGTAGGTATAGGCAGCAGCATCGAGATCCTCTAACCACGCGTGGCTACCTGGTGTATCAAGGAGAGCGGAACCGGGTGGGATGAGCAGACGGATGGAAAGGTGTACCGGGTCGAGATGCTCGATCAGGTGGTACTGCTCGAAGAAGGTCAACATGTGTAGATAGCTCTCTAGTGTTTCCCAGGGTGTGAAGGGCAGCAGTGAAGGGCGTAACGAGATACCGACTTGTGCGAGTAGATCAAACACCTCAACGATATCTGCCTGTGTATGACCTTTGTCTAGATGATGCAGGACTGTGTTGTGCAGTGATTCGACAGCGGAAACGATAAAAGCACATCCAGTCTCCTTCAAGGCAGGCAAGAGTTGACGGTGTTTGAGTAGATGCTCTATTTTGATCGTTGCGTCAAACGTTACCTCAGGAAATTCCTGGTGCATCGCTTGTGTGATGCGTAGCGCGTGCGTTGGGCCATTCCAGAAATCAGGGTCGCCAAAGGTGATGTGGCGCGCACCACGCTCTACCTGATTGCGAATGTCTGCCAGCACGATTGTGCTTGGAATGGCAAAGAAACGCCCCTTATAGACGGGTGTGATCGGACAGTGCAGGCAGGTATGTTTGCAGCCGCGAGTCGCTTCCGTGTATCCTGCGAGTCGCAGTTCATCATGCCACTGTAAACGTGCGTAGTGTTGTAGTGACGGAAGTTGCTGACGCGCTGGCACACGAAAAGGTGTGCGTTGCAGCCATGCTTCGCTGCTATGCTGTACGGTATAGACCCCTGCAAGGGATGGATGCTCATTGCTTTCCAACGCGGTGACTAAACTGAGGAGGGGAACTTCATATTCACCACCAATGGCTGAATCAATCGTGTTTTCAAGCAGATGATCGGCATTCAGCAAGGCATACAGACCATAAAAGCAGATGTGTGCGCGCGGATTAATGGTGCGTATCCGGCGTGCAAGCTGTTCTCCCAGACGTAAGGCGGTGTGCATAGGAACAGAGATACCAACAAAGTGTGCCTGCCGGATCACGTCGTCAGCAAGGTCTTCGACGGCGGTGTCAATGGCAAGCGGTTGATAACCTGTTTCCTGTAGTATCGCCAGCAGAGAGGCGAGATGGAACGGTTGATGGCCTAATTCGTAGCACGAAATGAGCAGGATATGACCGGTAGCTCTCATTTCTTGCGAGAGGCTCCGCCGCCGCCGCCTTTGCTGTTTGGTGCAGTGCCTGCGCCAGCCGCTTCAGGTGCCCACCCTTCGGGCATGGCGGCATCTTGCCCGAAGAAAAAATCTTCCATTTGCTCACGGAGAATCGTACGGGCTTCGGGGTCGGCCATATTTAGGCTATAGTGGTTAATAATAAGCGTACTTTGGGCAGGCCACAGATCGTATGCCTGTTGAGAAATCTGTTCGTAGATGCGCTGGCCTAATGAACCGGGAAATGGTGGTTTCTCTAGTCCAGGGAGTTCGCGCCCTAACTTGACACAATAGACTGTTCTTGCCATGATAATACTCCATACTGATGAGATAGCTGTTAGCGTGTCTGCTCTTATAATACAGCAAGAGAGCGATTGCTACAAGTCCGTCGTTATCTCGTCGTTATACAGAGCATTGTGAGGAAGGTGACTATGGTAGTTATTAGCCAGAATCTGCCGGAAGCAGCGGGCCGCCCCCGCGTTCTTTTCTTTGGGATGACAGGAGCATTCTCGTTGCCACCACTCGTCGCCCTATTAGAGCAGGATATAGAGGTTTGTGCCGTGATTGTACCAGCAGCTTTGCCTGTTCCGGGGACGCAGAAGCCACCCATACGGCAACGTACACAGACACGTGCTGACCGTTTTGGGCTTCCACGTGCAGGCAATCATCCCTATGCCTCAATTGCACACCTCGCGTGGACAAGACAGCTTCCTGTCTGGGAGGTCAGCAAACTTGCGCACCCCGATACCGTCGCGACCCTTGCCGCCTATCAGGTTGATTGCATCTGCGTCGCCTGTTTTTCACGCCGCATCCCGCGCATCCTTTTAGACGTGCCACGCCTTGGTTGTCTCAATGTCCATCCCTCGTTATTGCCTGCTAATCGTGGCCCTGCGCCGCTCTTTTGGACGTTCCACGAGGGAAGCGATAAAACCGGTGTGACCATTCATTTGATGGATGAGGGACTTGATACCGGCCCCATCCTGACACAACAAACAGTGATTGTGCCTGATGGTATTCGTTACACTGATTTGGAACAACGTTGCGCTGTACTCGGTGGAACGTTATTGGCAGAGAGCGTGTGGAAACTCTATAAAGGCAATGCACTTGTAACGCTGCAAGATGAGCAACAGAGTAGTTATCATCCGCAACCGCAGGGGAAAGATTTTATCCTTATTCCTGAACAGTTGCATGCGCGCCACGTCTACAATTTTATTCACGGTGTGCGCCAGTGGGGAGAGGCAATCAGAGCATTGATTGGCAAGCGAGCGTATATTGCGCGCTACGCTATTTCCTATAGTCTTTGGGATGTTGATAAACCAGAGCTGCAAGCATTGCTATTGCGTGAAGGCGTGGTACAGGATGAGCTAGGGAGCGTTTGTATCCGTTGCCTTGATGGCTGGGTGAAAGTCAATGGCGAATGGGACGCAAGCCAGGAGCTTGAACCGGTGTGAATAGACGAAACCCTGTAGAGACCAATTGGTGCGTATTGGATGCGAGCAAGCAGTCCCTGCGGGTTATTAAGATATATATGATTTTATCTATTTTAGCGTGCGATAGAGAATTGTTTATGCGTTAGCGGGCGGGCCAACAGAACAGGGCAAGGTGCGTGATCGAGGACGAAACGCGCCACATGTCCCACCGATTTTGGCCCAATGGTCGTAGGCCCGCCGTAGAGGGCACGCGGACAGATGAGCAGCAGATCGGCCTGCCATTCGGCTGCGTAGTTGACAATCTCGCGCTCTGGACGTCCTGTACGATGCGTTTTTGTGGTCGTATATGGTGCGAGACAGCTTTCTCCCTCGTTAAGAACGTCTTGCGCCGATAGCTGCTCAGTTTGTTGAATCTGGTCACGACGAGGAGATGCCAGATCATACGGGCGCAGGAAACGTGAGCGACTGCGCTCTATTTCTTTCTGTGGTCCGCTATCGGTCACATAGAGCAGATTGATAGTTATCTCATTGCCATGTAAAAACGTTGTGACAGCTTTGCTGATAATTTCGGCATTTGTACCATCGAGGCAGCATAAAATACGCATTGCTGTTCTCCTTATGTATTGTAGCTAGAGCTGTAGTAGTAACCAGATCATACCAGCACCAACAAGTAGCATGAGCGGTGTGACCAGGATACCAATCTTGAAATAGTCGAGGCCCGAGACGTCGAGGCCGCGCCGCCGTAGAATGAGTAGCCAGAGAACCGTTGCTAGCGAGCCGACGGTGGTCAAGTTGGGGCCGAGATCACATCCAAAGATAGCTGCGGCGATAAAGCCATTCTGCACGCTTTGTGGGGCATGCTGTACACTCTGTAGGGCCGAGTTCAGGACGACCGCCATGGGTACGTTGTTGACGATATTTGTGCCGAGTGCTGCTCCTGCCGTTCCAATCATGACTGCTCCAATGCTGCTTCCACCAGAGAGATGGAGGAGCAGGTGACCGAATGCAGTTGTCAGTCCCGTACTCTCTACTGCTTGTACTACAACAAACATGCCGCCGATAAAGCCAAAGATAGGCCAAGAAATATGATTGCTAACTCCAGATAGCGTGATTTGTTGCCAGTAAATTGCTCCAATGAGCAAAATAAGTGCGCCACTCAAGGCAACCAGGGAAAGCGGGAAACGCAAGGCCGAAGCAATAATATATGCGATAGCAACCAATATGAGTGTTGCACATGTATAGCGAAAATAGCGTGTATGCTTAATTGTTGCTTCTAGCGAAGGTAAACGTTTGATGTCGAAATGTCCTTGTAGTTCACGGCGATAGAGCAGGAAAAAAATGCCGATGTTCATCACGATCACTATGAGACAAGGTAGCGTGAGCAGGCGCAGAAAGGTTAGAAGATCAAGTGGATACCTGGAGGTAATGATAATGTTAATTGGATTGCTGACAGGGAGCAGGAAAGATGCTGTGTCAGCAATAAATGTGCAAGCGAAGAGAAAAGGCAAGACAGGAAGGCGTAAGCGTGTCACCAGGGTATAGACGATGGGGGTCAGGATCAGGGCGGTTGCATCATTAGAAAGGACCATTGAGATAAGTGTGCCGAGCAAGAAGATATTAAAGAACAGGAGACGTGCGCTCTTGCCGGAGAGACGGGCGGCCTGTACCGCGAGCCAGTCAAAGAGGCCTGCGACCTCGGCCAGTGCGGATAGGCTCATCATGCCTAAGAAAAACAGGAAGGTATTCCAATCTTTGAGCAAGGTTATCAGGGCGTTGGCGGGTGTGATGAGACCAAATATGAGCAAGAGGAGTGCGCCCAGCATAGCAAACGTTGCTTCATTGAGCTTGAACGGACGCAGCATAATGCCCAGCAAGGTGAGAACAGCAATAGCTGAAATAAGAAACGTGTGGATCAGATTAGGGATATGCAAAAATAAGAACATGTTGGTAAAGACCTGACCTTTGGTATGAATGTTGGCAGAGAGCCAGTTGTATAGGTATAACACGAAGCTGAACAAACAAAAGAAACAGGAACGTGCATATTCTGAGCATGTACTGCTCTGTCAATTGTCATTGCATGCCTATCCATGACACCCACAAGGGGTGTCACTACATTTTAGGCACGTGATATCATCTGATATCATGTAGTGACACCCCTTGTGGGTGTCATGCTCATCCTCTCTATGAAGATTGACAGAACAGTACGTTCCTATTTACCAGAATGTGACAACATTACTGTTGTGAGGGAGGATTATATGGTTGTTGAAGCAACGGCATATCACTTTCTTCCTGGAAGCTAGAAGGCGGAAAAGGGACTTGTGGATAGCTTGGGAATGGAAGCTGTGGAGGAATAGTAGGCCAGGCAGGAGCCGATAGCTGTGCTTGTTGTGGCGGAGCGGCAGGCGTTTGCTGGCTTTGTTGGATAGGGAGAGACGGTTGCTGTGCCTGTGATGCATAGGACAGCAATGAACGTCGCGTCTTGGTGATAGGCTGAGATGGCAGGCCCATCTGTGTATGCGAGGTCGGTACAGGAGGAAGTGAAATCGGTTGTGTGTGCTGTGTGGGGGATTGAAACGATGAGGGAAGGAACTGGTGAGTGCCGGAGGGAGAGGAAGGCTGTTCTACCGTAATAGGCTGAGCAGCAAACGATGAGGGAAGGAACTGGTGAGTGCCGGAAGGAGAGGAGACTTGGGTTGTCGGTTGGCGCATATTTTGTGCAACGGCAGATACCTCTGGTGTAACCAGAGGGGGAATCTGGTTACTGCTTATCGTTTTTTTCGTGGGACGCATGAGAAGGATGGAAAGACCACAGAGAACAAGGCCTGCAAGCAGTAATGCCCCTCCCAAGCCCCAATTGTTGTGATAATAACCCTGTGGGTGCTGACTATATTGGGTAGTCATAAAAATCTGCTGTGCCTGTGTTTGCTGATTTGGATCATAGGCCGTAATGGCTACGATGGTAGAGGCTGTGCCAACTAAATGGGTGCCGATTTTTGAGGTGACATCGATTGCGACTGTCTCATCAGTTGTATAGGTAAAAGAGATAGTTTCGCCATCAGTGAAGGTTTGTACACCGTTAATCGGGGGTGTAAAATTTTGTTCTTGGATGACGTAGAGTGTTGAACTCCCTTGCATTTGCAAATAACCTGTCGTTTGTGTCGCGAGAAAATGCGCTATTACCCCTTTTTTGCCCTGTTGATAGGTTACTTGATGTGATGTTGTGCCAATAATGATACCAAAAATGACGCTAACGATGCCGAAAATAAGCGGCGTAAGAAATAGTAAGATGCGCCTCATAGCTCTACCCTCCACAACGTTGTCCTGCCTCTATCAAGAGCAAGATGCGTTAGAATGTTTGTATAGCTTGTTCATACAATACATATGTCTGTACATATAACGGATAGACTCGACGGAAATATCTGCCTATGCTATGATTGGCAAATATTCAAAACATTTTTTGTGAGAGGCGAAGCCGACGGTGTATCTCAAACGCTTGGATATGTTAGGTTTCAAGAGTTTTGCGGCACGAACACAACTGGAGTTTAGTCCGGGCATTACCGCTGTTGTTGGGCCAAATGTAGCAGGTAAATCAAATGTTGCAGATGCGATGCGCTGGGTACTAGGAGAGCAGAGCATGCGGCAGTTGCGTGGGAAGAAGAGCGAAGATATTATTTTTGTGGGTGGGCAAGGGCGTGCGGCTCTGGGCATGGCAGAAGTGACGTTAACGCTTGATAACAGCACGGGTTGGGTTCCCTCGGAATATAGCGAAATTTCGGTAATGCGCCGCACCTATCGTTCTGGCGAAAATGAATATCTCATCAATAAGCAAAAAGTGCGCTTGAAAGATGTGTTATTGCTGCTTGCACAAGCCAGAATTGACTATGACTCGTATACCGTTGTCGGGCAGGGCTTGATCGATGCCGCATTGAGCCTGCGTGCTGAAGAGCGGCGTGGGCTGTTTGAGGATGCGGCAGGTATTCGTCCATTTCAGGTCCAGCGCCTCGATGCTGAGAATCGTTTACGTCAGACGGCACAAAATGTGGAGCATCTGCGTGCTATCCTGAGCGAGATTGAGCCACGTCTTGCCCCGTTAGAGGAACAAGCCCGCCGTGCCGTTGCCTATCAACAGGTGAGCAGTGAGCTACAGGATGTGTTGAGCAGATGGTATGCCTTGCAATGGCGTCGTCTCAGCACCATCAGTGAACGGGCGGACCACTTTGAGCAGGAACAGATGCAGCTTTTACAGCAGGCGCGACAGGCACTTCAGATCATTGATGAACAAGGGAACACACAACGGGTTAGCCGTCAGAACATGCAAGGACGCATGACTAAAGTGCGCATGGTATATCATGATGCCCATAACACTGCGCAAAAGATGGAGCGCGAGCTAGCGGTGAGCGAGGAGCGCGTTGGTGGATTGGAGCGGCAACGTGTGGATGTTCAACAAGAGGAACGGCGGTTACGTGAGCGTCTCATAGCACTCCGAAAGCAGTTGGTTGATCTTGAGGAGCAGTGTGATCTGGACAGTGAGGAACTTGACCGGGAGGCGGCGGCCTTGGCCGTCTTAGAGGCAAGCGTGGCGAAGGCCCAGAAAGACTATGAGCTGGATCAGCGGCGACTACGTAACGCGCAAAGTGATCTCATTCAGGTGCAGTCGCGACTGGGTTCCAGTCAGACAGAGTTGGGACGACTCCAGAAACAACTTGGTGAGCGCAACCGCACATTGGCCGCTCGTCGTGATACGATGGCCCAATCTCAACAAACGATACGCACATTGGAGGCACGTTTGCTTGATGAGCGTGCCCGTTTGAGTATGGGGCGCAATGAAGAGCAGCAGGTGACGCAACGTAGACAGCTTGTCTCGCGTGCTATCGCGGATGCCCAGCAAGAGATGGATCGCCTCAAAACGACGCTTGCGGAATCCGAACGTCAGCGGCGGGCGTTGCTTGACCGTTTGAATATGCTCAAAACATGGCGGCAAAACCTGAGTGGCTATAGCGATGGTGTACGTGCCCTCTTGCGTGCGCCTGCTGGTCAGCTCAGTGGCCTGCTCGGTCCCGTGCCACAGTTGGGCACGGTTGCTGCTGGGACAGAAATGGCGTTAGAAGTAGCATTAGGAGCCTATATGCAGGCGGTCGTGGTGCAGACATTGCAGGATGCGCAGCGTTGTTTGACCTTTCTGAAAACGACCACGGCTGGCAAGGCGATGGTTGTTTGGTTGACTTATGATGAAGAGCATGAGGATGTGCCGGAGATACGTGCGATTCAGCACCAGGTAGAAGAAGATGTTTTGCGTCGTTTTCTCAATGAGCGACCTGCTTTGCAGGAACGTGTACTGGGTTTTGCCTGGCGTCAGATCATGTGTGAAGCAGCTTATCAAGCTTTTTTTCAACGTATTCTGCATGGCGTCGTCGTGGTCAAAGAGATCAACACGGCTCATGAGTTACTGCATTGGATTATGGAACTAAGCCTCTCTTCAATGACGGACCTGCCTTTTACGACGCTGGTGACGCTGCAAGGCGAAGTGTTGCATGTAGATGGCTGGTTAATTGGTGGCAATGGGAAGGAAAGCGGACAGCAGGGTATGTTGGCGTATGAACGTGAACTGCGTGAATTACCGCAGCAGGTCGATGTACAGAAAATGCAGATTGATCAGTGGAATGGCCTGCTCAGCGAGGTACAGCGTGGCCTGGAGGGACGGCGCGCAGAGCAGACTGCCCTCGATAAAGAGATGCAAAAAGCGGGAGTGCGCATTAACGAGCTGACCAGAATTGTGAATAACTCACAACGCGAGTTCGAGCGTGTGCAGACAGAGGTGCAATTGGCTGCATCGCTTGAACAACAGCTTACAGCCGAGCTTCTGGGACTGGAACAAGAGATGTTTGCTGCGCAAGAGCGTGTACGCATGCATGAGAAAGCGCAGCGTGAGATGAACGGACTGGTAGAAGAACTGCATTATGCGATGGAGGAGCGTGCGGCAGTGTATCGTCACCAGCAAGATGAGTTGGGCAGGGCACGCACAGCTCTGGCTGTCAAACGGCAAGAGGTTAAAGCATTACAGCAGCAAGCGATTTTGCAGCATGCGCAGGCACAGGAGCTAAAAACACAGGTTGAACAACAGGGCAAACGGCTCAAAAATATAGAGCAGCAGCGGCAGACGTTACAGGATGTTATTGTCCTACAGCGTACTGAATTGCAGCAAGCACAGCAGGCCACGCATACACAGGAGGAAGCCCTACGTGTTGTTGAGGGGCAACTAGCCGAATTAGAGCAGATGCTTACGTTGTTAGAACAGCAGCGAGTGCAGGCTCAACAGATGCTTACAGAGCGTGAAGGAGGGTATCGTCGTTCTCTTTTAGAGAGCCAGAAAGCGAAGGATGCCATGGAGACATTGCGCGAGCAGCTACGTGAAGAGATGGGCATAGAAGACCCTAAAGTACTATATGATCGTGCTTTGCATAGAAACGTAGATGACGCAACGCTTGTAGAAAGCGCAGGCCGTGCGGCTGAGATGGATGGGGCTTCACCGTCGCTTTCGGAAGAGGAAGAGGCCCAACTCAAGCGGTTACGGCGCAGTGTTGAGGCATTGCGCAGCCGTTTGAAAGCGATGGGGGGGTGCGATGTGAATGCACCACATGAATATGCCGAGACAAAAACGCGCTTTGAGTTCCTCTCAACGCAAATCTCAGATATGGAGCAGGCGGCTACGCATTTGCGGGCAATTATCGAGCAGTTAGATGTGACGATGGCGAAGCAATTCGAGACCACCTTTCATGCCGTCAATGTACGTTTTCGCGAACATTTTACGACCCTCTTTCACGGCGGGATGGCTCGCCTGGAACTACTTACTGCAAAGCGCGATGATGAGACGGTGATCGTACCGTCTCGTATGCCTGCTGGTATAGAAGTGATTGTGCAACCGCCAGGAAAGAAGGTGCAAGACCTCGCGCTCCTCTCCGGTGGAGAACGTGCCCTGGTTTCTGCTGCCCTGTTATTTGCCTTGTTAGAGATCAATCCACCGCCATTTTGTCTGCTTGATGAAGTGGATGCTGCTCTGGACGAGTCCAATGTTGTGCGCTTCTGCGATATCTTGAAACATCTGGCGCAGCGCACACAGTTTATTGTCATTACCCATAATCGTGTGACCATGACGGCGGCTCAAGCTATGTATGGTGTGTCGATGCGCGAGAGCATGTCACGTTTGCTGTCGCTTAGATTAGAAGAAGTTGCGAATGTGCTGGAAAAATAACGGATGTCAAAAACTCGTCTCAAAAAGTGTTGACAACGATGTGTGAGTGTAGTAATATACTGACTGTAAAGAAGCCCGCCTGTATGTGCAGGTGAGCTGGTGACTATAGAGAAGAGGGTACACCCGTTCCCATCCCGAACACGGAAGTTAAGCTCTTCATCCCCTACGATACTACAGGGGCAGCCCTGTGGGAAAATCGGAAGTTGCCATCTCACCCGC
>VFSW01005577.1_pt1 | contig 18589 bp, 17 predicted proteins | sample 5358111 | NCBI WGS metagenome assembly VFSW01 (sample SAMN11554181, study PRJNA540505) | mine drainage metagenome | isolation source: sediment from site ElyBrook_90M | place: USA: Ely Copper Mine, Vershire, VT | collected 2017 | reverse complement strand
GAGAGAGTCCGTCCTCGTCCACGCATCGAGCGAGGCGCTCGAAGACGCGGTCCGCATCGCGCTCGAAGACGCGAAGGTGGGGGGGGCCTCGATCGACATCGTCGTCTCGGGCCTGTCCGGCCTGCGCGTCTTCGACGAGGCCGAGCTCCTCGCCATCCGGCGGTCGGTACGAAAGGATGTGCCCGTCCTGACGCCGAAGAAGTCGCTCGGTGAGACGCTGGGCGCGGGCGGCGCGATGGGAATGCTGGTCGCCGTCGGCGCGCTGTCCCCTTCCGAGGGATCGGCAAAGACGGCGCTCGTCACGTCGCTCGGGTACTACGGAAACGCGTCGGCCGTCGTCCTTCGGGCGGCGGCGAGATAGCCTCGGGCGAGGACACCCCAAGATCATGAGCTGGATTGCCGAAAAAGCCCACGCCTCGCTCGACCGCGTCCGCAAGGCGCGCGAGCGGCAGTACTACCCCCTTTACCGCGAGATGCAGACGGGGGGCCTCCACACGCGGATCGCCGACAAGCCCGTCATCAACTTCAGCTCGAACGACTATCTGGGCCTGACGAACAACCCCGCCGTCAAGGAGGCCGCCAAGCGCGCGGTCGACAAGTACGCGTGCGGCCTGTCGTCCTCGCGTCCGCAGGCGACGACGACCGAGCACGTCGAGCTCGAACGGCGCATGGCGAAGTGGATGGGCTTCGAGAGCTGCCTCCTCTTTACGACCGGCTACCAGGCGATGCTCGGCACGATCGCGGCCCTCGCCGACAAGGACACGACGCTCGTCCTCGACGCCTACAGCCACGCGTGCATCCTCGACGGTTCGTTCCTCGCGGCCGGCGTGCCCAAAAATGGCCCCGAGATCCGCTTTTTCAACCACAACTCCGCCAAGAGCCTCGAACGCATCCTCGTGACGCGCGAGCGCAAGAACGCGCTCGTCCTCGCCGAGGGCGTCTACTCGCTCGACGGCGACACGGCGAATCTCGGCGAGTTCGTCGACCTCTGCGAGAAGTACGACTCGCCGCTCCTCATCGACGACGCGCATGGCACCGGCACGATGGGCGCGCACGGGCGCGGTACGCTGGAGGCGATGGGCCTGCAAAGCGCGGCCGGCGGGTGGCGGGCGCCGATCGTGGTCTCGACGCTGTCGAAGACCTTCGGTGGCATCGGGGGGCTTCTCTTCGCGTCCGACGAGGTCGTCGACCACGTGAAGCACACGGCACGGAGCTTCATGTTCAGCGCGTCGCTGCCGGTCCCGATCGTCGCAGCGGCTTCGACCATCCTCGACATCGTCGAGAGCGAGGGCGACAAGCTCGTCGTCGAGCTCCAGCAAAAGGCGCGCTACTTCCGCGATGGTCTCACCAAGGCGGGGTTCGATCTTGGCGCGAGCAACACCCACATCATGCCCGTCATGTGCAGGGACGAGCGCAAGGCCGTCTTCATGCACGTCGCCCTCCTCGAATGCGGCGTCTACATGATCCCGCTCGTGTACCCGTCCGTGAAGGTCGGCGAAGAGCGCCTCCGGGTGAACGTGACGCGCGGACATACACAGGAAGACCTGGACATGGCGCTCGAGCTCCTCAAACAGTACGGAGAGGCTTTCTTCGTATTGTCGGGGGAGGACCTCGGGCCGATGGAAGAGTAGACTCCGTGGAGACGCCACTCTGGTCCCCCGGATCACCGGCGCAAGCGCTTGTACACTTCGCGCCGATTGCCGATGTGGATCACGAGGACGAGCAGCACCCGATCCTCGATGGCGTAGACGACGCGGTAATCGCCGACGCGGATCCTCCACGCGTCCTCCCCCGAGAGCTTCTCCGCTCCCCCGGATCGAGGGTTTGCGGCGAGCCCATCGATCCTCGGCACCAGCCGACGCTGAACGTCCTCCGGCAGCTTCGCCAGCTCCTTCGCGGCGGTCGGCTTGAAGCGGACCTCGTACCTCACGCCGCGCTCGTCAACCCAGCCCGAGATCGCGCTTGATCCGGGCCCATGCGATCGAACCGCGGTCCCTACGTGCACGCGCGACGGCTGCCCTGTCTTCCTCGTCCTCCAGTTCGCGGACGCGCTCGAGAAGCTCCAGGTCCTGCTTCGACACGACGGCGCCCAGCACCTTGCCCCTCCGCTCGATGACGACGCGCTCGCCCTCGTTGGCGACCCTGTCGAGAACGTCCGCGAACTCGGCACGAGCGCGGGAGGCGGAGAGGCGGCGGATCACGGTGAGAAATGTACGACTTGTACAAGTTGTACACAAGCTCAACCGCCTGCTACAGGCGGGATGAGCGCGACGACGTCCCCCTCGGAGAGAGGCTCGTCCTCTTGGGCGAAGGATTCGTTTCGGGCGATGCGCACGTGCGAACGGCGCTCGGCGTAGGGTGGATGAAGAAGGGCCAGGTGGTTTGCCAGATGGCCCACGGTGCGGACACCCTCGGGCAGCGCGAGGACCTCTTCCGCGATGCCCAGGGCGTCCCGCAGCCCCGCGAAGTAAAGGACGCGTACCGTCACTTTGGACACGACATTTGGCGTGTAGCACGGCTTCAAGCGTCTGCCGTCCACGGTGTCCGGCGCTTGGCCCTTTCACGTCGGCGCACACGGGAACGTGCGTGGCGTCTTCGTCCGGCAGTGACCCCTCGATCTCGAACAGGATGGCGTCTCCAGTGGCCATACGATCGCCGGTTCGTCGGATGATGGCGCCTCCGCGTACGTCTCGTGGCGTACTCGACGCGCAGATCATGCGCATGGAAGCGCCAGACAAGCGCCATGGTCGTGCGGTTCTGTCGTCGATGCGCTTCTGCGAGACGCCAGTATCGAGGGTATGTACGCCGCAGACGACGACCCATGCGCCGCGGAGACGACCATGTGGCGTCATGCCTTATGCATTTGCGCCATCGATCGCCGACCATGTCCTGATCCGGCCGCGATGCGCGCCCTCGGCCTTACCCAGGGGGCCTGGGGGGGCCTGCGGGTCGGGAAGCGCGCCGCTTGATCGACGTCAATCGGCGCGGTCGCGTGCCGTAACGAACGGGTGGCCTTCGCCGTACCATCGCCGGAAATGCCTGCTTCCCCGTACTTCTCGGTGCAGCTTCAGTTGCTGGAAGCCTGCAATCTGCGTTGTGCCCACTGTTACAACGCCGATCCTCCGCCGACGCGCAATCCATCGACGGCCGAGCTCCTTCGCCGGATCGACGCGATCTACGATCTCGGCGCCGAGCTCGGGGTCGTGCCGGACATGCACCTGTCGGGCGGCGAGCCGACGCTGCGACGAGATCTCGTCGAGATCGTGTCGTACGTAATGAACGACAAGGCGGGCGACTCGCTGCTCTTCACGAACGGCACGCGATGGACCGAAAAGCTTGCATCGGAGCTGTGGGACGCCGGGCTTCGCTTCGTGCAAGTGAGCCTCGAGGGGCCCGAGGACTTCAACGACGCGATTCGTGGACAGGGTGTCTACGTCGACGCGATGGACACCGTGAGGATGCTCGGTGCGCGCGGCTACCGGGTAACGATCAGCATCACGGTCACGGCCCACAATTTTCCGATCCTTCGAGACTTCGTCACCGGCCTCGACCCGCTCGCGTTGCACTTTCACATGCGCGAGGTGCTGCCGCTCGGCGCGGGCGCGGCGCTCCCCTCGCTCACCCCGGCGCAGCGAAAGGAGCTCGCGCATTGGGTCATCGGCTGGTCCGGCCAATCCACGCTGGGCCTCGAGGATCCGACGCACTGCTCTGTTTCGCGGGCGTACGCGCACACGCGGCGCGGCTGCGTCGCGGGGCGTAACCACTTCTGCGTCGACGTGGACGGCGTCGTCTATCCGTGCCGACCGCTGCGTTTGGCGGTCGGCCATGTCAGCGATCTGCGCGCCGCGTGGAATTCACCGGAGCTGGCGCGGCGGCGCGCGCGCGACTTCGGCGGCCAGGGCGGCCGGTGCGAGATCCGCGCGAGCTGTCGCGGCTGCCGTGTCCACGCGCTCGCCGACGGCGATCCATTCGGAGAGGACACACGCTGCTTCGCGCCGGAGCTCGGGCTGGTGCGCGACCCGCTCGAGGCGCGCGCCATCGCGCTCGCGGAGCGAGCAGGCCGCGGCGTGTGGCGCCTGCGCCAATCGGCACGCGCGATCCTCGAGCGCGCGCGAACGGCCTCGCGCGCTCGATCTCAATCGCGGTCTCCGGACGCGCGCCCGCGTACGCCTCGGTAGGACGGCAGAACCTCCATCAGGGTACGACCTCGACGCCCTTCCAAAAGGCGACGCGCCCGGCGACCCTCGCCGCGGCGGGGGTCGGGGCCGGATAGAACCATGCGGCGAGCCTCACACTCGCAGCGCCCCCCCCGTGAAATACGCGAACGTCCCCTCGACGAGCTTTTCCTCGTCGTACGCGGCGCCACGCTGCACGATCTGGAACATGACCTCTTTGAGCGAGCCCATGGCGAGCCACGCGATGAGGCGCACGTCACCCGGGCGCACGACGCCGAGCTGCTGGCCCTCGGCCAGGCTGTGCTCCATCAGGCTCGACATCTCGTCGTAAAAGGAGTGGAGCTTGCGGTCGAACGCCGGGTCGACCCCGAGCGCGTCGCTGAGAAGGATCTTCGTCGTCGCCCGGTCCTCGAGGAGGACGCGGACGACGCGCCGGATGTTCTCTTTCACTTGTTCGGCGACGTTGCTCTTCAAGTCCACCCGGACGATCGCCATCCCGACGCGCGCGATCGTCCTGTCGACGATCTCCTCGAAGATCGTCCGCTTGTCCTGGAAGTAGAGGTAGAAGGTCCCCCGCGCGACCCCCGCCGCCGCCACGATGTCGTCGATCTTGGCGGCGTGGTAGCCGCGTCGCGCAAAGACGTCCCGGGCGACGGCGAGGATCTGTTGCCTCCGCTCGGGCTTCCCCATGGCTGCTCGGGCGCTCGACATAAGAATGGCTGTCCGACGGCGAGCATAGCGCAGCCGGCGCGCAAGCCCGAAGGGAGCATGCCGCAAAAACGACAGCAGTCGCGCTGACATGCGTGTCAGTCGGACCCCGCCGGCCTTTTGTGGCTTCCCCGGGCCGCGAAGCTGGGTTACGACGTTCGTGACTGACGCTTCAGTCTAGGCGCCGTCCGACCCACCTCAACAGGAGCCACGGATGTCGAATTCTTCTGGTGGTGCCCGGTCCCTTCGGGCGTGCGAAAAACTCGCGATCGGGATGGATGTGGGGAGCACGACCGTGAAGGCCGTGGTGCTCGACCCGGCGACCAAAGAGATCCTGTGGAGCGACTACCAGCGTCATCACACGAAGCAGCCCGAGTACGTGCTCTCGATGATGGAGACCATCCTCGGCGCCTTCCCGAACCATCCCGCAGGCGGCTGGAAGATCTTTCTCACGGGCTCTGGGTCGGCGCCTCTCTCCGGGCCGACGGGCGGCAAGTTCGTCCAGGAGGTGAACGCCGTCACTCTCGCAGTGGAGCACCTGCACCCCGACGTCGGGAGCGTCATCGAGCTCGGGGGGCAGGACGCGAAGATCATCGTCTTCAAGGCGAGCGGGAAGTCCGACGAGAAGACCGCCGTCGCCTCGATGAACGACAAGTGCGCGAGCGGCACGGGCGCCACGATCGACAAGTGCTTCCTCAAGGTGAACGCGCCGCCGGAGCTCGTGACACAGCTCCACTTCGACGACCGCAAGCTCCACCACGTCGCGGCCAAGTGCGGCGTCTTCGCCGAGACCGACATCGTCAACCTGATCAAGAGCGGCATCCCGTCGAACGAAGTCCTCTGCTCGCTCGCCGACGCGATCGTCCTCCAAAACCTCAGCGTCTTGACCCGCGGAGCCACGCTCAAGCACCGCGTGCTTCTGCTCGGCGGCCCGAACACGTACCTGCCGTTCCTCCAGGAGTGCTGGCGCCTTCGCATCCCGCAGACGTGGGACGAGCGCGGTTACGCATATCCGAAGGACGTGCCGGTCGAAGAGCTCATCTTCGTCCCCAAGAACAGCCAGTATTACGCGGCGCTCGGCGCGGTGCTCTTCGGCCTGCACGAGGCCGATGACGTCGGCAGGCTCGCGGGGCTCGATGCCTTGCGCGAATACATCACGACCGGGCGCAAGGCGCGCCTCGGCGAGAGCGCCGGCCCGCCCCTCGCGAAGACGCGCGACGAGCTCGACGATTTTCGGAGGACGTACGCAGTGCCGAAGTTCGTCCCGGTGGCCTTCGAGGAGGGACAGCACGTGCGGGCCGTCGTCGGCCTGGACGGCGGGTCGACATCGAGCAAGGCCGTGCTCGTCGATTACGAGACCGGCAAGATCCTCACGAAGGCCTACCAGCTCTCCAAGGGCAACCCGATCCAGGACACGAAGGAGCTCCTGAAAAAGCTCCGCGACTACGTCGAAGTCGACCAGAAGGCGAAGCTCGAGGTGATGGGCTTCGGCGCGACCGGTTACGCGGCGGACGTGCTCGAGCAGTGCGTGAGGAGCGACGTGAACGTCGTCGAGACGGTCGCCCACATGATGAGCGCCGTGCACTTCTTCGGTGACGTCGACGTCATCTGCGACATCGGCGGGCAGGACATCAAAGTCCTCTTCATGAAGAACGGCGACATCGCGAACTTCCGCCTCTCGAACAGCTGCTCGGCCGGCAACGGCATGCTCCTCCAGGCCACGGCCGACTCGTTCGGCGTCCCGGTCACCGAGTTTGCCGACGTGGCCTTCCAGGCCGAGCTCGCGCCCAAGTTCTCCTATGGGTGCGCGGTGTTCCTCGACACCGACCGGGTCAACTTCCAGAAGGAGGGCTTCTCCAAGGAGGAGATGCTCGCCGGTCTCGCGCAGGTGCTGCCGAAAAACGTCTGGCAGTACGTCGTCCAGATCCCTCGGCTCGCGTCGCTCGGACGAAAATTCGTCCTCCAGGGGGGCACGCAGTACAACCTCGCGGCCGTCAAGGCGCAGGTCGATTACATCAAGGACCGCGTGCCGGACGGCGAGGTATACGTCCACCCGCACACGGGAGAGGCAGGCGCGATCGGCGCCGCCATGGAGACGCTCCGGGTCGTCAAGCGAAAGGGGCGATCGAGCTTCATCGGGATCGACGCGGCGATCGACCTCGAATACACGACGAAGAACGACGAGGAGACCGTCTGCCACTTCTGCGAGAACAACTGCAAGCGTAGCTTCATCGACACCCGGCGCCCCGACGGCTCGACGAGCCGCTACATCGCGGGCTTTTCCTGCGAAAAGGGCACCGTCGAGAGCAAGGAGGCGATGCTCTCGCTCGTCGAAGAGCGGAAGAAGGTCGCCAAGCAGTTCCCGAACCTCGTGGAATACGAAGCCAAGCGCGCCTTCATGCACGTCTACGACACGGCGCAGATGCCCCCGGAGGGCTCGCCGACGGACGACGTCGAGATCAAGAAAGGCTTTTTCGGGATTCGCCGGGTCGCCGTCAAGCGGCCATTCCGCCGGTCGAGCCGCGAAGCATGGGAGGCGCGCCGCAAGGTGCGCATCGGCATCCCACGCGTCTTGAACCTGTACTCGACGGGCCCGTTCTTCCGCGCGTACTTCGAGGCGCTCGGCCTGCCGAAGACGAACGTCGTCTTCAGCGACGAGACGACCGAAGAGCTCTGGGTGAAGGGCGGCAAGTACGGCTCGATCGATCCATGCTTTCCGAGCAAGGTCGCGCAGGCGCACGTCCACAACCTGCTCTTCGACCACCACACCGACAAGCGCCCGCTCAAGTACCTCTTCTTTCCCATTCTCACGCACGTGCAGAACTGGGTGACGGACACGGTCGACAACGCGAGCTGCCCCATCGTTGCCGGCTGCCCGGACGTCATGAAGGCCGCCTTCACGAAGGAGGTCGACTTCTTCGCCACGCGGGGCATCGAGTTCCTCGACCCGCCGCTGTCGTTCATGGAGCCGACGCTCATGGCTCGGCGGATGTTCGAGACGTTCGGGCCGCGCCTCGGCGTCACCGAAGACGAGAGCGACTTCGCGTGCAAGGAGGGCTGGAGGGCGCTCGACGCGTTCGAGCGCGACCTGCAGGAGAAAGGGCGCGCCATCCTCGATACGGTGGAAGACGAGGACCGCTGCGCGATCCTGCTTCTCGGCCGCCCGTACCACTCGGACCCGGGGCTCAACCACGGCATCCCGGAGGAGTTCCAGGTCCTCGGGTATCCGATCCTCAGCGTCCGCTCGATCCCGCGCGATCCGAAGTACCTCGAGCGCTTCTACAAGCAGGACATCGAACAGGGGCGGTGCAAGAGCGGCCTCGAACTCCAGCACGTGTGGCCGGAGAACTACTCGGTCAACAGCACCCAGAAGGTGTGGGCGGCGGGCTTTGCCGCCAGGCACCCGAACGTCGTGGTCCTCGACCTCTCGTCCTTCAAGTGCGGCCACGACGCGCCGACCTACGGCCTCATCGACTCGATCGTCGAAGCGAGCAAGACACCATACGCGGCGCTTCACGACATCGACGCGAACAAGCCCGGCGGCAGCATCAAGATCCGCGTGAAGACCTACGCTCACGCGTTGAAGCTCCACGAAGAGCGCCTGCAGGACACGCGCAAACGGCAGGGAGAGCTCGAGCACGCGATCGACCGCAAGCGCCTCGAGCTCCTCGAGCTCCGCGCCGAACAGATGGAAGCGCGGAGCCGCCTCGAGCCCGCGCTACAGGATCAGATCCGCGAAGTGCGAGATCGCATCCGCGCCTACGAGTCGCGCGCCGCGCCGCTGCCGGACCCGCCGGAGGCGAAGGGCCTCGTGCAGCTTCGCAAGAAGACGTCCGAGGGCATCGTGCCCGTTCCGATCCAAACGAGCGCCGCAGAGTAAAGACCTCCAAACCCCAGGACCAAGCCATGAACGTCGTCCCTATCAAAAGCAAGCGAACGCTGGATGTCGTCGACGTGGACGCAGAGCTCAAGGCGTTCGAGCAGGCGGAGCGCGAACGCCTCGGCCTGCAAGGCGAGACGGAGCACTGGATCGAGGAGATGGCGGGCCTCACGTTCACGAAGAGCGAGAAGTCCAAGATCACGATGCTCGTCAGCGGCCTCACGATGGCGCACGACTACTTCATCGAGGCCGCGTTTCGGGGCATCGGCTACCACTGCCAGATGATGGACTGCCCGGACGTGGCCGCCCTTCAGTATGGCAAGGAGTTCGGCAACCGCGGCCAGTGCAACCCGACGTATTTCACCGTGGGAAACCTCGTGAAGTTTCTCTGCACGCTGCGCGACAAGCACGGGATGACGCCCAAGGAGATCATCGAGAAGTACGTCTTCTTGACGGCGGGCGCATGCGGGCCCTGCCGCTTCGGGATGTACAACACCGAGTATCGCAAGGCGCTGCGCGACGCAGGCTTCGACGGCTTCCGCGTGGTCCTCTTCCAGCAGACGGGCGGGATCAAGCAGGCGACCGGCGAGGCGAGCGGCCTCGAGATCAACGCGGCGTTCTGCTGGGCGCTCCTCAAGGCGCTCCTCGCCGGCGACATCCTCAACGCGATCGGCTACCGGACCCGCCCCTACGAAGTGAACGCCGGCGATACGGATCGTGCGATCGCGAAGGCGAAGAAAATCCTCTACGACGCGCTCCAGACACAGAGGAACATCCTCGCGGCGCTCTGGGAGTGCAAGCCGCTCTTCGAGGCCGTCGTGGTCGATCGAACCGTCGCGCGCCCCAAGGTGAGCATCATCGGCGAATTCTGGGCGATGACGACGGAGGGCGACGGCAACTATCAGCTCCAGCGCTTCCTCGAAGGCGAGGGCGCCGAGGCGGACATCCAGCTCGTCACCGCGTGGGTCCTCTACCTCGTGTGGGAGGCCCGTCGCGACACGCTCGAGCGCATGAACCTGCGCGGCGCCGACGGGGGCAAGTACGGCCTCGAAAAGGTGAAGGGCCCCTTCGGCGTCGCGCTCAAGCTCGCGGGCGTCTACGCGGCGGACAAGCTCGTGCGGGGCGCGTTCCAGACGTTCGCCCACGCGCTCGGCCTCTACGGCTATCACCTGCCTGACATGTTCGAGATCGCCGAGGTCAGCGACCAGTACTACAGCAACGATCTCCGCGGCGGCGAAGGGCACATGGAGGTCGGGAAGCTCATCATGAACGTCCTTCACTCCAAGGCACACATGACGCTCAGCGTGAAGCCCTTCGGGTGCATGCCGAGCGCGAGCGTCTCGGACGGCGTGCAGTCGGCGATCACCGAGAAGTTCCCGGGGACGATCTTCTGCCCCGTCGAAACGAGCGGCGACGGGCGCGTGAACTTCTATTCCCGCGTGCAGATGTACCTCTTCAAGGCGAAGCAGGCGGCGGTGGCCGAGCTCGATCGCGCCTGCATGGAGCACGGCGTGACGATCGAGCAGGTCCGGGCGTACCTCGTCGCAAATCCGCGCTTCGGGCGTTCGCTCCACAAGGCGCCCCACCGCTACGCGGGCAACGCAGCAGACCTCGTGGCCGAGGTGGCGCCGTACATCACGATGAGTCGTGCGGAGCGGTTGCGTGGAAAGCTCGAGGGCCTCGCGCGGAGCACGAGGGACACGGCGCGCAAGTCGCCGCACATGGTCGTCAAGCTCGTGAAGGAGGCCGTTGAGGCGGCACCTGAGGTGGCGGCGCGGGTGAAGGAGGACGTGACGACGTTCGTCGAGGCAAAGCGGTCGAAGAAAACGGCGAAGGTGGCCGCTCCGCCTGCGATGGACGCCGCAGCGGAGTAGCCCCCGAGGCGGGCCTCTGCCACCGCTGCCGGGCACGCTGGTTGCGGAGGGCCATCGTGTGCAAGAGAGCGACGTCCTAATCGTCGGCAGCGGACAGGCTGCCAAGCCCTTGGCTCCGAGGTTTGCGGCTGCCGGCCTGCGCGTCGTGCTGTTCGAGCGCGCGGAGCTCGGCGGGACGTGCACCAACACGGGCTGCACTCCGACGAAGACGATGATCGCGAGCGCTCGCGCCGCACACGTCGCGAGGACGGGTGCCCGGCTCGGCGTCCACTCGAGCGACGTGACGGTGGACCTCGAAGAGGTCGTGGCTCGTAAGGATCGGCTCGTGGAGGAGTGGCGCGCCGGGATCGCGCGGCATCTCGCGGCGGCCGGCGAGCGCGTCCGCGTCGTCCGCGCCCAGGCGCGCTTCGTGGGAGACCGCCGGCTCGATGCGGGCGGAGACACCTACCACGCTCCCCTCGTCATTCTCGATGTCGGCGCACGCGCAGAGGTGCCGCCTCTGCCGGGCCTGGCGAGCGTCCCGTGGCTCGACAACGCCTCACTCCTCGCCGTCCGCGAGCTGCCGAGCCACCTCATGGTGCTGGGGGGCGGCTACATCGGCTGCGAGATGGGCCAGATGTTCCGCCGCTTCGGCGCGAGCGTGACCATCATCCATCGAGGCGAGCATCTGCTGAGCCGGGAAGACCCGGACGCCTCGGAGGCCATCGAGGGCGCGTTGCGCCGCGAGGGCATCGAGCTGAGGTTGAGGAGCGCGGCGCAATCCGTCGCGCGCGAGGGCGACGCGACGGTCGTCCGTCTGGCGGACGGCTCGCGGGTCCGCGGCTCGCACCTGCTCCTGGCGCTGGGCCGCCGGCCGAACACCGACGGTCTGGGCTGCGAGGCGGGCGGCGTGGCGCTCGACGAGCGCGGCTACGTCGAGGCGGACGACTACTACGCGACCACGGCCTCCGGGGTCTACGCCGTGGGCGACGTCCTGGGCGGCCCGCAGTTCACCCACACGTCGTGGGACGATCACCGTTTGCTCTTCGACCTGCTCATGTCGCCCCACAAGCCCCGGCGAAGCAGGCACGCGCGAACCATCCCGTACACCGTGTTCACTGATCCGCAGCTCGCGGGCTTCGGCCACAACGAGACGTCCGCGCGCGCGAAGGGCGTCGCTTTCGAGGCGGCGACCATGCCTTTCGGGGACGTCGCGCGCGCCATCGAGGTCGACGAGACAGCCGGCACGATGAAGATCCTCGTCGACCCTGGGAGCGAGAAACTCCTGGGGGCAAGGCTCGTGGGCGCGGAGGCGGGTGAGTTGGTCCACATCTTCCTCCCTCTCCTCCAGGCCGGCATCGGCGCCCGCTCCATCGTGGACGCCGAGTTCGTGCACCCCACGTTCGCAGAGGGAGTTCAGTCGCTCGTCATGCGCCTGAAGCGGTACGCGCTGACGGGTTGATCGCGTCCTTCCCCGCCTCCTCCCCCGAATGATCGAAGTCAAACGGCAGGGTATCCGCGCAACGTAGCATCGCGCGCGAATGAGAGGACGGCCATGAAGATCGCTCGATTCGTCAAGATGCTCGGTCTCGTGCTCAATGCGGGGTGGGTGGCTGCCTGTGGCGCCGCCACGCCCCCGGCCGCGACCGGATCGTGCGGAGCGAAGCCCCCGATGGGCGCCGACGCGGGGTCCGCCTCGGGCAAGGCCTCGTGCGGCGGCAAGATGGTCGCGGATGCGGGATCGTGCGGGGCCAAGGGGTCGCCGATGCCGCAAGGCTCCGCCGCTCCGGCTTCGCCTCAAGCCGCCGCCCCGGCTCCCGCCGCAGCCACGGCCGCGGTCGTTCCGAGCACCGTCGCCTCGACGTCCAGTCCGGCGACGTCGCGGAAGACAGCCGCGAAGCCGCCGCACGCAAAGACTCCGAACAAGGAAGGCTCCTGCGGATCCGGAACGTGCGGGAGCAAGAAGATCTTCTGACCACGCGCTACGCGGCGGACGCCCACGTCGTCATGCCGACGAGACCAAAATTCGTGCAGGCCCCTCTTCGAGGTGCCCGATGGCCCCGGCGCACAACGCTCCGCGGCTCCGAAGAGCGCTCGCCAAGGCCTCGGCCTTCTCCTCTGGAACCGCGATCAACAAACCGCCGGAGGTCTGGGCGTCGCAGAGGAGGAGCTGCTCGGGCTTGTCCAAGTCTCCAAAGTCGACCCATGGCTTCAGGAAGAGCCAGTTCGCATGCGTCCCGCCCGGAGCGATCCCCTCTCTGACATAGTCGAGGGCGGCGCTGATGACGGGCACGGCCCCGAACCGAATCCGAGCCGTACACTGGCTGGCTGCCACAATGTTCCGCAGATGGCCCAGGAGGCCAAAGCCGGTGACGTCCGTCGCCGCGCTGACGCCGACTTCCACCATCGCCTCGCAGCCGGCTCGGTTGAGCGTGGTCATCACGCGGACGGCCTCTTGCATGGCCTGCAAGCGATCCTCGTCTTGCTTGGCGGCGGTGGTGATGATTCCGAGGCCGAGCGGCTTGGTGAGCACGAGGACGTCCCCTGGCTTGGCCGCCGCATTGGTCACTATCTTCGCCGGGTGCACCGTACCCGTCACGGCCAAGCCGTAGATCGGCTCGTCGCTCTTGATGGTGTGGCCGCCGACGATGTCGATTCCCGCCTCCTTCGCCTTCTCCGCGCCGCCACGGAGGATCTCGGCGAGGACCTCGGGCTCGAGCACGGTGTCGGGAAAGCCGACCAGGTTCAACGCGGCAAGCGGCCGGCCCCCCATGGCGTAGACGTCGCTCAAAGCGTTCGCTGCGGCGACTGCGCCAAAGTCGTACGGATCGTCGACGATGGGGGTGAAAAAATCGGTAGTCAGTACGAGCGCCACCTCGTCCGAGAGCCGGTAGATGGCCGCGTCGTCGGCCGTGCCGCTGCCGACGAGAACGATAGGATAGGTAAACAACGGAACCCGTTCAATAAAAAAAAGGAGGTATCCGGGAGGCTGCTTGGCAGCACAACCGGCGCGCTTGGCGATCTTGGTGAGTCGAACGCTCATGGATGCGCCACGGACTGCAGCACGATTCCTGCAAACGACGCAACCCCCCACACGCTCGCCGCCACGATCAACGCCACGCGCGCGCCTGCCTCGCGCCCCAGGACGAGGAGCGACGGAAGATTGATGATCGGCCCAGCGACGACGATCGCGAGAGCAACGCCGAAGGGTGCGCCCAGGTGGAGCATCAGAAGCGCAATGGGAATTTCGAAGAACGTCGGGAGAGCGACGATTACGCTCACGCACGCGACCACGGCGATCCCGACGACGCCCACGTGGGAAAGTCGGGTGACGTACGGCAGGGCGAGGCCTCCGAGCACGACCCCCAGGACGATGAGCGGAACCGTGACGGCCGTCAGGTAGGCGAGGCTGCGGAGGAACCGACGGAGAAACTCGGGCAGCGAGACTGCCTCGGGCGATTCCACCGCGCAGGATGCGCGCGCCGGAAGGTCGCCTTCCAGTCGGGAGACGACGGGCGGCAGGGCGAGCACGAGGACGGCCGCGCAGAGCGTCCTAGAGACGGCGATCGGCATCGGGAGCAGTACGAACGTCAGAACGAGCGCCGCGATGTTGAAGCCGGGGGCCGCGAGCATGACGGCCAGCGACGACGAAAGCCGTGCCCCGCGCTCGTAGAGCCCGGTGAAGACGGGCGTGACGCAGCAAGAGCACAGCATGAGCGGCGCACCCGCGAGGCTCCCCATGAGCGAGGCCCTCAGACCGCGCGTGCCGAGCGTGCGAGCGACCCACGAGGGCGGAATCGCTGCGCGGGCCACGGAACCGAGAACGATGCCGTAGACCAGCGCAGGCCATATCTTGCCGGAGTATGCCAACGTCGCGCGCCAAAGTCCCCCGCTCAGCAGAATGTCTGGGTCGACCGCCAGCTTCCCGGTCGCATGAACGAGCGCGTAGGCACGGAGCGATGCACCCCATTTGTAATAGAAGAGAGCCGACAGTACGGCTCCAAGCAGCAGCAACGCGCCCGCGCGCGACTGTTGGACCGTGGGGGCGCGCGTCGTGGGCCCGGCGCAAGCGTTATCCACAGGTTGGGCTCCCAGGCTCCTCGAGGTCAGGGGACTCGCGTGGCGACGGCGAAGAGTGCCGGTGTCCTGACAAGAACGCAAGCGAGATGCCGAATTCGCTCGCCGAGCCCGTCCCTTCCACGGCTGCTAGGGGGAGCAATACGAACAGCCTAGCTTGCCACTTCCGGGACGAGAACTAGCTAGGTCGCGCAGGTGCGAAAGCCCGCGAACACGTCACGCCGGTGGGGCGCGTAGAAATTACGCCAGGTGTTTCGCAAGAGGCGGGCGCGCGTGGCCCAGCAGCCGCCCCGCAGCACCCGATGAGGCGTAGCGAACCATGGCGCAGAATACTCGGCGTACGGATCCGTCACGAAGCCGCGATACGGGGCGAAGCGGGAGGCTGTCCACTCCCATACGTTGCCGATCATTTGCCGGCATCCGTACGGGCTGTCTCCCTCGGCGTGCGCCGCCACGCAAACGGGGCGCGCGACGCGCCCGTCCAGGTTGGCACGCGCTGGGCTCGGCGGATCGTCGCCCCAGGGGAAGCGGCGCCCGTCGAACGAGGTCGCCGCGAGCTCCCATTCGGCCTCGCTCGGCAAGCGCCGACCGGCCCACCGGCAGTACGCCTCCGCCTCGTACCAGCACACGAAAATCACCGGCTCGGGCGGCGCCAGGGCCTCGAAGCGATCGTAACGACGGACTTGCCATCGTCCGCCGACGCTCTCCCAGTACGCCGGGCAGCGGGCACCCGCCTCCCCGCGCCAAGCACGCCCCTCTTCGCTCCACAGGTCGTCGCGGTCGTAGCCGCCGTCGTCGACGAAATGCGCGAACTCCTCGTTCGTTACCGGCGCGCGCGCGATCCGGAACGGTGCGACCCTCACTTCATGCGCCCACTTCTCGTTGTCGAACACGAAGTGCTTCGCGTCGGGGCGCGCGCCGAGCTCGAACGTGCCCCCCGGCACCTCCGCGTCGCCGGGCCACGGCGCTGATAAAACGGGCGTAGACGCGCGCTGGGCAAGCGCGGCTCGGGGTACGCGAGCGTCTGGCGCGTGTAAGTGAGCGCTTCGCCGTGCATGTCCTCGTGGTAGAGCACAAGCTCGTAAAAGTAGCGGTGCTGCTCGCCGTCCCCCGCCGCTTCGAGCGCGTCCTCGAGCACGTCCCGCATATACGCGAGCGTCCTCCGGCGGTCCGGAAGGGGGAGGTCCCAACGGGTGTCGTGTGCCACCTTGGCGGAGTCGTAGAGCGCATCGCCGTCCGCAAGGAGCGGCGCGCGGCCGTGCGCAGTGCGCAGCACCCATCGCTCCTGAAACCATGCGACGTGGCCGATTTCCCAGCGCATCGGGTTCACGATCGCCAGGCGCGGCCCCATCCACTGGGCGTCGTCGAGATCGATCACGAGCTCGTGCGTGCGCGCCCGCGAGTCGAGCAGCGCCTCTGCCATCTTGTCCATCGCGCGCTCGGAGCATAGCCTGTCGACCCTCGTGCGCGTCCTTGTCCTTTGCCCGGCGCCACGTGGATCGCGCAGCGGCAACCGGCGCACCGCCGAACGATGGGCCGGTCTGGTCCGCGCGCTCGGCCACCAGGTGCGGATTGCAGTCGAGCTCGACGATCGGGCGCCAGCCGACGTCGTCGTTGCGCTCCATGCGGGGCGCATGGCGGAGGCGATCCGCCGCTCGCGCATCGTCGCCCCCGAACGACCCATCGTCGTCGCGCTGACGGGCACGGATCTGTCGCACGACATCCACGTCGACGACGCCACCCTCCAATCGCTCGCCATCGCCGACCGATTGGTGGTGCTGCACGACCTGGCACCGCGCGAGGTCCCGGCAGCCTACCGCGCGAAGGTTCGGGTCATCCGGCAGTCGGCTCGGGCGCCGCGCGTCTCCACCGCCAAACGCACGCGGCGGTTCGAGGTCGCCGTCGTCGGTCATCTGCGCGACGTGAAGGATCCGTTTCTCACCGCGCTCGCCGCGCGGCGCCTTCCGCCGGCCTCCGGCGTACGCGTCGTGCACGCCGGGCGCGCGCTCGATCCCGCGATGGAGCGCGCGGCGCTCCGCGAGCAGCATGAGAACACGCGCTACGTGTGGGTGGGGGAGCTGACCCCCGCGCGGGCGCTCCGCCTCATCGCGCGCGCGCGGGTCTTCGTCCTCACGTCCAAGAGCGAAGGCGGCGCGAATGTCCTCGGCGAGGCGGCGGTGTGCGGCACGCCTGTGATCGCGACGGACATTCCCGCGGCGCGCGCCGCCCTCGGCCCAGACTATGCCGCGTTCTTTCCCGTCGGCGACGACGCCGCGCTTGCGCGTCTACTCGAGCGCGCCGAACGCGACCCGCGTTGGCTCGCCGATCTGGCGCGACACGTCCGTGCGCGTCGACCGTTCTTCGACGAGCGCGCCGAGCGGGAAGCATGGCGCGCCCTGCTCGCGGAGCTCAAGCCCGCCGCCCGACGCAAAGCGCGAACGCGCCGTCCTCCGACGGCAGCCAGCGCTCGAGGCGCATCCCTCCCTCCGCGAAGGTCCGCTCGATCGAGCCGCGCGTGAACTTGCGGCTGATCTCCGTGAGCACGCGCTCGCCTTCCTCGAGCTCCACGCTCAGCGCGATCGCTCGCAGAACGGCCACCTGTCGGCGCGACGACACGAGGTGCATCTCGATCCGCTCGCGCGCGGCGTCGTAGAATGCGAGGTGCTCGAACGCTTCAACGTCGAAATCGCCGTCGAGCTCGCGCGACAGCACCCGCAGCACGTTCTTGTTGAACTCGGCGGTCACGCCCCGCGCGTCGTTGTACGCCGCGTGCAACACGGCCGCGTCTTTGACGAGATCGATGCCCAGGAGGAGGCGGTCGCCGTCGCGCAGGAGCGCCGTGATGTCCCGCAGGAGCGCGGGCGCGGCGACCTCGTCGAGGTTGCCGATCGTGCTCCCGAGGAAAGCGAAGAGCCGCGGAGCTTGGATGGGCTGTGCGACTGGTGCGATGGCTTGCAGATCGCACGCGAAGTCGCCGACGATGCCGTGGACGCGGAGGCGAGGGTCGAGCGGCAAGAGATCGCGCGCCGATGCCTCGATCGACTCGCGGGCGATGTCGAAGGGAAGATACAGCGGCCTTTCGGAGTGTGCGCAGAGCGCGCGGACGAGTAGCCCCGTCTTGCGCGCCATGCCGCTTCCGATCTCGATCAGCGCCTCTGCGCGCACGCTCTGCACGAGGTCGTCGGCGAACCGCTCGAGGAGCGCTCGCTCGGTCCGCGTAAGATAATATTCGGGTAGCTCACAAATGGCGTCGAAGAGGCGGGAGCCCGCCTCGTCGTAGAAGTACTTGGGCGCGATCGATCGCGGCTTCGATGACAACCCCGCGCGGACCTCGCGGCGCATCGCGCCCGCACGATCGCCCACACGCTCGACTTCGGTGATTCGGATGCGCTCCAAGCCGGCAAGGCTTATCACGCATTCGCGACGGCTGTCGGGGCGTCGGCTGCAGGCAGAGGAGCTACCCTTTCAGCGTCGTAACGACCTTCGCGACGTCCTCGACCGTCGAGATCTTCTCGAAGAGCTCCGATGGGATGTTGACGCCGAAGCGCGTCTCCACGTCCGACACGAGCTCCATCATGGCGAGGCTATCGAGGCCCAGGTCGTGCTGGATGCTGTCGCCGGGGTGGATGGCTCGCGACTCTTCCACGTGACGACGAAGGAGCTCACAGGTGACCTTCAACGTTTCTTCGTAACTCGTCATCCCCTCTTACAGTAGCAGCGCCACGCCAATGCGTCATGAAGCGCGCACGCCGCACGGTAGGGGTCGCCACCTCCTTGGCCGCCGCTCGCCCCGAGGATCGCCCTCACCACGGCCACGGCGTCCGCGCCGGCCTCGACGCACGCCCCCGCATTGGCTGCATCGATCCCCCCGAGCGCCACTACGGCCGTTCCCATCC
>VFSW01005576.1_pt1 | contig 18589 bp, 14 predicted proteins | sample 5358111 | NCBI WGS metagenome assembly VFSW01 (sample SAMN11554181, study PRJNA540505) | mine drainage metagenome | isolation source: sediment from site ElyBrook_90M | place: USA: Ely Copper Mine, Vershire, VT | collected 2017 | reverse complement strand
TGGGTCTCGCGCCCCACGGTTCATCGCCCCTCGTGGTGCGATGGAGCTTTGCCCTCGCCGGACCCAAGACCGCCGGCCTCCCCGCACCTATTCTCCGTTCCTCACGGCCCCCGGAATCGACCCGCGGCGCTACACCCCCCTTCTGTACCTCGGCGCCGCTGCGATGGCCACGCGTATCTCGGGAAGGCCCTCCCCAGGGCGGTTCTCGTCAGCGGTCCGGTCTACCGATCTTCGCACACCCCTCGACGGCGGACGGGGGTCCCTGGGGGCGAAGTATATCTACGCTTGGGTGCGATTCTCCGGGGGATGGGAATGCGTTTCTCCACCAACGGGATCCGGGAGATCGTCGGGGACCGCTTGACGCCTGTCACGGCCGTCGCCGTCGCCGGTGCGATCGCCCAGGTCGCACCTCGCACGGGGCCCGTCGCCCTCGGCCGCGACGGGCGGACCTCGAGTCCTGCGTTCTCCGACCTCGTGGGCGCAACGCTCACGCTGGCCGGCCACGAGGTGGTCGACCTCGGTCTCCTCCCCACTCCCGCGATCCAGTACAACGTTCCTCAGGTGCTCGCCGCCTTTGGCGTGGCGATCACGGCGTCCCACAACCCGCCCGAGTACAACGGGATGAAGTGTCTCGACCATCGCGGTCGGTCGATCTCTTCGGCGACGGAGCGGACGATCGAGGCCGCGGCCACCGCGGCCTCACCGTGCGCCGTCCCGTTCGACCGGGTCGGAGAGCTCCGGACCGATCCGTCCGGTGCGGCGCGGTATCTCGCGGGGATCCTCGGCCAGGTGGACCGGGAGCGCGTGCAGGCGAGGAAGTTCACGGTCGTGCTCGACTGCGGCAACGGGGCCACCGCGGTCACGAGCCCGGAGCTCCTTCGCCGCCTCGGTTGCCGCGTGATCACGCTGAACGGGCACGTGGACGGCCGGTTCCCCGGCCGGACCTCCGAACCGAACGAGCGGACGCTCAAGGAGCTGATCCGGGCCGTGCCGGCGTTCGAAGCGGACTTGGGGATCGCCCACGACGGCGACGGCGATCGCACTCTCTTCGTCGACGCGCAAGGTCGGTTCGTCCCCGGCGACAAGAGCCTCGCCCTTCTCGCCCGCGAGGCGGCCCGGGCCGGAGGCTCGCGGACGGTCGTGACGCCCGTGTCAACCTCCCAGGTCGTCGAGGACGTCGTCCGCCCTTTCGGGGCCGAGGTCGTCTACACGCCGGTGGGGTCGCCGATACTCACGAAGGAGATGGAGCGCGTCGACGCGGTGATCGGCGGTGAGGAGAACGGAGGGGTCGTCTTCCCGCGGTTCCAGTTGGCGCGCGACGGAGCCATGACGGCCGCCGGACTGCTCGACCTCCTGGCGCGGTCCGATCGATCGTTCGACGCGCTGCTCGACGAGCTCCCCCCGTACACCTTAGTGAAGGAACGAGTGCCCTGTCCGCCGGAGCGTGCTCTCCGGGTCGTGACCGCGGTCGCCGAAGGGTTCGCCGAGGGCGCGCACCGGGTCGTTACCCTCGACGGGTTCAAGATCTTCCTGGACGGCGGCTGGATGCTCCTTCGGCCCAGCGGGACCGAGCCGATCGTCCGCATCTTTGCCGAGACGCGAGACCCCGTGAGCGCTCGCCGTATGGCGGACGCCGCGGTCGCTCGGATCCAGGAACTGCTGGGGAACTGACCGTTCCGCCTCGACCGGGGTACGGCTCGACCGCCGGGTGCGTCCGGTGGGCCGAAAGGGGAACCGGCCCAGAAAGTTCAACGGAAGAGACGGCCGCTCGAGCGCGCCGGGGGGGCGTGGATGAACGCCCTCCAGCTGACGAACCCGGCGAGACCCACTCCCGCGCTCGGCAGGAACGGCAGGACGACTTGGAGGCCCGGCGGGACCGACCCGGATACCGGAGCGGGGGCGCCGCCGGGTTCTTGCAGGCTGAGCACGACCGGACCGAGCGGGGCCCCGTCCACGGAGACGTTCGCCTCGTCCGAGCCGAAGCCGGCGGCGGTCGCCGTGATCTGGTAGTTCCCGTCCGGTAGCGCGAGGGACCACGCACCGTGGGCGTCCGACGTGACGAAGGTCGTGGTCGCTCCCTCGCTCACGAAGAGCCGTGCGGAGGCGATCGGAGCGCCGTTGGCGGCGGCCCGCACGAACCCGCTCACCGTGTAGACCGGCGCCCCCAGACCCTCGAGGTTCGAGAGCGAGGGGACGCCGTGTCCCGTGGTCGAGATCCCCAGGTTCGGGTGGCCCGAGCCGCCCGCGACCGTTAGGGCCGGGGCGAGCGAAATCGCGAAGGCGACCACCCAGAAGAACAGCGTTGCACCTGCGACGACCCTTCGATCCGTGGCGGCCATTGAAGACTCCTCCACCGATGGGGCTCGGACCTCGGGAGCGGCCGGAGAAGCGTGGAGACGCCGGACGCTCGAAGAAGCTCGTGGGCCCCTTCGGCGCTGTCGTTCTGGTGTATATCTTGGAGGACCCGGTATATGAAGGCCGGTGGTCCCACAAAGGTATCGGACCGACGGCCCCGAGGGGGACCGGAGCGGGCGAGGCCCCCGGGACGACCCCCGGATCCGCGCACTCGAAGCCGGGGGTGTTGGAGTCCGACCGCGCGACCCGGGGGAGCGGCATCGGCCCCCACCAGACCGTAAGGAAACGGGCGCGACGCCTTCGCGGAGGCTCGAAGCATCGGCCCGGCTCGCTTCCGAGAGCGTCACGGAGGTCGAGCCGCGAGGACCGTGGCCGTCTCCCGGGGATCGGGTCGATCGGAGGACCGGGCCGGGGAACGTTGGCCGGCCCCCGCGCGTCGCCTCCTTCTCGAGGGGGCGGGGAACCTAAAGGATCCCCGAACGACCGGAGGGCACCGGGACGACTTGGCCCCGATGCCGAACTCCGCCCGGTGGAGCCAGCGAACGACCCCGGCCCGTCGGGGTCGGAGGCCGGGCGGTGCCGTCTGCCCGACCGGCCGGCGGGGGAGACCCTACGAGGCGTTCCCCGTTACGAGAAGCCGTTGCTCGAGCGGTCGGTGGGCCGGTTCGACGTCGGACCCCTTCCCCTTCGGTCCGCGGCCGAACCCCGGAACCGTACCGGTCTTCCCGCCACGTTGAGTTCGGCGGCGAGCCCTCGCCCGAGACCGTGGAATCCCCCGTCCCCCCGAGGATGGACAGCCGCCGCGTGGGAAGCTACGACGACCCCCGCCATCTCGACCGGGTCCGATCGGGAGGAGGTGGGGGTGCTGCCGGGACCTCTGCCGACACGACGGAAGCGGTCCGTCCGAGCGGTGGCCCCTCGAAAGGGTTCGCCTCGGGCTCTCCGAACCGTTCAGACCGGCCCGCGGGACCGGGATTGGGGGGGCGGTCGACGTCCCGGGCGTCGAACGTACCGCCCGAGCAGCCAACCCGTCCCGCACGCCACCGCGATGCCCGCGGCCGCGACGAGGTAGTAGACCGTCGGAACGGTCCAACCCGCCGAAGATCCCGATCGCGTCATCGCCACCGGGAGGAGGGTGAAGTTCAGGTTCGTGGCCGTGGGCCCGGTGATCGCCACATCGGTCACGGCGGAGACGTAGCCGCCCGCCACCACGGTGACGCTGTAGGTGCCGCTCGGTAGGATCGCCAAGAAGCCGCCCGTCGTGTTCGTCAGGACACGGATGGTGTACGACCCGTTAGTGAAGAAGAGCGTCGCGTTGGAGACGGGGCCGCTGCCGTTGGTGTTCCGCACGACGCCGGCCGCCGGGTACGTCGGAAGGTTGTGGGGGACGAGCTCGAGGTTGAGCGCGAGGACCGCGGTGCCGTTCACCTGGACGCCGTCGGTCAGCGGCGCGTAACCCAGGGCCGACGCCGTGAGCTCGTAGGTCCCGTTCGGTAGGTGGAACTCGTAGCTTCCGTTTGAGGTAGCCGCGACCGCGATCGAGCCGGCGGTAGAGTTCGCGAACACTTCGGCTCCGGCGACCGGGGTGGCGTTCGGGTACGCCAGCACGAGCCCGCTGACGGAGTACGTGACGGGCGGGGGGGCCGTTGGAGCGAGGCGGAGGTCGAGACCCGAGATCGCTTGGCCCGAGACGGTAAAGGTCTCCGTCTGCGAATCGAACCCGCTCGCGACCGCGGTCACCGTATAGGTGCCGTTCGACAGCTCGAAGGAGAACGCTCCCGTCGAGGAACTGGTGGCGGAGACGGAAGCCGAACTGTTGTTCGCGAACACCGTCGAGTCGGTGATCGATCCGTTGGTTCCCTGGTCGAGGACGGATCCGTTCACCGGGTAGGTCGGCGGCGGAGCTCGCGGCACGGGCGAGAGGACGAGCGAGACTCCCGAGACGGCCTGGCCCGAGACCGTCACGCTGGTCGAGGCCGGGACGTACCCCGGTGCCGTCGCCGTCACCTGGTAGGTACCGTTGCCGAACGTGAAGGAGAACGCTCCGGTGGCACTGGCGGTGGTGGAGTTGTGGGTCGTGGAACCGTTTGCGTAGACCATCGCTCCGGCGATCGGTCCGGCGGTGGTGTTCGTGACCGAGCCCGAGACCGCGTAGCTCGGCGGCGGGGTCGAGGAGGTCACGTTGAAGAGCGTCTTCATCGCCGGAAACGTCGACGTCCCGTCCTGATGGCCCGTGCTGGGGAGACCGAGAAGCCACTCGGTGGTGGAGAGGAGGTTGTAATGGCTCGAGTTCAGCCCGTAGGCCCCGCGTCCGAGGGTGTAGGGGCTCGCCGCCGCGAAGAAGACGGGGCCGCCCACGAGGCCGCTGTACCCGGAGTTCGGGCTCTGCCCGTACGACTCGTCCCAGACGACGAAGATCACCGTGGAGGCAAACCACGGCTGGGCCATGAGCTTCGGCACGAACTGCGAGAGCCACGTGTCCCCGTACGACGCCGAGGTCCGGTGGCCGTCGTCGGTGTAGTTCGGCGTGATCCAGGTGTAGGCGGGCGGAACGCTGGCGTACGGGAAGTCCTTGATCAGGTTCGGGGTCGCGAGGACGTGCTTCGCGCAGACGTTCGAAATGTCCGTGAAGTACGCAAACGGGTCGTGGTGGACGACGTACGCTCCGCTGTTCGACGTCTGGCAGTTCGAGCTCGCGCTCTCCATGTATGCGAGCCAGGAGACGTTCTTGGAATCCATGACGTAGGCCACGTTGTTGGCCGAGTAGGTGTTGTAGGCATCGGTGCCGCACTGCAGCGGCTCGCCGGCGGTGAGGGCGAGGTAGTTCGGTGCGGAGGGGTGACAGACCGCGTAGTATCCCGTGCTGGGCGAGGACGTGAAGGGATCTCCGCCCCACGCGTACTTATTCGCGAGTTGCGTCTCGTACGGTACCTTGCCGTAGATCTGGTCGACGCCCTCGTTCTCCATCATGATGGTGATCACGTGCCGGATCGGTGTCGGCAGCGCCGGAGCGGCCACGGGCAAGCTGGGTCCGCCCGCGGACGGGACCGTCGCGGCGGACCCGGAAGGGTTACCGCCCGGGACGCTCGCTATGAAGGCGGGCACGAGGAGCAAGACCACGAGCAGGGCGAACGCAACCATGAGGCCGCCTTGCCTCGCTCTCCGACGTCGAGCGTCGGTCGCGGGGGGCTGGTGGTAAGCCATGGTAAAAGGAAGCAATGCTAGGATGCTACCGCGCATAGATACGTATTACGAGTATTCACTAAGGACAATACTATATCTGCCTTCCGTACGAACTTTTCAAAACTCTCTGTTTCCGCCCGACCGGGCCCATGGTGTCGGTCTCGGAGCGAAGGGCGGGTTTCCGGGCCCCCGCCCTGCGGCCCGTCTCGCTATCGGTCCCTCCGCCCGAGCGGGCCGCTTCCTCGGGCAAGCATTAAGTCGCTGCCGAGGGTCGCGCGGCCGATGCTCCTCTTCTTCGGCGAAGGAACTCGCCGCCGCCGGTTCTCCGATCACCGTGCGCGCGCTTCTTCCTCCTCCCACGGCGAGAACGGCCCTGTGCGCCGGACGGCCGGGCGGAGAAGCGGGACGCGATGAGAGGGGATCCCGCCGAGATCCCGGGATCCGGCGCACCCCCTCGGCTTTCCGTCGTGCTCGCGACCCTGAACGAGCGCGCGAACCTTCCGGACCTGTTCGATCGTCTCGGCTCGCTGGCGCTCCCGTCGGTGGAGTTTCTCATCGTGGACGACGGGAGCACGGACGGGACGCGCGAGTACGTGGCCGAACGCGCCGCCCGCGACGCCCGGTTCCGATTGCTCGTCCACGACGGCCAACAGACCACGCTCCGGGCGCAATGCCAAGGGATCGACGAGGCCCGGGGGGAGTACCTCGTCGTCATGGATGCCGACCTTCAGCATCCGCCCGAGACGATCCCCGGAATCCTGCGAGGCCTCGAAGGGGGTACGTCGCTCGTCGTGGCGAGCCGGTACTCTCCCGGCGGATCGCCGGGTCCTCGGGCCCCGGTGCGGTTCGTTCTCTCTCGCGGCGCGGAATGGCTGGCGAAATTGCTCTTGCCTTCGACCCGTCCGGTGTCGGACCCGGTCTCGGGCTTCTTCGGATTCCGCCGGGCTGTGTGGCGTCCGCTCAACCCTCGGTTCCGAGGGTACAAGCTCCTCCTCTTCGTGCTCGTGATGGCCGACGGACAGCGGGTCAGCGAGGTGGGGTTCCGATTCGAGCCGCGAGCGAGCGGGGCCAGCAAGCTCACTCAGAGCGGGGCGTTCGTCCGCATCTTCCTGGTCGAGCTGTTCCATGCTCGGCAATTCGCCGCCAGCCTGCGGAGGGCGAGCTCTCGCGCCGGACTCTCGGCGACCTCCTCGATCCAGCCCCGATCGTGAACCCCGTCCCGAGAGGCGGGGGTGGCGCTCCCGATTGCACGAATCCGTACGAACGGGTAGGTGTGCCCTCCGTAGCGGTGGTCGGCGCGCGGTCGCCGGAGGAATCGTAATACTCCGCGCGCGCGTCCGGTCGTCGCGCAGGGGACCTCGCGAGAGGGTGGGATACGTCCATGAGGTTGCTGATTACCGGGGCGTCGGGGTTCATTGGCCGAGCCCTTTGCGAGTCGTCGGTCTCGGCGGGACACGAGGTTCTTGGGACCTACTACGCCGAGTCCGAGCTGACCGCTCGCGGACTCCCTCGGAACGGAGTCCGGTGGGCGCGTCTCGACATGCAGGATCGCGACGGGGTCTCCCGTCTCGTCGCGGAGTATCGACCCGAAGGGGTTTTTCACCTCGCCGCCCAAGCGTACGCTCAGAAGGCCTGGCGGGACCCGGCCGACACCTTCCGTACGAACGTCCTCGGCACGATCTACCTCTACGAGGCCTTGCGGGAGCACCGGCCGTCGAAGGGGACGCTGCTCGCGGCCTCGGGGGCGGCGTACGGTGTCCCCCCTCATCTCCCCGTAGAGGAGGAGATGCCGCTCAACCCGACGAACCCCTACGGCGTCTCGAAGGCCTGTCAGGACATGCTGTCGCTCCAGTACGCGCTCAACTTCGACCTGCGGATCGTCCGCGCCCGGCTGTTCGGTACCACGGGTCCCGGAAAGACGGGGGACGCCCTCAATGACTTCGCGCGGCAGATCGCGACGCTCGAGAGAACCGGAAGGCCGGGGGTGCTGAAGGTCGGCAACCTCGACACCCTTCGGGACATCTCCGACATCCGGGACGTGATCCGAGCGATGTGGATCGTGTTTGAGGCGGGCGACCCGGCGCGGGCCGTGAACGTCGGCGCGGGCCAGAGCTACTCGATCGGCCGGATCGCCAACGACCTCGTCCGTATGGCCCGGGTTCCGATCGAAATCGTGCCGGATCCTCAGCTCTTCCGGCCGACGGACGAACCCGACAACCGGGCCGACGTCGGCCGACTGCGGGCGCTCGGCTTCCGCCCGGCCGTCCCGCTCGAGCGCACGCTGTCGGATGCGTTGGAGTATTGGAGAGCAGAGCGTGCCGCAGCACCGTCGGACCCCGCGCCGCACCGCTAGACGACCCCAACGGTGCGGCCGGCCTTCGGCGGAGCCGGGAGAGCCCGGCCCGGGACCCCCGAGCGCCGTGTCGGAGCGTGTCACGGGGGGAGGAAGGCTTGGGTCGAACTCCGACCCCTTTCGGAACTCGAGCATAAAGCCTAATGTGGGGCGTGACACCTCTGGAATCCGCACGGCGGACGAGGGGATGCTCGCGACCGACGGAGTGGTTATGAGCAATCCCCGGGACGGACCGTCGGAACCCCGGCTGTCGATCGTTCTCGGAACCCTGAACGAACACGAGAACCTGCCGGTCCTCCTCGACCAGATCTCGCAGCAACGACTTCCCCCGTTCGAAGTGATCGTGGTGGACGACGGGAGCACGGACGGGACCCGGGAGTACCTCCGAGCCGCCGCCGTGACGTCTCCCTGGCTTCGTCCGATCTTTCACGACGGTCAGCAGACCCTGACCCCCGCCCAGTGCCAGGGGATCGCCCAGGCGAAAGGGCGGTACGTGCTGATCATGGACGCCGACCTGCAGCACCCACCGGATACGCTCCCGGCGCTGGTCGCCGAACTCGAGGCCGGCAGCGACCTCGTGGTCGCGAGCCGCTACGCCCGGGGCGGATCGGTCGGGCGCCGGTCGATCGTCCGAGCGGCCTTGTCGCGCGGAGCGGAGGTGGTCGTGCGCACCTTCGTTTCCCCCGCCCGGCGCGTCTCGGATCCGGTCTCGGGATTCTTCGGGTTCCGGCGGGCGATCTTCCGACCGCTCGACGCCCGCTATCGGGGCTACAAGCTCATCCTGTTCCTGCTGGTGACCTGCCGCGCTCGACGCGTCGCCGAGGTGCCGTACCGCTTCCGTTCTCGGGAGAACGGGTCGAGCAAGATCATCCAGGACCTCGAGTTCGTCCGGATCTTCCTGAGGGAGGTCTTCCGCGCCCGACGTCTCGGGGCGCGGCCGACCTTGGTTTCCGAGAGCGCCCCGGTCTCGGGGCGTCCGGTGCGGGGCGACACCACCGGCATCCTGATGCGCTGAACGCCCGGTAATGGCTCCGGAGCTCGGGCGACGGCGAGCGACCGACTTCCCCGGACGCCCGGATCTCAGTGCGGAAGGCAGTGGCTGGCCGCGGCGCCCGGTCCGAAGAGGAAGACCTCCGCGTCGCCTTCGTCGAACTGGACGGAAAAGTCGCTCGACCCAGAAAGTCCGCGAGTGAGGAACGGCAGGTAGGAGACGGAGGTCTGCCCCGTTACGAAGACCTCCGTGATGCCGAGGAAGAGGAGGGCGGCGCGGGTCGCGTTGCCGTACGTGCCGTTCGTGAGGTCGCTGACCGCGACGGAGTAGGAGAGGTTGTTGGACGCCGGCTCCATGGGGAAGACCACGTTCACCGTCGCGAAGAGGGGCAGGAACTGGGCGGCCGAGCCGGGGGCGACCAGGACCCGGGAGCAGGTCGGAAGGTGAGCGCCGGCCCACTCGAGCGCCGAGAGGTCGGCGCTCGTCGCGTTCGTGAACTCGGCCATGTGCGTCTCGAGATAGGTGGGGACATCGACCGCGGTGATGCCGGCCCCTACGGCGAGGGGCAAGGCCAGGAGGGCGACGGCGAGCCAGGTCGCCACGACCGGTCGAAGGACGAGGCCCCGCGGGCCTCCGCGGCGGCTCGGTCGGTCGGAGGAGGCCGACGGGGCCCGGGGCGTCGCGCCGCCCGGCGCCGTACCGGTCCGCGCGGAGCCGATCCGGTCGAGCGCGACCAGGAGGGGGAACAACGCCACCGTCTCGTAGAAGGTGAAGACGAGGAAGAGGGTCTCGTAGAGCGATGTGACCGAGAGGAGAGGCGAGGTGCCGGCCGTGGCGTCGCTGAGCGCCACCAGGAGACCCGCCGTGAGGAACGTGGTCAGCGCGGCGACCAGGACGGGCCGTATCGTCGCGATCGGACGAGAGCCCACGACCCGACCGTTGCGTCGCAGGAGCGCCCAGAGGAGCAGCGCGACCGCGACGGCCAGGAGCACTTGGAGCTCCAGCGCGGCGAGGGGGATCGGGGCCATCCGGGGCTTGCCGGGAACGAACGGGTTCAGGTTCCCCGCGAGGGTCCCGGCCACGTACGTGGACGGAGGAATCTCGGGGCCGTACGGAGGGTTCCCGACGGCGGCGAGCACGTGCGCGGGGTAGGAGAACCACGCCACGAGTCCGATCAGGCTGCGGGCCACGAAGGCGGTCGAGATCGCCACGACCGCGGTCGCTCGCGCCACGAGCCCCCTCGCCTCGGCCCGCCGGGCGGGATGGAACGCGAGAAGCGACGCGAGGAAGATCAGCGCGGCCGTTTCGCCGGCCGCGACACTGAGCGACGTGAGGACGCCCATCGCCAGGGCGAACACGATGACCTCCTTCCAAGGCCGGCGGCGAGAACGCACGAACGGAAGCAGGAGGCCGAGCAGGGTGAAGAACAGGGGAAGGCCGAACGCGAAGTCGTACGACCCCCCGATGAAGAGGCGGGGCCAGCTCGCGACCAGCCCGAAGAAGAGCGCGAACAAGAGCCCGGTCCGGCGACCGACCGGGGTGCCGACGCCGCCCAGTCGTTCTCCCCAGCCGTAGACCCCGACGACCGACAACGCGAGGAAGAACGGCGGAAGGACGACGGGAGCGGAGACGATCGGCCAGCCGAACAGGATCACCGGCAGCGTCATCCAAACGGCCGAGCCTTGCGGATAGACCACGCCGGACGCGGCGAACGGCTCGAGGGTCGTGGGGACGCCGTGGCCCGAGAGGATCAGCTTCACGAAGAGGGATGCGACCGAGCCGTCGTACGGGTTCGGCAGGAGAATGCGGGTGGTCGTGACGACCTCGAGGACGACCAATCCGAGGAACAGGAGAGCGAGGCCCGCCACGGGCCAGTTCCGTACGTCCGTCGGGGGCCATCGATGCCGGCGCGCGTGGCGGGCCCACCGTACGACCGTGACGGCTCCCCCGACGGTGAGGAGGGCGAGGACCAGGGGAGCCGAGTACGCGGCGAACGGCAGGGACGCGAGCACGAAGAGCGTCCCTCCGCCCGCGTAGAGACCGAGCACCGCGCGTTCGACGGACGTCAGCGAGAAACGACGGCCCACGAGCGACTCGAGCAGGCGCACCACGGAGGTCCCGGAGGCGACCATGACCAGGCCGAGGACCGCGCCGCCGGCAAGGACGTCCACCGTTCCCAACGGCATCGCGGCTCACACCCCGATCGGCAGGGCCGGGCCTCGTCGATCTGGTCGCGCGTGCGCGAAACGCACACGGGCGCGATTCCCGTCGGGAAGATGAGGTTGGTCCCACGCGCGGCTCCCCGTCGTCCCGCGGGCCGAACGCCCGCCGGCGGGGCGTCGCTCGGGACATCAAGTTATCATGGAGCGGCTGTTTGGGCCGACCCGTGGGGCCCGCGGACCAGGTTTCCGTCCCCCGGCCGATGCGGGGACCACGAGGACCGACCGACGGCTCGCCATCCCCCGGCCCGCACGTCCCGACGAGGATCGCGCTGGTCACGCCGAACTACCTGCCGAGCCTGGGCGGGGTCGAACGGTACGTCCGGTTCACGGGTGGCCTATTGCGCGCGTGGGCCGACGTCCGGGTCTTCGTCCCGCTTCGGCCGCCGCGGGACGTCCCGTCTGGGACGCCACCCGATCGAACGGCGGGGGACCTCCCTGTGACGCGTCTTCCGTTCCGCAACCTCTTCGGGGAACGCGTCGTTCCGGCCCACCAACTGTTCGACGCGCTCCGGGAATTCGACCCGGCACTCATCTGGTCCCACCATCCGTCCGTGAACGCCGACATCGCCGGCGTGTACGCGCGTCTGAAGGGGTGCCGGTGGGTCGCCACGTACCACGCGGACCTGATGCGGGAGAAGCCGTATGGCCCTCCGTTCTCGCTCTGGGAGAGCCGCTTCGTGGGGTACGCCGACACCGTGTTCACCACCACCGAGCACTATCGGCAGAAGCTCATCCGCCGCGGAGCGCCGGGCGATCGCCTGGTCGCGCTGCCGACGGGGCCGTACCTGGGGGACGGCGTCCTCCCCGTGCCGCTGGCGACGCGCGTCGGGGACGATGCGGTCCCGGGGGCCGACCACCCGCTCCTGTTCGTGGGCGGTCTGGACGCGGCCCGGAGCTACAAGCGCCCCGACCTTCTCGTTCGGGCCGTCCACGACCTCAACGCCCGGTCGCTCGACGTACGGCTCTGGATCGTGGGGGAGGGGGACCGGCGACCGACCCTCGAACGGTTGGCGTCCGAGCTCGGCGTGGCCGGTTCGGTCGAGTTCCTCGGGCGACTGGGCGACGACGACCTGGCCGACCGATTGCGACGCGCCTGGGCGCTCGTCCTGCCCTCCGATACGGACGCGGAGGGGTTCGGCACCATCTGCGTGGAGGCGATCACCTACGGCTGCCCGGTCGTCGGCTGCGAGATCGCTCCCGGGCCGAAGCGGGTCGCGGAGAGCGGCGCCGGTCTGGCGTACCCGGTCGGAGACCTGGCGCATCTCGAGGCGGCGATCGAACGGATCTGGAGCGACCCCGCGCTCCGCGGGAGGCTCTCCCAACGAGCACGGTCGGTTTCGGAGGAGTACCAGTGGGACGCGATCGGTCCGAAGATCGAAGGGGTGATCCGCCGTGTCCTCGCCGGATGAGCCCGAGCCGACGACCGCTCCCGGGCGACGGAGCCGGGCCTCACGGACGATCCTCGCCCTCGTCCGTCGCGAATTCGCCGCGCCGGCCGTCGGGGCACTGGAGGCCTGCCGACGGGGCCTGACCGATCCCCGACACTCCCGGTTGCGGGCCGTCCTGCTCCTCGGCCTCGCGATCCGATTGATCCTCGCTCCGCTCACCTCGTGGGGGACCGATACGGTCGGGTTCGTCCACGCCGGCGAGATCGTGCTCTACAGCGGAAACCCCTACTCGGGAGGCACCTGGTTCAACCCGCCGCTCGCGCCGTTCCTCGCCAGCCCGACGATGGGGGTGGTCACCCTCCTCCTCGGTCCCGACGGACTCTCCCGGACGCTTCCGGTCGCGTTCCCGGCGGCGCTGGCCTCCTGGGTGCCGACCGTCGTGCCGGTCCCGGCCGCGCTCCTCGCCTGGAAGCTTCCGCTCCTCCTCGCCGACCTGGCGGCCGCCGTCGCCCTCTACTACCTCGTCGAGCGTTACCTCGCCCCGGGCCGCGGCACCTTGGCGGCGACCCTCTGGTTCCTCAACCCGCTGACGATCTGGGTCAGCAGCGTTCACGGAGAGGTCGACGGACTCGCGGCGGCGTTCGCCCTGCTCGCGCTCGCCGCCGCCGCGAAACGCTACTGGTACTGGGCCGGGCTCCTGTTGTCGCTCTCGATCCTCGCGAAGGGGTACACGGTCGTCCTCGTCCCGGCGTTCCTCGTGGGCGCGGCCGTCCTCCCCGGCCCGTGGCGACCCGTCCTGCGGAGGGCCGCGAAACCCCTCGCCGCTCTCGCCTTCGGGATCGCGACGGGTTTGGCGATCTTCTTCGAGTATCTCTCCGAGACCTTCGACCTGCTCGCGACCCACACGACGGCGCCGGTCACCTACGGGGGGTTGAGCGTGCTCGCGATCTTCAATCCCGCCTCGCCGAAGGGGACCGGGGCCTGGGCCCAGTACACGAACAGCGCGGCGAACGCGCACCTCGGGCTCACCGTGCTCCAGGGATTCGCCGTCCTTACGATCCTTCTCGCCGTCGTCCTGCTCGTTGTGCGGCGGAGGTCGGGGTCTCCGTCGGGTCGGTCGGAGGCGGTGCGCGACCTCGCGATCGCGTGCGCGATCGCGCTCGCCGGCGCCGTCCTCGCCAACCCGGTGCCGAACTCCGAGAACCTCGACGTCTTCGTGGCGGTGGGCCTCGCGGCCGCGCTGGCGATCGATACGACCCGGTACTGGGTCGCGGTGTGGGGGATCGTCCTCGCGGGGTTCTTCCAGTACCTGGCGCTCTTGACCCCGTTCGCCTTCTTCTACCCGCTCGCGACGTGGCTCGGCCCGGGCGCCGTGACGGCCGTCAACACGATCGCGGCGGGGTACGTGGTCGACCTCCTGCTTCGAGGGAGCCTCTGGGAGCTGACCGGCGTCGTCTCCGGGGTCCTCCTGCTCGCCAGCGTCGGCCTGGGGCTGCTCCAGCTGGCCCGAGGAGTCCGCCTCGGCCGCCTCCGACGCGCCTCCCCCGCGGAGGGCGGAGCATGACTCACCGAGTCCGCCGGAGTTGGGCGGCCGGCGCGGCGGCCGTCATGCTCGGGATCGTCCTCCTCACCGCCGCGGCTCCCCTCGCGGGCCCCGTGGTCACGGCCACCGTGGAGCGCGCCCAGCCGGTCGCCGGGGGGACGTCAATCACGGTCTCGGTGAGCAACCACCGGATCTTCCCGGCGCCGGTGAACGTGGCCGTTCTGCCCGGGACCCTCCACGGAGCGAAGTCGCGTCCGATCTTCGCGTTCGAGGACGCGAGGGCGTCGTGCTTCTTCGGCAGTCCGAGCGACGTCGCCTCGGTGGTGAGCCGGGTGCAGCAGACGCTCGCCGGGCTCGGCCTGACCCAGCCGATCCAGGTGGAGAACGCCTCCGGCGTCCTCGGCGTGCTCGCGGACAGCCCCCACGCGATCCTTCTCCTCCTCGAATGCGGTGTCGTGCCGATCTCACCGCTCGACCCCGCGGACCTCGCCCTCCACAACTGGCTCGTCGGCGGAGGGACGCTCGTCTGGGCCGGGGGTCCGCTCGGCTTCTACGACCAGGTCGTGACCTCGCCCACGTACGCGCTCCAGACCCCCGGCTGGGCCGGACAGACCGAGCTCGTCGGGTTTCCGATCGCGAACATCGTCCCGGGGCCGCCCGGCATCCCCGCTGCCTGGCCGAAGGCGACCTCCGGAACGGTCCCCTCCGCGCGCGCGGCGGCGCTCGGCCTCAGCTACGCCGGCGTCACGTACGGCGCGAACGCCTCCGAAGTCAGCGCCCACGGCGGGGTGAACCTCGGCTGGAACGCGACGGTCGGTTCGACCTCGAGAATGTCGCTCGCGTACATCCCCGTCGGCGCCGGGGCCGTCCTCTACTTCGGCGGAGCGCTCTGGGCCTACGCCGGGCCGTCGGTCCCGGACGCGGGCGCCGACCTCGGCTACGACCTTTCGATCCTTCTCTCTCTCGGCCTCGACTTCCTTCCGGGACCGATCGTCTCGACGTCGATCGTCGTCGGGGGGCTGGGCCGCGTCAGGGTCACGCTGACCGAGGGACCGAGCACCGCCCCCCTCGCGATCGTGGTCGAGTCCCTCGTCGGCTCGACGCCGGTGGCCGTCGAAGGGTTCGGCCTCCCCTAGAACGCCGGCGCTCCGGGAACCCCCCGAAGCGTCGCCAGACCCCCCTCGGAGGTGGGGAGGGCGTCGGGCCCAATCCTGAAATGCTCGACGGGTTCGCCTCGGCGAGGCGATCGTACGGATTCGTCCCGCCCCCTTTCCGAACCGAGGATTCGATGAAAGCGGTCGTGACCGGCGGCGCCGGATTCATCGGGAGCCACCTGGTGGACCGGTTGCTCGCGGACGGTCACGACGTCGTGGTCCTCGACAACTTCGCGGCCGGGACCCCCGAGAATCTCGACCCCCACCGGGAGAACCGTCACCTCGAGGTCGTGCGATTCGACGTGACCGACGGCGGGTTCGAATCCCATCTCGACGGCGCCGAGGTCGTCTTCCACCTGGCCGCCTTTGCCGACCTGAGGGAGAGCCTGAAGGACCGCGCCGCCGACGTGCGGGTGAACGTCCTCGGCGGCCTCCGCCTCCTCGAGGCGATGGTGGCGGCGAAGGTACCCGACCTGGTCTACGCATCGACGTCTTCCCTCTACGGCGAGGCGACGGTCACCCCCACGCCCGAGAGCTACGCACCCACGCAGACGTCGCTCTACGGGGCCTCGAAGCTCGCGCTCGAGGCGTTCGCGGAGGCGTACACGTCGCTCGCCGACCTCCGCCTGTGGACCTACCGGTTCTCGAACGTGATCGGCGAGCGATGCCGCCGCGGCGTCGTCTGGGATTTCGTGCACAAGCTGGCCCGCGACCCCCACCACCTTGAGATCCTCGGCGACGGGCGGCAGAGCAAGGAGTTCCTGCACGTCTCCGACTGCGTCCAAGGAATGCTGGTCGGCTACCGGGGCGCCCGCGACCGGGTCAACCGGTTCAACCTCGCGGTCGACGTCAACCTGACCCCGGTCGACGTCGCGCGGATCGTGACGGACGAGCTCGGCCTTTCGGACGTGCGGACGACGTTCACGGGCGGCAAGGGCGGCTGGATCGGCGACAACAGCGTGGTGCGGCTCGACACCCGGCGCATCCGTGCGCTCGGCTGGACGCCGACGGTATCGAGCGAGGCGGCGGTCCGCGAGATGGTCCGATGGATCGGCCGCACCCCGCGGGTCTGATTCCGAGCCGGGCGCGGTCCCACCCCCGGGGCAGCGCGGGTTCCCTACCCTTCCTGCCGGACGCTCGGCCACGTCGCCTGGTTGACGTGGCCGATCAGCGAGTACCGGGCGCGCGAATAGAGCCGCGCCAGCGATTCGGCGATCAGGAAGAGCCCGAAATCGAGCGGACCGAGCTCCCCGGTCGAGAAGCCGCGCAGGACCGCCCGGACGAAGAACGACGGCTGCGTGGTCGGCGCCGCGGCCCGGCGGGTCCGGTGGAGGTACCACCGCTCGGAGGAGATGACCCGGACCCGCTGGCGGAAGAGCCCCAAGAGCGAGGTCGGGGGAAGGACGTACACGGTGAGCTCGGGAAGGTAGAGGGGGCGGCGCCCGCTCTCGGTCGCGAGCTCCTGGAGCAGAATGTCCTCGGTCTCGACGTCGTCTTCGAACCGGCCGAGGAACTTGCGGAACACCTGGACGTTGGTGAGCTTGGGAGAGAGCTCGCTGATCAGGTGGTGGAGCACGTACTCCGCCCTCAGGATCCGGTCGAGCGTGGGGTGCCCGCTGGACGCCGGGACGATGCGGGCCCCGGTCATCCCGACGGTGGGGTCGCGCATCGCGTCGACGAGTCCCGCGATCGTCCCCGGCGGGAACCGGACGTCGGCGTCGACCCGGGCCACCACCTCGGTCGGCGCCTCCTCGATCAGCCTCGCCACCGCCCGGGCGAGTCCCTGTCGCGTCGCCGCGTCGAGCACCCGAACGGCCGGCCACTCCCGCCCGAACTCCCGGACCACCGTCGCGGTCCCGTCCGTGCTGCCGGAGACCTCGACCAGAACGCTCGCGATCGGGACTCCGAGGGCGACCTCCCCCCGCACGCTCGCGAGCAGCGGCCCGATGTTCGCGCGCTCGTTGTACGCCGGAATGCAGACCGTCACTTCGGGAGGCCGCGGAGAGGAAGGTTCTCCCTGCGCCGGCGCCCCGCGACCGGAGGTCGAACCGCCCCCCGGGTCGGTCCCTCGGACTCGTTCCGGACGCGCCTCCGACACCTCCGGCACATCCCTCGTGGTCCCCCGGGGGGAACGGCAGTTCAAAATCGCTTCGGTCCGGGACCGGAACCCGCGCGGCGGAGGATCGGCCCCGCCGCGGTCTCACTCGACGTCGAGAACGAGGTTACCCGAGAACCCTCCCCCCGGTGTGGTGAGGGTGACGGAGAGGGAAGGCGCCGCGCCCGCCGCCATCGAGAGCGGAACGTCCGAGCCGACCACTTGGAATCCCGGGGTGACGGCCGACACGGTCGAGATGCGGCACGAGGTCCCGGAGCCGATCGTCCAGTTCTGTTGGACGACGCTTCCGGCGAACGCCAGGAACCCCGGCTCGGTCATGCCGCCCAGGCCGCACGCGTTGTCGGTGGACTGGAACGAGACCTCGATGACGTCCACCGCGGGCGGAGGAGGATAATTCCCAGGGCCCGGGAGCTGCGGGGTGCTCGGCATCGAGCTCATCGCCGCTACGGCGAGGATGAAGATGAACATCAGGACGAGCACGATCGCCACGATCGGGCCGGGGGAGATCGTCGGGGGCGACGGTCCGGGAAGCGCGGACGCGGGGCTCGGGACCTCCCGAGGGGGCGAGAACGCGAGCGGAAGGGGCGCCGTCGCCCGGACCATCGTGGGAAGGTCCCGGCCGCACCACTGGCAGACCGTGGCGCCCGCGGAGTTCGGTCCGCCACACCGTTCGCAGGTGCGCGACTCCACGAAGCGGGGGACGTCGTAAGGCGCTCTTAATGCTTCGGAAACGTATAGGGGAGGGAATGGCGGGGGTCTCCCGACGCGGCGGGCCGAGTCCATCCAGTCGGGAGAAGGACGTCGAGGACCCGGCGGCCCCGACTCCCGAGCCGGTCGTGGAGCGGTTGCATCCGTGCCCGACGTGCGGACATGCGACGATGGACGCGTGCTGGGCGGCCGGTCGGGAGTTCCCCGTACGCCAGCGAAAGCTCTGTCTCGATTGCCATGACGAATGTCGGCCCAAGGCCCGACGCCGCGCCGCCGCGGCGGCGGAGAAGAAGTCCGCGTCTCCCCGACCGGAGGACGTGCCGCGACTCCTCTTCGCGTCGCGGGGCGGCGCGCGAGCCGTAGGGTAGGTCGCCTCCGCCCTCTCGGAGCCGGACGGGCCCGGGATCCGCTCCCGGTGCGGGGCGCCGGCCTACTCCTTCAGGACGGTGGCGAAGGTGTACTTCGCCGCCTCGGCGTGCGACATCAGGTGCTCGGTGATGTCGGTCGTCTTGAGGGTCTGGAACCCGCAGACGAGGCATCGGTAGAGCAACAGTTCGTTCGGGCGACCACCCACAG
>VFSW01005575.1_pt1 | contig 18592 bp, 13 predicted proteins | sample 5358111 | NCBI WGS metagenome assembly VFSW01 (sample SAMN11554181, study PRJNA540505) | mine drainage metagenome | isolation source: sediment from site ElyBrook_90M | place: USA: Ely Copper Mine, Vershire, VT | collected 2017 | reverse complement strand
GGAGCAACTCTCAACGCGCCGGGCGCAAGCGTTTACGGCCAGGGCTACGACGTTCACGTCACCGTGACGGTGGACGGCGTCGCCTCCACTGCATTCCCCGTCCTTCTGGACACGCCCCGGACGATGACGACGTCAGACCTTGGCGACTGGTGCAACCCCCTTTCGGGCGGTTGCGGCTGTGCCGCCATCCCAGGCGGCGGAGAGGACGTCGGTTACGCAAACGCGGTGCTTCACAGTATCGCCGACCTGAATGGCGCGGCGCTGGTCCCGATCACCACGAACGAGTCACTGGAGAAGCAGCAGTGGTGGAACCCAACCTACGCATCCTATTTTCTGAATAACCTCCCGGACCCGTCGACCTGGACGGCCGGTGAATGGGAGTTTAGCAGCGCCTTCGGCGACCTCTTCTGGACATGCGCCCCAAGCGATTCTTACCAGTATCTCTCGCCACCTTTGTCCAGCTATTAACGAGCGCAACTCTCAATGAGACACAGAAATTCTGGGTGGGTTCCTCCTACCAATTTCAAGGTGCCTGCGCGCAACGAGGCGTCGTCACTCTTTACACGGACCACGGCAACATCAACCCGTATTTCACGCCAGTTCTTGATAAATCGGACTGCGACCAGGGCGCGGTCCTCAACTAGGAGCGGACAAAATGAAATTCGATCGGATTCTCGCGCCACTGAGAAAAGCGTTCCCGGCCAGCCTGCTGGCAGCCTTCTTGCTTGCCCCGTCCTACGCCAGGACCATCGACTCCGCCGCGTCCAAGGCTGACACGATTGTGATCGGCTCGGTATCAAGCTGGATCGTCTCGCCCCATCATGTCTCATTTGACATTGAGGTTGAGAGCATCCTCAAAGGAGGGTCGCTGCCCAGGTCTGTTCATGTTGAGCACGCGTGGGCCAGGACCGGCCTTCTCGTCGAGAGCCAGGCTCCACATCCCGCACACCTCTGCGCGGGATGTGGTTTCTCCTTCGCGTGGACCCGACCACCTGGGACGTCTTACGGATGTGGAGTCCCGACGGTGTGACGTCGGCCCTCGCCTGCCCGGTCGGCGCCCTGCCACCTCAATACCAGTACCCTTCCACGGCGCCTCTGACGGACCAGATCACGTACCAAGTGGCGGCGGGCTTCAAGGCGAACGGCGTCGCCCGGAGCTATTCCTCGCGATGGTGGGCCCCACGGAATTTGCCGCCGCACAGGTCGTGTTCTCGGACTTCGTTACATCTCCTACTTTGAAGTTTCAGGGGGGTCGGCGTGACCGGTCTTCTGGAGGCCAACGCACCCGGCGCAGTCGCCCGTCTCAGCCAACTTTGGCCGGCCATAGGTGGCGACCGAAACAAGAGGTTCGTGCTCTCGGCGCTGGCGGACTCCTTTCGCGACACAACCCCTGCTTCGATCCAGCAGCTTGGTGCGCTGCTTGACGCCACTTCCACCACGCCGGATCTCCGGGGCGCTGCGATCAATGCCCTCGCCGCGATCCACACTCGCGCGACTTTGCCATTCCTCGCCGCGCTCCTGGCAAGCAGCGATTCCAGCGAACAGATGAAGGCCGTGATCGGCCTGTCGTCGTTCGCCAACGGATGCGCTTCGCAGACACCGGCGAACGTCAAGACCCTGACGTACGCGATGATTCCCCAGTCGGCCCCGTATCAGACGAAGGACACTGTGGCGAACTTTGCGTTTCAGTCTGTGCCTCCTGAACGGGAGGCGCAATTGGTCGCCTTCTGGACCGCCTGGTGGGCAGCCCATCCCGAGCTTCACTGAAGAGGCGGCCGGCGTGCGCACGCATCGCCCGCGGAAGAGACGATGGTCCGCAAGCCGCGCGGACCGTAGCGAAGCGGCTCCCGACAATATGCAGGCTCGGTCTCTGTCCTGTACGCGGCTTCGCGGTGTACCTATGCCGGGCCGGCGCGTTGTTACGGACGATGGCACGCCGTGCATGCGAGGCGGTTATTTAACTGCTAGCGTGACGGCGTTGCTGGTCCGCGAGCCGGCGACGACGTAGAGCGGCAGCGCGGGGCCGGCCGGCGCGCTCTGCGGGATCTGGATGTTGATCTGATAGAGCCCGTCGAAGCCCGGCGCGAGACCGGAAAATAGAACCGGCACTGGCGCGGCGGGTGCGCCGAGGAAGACCTGCACCGGAAGCGTGGTCATATCGAGGCCGCCGGAAGCCTGCGTGGCGCCGAGACCGGTGCAATACAATTGGACGAATTCGCCCGGCGCGGCGGGGCTGGAGACGGTAACAGGGAGTTCGGAACTGTTGTGCAGCGCGGCTGCAGCCCCAGTGCCGCTCGCATCCTGGCTGAAGATCGCGGGAACGGCGGAGTCCAGAAGAAGATTCAGCGTCGCAGCGCCGGTGGAGTTCCTTACTTCGAACGGAACGAGGCCGGAGAGACTCGCGGGCAGATAGGCGTTGATCTGCGTCGGGCTGGCGTAGAGCAAAGGGATTTCGCTTCCCCCTGCCGAGACAGTGACACCGGCGAGTTGCAGCGGCAAGGTCGCCGAGGAGGACGACGCGGTCAAGGAACTGAGTCCAGAGCCGTAGATCGAGATGAGCGAACCGGCGGCGAGGTCGAGTGTCGATGCGGCCGCAGCGGCGGACTGGACGCGGTAAAGCACCGGCGCAGGCTTGATGATGGCGGCGTGGGCCCCTACCGCGGCAACGGGGAGCGGCGCGGTTTGAGCGCCGGAGGGGGTGGTGTAGCTGAGGGTGCCGGAGCCGCCCGGAACAAATTCGGCATAAGATGTTGCGGTGGCGCCGCCCTGGAACGGGGTCGCCGGAGTGCCAAAGGTTACGCGGCTGACGCTCGTTTCCAGCACTCCCCCGGCGGTTTCAAACTCCACAAGGCTGCCGCCGTACTTCGAGAGCACGGCGTCCTGGTCCGGCGTCGCGCCGATCGTCGTCCAGTCCGTTGTGCCGGCAAGAAACGAGCTGACGATCTGGCCCGGCAAGTGGGACGTCGAAGTCACGTTGGCGATCGCGGGCCCGTTGCAGGGAAACAGCGACAGGGTGGTGTGGCAGTAGGGGACAATGCGCGTGCGCTGCAACGTGGCGAAGGGCGAGAAGCCGAGCGAGGCGGAAGTGACCGAGACGACGCCGTCGCTGCCGTTGGGGAGGGTCAGGGAAAGATTCGTGTAGATGGCAGCGTCGCCCACGACGGCGAGAGCATCCACGCCGCGCAAGTCATCGGAGTCCTGCAGCCAGGAATTGAGATCCCAGAGGAACCGGCTGCCGAGAGCCATCTCCGCGGTCTGGGGCCCAAGGAATGCGGCGAGCGAGGCGATCGGCGTGCCGAAGTTCGGCGTGGCCAGCAGCACCAGCTTGCGGATGGCCGGCGCGGACGGGGGCTGAAACAAACCGGCGGTGTTTTGTTTTCCCGCAAGATAGCAGCGCACGATCAGCCCACCCATACTGTGAGCCACCACATCCACTGTGCCGACGCTGGCGCCGTCCAGGTTTTTGAGCGAGGCGAGATAGCGGCCGAAGTCCTGGCCCAGAGTCTCAATCGACGCGCCGGAGTCCTGGCAGTTATTGAAGAAATAGACAGCCGCTCCATCTTGCGTGAGGTACTGCTCCAGGTTGCCGAACGTGCTGCTGGAGGTGGCCGTGGGGTCGCAGCCGATCTGAAATCCATTGACGAGAACCACGGGCGGGCGCTGCTGTCCGCGCAATGCCAGGCAGCAGCCGAAAATGAGAAACAGCGTGCGCGACCTCATTTGGTAAGTATGTCGCAGAGCGAAGGTGGCGGCGGAGGGCTAAAATTGCGGTCATGGAATACCGTCACCTGCTGGTTAGCCGCGAAGGTGCGGTGGGGACCCTGACCCTGAACCGGCCCGAGCGGCGCAACGCGCTTTCGCTCGAACTGATGCGGGACCTCATCGCCGGACTGGAGGAATTCGGCCGCGACGAGGAACTCAAAGCCGTCATCCTGGCCGCCGCGGGGAAAGCGTACTGCTCCGGGCACGACCTGCATGAACTGCGCGAAGGAGACGCGGCCGGCCACCGGGAAACTTTCGCGGTCTGCACGCGGCTGATGGAGACGATCCAGACGATTCCTCAACCGGTAGTCGCCGAGGTTCAAGGCATCGCGACAGCGGCGGGCTGCCAGTTAGTCGCCACCTGCGATCTGGCCGTCGCGAGCCAGGAAGCGCATTTCGGAACACCCGGAGTGCGCATTGGCCTGTTTTGCAGCACTCCGATGGTGGCCCTGACACGGGCTATCGGCCGGAAGCGGGCAATGGAGATGCTGCTGACGGGCCGGTTAGTGAGCGCCGAAGAGGCTGCGGACTGGGGCCTGGTGAACCGCGCTGTGCCGCAGGAAGCGCTCGAAGACGAGACGCGAGCCCTCGCCGCCCGAATCGCCCAAGCGAGCCGCTACACCGTTCGCACCGGGAAGCACGCGTTCTACCTGCAGATCGAGCTCGACCAACACCGCGCCTATGAGTACACCAGCGACGTCATGACCCACAACGCCCAGGCCGGGGATGCGCAGGAGGGCATCGGGGCGTTCCTTGGAAAGCGGGACCCGTGCTGGTCCGGCCGCTGAATTCCTTTATGCCGGTTCTAGCGAGACTGGTGGCGGCGCTTGCCGTGGTAGCCGTGATCACGGTCGTCTGCGATCGCTTCGTCCCGGTCAACGCGGCCACAGCGGGCTTTGTCTATTTGCTGGCTGTGCTGATGATCGCTAGCACGTGGGGTCTGGTGGAGGCCGCGGGAGCCTCGCTGGCGGCCGTGCTGTGCTTCAACTACTTCTTCCTGCCGCCCGTGGGCACGTTCACCATCGCCGATCCGCAGAACTGGGTGGCGCTGTTCACGTTCCTTGCGACATCCATCGTGGCGAGCCAGCTTTCCGGACGCGCGCAGCAGCGGACGCTCGACGCAATCGCGAGCCAGCGGGAGATGGAGCGGCTGTACGCGCTCGGCCGGGCGATCCTGCTCGCCGGACCTCAGGAAGACGCGGGGCGCGAGATTGCGCGCCAAGTGGCGAGAATCTTCGAACTCGAGGGAGTAGCGCTCTATTCGCGGCGCGAAGGTGTGATGTATCAGGCGGGCACGGCCGACCTGGCTACACTCGAAGAGAAGCTGCGGCAGGTGGCGGTGGAGGCCAGCGTGCTGACGGATGCATCCACGCGGACCATGCTGGTCGCGATCCGTCTGGGAGGCGAGCCGATCGGGAGCTTGGCGATCCGCGGCGCCGCGCCGTCGGATGCGGCGTTGCAGTCCGTCTGCAACCTCGCCGCGATCAGTCTCGAGCGCGTGAAGACGCAGGAAGCGTTCACGCAGGCCGAGATTGCGCGGCGCAGCGACACGCTGAAATCCACACTGCTCGACGCGATCGCGCATGAGTTCCAGACTCCGCTCACGGCGATTCGCGTAGCTGCCAGCGCGCTTCTCGATGGCCCTCCCCCGGAAGCCGACGCACAGACCGACCTGCTGCGCGTCGTCGATGAAGAGTCGGCACGGCTCAGCCGGCTGGTGCGGGAGGCGATTCGCATGGCGCGGATCGAGACGGGGAAAGTGCAATTGCAGCGAACCAGGCGGGCCGCGCGCGAACTGGTGGAACAGACGTTGAGTGACATGGCCACGAAAGTGGAAGGCCGTTCTCTGACCGTGGTTCTCGACCCGGAACTTCCGGAGCTGCCGCTTGACGCGGAGTTGATCGAACTCGCGCTGCGCCAGATCCTCGACAACGCCGTGAAGTATTCCCCTCCCGGCTCCCCGCTGCTGGTGGAGGCGCGCCGCGACAACGGTGGCATCATTGTGAGCGTGACCGATCGCGGGCCGGGGATTCCGGAATGGGAGCAATCACGCATTTTTGAGAAGTTCTACCGCGGCGTGGAGATGCCCACCTCCGCGGCCGGCTCCGGCATGGGTCTCGCGATCGCACGCGAGATCGTCCAGGCGCATGGCGGAGAGATTTGGGTGGACAGCAAGCTCGGCGAGGGATCGCGATTTTCGATTTCCCTTCCCGCAAATCCGGAACTGGCAATATGAGCGCCGGGCGGGTTCTCGTGGTGGACGACGAGCCGCAGGTGCGGCGCGTGATGCGAACGACGCTCATCGCCAGCGGATATGAGGTGGGCGACGCGCGCACCGGCGAGGAAGCACTGGAAAAAGTGCGAGAGTCCACGTACGACCTGGTTCTGCTCGACGTGAATATGCCGGGGATGGGCGGCATCGAGACCTGCCGCGCTCTGCGGATCGGCTCCGACATCGGCATCATCATGCTCACCGTGCGCGACTCGGAGCGGGACAAAATCGAAGCCCTCGATGCCGGAGCGGACGACTACGTGACGAAGCCGTTCAGCGGTCCTGAGTTGCTCGCCCGCATCCGCGCCACGCTCCGGCGCTCGCCCACCGCTCCCGAATTGGGCCCGAAGCTACTCCGCCTCGGCGAGATCGAAATCGACTTCCAGGCGCGCCACGTCAGGACACCGTCGGCGAGCTTGCACTTAACACCGAAGCAGTTCGAATTGCTCCGTTACCTGGCAAGCCACCCCAACAAGGCGATCTCGCATCGCGAGCTGTTGCAAACCGTCTGGGGCCCGGACTATGGCGACCAGGTCGAGTACTTGCGCGTGTTCATGAACCAGCTTCGAAAGAAGATCGAACCAAACCCGGGCAACCCGCGCTACCTGCTCACCGAGCCCTGGATGGGCTATCGCTTCAACCTCCCGGCGGAGCCCTAAACCGGCGATTTACAACTTCCTCACGGCACATTTATGCCTTCTTAATCCGCCGTGACTTATTGTCAGACTAGACAGCGGCCCGAAAGAGGCCATCTCGAATGCTTGACGTACTATACATCCTCGCCGCGGGTTTGTTCTTTGCCATCCTTTGGGCCTTTACGAAGGCCTGCGAAAGGCTTTAGGAATCTCCATGGATTATGCGCTGGGCGGAATTGTGGCCGTGTTTCTCTTCGGGTATCTCATCTACGCCCTACTCAAGCCGGAGAAGTTCTGAGGTGGCACGATGACTGCTTACGGCATTCTTCAAATTGCGTTGTATTTCGGGTTGATCGCCGCCCTGACAAAGCCCGTTGGCATCTTTCTCGCCAAAGTCTATGACGGCGAACGGACGTTTCTGCACCCGGTTCTGCGGCCAGTCGAGAGCCTGATTTACCGGCTTGCGGGCGTGCGGGAAAACGAGAACCAGCGATGGACGCAGTATGCCGGCTCGCTCATTGCGTTTAGCCTGGTGAGCTTTCTGTTCGTCTACGCGCTGCAGCGGTTGCAGGGCTTTCTTCCGCTCAATCCGCAGCACTTCGGCGCATCCCAAGTGAGCCCGGACCTTGCCTTCAACACCGCGGTGAGCTTCCTCAGCAACACGAACTGGCAGTCCTACAGCGGTGAATCCACGTTCAGCTATCTGGTACAGATGGCCGCGCTGGCGGTGCAGAACTTCGTTTCCGGCGCTGCTGGCGTTTCGGTGGCCATCGCACTGGCGCGAGGGTTCGCGCGGCAACAGGCGCGCAGTATCGGCAACTTCTGGGTCGATCTGACGCGCGGCACGCTCTATGTGTTCCTGCCGTTGTCTTGCGTTGTCGCTCTCTTCCTCTGCTCGCAGGGCGTTATTCAGAATTTCCATGGCTATGAGACGGCCAAAACGGTCGAAGGGGCAACGCAGGTGATTCCGCAGGGACCGGTTGCGTCCCAGGAAGCGATCAAAATGGTGGGCACCAACGGCGGCGGCTTCTTCAACGCCAACTCAGCCCACCCATATGAGAACCCGACCCCACTCACCAACTTCGTCCAGATGCTCATGATCTTCCTCGTCCCCGCCGGACTCACGTATACGTTCGGCCGGATGGTGGGCGATACGCGGCAGGGATGGGCGTTGTTCGCCGCGATGTCGATCCTGTTTCTGGCCGGAGCTCTGGTGGCCTATCCGGCCGAGCAGGCGGGCAATCCTATCCTGGCGAAGTTAGGCATCGAATCCGCTCCCACCGGCGCGCAGGCCGGCGGCAACATGGAGGGCAAGGAGGTCCGCTTTGGCATCGCTTCTTCCACGCTGTTTGCGGTCATCACGACGGATGCAAGCTGCGGCGCGGTGAATTCGATGCATGACAGCTTCACCCCGCTCGGTGGGCTCGTTCCCTTGTTCAACATCGAGCTCGGCGAAGTGGTGTTCGGCGGCACGGGTGCCGGGCTTTATGGCATGCTTCTGTTCGCAATTCTGGCGGTGTTCATCGCCGGGCTGATGGTGGGACGAACGCCCGAATACATCGGCAAGAAGATTGAGCAGAAGGAAGTCAAAATGGCGATGCTGGCGTTGATCTCCACCGCGGCAAGCGTTCTGGTGTTCGCCGGCATAAGCGCCGTGGTGAACTTCCACAAAGGCGGCTACTTCAACCCGCCAGGCCCCGCCGTGGCGAATCTTGGCAATGGCGGTCCGCACGGATTTACTGAGCTTCTTTACGTCTTTTCAAGCGCCGCGGGCAACAACGGAAGCGCATTTGCCGGCATCAGTACGAACACACCCTGGTTCAACCTCTCGATCGGATTCGGCATGCTCATCGGGCGATTCCTGTTTATCATTCCGCTGTTGGCTGCCGCGGGAAGTCTCGCGGCGAAGAAAAGCGTACCGGCCACGAGCGGAACATTTCCAACCCATGGCGGTCTGTTCACGGGGCTGCTGGTGGGCACGGTGATCATCGTTGGTGCGCTGACGTTCTTCCCCGCCCTCGCGCTCGGGCCGATCGTCGAACATTTCCTTATGCATCAGGGCAAGTTGTTCTCCGCGCTTCTCGCGGGGGTGTGGAGCTAGCCAATGACCACGCTAACCCAGGAAACCAAAACAGACGAAACAGTCCTGATTCCGAAGCGCCTCGCGAAGGCGCGCCCCCTGCTCGACCCCTCGATCGTCCGCCGCGCATTGAAGGATTCGGTTCTGAAGCTGAATCCGATGACTCTCGCCAGGAACCCGGTGATCTTCGTCGTCGAAATCGGAGCGGCGGTCACCTCGGTTCTGCTCGTGCGCGACGCGCTCGGCGGCGGATCCGGGTTGGGCTTCCCTTTCCAGATCGCCCTCTGGCTCTGGTTCACGGTGCTATTTGCGAACTTCGCCGAAGCAATGGCCGAGGCGCGCGGAAAGGCGCAGGCAGATTCCTTGCGCAAGACCCGGACCGACTCGATGGCGCGGCGCCTTCTTAACGCCGGAAAGACAGAACTGGTGCCTGCATCGAAACTGCGTGCGGGAGATCTGGTCGAATGCCAGGCCGGCGAGATCATCCCGGGAGACGGCGACGTGGTGGAAGGCATCGCCACCGTGGATGAGTCCGTGATAACGGGTGAGAGCGCGCCGGTGATTCGCGAGTCCGGCGGAGACCGAAGCGCGGTGACGGGAGGAACAAAAGTCCTGTCCGATCGCATCAGCGTGCGCATCACGTCGAACCCCGGCGAGACGTTCCTGGACCGCATGATCGCACTGGTCGAAGGCGCCGAGCGGCAGAAAACGCCGAATGAGATCGCGTTGAACATTCTCATCTCCGGGCTCACGCTGATCTTCCTGCTGGCGGTGGTAACTCTGCAGCCGTTCGCCGTATATAGCGTGGCGGCGGCAGGTGGTGGGCAGGTGCCAAGCGTCGCCGTTCTGATAGCGCTGCTTGTTTGTCTCATCCCGACCACGATTGGCGGCCTCCTTTCTGCGATCGGCATCGCCGGCATGGACCGCGTGATGCAGCACAACGTGCTCGCCATGAGCGGGCGCGCGGTGGAAGCTTCCGGGGATGTGAACACACTGTTGCTCGACAAAACTGGAACCATCACCCTCGGCAACCGCCAGGCGGTGGAACTAATTCCGGTCGACGACGTGACCGAGATCGAGATGGCGAACGCCGCACAGTTGTCCAGCCTTGCCGACGAGACGCCGGAGGGACGCTCGGTGGTGGTGCTCGTCAAGGACAAGTACGGGCTGCGCTCGCGGGAGATCGCCGAGCAGCACGCGCGGTTCGTGCCGTTCTCCGCTTACACGCGTATGAGCGGCGTGGATATCGACGGACGGCGTCTGCGTAAGGGCGCGACCGAGGCCATCACTAACTTCGTTCAGCAGGAAGGCGGTACGGTGCCCGCATCGTTCCTCGAAGTCTCGGACCGCATCGCGCGCGCCGGCGGCACGCCGTTGGCGGTCGCCGACGGGCCCAGGCTGCTCGGTGTGATTCATCTCAAGGACATCGTCAAGGGCGGCATGCGGCAGCGCATCGCGCAACTTCGCGCCATGGGCATTCGCAGCGTCATGATTACCGGCGACAATCCGCTCACCGCCGCGGCCATCGCCACCGAAGCAGGCGTGGACGACTTCCTGGCGCAAGCAACACCTAAAGACAAGCTCGAGTTCATCAAGCGGGAACAGGGCGAAGGACGCCTGGTGGCGATGACCGGCGACGGCACCAACGACGCTCCGGCGCTCGCACAAGCCGACGTCGGCTTGGCGATGAATACCGGGACCACCGCGGCGAAGGAAGCCGGGAACATGGTCGACCTCGACAGCAACCCGACCAAGCTCATTGAGGTCGTCGCCATCGGCAAGCAACTTCTCATCACGCGCGGCGCGCTGACGACCTTCTCGATCGCCAACGACGTGGCAAAGTACTTTGCAATTATTCCGGCGATGTTCGCCGCGACCTATCCCGCCCTCGACCGGCTCAACATCATGCGCCTTCACTCGCCCCAGAGCGCCGTTCTGGCAGCCGTGATCTTCAACGCGTTAATCATCATCGCGCTCGTGCCTCTGGCGCTGCGCGGCGTGCAGTATCAACCGCGGGATGCGGCGGGTCTGCTGCGCCGGAATCTGTTGGTCTACGGCGTGGGCGGGCTGCTGGCGCCGTTTCCGGGGATTTGGGTGCTGGACCGGCTGCTCGCCGTCCTGAAGTTGGCTTAGGAGATCGCTCTATGTGGCGTCAGATCGCTCCCGCATTTCGCATCACCGCGCTGTTCACGATTCTTACGGGCCTGATTTATCCTGCATTGGTCACCGCCGTGTGCCAGACGTTTTTCCCATTCCAGGCCAATGGAAGCCTGATTCGCAGGGGAAGCACTGTCATCGGCTCGGCGCTCATCGGGCAGAACTTTCATCGACCGGAATACCTTCAGCCGCGCCCGTCGGCCGCCGGGACGGACGGCTATGATGCGACCGCATCGGGTGGATCGAACCTCGGCCCGACGAATCCGAAACTCATCGACCGCGTGCGCGACGCGGCGGCTCGGTTCCGGCACGACAATCCGCCGGCAATAGGGACGCTGCCCGCAGACTTGCTCACCACTTCGGCGAGTGGGCTGGACCCGGATCTGAGCACGTATTCCGCGCTCCTTCAAGCGGACCGGATAGCCGTCGCGCGCCAGGCGCCGGCCGAGGACGTGCGGGAACTGATTCGGAAACACATCGTAGGCCGCACAGCGGACCTGCTCGGCGAACCGCGCGTGAATGTACTGGAGACGAACCTTGACCTCGACCGCCAGTTCCCAAAGCACTGACCTGGGTTCCAGCGATAATAGGATTTCGCGAGGTTAATCCGCGGTCTTGCCCGATACTCCCGCCAAACGTCCCGATCCCGAACAACTCCTGCGGCAGGTGGAAGCCGAGGAAGACTTCAGTCGGCGCGGGCGATTGAAAGTGTTCCTTGGCTACTCCTCCGGCGTCGGCAAGTCCTTCCGAATGCTCGACGAGGGCCGCCGGCGCCAGGAGCGCGGCCAGGACGTCGTGATCGGAGCCGTGCAGGACAAGCGGCCCGGGGATGTTGGTTCGCTGCTCACCTGTTTCGAGGCGATTCCCATGCGGGTCATCAACGGGCGGTCTTCCATGGACGTGCCGGCGATTCTGCGGCGCCATCCAGAAGTCCTTGTTGTCGACGGCCTCGCGTTTGAAAACCCGCCGGGCAGCAAGAATGCGCAGCGCTGGCAGGATGTCGAGGAGATCCTCAATGCCGGCATTTCCGTGATCGGGTCCGTGAACCTCCAATACATCGCTGAAATGCGGGAGCAGGTGGAGGCGCTGACCGGCAAGGCAGTCACGGATACGATTCCGCGCAGCTTCTTAAGCGGCGCGGATGAAATCGTCGTGGTGGATGCGCCGCCGGAGCAACCGTCCCTGCAGGAGGCGCTCGGGCCGCAGACTCAGGAGCGTTTGTCGGCGCTGCGGGAGTTGGCTCTGGTGCTGGCGGCCGATGTCGTCGACAAACAGCTTGAGGCCTATCTCGAGCGTCATGGCATCGAGAATCTCTGGGGCGCCCAGGAGCGCATCCTGGTTTGCGTCACACCGCGTGCCAATGCCGAGCCGATGATCGCCAGCGGGCGGCGGAACGCCGACCGGTTTCATGGCGAACTGTTCGTCTGCTACGTCGAGCAAAGCGAGCTTTCCGCGGGCGACCGCGCGGCGCTTGATGCCAATCTCGCCGTGGCTCGCGAAGCCCATGCGCAGATCGAGATTCTTCACGGCGAGGACCCGATTCACGCCATCATGAGCTTCGCCCGCGAACGCGGCATCACGCAGATCTTCGTCGGCCATAGCTTTCGCGAAGGCCTCTGGACCCGCCTGTTTGGCGGCCCTGTCGACCGGTTCGTGCGTGCCGCCGATGGCATCGACGTGCGGGTGTTCCCGCATTGAGCCGCTCATGACAGCACCCTCCTCTGGCGGCGAGTTAAAGGTGTTTCTCGGCTACGCGGCCGGCTCGGGCAAGACGTATGAAATGCTCTCCGAGGGCCAGGAATTGTTGCGCCGTGGAATGGACGTCGTCATCGGCTACTTCGAATCGCACGGACGCCCGGACACGATTGCCAAAGCGGAAGGGTTGCCGCTCGTGCCCCGCCGCCAGATCGAATACCGGAGCGCGAGGTTCGAAGAGATGGACACCGATGCGATCCTCGCCCGGCGCCCGGAAGTCTGCCTGGTCGACGAACTCGCGCACACCAATGTGCCCGGCTCCGAGCGGGCCAAGCGCTGGCAGGACGTCGAAGTTCTGCTCGATGCGGGCATCAACATCTATACGACGGTGAACGTTCAACACCTGGAGAGCCTGAATGGTCAGGTGTGGCAGATCACCGGCGTGCGTGTGCGCGAAACGATACCGGACTGGGTGCTGGCAAACGCGGCCGAAGTGGTGATGGTGGACGTGACGCCGCGGGCGCTACTGAACCGCCTGGAGCGCGGCGCGGTGTATGCGCCGGAGAAGGCGCGCCGGGCGATGGAGAATTTTTTCCAGGAGTCCCATCTGGTTGCGCTTCGCGAGCTTGCGCTGCGGCAAACTGCCCACGAGGTGGACACACGCCAAGGACCGGACACGGGGGAAAGCGCCGATGCTCGGGCCGCTTCCCCGGAACGCCTGCTGATTCATATCACCGCCGATCCGTCTTCCGCCGAGCTGATCCGGCGAGGCAAACGAATCGCGGATCATCTTCGCGCGCCGTGCGTCGCGGTCGCCGTCTGCCGCCCGCCGGGCATCGAAAGCCTCTCGCACGCCGAGCGTGAGGCGGTGGAGCGCCACTTGAATTTCGCACGGAACTTGCACGTCGAGACGCGAGTGCTCACTGGCGAGGACCCCGCCGAGGCGCTGGTCGAATTTGCCGGGTTGAACCAGATCACGCAGGTCTTCGTCGCGCGCCCGCGTTATTCGCGTTTCCAGCGTCTGCTGGGGCTCAACCTGGTGCATCGCGTCGTGCGGCGCGCACGAACGATGCAGGTCACCATCGTCGCCGAGCGCCACCGAAACTAAGCGGGGATTATTCTCCTTCGAGCGTGAATCGGTAAGTACCGGCACCGGCATCGAAGACCACCGCTTCCCCTTGGATGCGTCCGCCGTGGATGCCGTCATCGCCGGAAACGTAATTTCCGTCACGCCAGATCACATGGCCGCTCTCGGTGACAGTGAAGCGCGTAAGTTCCAGATCTTTCGGAACTTCGATCTCGCCATCAGCCCCCGGTGGGATCGTGACTTCGAGCGTGACCCGGTTTGCGTCACGCGTGCAGGCCGCCACAATGCGGCCACGCGGCGATTCGACGCTCGCAGTCACCCACCGCAGATCCTCCACCGGATGCGGTGCGATGCGAATGTGACGGAAACCCGCGCCATCCGGTCCGATGCCGATCCCGCCGAGCGTCTCATAAAACCACGCGCCCACACTCCCGAACATCGCATGATCCTGCGAGTTCATCGACGGCCCCACCTTCTTCTGCCATAGCTCCCACAGCGTGGTTGCACCGTTGGCGATCATGTAACCCCAGCTCGGATAGCTCGTCTGGGAGGCCAGTTCATAGGCGAGGTCCGTGCGGCCCGTTTGGCTCAACACCGGCAGCAGATAGCGCACACCAATGAAACCGGTGGTGATGTGCGTGTCGTGATAGTAGACGATGTCGTTGGCGAGATTTGAGGCGACGGAGCCGCGCTCCTTCGGATCGGGGACGCCCATCGCGATCGCCATTGCGTTGGCGGTCTGCGTCCCGTTGGCGTAGCCGCGCGTGGCCGGATCGTAATATTTCTGCTGGACGGCGGCACGAATCCGGCCTGCGAGGTGTTCGTAGGTTTGCGCCTCCGCGGTGCGGCCTAGAACGGAGGCGATCGAGGCGAGCGTCTTCACGTCGTGAAGGTAGTAAAGGGCGGAGACAAACTCCGGCGGAGTGTGCACGATCGGCACCCAATCACCGTAATGGAAGTAACTCAGCACATCGCCTTTCGCCTGCGTGCCGAGGAACGCAATGTACTTCTTCATGCTGTCGTAGTTGTCTTCGAGAATGCGCCGGTCGCCGTAGTGCCGCCACATCTGCCAGCACAGTTCCGGATACGCCGTTCCCCACGCCGGGTCCGACGGCCGGCCGCCGTAGCGCAAAGGCACCGTGTCGGTCAGGCTTCCGTCTTCCCCCTGCGCGTCGCGGATGTCGCGAATGAAATTTGTATCAAACGCGGCCATGTCGAAGTTGTCCATCGCCTCTTCGGCGGTGATCTGGGCATCACCCATCCACCCCTGGCGCTCGTCGCGCTGGTCGCAATCGGTGGGGATGCCAAAGAGATTGGTGAGCTGCGACCAACCGACGACGCGCTGAATATCATTTAACACCGGCTTCGATGCGGCGAAGCCGCCCGTCATGCGCACCGCCGTGTGGACGATCACCGCGCGCACCGTGTCGAGTGAGGGCGCTCCGGGCAACCCTCGCACTTCGACGTAGCGAAAGCCGTGGTAAGTGAAGCGCGGCTGATATTGTTCGTCCCCGTCGCCGCGCAGCATGTAAATATCGCGGGATTTCGCCGCGCGCAGGTTTTCGCGGTCAATGCGCCCATCGGGATAAACGAGTTCGCTATAGCGCAGCGTAACCTCGGTCCCGCGCGGCCCGTGCACGCGCAAGCGGGCCCATCCGCTCATGTTCTGGCCGAAATCGTAGACGTAGACGCCAGCCTCGGGGCTCGACATCGACTTGGGCGCCATCTCTCCCACGGCTTCGATGGCAGGCATCATCTCGGCTGAACGCTCGCCACCGGAACCGTCCGTGGTCTTCGCCGCACTCCACTTTGCGTCACTGAATGCCGGCGTGTCCCAGCCTGGCGTTTCGTTGCGGGCATCGTAGACTTCCCCGTCGTAGATGCTGTCGCTCAGAATCGGTCCGGCGGCGGTTTTCCAGCTTTCGTCGGAGACGATGGTGACGTGCTTGCCGCCCTCGAGTTCCACCTCGATCTGCAGCAGCAGCGCGGGTGCTGGATAGTAGGCCTGGAACTGCGGCGCGTGGCCGAGCGTCGCCCAACCGCCGCCGAGCATCACACCGGCGGCATTGGCGCCGTCGCGCAGCGCGTGAGTAACGTCGTACACGCTGTAGAGGACGCGCTTGGAATAAGTCGTCGGAGCCGGGTCGAGCAGCCTATGGCCGATGCGATGGCCGTTGAGGTGAAGCTCATAGTAGCCGATCGCGGTGACGTACGCGCGGGCGCGCTCGACGTGGCCAGGGAGACCGAAGCCCTTGCGCAGTTCCCCGCCCCCGCCGATCCATTGCGCCTTCCAGGTGTCGCGGGCGAGCAGGCCCATGTCGAAGCGCCCAACGCCACTGTAGGCCGACCCTCTGCCGTGCGCGTCCCAGGCGCGAACTTTCCAGTAGTAAGTGCGTCCGCTTGCCAGTGCCTGGCCGTTGTAGTCGATCTGGGACGTCGCGGCCGAAGCGACCCCGCCGCTATACCAGGCATCTCCGCGATCGGCGGCGCGCGTCTTCTAGCTCGTCGCAACGAGCACCAGATACGCGCCCTGCTGCTGGCCCCGTCCGGACCAGTTCAGCATCCAGGAGAATCGGGGCCGCGGCGTGTCGACTCCCATCGGGTTCGTCAGATACTCGCATCGCAACTCCGCCGGCGCGGGTACATCAGCGGGCGCGCCTTGGCCCATCCCAGGCGCGGTCGCGCAGATCAACACGATCACTGTGCAAGTCCAGGTCTTCCTCATACAATTTGAAGGGTACACGTTTCTCGCCCACCAATCTACGCGGCTGGCCAACTCCGTGGCAATTCCGACTGGCGGAACGAGGGGCTGGAGGCAGCGGTTTCGTCCTGCGGATGAGATCCATCGGATCGGATTTCGGGTGGGTTGAGCTTCGAAAGTCACGCAGCTGGGTTGGCGATCGCGGCGGAAGGCTGCCGGGCAGGACCTGCATCTCGCCTCCTGCGCCGTCGTTGGCCGGATGGGCGATTCAAGCAGGTCCCACCCCGCAGCCTCCCGCCGCGCGGCAAGCGTAGCGGGAACACAGCGTCGCGCCCGCCATCCTCGGACATCGGACGCTTCGCTTGTGCTCCCGCTCCTCGGCTACGTCCTGCGCCTAGGCGCGAACCTGCCGGCAAAGAGAAGCGGCAGGGCAATCGCCACAAGCACGTAGGTTCCAGGCACCGGCACCGGATCCAAGGCCACCATCGGGAACTCCTGTAGCATCAGCTTGAAAGTTGAACTCTCCGTCTCGGCCGAATCCCCGACACGAATCTGAAACAGAAAGTTGGCCGATTCGTTGAGCTTCCATTCTGGTCCAATCCACTGCAGCTTGTTGACTCCGCCGCTGAAGTCAGGTAGATTCACTCCACCACCGTGGCGACGGGATCGAGGAGTAACTGAGACGAAGCGCCTTCCTCAACCCCCGGGCCGCGGAGGCAGAAGAGAAATCCGGTTCATACCTTGTCGGTATGGTTGACCATCGTCTCATGCAACGTGTAATCCACGGGCCCATCACTGTTGACGATCGGGAGAAAGATCTGGATGTGCGCCAGCCTTGCGTAGAGCTCAACTTCTTCCTCTCCCCCGCTTGATCCCTTTCCGGGAGGGAGCCCCCGGTGTCCATTCCGGATCCGCCTTCGTCGGTGGATTCCACTCGATTAAAATCTTTGGTGATGAAAACGAGAGTACCGTCGGTGCTGACGCTTACGTTAGAGCAGGCGCCAACTTTTGGCCGTGCGACACGAGTCCCACGCATCCGCCGCCGCGATAGGACACGGTTGAGAAGTCGATTGCGCCGGCCCGGGCCGCGGGAGCCTGGAAGCTGAGTCGCCCTCCCGCGACCGCAATCATAAGTGCGATCGGTAAGTGCCTCATAAGTATCCCCACCTTTCAAGTTAGTGCAATCCGTACCTGCGTCTTCCCCAGTGCGGTTGCATGAAGGACGGGCCGAAGCAAGTGACTCCGGCCCGTTTCCGCCCAGCTACTTGAAACTGCAAGGCATTCACTTGGCCCCACCGTCTGGCCGGATGTAAGTACCCGGGAGTGCGCTCCCGCTCTCAGCCATCCGGCCCGGCAGCGGCGCCCAGACGGACCGTCCGCAGTCACTGACCGAGAATCAAGTTCGGATAAGTGATCGTGCTCAGCCACCGGAATACTCCGCCGAGCGTGAGCCCGGAAGCCTGGAATCGCGAGACGCCAGTCTGAGACGGCATATGGCTGACGGTGAGGCTCAACTGCCCGGCTGGCAGTTGCTGCAGCACCTCCACCGGCACGGAGAACGTCCCGGCAGAAGCGCTCGTGCTGCAGACAAACGCCATCGAGCGGAACTGTTCCGGATCCGCCACCGGCGGCTGCACGCCCACGCCCAACTTGTAGGACCGGCCGTAGATCAGCACCATGTCGCTCGAACCTCCGCCGCTCCAGGTGACAGGTAGCGGCGTGCTACGGCTGATCGTGGTTCCGTCGGCGAAGTTCGACGTTACGCTGATCAGCGTCGGAACCGCAAGAGTCACCGGGCCGAACACTCCCACATCGGCGCCGCCCGCGCCGCTGACACTATAGCTCCCCGCTCCCAATGCTTCGGGCAACGGTTCCGCATAGAGCACGCCTGAACCGGACACCGTATCCGGAAGCACCTGAAGCGTGGCGCTGGTGCGCGTGATGAGCGTCAACGCACCGGCATCAAGAAACTGCGCGGCGCCAAGGAACAGATCCGGGTTCGCGCGCGGTCCCTGATAGTAAACGTTGCAGCTATTAGTAGCCGCAGGTGGCACACCGATATCGGCAAACCCTCCGGATGCCACGAACCGGGCCACGATCACGTCAGGCCCATTGCCCCGCCCGGACTGGAAGCCGTAGCCGAAGGCATGCGGCGGAATCCCCGGATGAGGACCATAGCCCACCGGACCAGCCATTGCACTGG
>VFSW01005574.1_pt1 | contig 18594 bp, 17 predicted proteins | sample 5358111 | NCBI WGS metagenome assembly VFSW01 (sample SAMN11554181, study PRJNA540505) | mine drainage metagenome | isolation source: sediment from site ElyBrook_90M | place: USA: Ely Copper Mine, Vershire, VT | collected 2017 | reverse complement strand
TTGCGGTGCGTTGCCTCCGGCGCATGGGCCACCAAAAATTCACCCTTGACATACCGGAAGTATTCTACCGTGCCCGTGATCGGCGACCGATTGACATGCACGTCGAGAGGCGACATGAAAATCGAAATGCGCGTGGCCGCGCCTTTCAGGAATTCCGGCTCGTCCGTCGCCTTTATCTCCACGATCTTCCCATCCGCCGGCGAAACGAGGAGTTTTTCGATAGGCTTTCCATTCGCCGCGATCGTTCGGTCGGGATCCCGAAAAAAATTGAGGGAGAATCCCGAAATAAATGCTGCTACAAGAATGAGGACGATCCGAAGCCAGGCTTCATTGCTCCAAATCGCGAGGCTCACCAGCACGATCGTGAGGATGAGCACCGCGAAGAGAACGTCTCTGCCATAACGGGTCATGCCGGTTCGGTCACGCGCTTGAGCATTTCCGCATACGCTTCTTCGACGCCGCCTAAGTCCTGGCGGAAACGGTCTTTGTCGAGCTTCTTGCGCGTTACGGCATCCCAGAATCGGCAGGTGTCCGGCGAGATCTCGTCGCCAAGAAGAATTTCCCCGTTGTGCCGCCCAAATTCGAGTTTGAAATCGACGAGAATAATCCCGCGCTCGCGGAAAAATTCTTTCAGAATATCGTTGATCTTTAAGGCGGTGTGGCGAATGTGGTCGATCTCGTCTTCCGTCGCCAAACCCATGGCGAGCGCATGACTATCGTTGATGAGGGGATCGCCGAGCGCATCGTCCTTATAAGAGAATTCGAACGTCGGTTCCTTGAATTCGCGTCCTTCCTCGACGCCGTATCGCTTCGAGAACGATCCGGCCGCGAGATTACGGACGATCACTTCCAGCGGCACGATCTCGAGCCGCTTTACCAGCATATCGACCGGCGAAAGCTGCTCGATAAAATGCGTCCGAATGCCGCTCGATTCGAGCATTTTAAAGAGCGCACTCGACATCGCGCAGTTCACTTCGCCCTTATGCGCCCAGCTCCCGCGTTTCAGCGCGTTGAAGGCCGTCGCGTCGTCCTTGAATTCCTGGATGACTTCGTCGGGATGGCCTTTTACCGTAAAAAGTTTCTTGGCTTTGCCTTCGTAAAATTGAGTTTCTTTTTGTGCCATAAATTATGTAAAGAAATGTCATTGCGAAAAGAGTCTTACGACCGAGAAGAGTCCGACTCGACGAAGCAATCCCGGATCGTCAAGAGCGAGTTTGCTTTGCCGAACGAGTCTCCCTTCGGTCGATTCGTTCTCCTTGCAATGACACGGTGAAAACAATGTCATTGGAATAATCCAAAAAATGCCCCCACGCTAACAACGAACCCGGAGCCTTTAATGCCAGTAAGTGGATTGGTATTTCCGAGCGCGACGCCCTGATCGACCGTCCATGCACCCATCGAAGTTCCCTGATACGCAGCGGTAAGCCGGAGCATCAATACTCCGATCGGCGAATACTCGAATTGCAATTGCGGCATGAACAGAAAGAAATGCGAGGTGTAGGTGTGCGTGTAGTTGATCGAGCTTCCGTTAAAATCCGCGTTGAGATCGAAGTTGAGCCGGTTCTGAGCTTGGCGCGCGTACACATTTACCGCGCCATATCCGAGCGCGATGCCGGGAACGATATGAAAATGCCCGGTGCGAAGCGGAAGCACATAGTCGATCGTGAGCGCGCCATAGCCTATGGAATAGGTCAGATATCGGTTGACGGTGTCCGCGCCATTATTAATGGCGGTATCGATGCATCCGCAATCGGAGCTCGTGCCACCATAGCCCATGCCGCCCAGCCGCAAATTTTTCACCCAGGGAATGGTAACAAATCCCTGCCCGCCGACCATCCACACTTGCTGGCGATAATTCATGCCGACGAACGGCTGCGCGAAGGCGGGATTGAAGGTCGAGAAATCGGGAATGAAATAAGCGCCCAAAATTCCGCCGCCCACGGAAAAGAACGAAGTAGAAGGCGTGGCGGTCTCCTGATACAGATCCTCGTCGTTCCAATGCGTTGTATCGCGCGCGATTTGCGCTGCGGCCCATCTGGGCGCCAGAATCGATGGCGCAATTAATGCCGCAACGAGGATCGCGCCGGCAATCTTCGGTTTCCGTTTGATGAGATTCATTCTATATGCTTTCATCGTTTGTGCTACAAATTTACGAACAAGTCCGGAGTGAATCGTGAAAAGAACTCCGGTCAGGTTCATAAGATGGTTATTGCGAGGAGTGCACGGCTCCCTTCGGCCGGATTACGCTCTTCGCAATGACAGAAAAAACTAACGTAATCAAGAATTCCTTAGTAAGCATAACGTATTGCAATGAAGCATTACTCCTTTCAAATTCTTAAGCAAAGTTTGAGCCGATGAGCTATTCCGATTGGCGGATCGAAGAGGATTTCGAGCGTTCCGGCGCGCATCACATGGCGCGCGACGAGGCCCTGACGCGTGAACTCCTCGAAAATCCTTCCTTGCCGAGCGTGCTCCGATTATACTCCTGGCGGCCGGCGGCAGTTTCGATTGGCTATCAACAGCGGATCGAGTCTATTGATTTGGATGCCTGCCGCGCGAATGGGATCGATGTCGTTCGCCGCCCGACGGGAGGCCGCGCCGTCCTTCACAAAAACGAGATTACGTATGCCGTAATCACGCGGGCTTCGCCTGCCGAGGGGCTGTATGCCGTCCATAATCGGATTGTAAACGCGCTGGTTAGGTCTCTGGCCGCTCTTCCATCCCTGGCTACAAACCCGGCGCCTCTTTTGGTCACTCCTCGCTCGGGCGCCGGACAAAAGACTGCGCTGCCCGTCGCCTGTTTTGCCAGCGCGGCGAGGCACGAAGTAACGTGGCGCGAAAAAAAAGTAATCGGCTCCGCGCAGCGGCGCTTCGGCGAGGTGGTTCTGCAACATGGCTCGATTTTGCTTTCCGAAGACCACTTGCTTTTGCCCGATTTACTCGCGCTTTCGGACGATGCGCGCCAGAAAATGCGTGACATGCTCGGTCGAGAAACGGCAACGCTCGCCAATGTTTTTGGCCGCACGGTTTCCATCCAGGATTGTGCAGCGGTCATTCGCGAAAATTTTGTGACGAACTTTTTGAATGATATGGAGTTTTTAGCCGACCGCGAAAGGACGCACTCGTCATTCATCATTCAACATTCATCATTGCCACTTGGCTAAATCTCTCAAACTGCAATTAGTTACTCCCGAACGCTCGATTTTCGAGGGCGAGGTTGAGGAGTTCACCGCGCCTGGCGAAGTTGGGCCGTTCACGATCATGTTCGATCACGCGCCGATCGTCTCCGCGCTCGTGCCCGGAATTTTTAAATGGGAGCCTGGCGGATCCGAGGCTAAATTTTTGCTTGGCGGTGGCTTCCTTGAATTCCACGAAAATAGCGGCGTGGTCCTCGCAAGTTCTGCCGAGCGCATCGAGGCGATCGACGTAGCCCGCGCCGAACGTGCCCTCGCCCGCGCACAGGAGCGGCTCCAACATCCGATGGACGGCACCATCGACTACGATCGCGCCCGCCAGGCACGCGACCGCGCCAAAGCCCGCATCGCCGCGAAGAACCCGTTTAGGGGTTAAAAGTCCATCCAAATACCAATTCTCCGCGCCAGGTGGACGATTGGATTTACGATCTGGCTGCGCGATACCGGGATCTATTGTTCGGTGGTATGCATCGTGCCCGATTCCATCTCCGGGGAGGGAAATGGACGTCTTCTCTCCAACCAAGTCTATTCACTCTTCCTCGGACTCCGCTTTCCCGATCGCATCGAGCAGCGTTGACTTCGTTGCAAAGCCTTCGAAGGTGGCGGTGATTTTTCGACGGCGATCAATGACGAATGTGGTTGGAACGACATCGATACCGCCGTAGGTATCGCCAAAATCCGGGCTGCCGACGAGCACTTCGTAGGGTAGCTCGCGCGCCCTTGAAAAGGAATCGAGTCGAATAACAGCTTCGCCTCCACGAGCTCCCTCCTTCATGGCAACCGCCATTACCAGCACGTTCGTATCCGGCGCAACACTATCCAGGACATTCAACTGGCTGATAGAGGGTCCCGACCAGGTTCCAAAGAACGTCAAAACGACGACTTTGTCATAGAAATCATTCATCTCGAGGACTTTCCCGGCGGGATTCCACCACCCGAAATTCGTCGCGCGGTTCGCGGGAGATATCCGGTCCCAATATTTTACGAGAGAGACCTTGTGAAGATAGACGGGTCCGGTCGTATCGGGCGCGACGCTGGGCGGGATGTAAAGCGTTCGCATCGTGCCGCTTGGGTTGCAGCTTTGAAGCATACCGGTAACGATAATTCCCCCGACAGCAAGCAAAGAAAAAGCAACAAGGAATGGAATAGCCGGTAGGGATCGCATACTTCCGTTATTTTTGGTTCCCGGCACTTCCACCGCCTTTCTAATCTTCTTCGATGGCGGAGCGGATGGATCGATAGGTATCGCTCGGAGTTTCGACGATGGGAACTCGTGCGCGCACGATGCCCGAGGTCATACGGTCCATCTCATACTCGTAGCGGCATTTGGGGCATGTTGAAAGGTGCGCTTCGACCATCGCTAATTCCTGTGGCCCGAGCGATTCGTGGTCGATCAGGGCCGCGGCTAAATTCTGGACTTCGGTGCAGTTCACAATAGTCATGGGTTCGTAAAAGACGTCTGACGCAATGATTAACGGCCGTGTCGCAAAAAAAATTGCGTTTAGATTTTCCCTTCGAGCATTCGCGCAAGCGCAGCGCGGGCGCGATGCAAATGAACCTTGACCGTTCCCATCGGAAGTTTGAGCACGCGAGCGATTTCCTCGTACTCCATATCCTCGTTGTGGCGCAGGCGGATAATCCTTCGGTAATTTTCCGGAAGCTGATCGATGGCTTGCTCGATAAGCTGGGTCCGTTCGCCGGCGAGGAGCACGTCATCAGGCACCCACGAGGAATCACTGATTTCATATTCCTTGCCTTCTTCATCGTGGCGCCCCATGTTCGAGGTGGGCGGGGCGCTGATGGAAAAAGCGTTGAGCTTTCGGCGGCGAAGATAATCGATCGCGTGGTTCGTCGCAATGCGGTAGAGCCACGTCGAGAACGCGTATTCCTCGGAATAGGAATTGAGATGGAGCATCGCTTTCGTAAGCGCCTCCTGCACCAGATCTTCGACTTCATCCGTCGAGGCGCTTCGGACCATCGGGCGAATGAGCCGCTCCACGCCATGCCTGTGACGCTTGACGAGATCGTTATACGCAAGCTGGTCGCCCGCGCGAGCGCGCTGCACGAGCAGCTTATCCTCCTGCTGCTTTATCGAGGCCGGTGGGCGCCCATCGGCGCGTTTCGGTGCGGCTGGCGCTTCCGGAGGCGGTAGTGTGGGCGCAGTCATTTGCTCGGCGTGTGTGGTGGCCGAGTTTGCTCGCTCCGAAACGGGTCGTTCCGAAGGAGCATCGTTTTTATGAGCGCGGGGACTCAAGGTGTGATGTCAACTCTTTTGAGCGCGGAGTGATTCGCTAAATAACATCAATATTTTCGAGACCCCCATAAATTGCATACCAGGGGCGTGCCTCAGCATGGACGATCTTATTGAGTTTTTCGATATTTTCCACGCCGCGTCCGGCCAGCCACGCTTCGAGTGCGGAGGTTCCTTTGGTTCCATAAATTGCTATCCCGTCCTGCCAGGTTGCGCGGCCGCAGAGCACGCCGGAGAAACCGGCATGGGCTTCGCCCGCTAACGCGATCGTTTCGCGGAACACGTCGTCGGTCACTCCCGCGCTCAAGTAAATGTATGGTTTCGTTGCTGCTTGCCCGACCTCGCGAAAGAGTTGGAGGGCTTCTTCTCGCGTTTGAGCTGCCTCGCTGCCAGCGAAGGCCGTCGTCCCGGAAACAAATTTCATATTCACCGGCACCTCGACTTTCAAAACATCGACGCAGTAGCGATCTTTCGAAAACTCCTCCATATATGCCGCAACATATTTTGGCTTTAGCTTCGCGAAGTCAAGGCCCTTTTCATCATAACCATCGTCATACGCTAATACCTCGAGGAAGAACGGCCTATCGACGGCCTGGCATTCCGCGCCCACGCGCTCAATGAAAGCATGTTTGATCCGGTTCGTCCGTTCGTTGTCGAAGGGATTATAATAGAGTAAAATCTTGACGGCATCCGCGCCCTGTTCGGCAAGCCGATATGCACTCCACTCCTCGAGCAAGTCTGGTAGCCGGCCCTTCAGCGTCGCGTCGTAGCCGGTTTTTTCGTAGGAGAGCAGCACGCCAGTTCCCTGCGCTCGCGCATCCAGGGCAGGAAGGCCATACTCCGGATCCATGAGGAGGGCGGTCGCGTGCGGTGTAAGAACTTTTGTGACCGAAACCTTGAATTGCGTGAGATCGGCATCCGTGGCCTCGCGGCCCATTGCCTTGCCGATACTTTTTTTCAGCGATCCGCGCTGGTCCATCGCGGCGGCGGCAATAACGCCGTCCGCGCCAGCGCAGGCTTGAATACCCTCGAATTTTCCTTTGGTGATTTGAAATTTTGACATGAAAATCAGATGAGAGTTATGAATGAAGAGGTGCGAGCTAAAAGTAGGGGGAGATGTAACTGCTCACCCGCGAAAATACTTTTAACTCTCAATTCTTAACGCAAAACTATACCTTATACTTTAATTAAATTAGTAGCGTCGCAAACGCGGCGCATTTCCCGAAGCGTCTCTGCCGGATTCGGCGTCTCGAACACGCCGGAACCCGATACGATCGCATCCACGCCGGCTTCATACACTTTGGCAGTATTATCGGGCTTGATTCCGCCGTCGGCCTCGACAACGCAATCGAATCCTTCGCGGCGAATCCAGCTCTTGAGCGTTCGCGCGCGGCGAAAAAGCGATGGAATAAACGATTGCCCACCGAAGCCGGGATTCACGCTCATGAGCAGGACGAGATCGGCATCAGGCAAAATCTCTTCCAGCATTCCAAGCGGCGTGGCTGGATTGAGCGCCACTCCCGCTTTTACTCCCAGCGACTTGATATGAGCGATGGTCCGATTGAGATGGACGCACGCTTCGAAATGTACCGTAATCAAATCCGCCCCAGCATTGACGAATTGCGGAATATACGCATCCGGATCGTCGATCATGAGATGCACATCGAGCGTGAGCTTCGTAAGGGGCCGCAGCGCTTCGACGATGATCGGCCCGACCGTGATGTTTGGCACGAAGTGCCCATCCATTACATCGATATGCAGCCAGTCGGCACCGCCCTCTTCGATCTGGCGGACGCTCGCGGTGAGGTCCGCAAAGTTCGCGGAGAGCAACGATGGTGATAGAATGACGCCCTTCTGTTGGCGGTTCGAATTGGTAAAATTCACGTCCTCTGAAAAAATACGGCAGCTCGTAAACGCCGAGCTGCCGCAGGTAACAATCGGAAGGCCTGAAAAACTCTTAGTGATTTGTGCTGGCCGTGCCGGTGGAGGAATTAGTGATGCCTTTATCGAACATTGCTTTTTGTCCGTTTAGCTCATCCAAGAGTTTTTTATCCTTGATCGGATCGATCATCGCGATGGCACTGGCCTCGGTTTGCGATGCCTCGGAAGCTTTTCCTTCCTTGAAAAGAATTTCGGCTCGCGTATCGATCGCGCTTGCTTTTTCTTCGGGCGTGGAAGCCAGAGCTTCCGCGCGTTTGGAATATTCCATCGCGCGGTCGAGCATGGCCCCGTGCTGCCCTGCGGTCCATGCGAAGAAATTGAACGAAGGGCCGTCCTTCGGATGCGTCATGGCCCAGCGGTCGATGCGGCGCGCGGCATTCTCCGGCTGCTTTGTATCGAAATCATGCCGAATGAGAAGCATGTTGGCCTGATCGGCATCGACCTCATTGGGGAACACGCGGAGTGCGCTGTCGAGAATGGTGTACTGTTCGTCCCCGGTAGAAAGAAACCCAACGGCAAAGAGCGATTCGGCATTGTTACCGAGTTTATTTTGCGGATCGAGCGCAAGAACTTTTTTAAACGCCGCCACGGATTTTGCGCGCTCATTATGCTCGGCGTAATAATTCGCGGCGGTGAACCACTTCTTTGGATCTGTCGTCGATTTTGCACTTTCGACTTCGCCAATGATTGCACCCGATCCTCCGGCGGCTGCGGTTTCAAGCGATTGCAGGAACCGCGTCGGATCCTCATACCCAACAACGCGATCGATTTCCTTGCCGCCCTCGTCGAAGAAGATAATCGTTGGATAGCCGTTGATCCCATATTTTTTCGCAAGCTCGATGCCCTCGCCCTTTTCTGCATCGATCTTCACCGGGATAAACTTCGCATCGGCGACCTTTCCGACATTCACGTCGGAATAGGTATTCTTGTCGAGCACCTTGCACCAGCCGCACCAGGTCGTATAAAAATCGACCATGATTGCCTTATGCTCCTGCGCGGCAAGCTGTTTGGCCTCTTCGAACGATACGTTCCGGAAGTGGACTTCCGCACTCGTCGCGGTCGGCCATGCCGAAATGCTCATCGCAACGAGGGCGAGAAAGAGGACTGGTAACTTAATTCTGATTCGTGTCATAAATGATTTTTTTTCAATAAGCTATTTCTCCCAGTGAAACTTGACCACCTGAGCGCCCGGACCGTCGTTTAGTGTAACAAAGTAATCCCCCGACGCAAGCTCTCCGATGGGCAGAACGGAAAGCGCGCTACCACGGGATAGCGACAATTCGCTAAGAGTACGACCCAGTATATCGACGATCTTTAGCGCCGCTCCGTTCCTAACGACCGGCGCGTAGGTTAGTTTCAGTGCTCCTGGTTCGGTGAAAACGCGGAGCGGGTCTCTGCTGATGCTGCTCTCGGCAACGGCTGAGTTTGCGCTTCTTGTTACCGTATATTTCGAGATGGGAATTGCTTCCTGATCGAAGAAAAGGGTGTCGATCGGATGAGGTAACTGGGTAGTGAAGGTCTGACTTCGAGCATTGTTGATGAAGACGAGAGTCGTCGTGTCCGGTCCTTGCATGGCCCAAAATGTGAGCGGCATCGTGTAGTGATCGGTCGAGTCCTGGGATTGATCGACTTGTATCGTCAGAAGATTATTTTGATTAATCGACCATGTGAAATGATAAATGGGATAATCGGGCTGGAAGATCCATTCGTTAATAAAATCTTTCAGGTCGATGGGGGAACGCGCGCTATCCCGCTGCTCGATAAAATCGCGGAATTGGAATGTGTTGGCCGTGGTGTAGGCGAAGGCATTGGAATAATCGCGGAGTGTATTGAAAAATACCGAATCGCCTAATACGCGCCGAAGTGTGTGAAGGACGCACCCGGGCTTCCAATACACAACGGGAACATAGGAATCGAACATGTGATCGACCGGTGGATTGTAGGTCGGAGCATTATCATAGCTGGGGGAAGGATTGGTCCAATTTCTAGGGTCAAAATAAGCCTGTGTGTAATTTTGAATTACTCTCTCGTAACCGCTTTCGCCATGCGCGTATTCTTCCCAGAGCGCCTCGCCGAATGTTGCGAAGCCTTCGTTCAGCCAAATATCCGCCCATGTCTCGCAGGTCGTCTTATCGCCGAACCATTGATGGAATAGCTCGTGGGCGATCACATCTTCCTGGTTGCCGTGCAGGACTGCACGATCGATCGAAGTCATCGTCTGATGTTCCATCCCACCAAATCCAAAGGGTTGGAGCGGCACCTGACCGTACTGCTTGAATGGGTATTCTCCAAACAGCCTCGAATCGTTCGCAATCATCTTTGGTGTATTTCGAAACGCATAGTGCGCGTTATGCGCGATGCCGGTTGTGTCCGTGGCATCGTAATCGGAAGGCCACGCAAAATAAATGACGGGAACGCTGTCCTTCGGATTCGAAAGCCGGTGATAATAGTCCCGCCACGTCATCCACTTGCTGGCATCGCCGCACATGAGGTACGTGGCAATGGGCCGGTCGCTCTTCCAGTTGAACGTGAGCGACCCATCCGCATTTGTGTCGACCGATTGCAGCGTGCCGTTCGATTGTGCGCTATACCCTGCCGGCACGATAATGCTGATCGCCGAATTCGCCTTGTCATACGGCGCATCGTTGCAAGGCATCCATTTACGAGCATCACTAGGCTCGCTCATGGTGTAGGCGAGGTTTTCTTCAACAAAGACGGAATCATGGACTGCGCCAAATCCCACAAAGAGGCCTCTCGGATAAAAGTACATTCCATCATCCGTGGCGGAAGAGCGGGTATAATACACGTCGAGCGTGAGCGAGGTCCCCGCTTGCTGCTCTGCCGGCAGAAGGGGTATCGAAACAGTATCGCCCACCGCGATGGGTGTTGGGATCAGTTCGCCCTGGATCTTCACGGAGTCGATCCTCATTTCGGCGGCATCGAGTACGATGGCGGAAGTCGTATCGATTAACGATACTGCAATTTGGTTATGTCCGCTGAAAATTTGCGTCTGATTTTGGAAAACGGGCCGCCAGTCCATCGTTAAATTATAGGAGATTACTTCGTAGGGCCGCCGGGAAGAAGGCGCGGGTGTTTGGGCAACGGCGGCGAGCGGAAGAATCGAGAGAAAAAGAACGGCAAGTGCTGATTTTAATCGCATAAGTCTATAACACCGCTTGCCGGCAAAAGAAATTCGGTTTTTCTTCTCTTGCATAGCCGATTTTGGCTTTATTTTGGCTTTATATAAAACGAAAGCACCGGGTTTGCCCTCCCGGTGCTTGCTGTGAGAAGCTTTATTTAGCTTCAGGTGGAGTCTATAGTTTAGTTTGCCAAGGCAAGCCTATTATGAATAATCGTGCCAATCAATAAAAGTGCCGTTTCGATAGGATTTTGGCATGTTAACAAGTCGCCGATGTCGTATAATGAGAAAGCTTAACCTCCTTGTCTCAAAATCGTACAACGCCAAAAGCGACCGTCTCAAATTCGGACACTCGGTTCCGAATCACATCCAGCCGTTGCTGCGATACCACTCCGTCGTGTCTTTAATTCCATCTTCGAGCGAAACCTGCTGCCGGTAACCGATTTCTCGCTTGGCTTTTTCGACGCTGCACGTCCAGTTGGCCTGCACCATGTCGCGCCCTTTTTCCCAGTTCAGCACGCTTGGCTTGGAACGAAACATCGAGAAAAATTCCGAGAATCCCGCCACGGTATAAACCAGCGCATGGGGTAGCTTCACTGTGAGGCCTCGGCGCTTCAAAATTTCCGCTGTAAGATCGCTCACTTCGCGCCAGGTGTAGTGCTGCTCGCCGCCGATGAAATAGGTTTGGTTTTTCGCCTCGTCCTTTTCGACCGACAGCAGCACGGCGTTCGCCACATCCGAAACATGCGTCAGGTTGATCGACTTATCTCGCATTCCAATGAGCGGCTTTAATCCCTTATCAACGGTCTGGAAAAATGTCAGGATTGCCGTGTCCCGGGGGCCATAAACCGCTGCGAGCCGCAAGATCGTCACCGGCAAATCCTGCCGAGCCCGCTCGCATTCTTCTTCCGCCGCGCGTTTTGATTTGCCATAAGAGGTGATGGGGTGGGGCGGCGTAAGTTCCGTCACTGGCTGACCATCGAGCGAAGGCCCCGCCGCCGTTTGGCTCGAACACTGGATGAACCGCGCGAGGCCCGGATTATACCGCCGCGCCGCTTCGAGCAAATTCCGTGTCGGAAGCAGGTTGCCGTCGAAGAATCCCTGCCGGTTTTTCGCTGCCGTCACGCCGCCGACGTGGACGATCGCATCCACATTCTCCACCGGCGCCCGGAGCGATTCGACATCCATTAAATTCGCCCGGACAATCTCGATCGGTTTGCCGTGCAGCCATTCCTCGCTCGACCGCTCCCGAAGAAGCGCGCGGACCTCATGGCCCGATTCCAACAACCTATCGGCAACATGCGACCCTACGAATCCCGAAGCCCCCGTAACCAGTATTTCCATGCGGCCTCACAACGCCACCCGCCCAAAGAAGTGCCGGGAAATTTCACCAAAGTCCGTCGTGGAAACGCAGGCCCAAAGCTAATTAAGATTGGAAAGCTATTATTCGATTAGACAGCTTCGTAAAGAAAATAGCTTTTTTGGCTCGCGGTTGCTGGGAACGTGATAATGAACGATAAATTCATTAACTAATTGAGTTTAAGTTTCCGTAAAACCCAGGAGATCAGGGTTTCTTGAGTGTTCGAAAAATTTAATATTGCGGGCACAAATAATATTGCATGACCACCCGGGATGCTTCCCGCGTGCCATTAAACATCTCGTAGATAATGGCGTCGGTGCTTCCTCCAATACCACGGCTAAGTTTCTTCCCAACTCCATCGACTGAATGACGAAGCCCAATTGCTTCATCATTCAGCACTCAACTTCCCTCATTCCGGAGTTAGGCCACCGCGCTGACGCCGCAATACTCATCGAAGGCATCGGTGAGGCTGCGAGCGATGTCGGAGGCGGGGCGGCCCTCGATCTGCCAGCGCTCGAGCATCCAGATAAGCTCGCCATCGCGCAGCATTCCGAATGCTGGGGAACTGGGTGCGAAGCCGGTGAAATAGCTTCGGGCTCGAGCAACGCCTTCCACGTCGTTGCCGGCAAAGGCGCTAATCATGCGGTCGGGGAGCGTGCCGTGCTTCGCCGCAAGCCCGAGCGCGGGTCGCGCGCTTCCGGCGGCGCATCCGCAAACGGAATTGATAAAAATGAATGTCGTTCCCGGCTGCTTCACGGCCTCATCGACTTCCTGGGCCGTGCGTGTTTCCTTAATTCCCAGCCGTGTTACTTCCTCGCGCATCGGCCGGACTAATGTTTCGTCGTACATAAATTTCCTTTCAAAAAATGTGGAAGTTCTAACACCGGAACGGCTGAAATTCGTTGCAACAGAGTGTAAGTGCTAAGTGCTAGAGTATCCCATGCTTTAATCCGATCTTCTATAAATGATAAACTTCCCGCACACTGTATCATTCGCGTGGTAATGAGAGGTAAGCAAATTTCTTAGCGGCTGAAACAGCGGATCCGTTTCCAGCAGCGATTGGCTTGTTTCTGGCCGTCTTCGAAAGCTCGTGGTGTCGAACCGTTCGACGGCAATGAGCGTGGGTACTTTTCGGATAAGCGAGTCCTGCATCGCGCGGAGATCGGCATCGGGAATTACGCCGCTCGTGAATAGCAGCGAATAAACAAAGCGCGTGGCCGGCATTCGTTGTGCGCGCCAGTAGGCACCGGGTTCTTCGCCAAAAATAAATACGCGGTCGCTCGTTTTCGTATGATTCGAAAGAAACATCGCCAATGAATCCATGCAAGGTGGGTAATAGAGGCTTTGCTTCGCGCCGAGCGTTGCAAGATACGCGGAATGATTTCGAATGGACTGAATGGCGTCCAATGTGTAATGGATTCTCCGATGCGCGCTGGGCGTGATAAACATCGTTACCAAGATGACCGTCATCAGCGTCAGCATTGCAAACTTCGGTGCGTGACTGCGAAAGAAATCATAAACATATCCGGCGGATATCGCGCAGAGCCACACTAATCCGGGCAAGATCACCACAAATTGATAGCCCCATCCTTTATTCTGAAGGAGCACGGCCGCAATACCGGCTGCAAGCAGAAGGATTGGTGAAAGCGCTGCGCGAAGAAACGAACGGTCGCGCCGAAATGTCGCGGTAACTAAAGCGATGAGGGCAAGTACGCTCCATACATCCATGTACGTCCGCACCGCGCGCGGCACATCGCTCAAACGTAACGTAGAAACTTCGTTCGGATGATTCATCGCTACGCTCAAAGCGATACGGAGATATTCGCCGAGGCTGCCCATAGCCGCGAGCACGCATAGCTGCACAACACACCATGCCCCGAAGCCAGCCAGTAAAAGAAGCAGAGCGCGTAAGCGACGTTCCCGGTTATTGAGCCATACTTCCGCCGCTATCGCAACGAAAAAAATTGCATTCGTCGTTTTGAAAAAAGTTGCAATGCCGAGGAATACGCCAGCAATGAAAATAAGACGAGTGCTCTGGCGTTTCAATCCACGAATCCGCGGCGATTGCACGAGCACGGAAGCGCCGATTAAAAAAAAGAGCGAGTAGGATTCGGTCTGTGCCGTATCCGCAAGCCCGAGCGAAAGCAGCGTGAGAACGAGCAGAATGGATGCGAGCGGAGCGGTCCATTCCTGTCCGCTTCGTCCAATATGCGGCGCCTGCCGCGCGGTGGCCACATAGACCGCTCCGCAAGCGAGCATTGCAAAGACATAATCCGAAGCGCGGACCGCGAATGTGTGCGGGCCAAAGAGCCATTCGAAAAACGCATAGATATAGAAGACATTGGGCGGCTTCACATCCCAGGCGCTTACGTAAAGTGCATGGCCGCGCAGCAGCAGCCAGCCGATTTCGGCGAAGATGTTCTGGTCCAGCCCGAGCGCCCAAAAGAGCGAAGGCAGATAGATAATGGCACAGAGCGCCATCGTGATCCAGAACCGGCGGGATGGGGAATGAAGAATGATGAATGATGAATGATGAAGCGGGAGATTTGGTTGCGTAATTCCCACTCCTTCTTGAGGAGGGGGCTTTCAATTCTGATAATTCCTTGCCTCAAGACGAAGAGCAATTATTACACGAACAAATTCGTGGCGCCCATGAGGACCGCGATCGCACGCGGCGCAAGCTCACCAAACGGCCCGAGAGCCGTGAGGCGGCCGCTGGGGCTTTTATTTCGGAGGCCGGCGGTACGCTCGTTACCGCTCGGGTGATTCGTGCGGAAGGAATGTTCTTCGTGCTTCGATTGAATGATGGCAAAGAAGTCCGCGCGAAGAGCTACAAAGGCACGCGGTCGGCGAATCCGAATTCCACACTTGTCGCGGTGGGCGATGATGTGCGAATTGCAAATAACGAGGGTGGGCTTTTGATCGAAGAAGTTTCGCTTCGCCGCACAAAGCTTTCGCGGCGCGCTGCCGGAAGGCGGAGCGCCTTCGAACAGGTCATCGTAGCGAATGTCGATCTGCTCGTGATTGTTGCGAGCGTCGGCGAACCGAAACTTCGTTCAGGAATTATCGACCGTTATATCGTCGCCGCATTAGAAGGTGGCCTCGAAATCGCCATCGCCATCAACAAGATCGACACCGCATCGCCCGAGGAGATGGATGAAGCTCTCTACTTCCGCGATTTGTACCGGGAGATTGGTTATCCCGTTCATCTCGTTTCCGCCTCGCAAGGAACCGGCATCCAGGAATTAAAAGAAGAGATCGTAGGAAAAACAAGCGTCTTCGCAGGGCATTCGGGCGTGGGTAAAAGCTCGATCGTCAATGCGATTCTTGGGCGCAAAGCGATGCAGACGGGCGTGCTTCAAAAGAAATTTCGGCGCGGTGCGCACACGACCGCCGCGAGCGCGCTGATGGAAGTTCCACAACTATCCACGGTCGAGAATCCAACGTATATCGCCGATACACCTGGCGTCCGTGAGTTCGCGAACTTCGAATTGCGTCCCGCCGATTTGAAATTTGCATTTGTAGAATTCCAGAAATTCCAGGAGCGATGCGCGATAACCAATTGTTCGCACACCCACGAGCCGGGCTGCGCCGTCCGGCAGGCGGTCGAGGAAGATAAAATTTCCATCGGCCGTTACACCAATTACCAAAAACTATTGGGCGAAGCCCAACGCGAAGAAACCAAACGAATCCGTAACCAATGAAACAATCACTCCTTATCGCCGCCGTGGGATGCCTGACTTTTAGCATGGCCACCATGGGCTGCGCAAAATCCGAGAACACACAAATGACCGATACCACTGCCTACTCTCAAACGACGGCCACTCCAGCGGAAACCACCGCCGCCGCACAGCCACAAGCGCCCGCCACTCAACCAGAGACCACGGCCACGGCGCAGGCCGGGATGCCGAACGTTCCGCCGCCCGCGGAAGAAATGATGAAGCCTGGAAAGCATGGCGATACCGTTGTCACCGCTTCGGGACTCGAATATATCGATCTCAAAAAAGGTACAGGCCCGATGCCGAAGGTTGGCCAGACGATTACCGTCAATTACACTGGCAAACTTACGAATGGCAAGACCTTCGATTCCAATGTCGATCCGAATTTCCATCATGTCGAGCCCTTTCAAACGGCCATTGGCGTTGGCCAGGTCATTAAGGGATGGGACGAAGGAATGATCACGATGCACGTTGGCGGCAAGCGCCGGCTTATCATTCCCGGCAATCTGGCCTATGGCCCGAACGGAATGCCCCCGACGATTCCGCCGAACGCCACGCTGATCTTCGATGTCGAGCTGCTGAAGGTGCAATAAAACCTTATTCAATTATTAGAATCGAAAAGGGACGCGCTTCTTGCGCGTCCCTTTTTATTTTATTTATCGCTGCAATACCAGCCGCTTCGTCGTCACTTCCTTTCCATTCGAAGCGCGGATGAAATAGGTTCCATCGCTCGGAAGCCCAAGCGCGTTCGCATTCCATTGCCACGCGCCCGAGCCGCTATGCGCGGCGATGACGTTGCCGAGCACATCTATCATCTCGAACGTGGCATTCATCGCGCCATTAAGTTCCATATTCACGAGGCCCGTGCTGGGGTTCGGATAGAGGAGCAGGTTCGGCGCGTTCGGCACAGATGCGGCTACGCTGGAAGCAGTGTTCGAAATGCCCTTGAAATTGACGTAGAGTGTTCCCGCATTACCCGATTGCGGAGTAAAACTTCCGCCTCGCTCGGCGATGCCGGCCTGCACCGTGAGCGCCAGCGTATCGAAATATATCGTCCCGGAGGAGTCGCCATAGAAATGGATGATGACGGCCATTCCCGCGCTCGGCGCAAGCGTATCGGGCAGCGCGGGCACGATCTGGCTTACGAGGAAGTGGGAACTCGAATGCGTCCAGCTCACGGCAGAAACGATCACCGTCGAAGTGGAATTGTTTGTGAAGTCGATGCGGTGTGCATAGTAATGGCCCGAATCGCCGGAGAGCGAGACGTCGTGCGTGCCGGTCGTATCGAGGCTTACGGATTCGGTATCGCTGCAGGTCTGCGGCATGTAGCCCACGAGCGATACGGTCGCCTCATGGCAATGGGCCGTGTCATTCGTGCTAAAGGAGGCCGTGGCGCTGGCGTTGTACTCCGCGCTTCCGGAGGTGCGGTTCGGAATAAACTTGAGCCACACGCTATCATACGTGTTGGCAGCGATCGTTATTGGGAACCCGGAGGAATCGACGCGGAACGCGCCGTCGTCCGATCCCGAAATACTGAGCGCCGTGAGGGTGGCCGAAGAATCGAGCAAGTTGTGAAGATACAGGTGGATATAACTCGTATCCCCATAATTCGTTACCGCAGAGGCTGCGGCATACATGCCATAGCATGTCTTGATCGTGGTATCCACAGCTTTTCCATACACGATCCGAACAATATACCGATCCTGGCTATACGCATCGTGATACCGGACGATGAACGTATCGAGATGAAGCTCGGTATCGCTTGGAGCGTGGAAGCAGAAGTCCCAGAAAGTGGTATCGTGGGACGCCAGGGTGAATGGGAAACTTATGGCGGAAGTATCCCACGAAAAGTACGTTCCGGGGTCGTGCGTCCAACCGGCGCTCACAATCGTATCGAGATCGCTGCCAGAATTGATGAGGCGAAGTGGGTCATCCGGTACGTTGAAGCGGATGGTATCAGCCGTGCAGGTGTCCGCGCCTTCCGGAATGCTCGGGAAATATGGCCCAAGTGCCGAAAGGTCGCCATCCGGCGGAGTCGTGTCAATGGCTTTGGCGGAGACGATGCGGGAAATGTAGCGCGTCTGGCTCGCCGAATCGTGATAGTGGACGACGAACGTGTCCGTATATTGATTCGTATTCATCGGCGCATTGAAGCAGAACGGCCAATAAACCGTGTCATGGGCGGGCACGGTGAGCGGGAGGGAAACCGAATCCCAGCTAAAAATCGCGCTCGGATCGTGCAGCCAGCCAGCGCTCACGAGTGTATCGGCATCGCTGCCGGTATTGATCAGGCGAAGCGAATAGCATCCCGGGAAATTGGGATGCAGGGCGTCTCCCGTGCAGGTATCGGCGCCCTCCGGGGTGTTCTGCGGGAAGTAAGGTCCCACCGCATACATCTCGCCATCCGGCGGCGGCGGGTTCCCGTGGCCGATCAGCACCACCGTATGCGTTGTGGTGTCATCCGAAATCGAGAGTTGGCCCGAGACCGTTCCGCTCGCCACATGATAGACGATTCGGATGTAGCTGTACGTCGTGACGTGTATCGTATCGGCCGATACGCTGAAATAAGAGGAGCCATCCGAAATCCATGCGTGGATATACGTTCCGGGGCCGGCCGAATCGCCAGTGTAGGCGATGCGCACATAGCCCGTCGTCGAGTCCTGCCCGCTCGGAGTGAACGTGACCGTATCGGGTGAATAGGTAAAGGAGTCAGCGCGAAGCGCGTTTGGGGCGAGGCCGGCGGTCACGAGGAGGATCATGATCGCCCACGATCCGCAAAACCGCAGTATTCTGTCGAAATTAGTCATTTTGGCTTTTGGGTTAAGTGTCGAACGAATGAGAACACGTGGGAAACGGAAAGCTCACACTTTGCCCCTCGAAAATCGGTGCTTTTTGTTTTTTGAATTGTCATTTAATAAAAGAATGCCCAAACATGCTTGTTTTTCATAAACCGTAAGAATTCTTTATAGTTTTCTTGCTTGGCGAGATAC
>VFSW01005573.1_pt1 | contig 18598 bp, 11 predicted proteins | sample 5358111 | NCBI WGS metagenome assembly VFSW01 (sample SAMN11554181, study PRJNA540505) | mine drainage metagenome | isolation source: sediment from site ElyBrook_90M | place: USA: Ely Copper Mine, Vershire, VT | collected 2017 | reverse complement strand
CCCGGCGCCAAACAGGCCAAAACGGCCTAGACCGCGAAGAAGGGAAAGAATCATGAAGACCGCGAAGACGACGAATTGCCGCACTCTGGCCGCGGAGGAGTGCTGCCCCGGCTGCGGCGTTTGGACAACCGGCTCATCGGTGAGCGTCACCTTGGCGTCGGCGGCGATCACTTGCGCCACCTGATCCACGGCCAGCGTCACAGCGCTGTCATAGTCGTTGGCGCGCAGGTAGGGAACCATGGCGCGGCCGATGTCGCCCACTTTGCCGTCGGGCAGAATGCCTTCCAGCCCGTAGCCCGGCTCGATGCGGTACTTGTGGTCGTCCACGGCCAGCAGAATCAGCAGGCCGCGGTCCGAGCCCTTCTTGCCCATCTTCCACTTGTCTTCCAGCGCATTGGCAAAGTCGGCCGCGTCGTCGCCGTTCAAGTTGCGGACGGTGACCACGGCAATCTGCGCATTGGCCTGGGAGTGGTCGAGCTGGGCGCACAAGCCGTCGATCCGGGCGATGGCCTCAGGCGACAGCACCTGGGCAAAATCGCTGACGTAGTCGGTGGGTTGGGGCAGATCCTGAACCTGCTCGGCCAGGGCGACGGAGGCGGAAACGGCGAAAAAGGCCGCCAAAAGCAGCCCGGAGACAGCGAATTGTGCGCGGCGAAAGGCGGTCATCGCTTCCTATTGTACGGGTTCGGGCGGCAAAAAGTTCCAAAGTGGAGCTTCCAGCTTTCAGCCGCGAATAGCTGCCCGCCGGAAGCTACACTAAAATAGAGATGAACGATAAACCGCTTCCCACGCCCCCCGTTGCCCGCATCGATCACCAGGAAACCCTACTGCATGGCGTCGCCCTCAAAGACGACTACGCCTGGCTGCGCGACAAGGAAAACCCCGAAGTCACCGCCTTCCTGGAAGCGGAAAACGCCTACGCCGAGGCGGTGATGGAGCCGCTCAATGGGCTGCGCGAGGATCTGTACCAGGAGATGCTCTCGCACATGAAGCAGACCGACGTTTCGGTGCCCTTCCGCGATGGCGACTGGTGGTACTACGGACGCACGGAAGAGGGCTTGCAGTACCCGATTCACTGCCGCACCCACGGCTCTCCCAATGCGACCGAGGACACGCCGGAGCAGGTGATTCTGGACGGCAACCAACTGGCCGTGGAACACGCCTTTTTCGCCATCGGCGGGACCGACATCACCCCCGACGGCCGCTGGCTGGCCTACACCACCGACACTACCGGCTTCCGCCAGTACACGCTGCACATCAAGGACCTCGAATCCGGCGAAACGCTCACCGAAACCGTCGAGCGGGTGGGCAGCGTGGTCTGGGCCGCGGACAACCGGACGCTCTTTTATACAGTGGAAGACGGGGAGCAGAAGCGCCAGTTTCAATTTTGGAGACACACGCTGGGCGCGTCGCACTCGGCCGATGTGCTGGTTTTCCAGGAGGACGACGAGCGCTTCAACCTGGGCGCGGGGCGCACGCGCGATGGAAAATTCATCGTCATGGAGTCGGCCAGCCACACCACCACTGAGTCCTGGGTGCTGGCAGCCGCGGAGCCTGAGGGCAAGTTTGCGCTCATCCGAGAGCGCGAGGACGAGCACGAATACTCCATCGATCATCGCAACGGGCTGTGGTTTATCCGCAGCAACGACACGGGACGGAACTTCCGCCTGGTGACCGCGCCGGTGGCCACGCCAGACCGCGCGCACTGGACGGAGCGCATCGCCCACCGCGACGACGTGATGCTCGAAGAGGTGGATTTGTTTGCCGGCTTTTTCGTCGCCTGCGAGCGCGAGGATGGACTGCCGCGGCTGCGGTTCTGGCGCTTTGCGGATGACGGGCCGGAGGCGGAGCGAGCCGGTGAGATCAGCTTTCCCGAGCCGGCCTACAGCGCTCAGCCGCATGTGAACCGCGTCTTCGACGCGACAAGTTTTCGCTACGCCTACCAATCGCTGGTCACGCCCAGTTCGGTCTTTGAGTACGACCTGACCACGGGCGCATCCACACTGCTCAAGCAGCAGGAAGTTCCCGGCGGCTTCGACCGCACGCTCTACGCCAGCGAGCGGGTACTGGCCACTGCGCCCGATGGCGTGCAGGTGCCGGTGTCTCTGGTCTACCGCAAAGATAAACGTAAAAAGGGGTGGAACCCCCTGTACGTGTATGGCTACGGGTCGTATGGGTATTAGTTTCCGCTGGGCGTCAGCTCCATCCGGCTGAGCCTGCTGGATCGCGGCGTGGTGATGGCTTATGCGCACATCCGCGGCGGCGGCGACCTGGGCAAGCCCTGGCACGACGCGGGTAAAATGCTGGTCAAGCGCAACACCTTCACGGATTTTGTCGCCTGTGCGGAACACCTGACCGCGGCGGGCTATGGCGATCCAGCCAAAGTGGCCATCGAGGGCGGGTCGGCCGGGGGCCTCTTGATGGGCGCGGTGGTGAATCTGCGGCCGGAGCTGTTCCGCGCCGTTCTCTCCCACGTGCCCTTTGTGGACGTGATGAACACCATGCTGGATGCCACGCTGCCGCTCACCGTGCCGGAGTACGAGGAGTGGGGAAATCCGAATGAAGCAGAGTATTTTTCTTATATGCTGAGTTACTCGCCCTATGACAATCTGAAGGCCGCGAGTTATCCGGCGATGTTAGTGAAGACATCGCTGCATGACAGCCAGGTCATGTACTGGGAGCCGGCCAAGTACGTGGCCAAACTGCGCACGCTGAAGACGGACAGCAATGCGCTGCTGCTGGTGACCAATATGCAGGCCGGCCACGGCGGCGCGAGCGGAAGGTACGACTACCTGAAGGAGATCGCCTTCGACTATGCCTTCCTGCTGAGGGAACTGGGGCTGCTTGTTGCGGGCCTGCGAACGGTGTAACGTTTATGCAGGCGAAGAGGTTCTGGGATGACCGGGATCATCTTTGAGGTGCGCGAGGACGAGACGGACGGCGGCTACACGGCCGCCGCGCGGGGCCACGGAATACACACCCAGGGGAACACTCTGGAAGAGTTGCGCGCCATGGTCAAGGACGCCGCCCACTGCTACTTTGACGTGACCAAGCAGGCGCCGAAGGTTATCCGCCGGCATTTCGTGCGGGATGAAATGCCGGCCTGATTCTCCCTGTCTTAGCCGCAAAAGCACGAAACGCAGGTCCTTCGACTCCCCTTCGCTGCGCTTCGGGTCGCAAGGATGACAGGCGAGGGTGGGGCTCAGATTCATACTGATCTCCACGAACCTCGCTGCCCTCCCCCGCAAGGAACTTCCCCCGGAGATAAATTTTTCGCTATACTAGAACTTCAGCCTAGTCCCAGATGCGGCCAGGCCTGCTCCGATCGGCCTTTGAATGAGAGACAAGGCGATTTCATTGAACGGAATCGTGCGGGAAATCTGTCTTTCGGCTTAAAAACCTGCACTTCGCACGGAAAATCTTCATCGAGAAGGTGGCTATGCACACTTCTGATCGTCCTATCGGCAACCCCGAGCCTCAAGGGCTCTACCATCCACGGAACGAGCACGACGCCTGCGGAATGGGGCTGGTGGCCAGTATTCGTGGGGAAAAAAGCCACGACATCATCCGCAAGGGGCTGGAGGTGCTCATCAACCTCACCCATCGCGGCGCGGCGGGCTGCGATCCGGAGACGGGCGACGGCGCGGGCATTCTGATCCAGATTCCGCACGAGTTTTTTGTGGGCGAGTGCGCCGTTCTGGGAATAAAGCTGCCAGAGGCCGGCGCTTATGGCGTGGCCATGTGTTTTCTTCCCGTGGAGAAGCATAGCCGCCTGCAGTGCGAGGGCATCTTCGAGCGCATTGCGCAGGAAGAGGGCCTGACGGTTCTGGGCTGGCGCGATACGCCGATCAACGGCCAGGCAGTGGGCCGCGAGGCGCGCGTCTCGCAGCCATACATCGAGCAGCTTTTTCTCGGCCGTCCCAAAGGGATGGAGGAAGATGCCTTCGAGCGCCTGCTCTACCGTGTGCGCCGTCGCGCGGAAAATGAGATTGCCGCTTCGGAGATCGAGGACAAGGAATTTTTCTACGTTCCTTCGCTCTCCTGCCGCACCATTGTGTACAAGGGCCTGATGCTGGCCCCGCAGATCGAGAATTTTTACTGCGAGCTGGCCAATCCGCTGGTCAAGAGTGCGCTCTGCCTGGTGCACCAGCGCTTTTCCACCAACACCTTTCCCAGTTGGAAGCTGGCGCATCCTTACCGCTATGTGGCGCACAACGGCGAAATCAACACCATCCGCGGCAACGTGAGCTGGATGAACGCGCGCCAGTCGGTGCTGGAAAGCCCGCTCTACGACGGCAAGATCGACGACCTGTACCCGGTGATCATGCCCGAGGGCAGCGACTCGGCCTCGTTGGACAACGCGGTCGAGTTTCTCTTTCAGTCGGGCCGTTCTCTGCCCCACGTGATGGCCATGCTGATTCCCGAAGCCTGGTCGGGCAACCCCGACATGGACGAGGAGAAGCGCGCCTTTTACGAGTACCACGCCTCGCTGATGGAACCCTGGGACGGCCCGGCGGCTATCGCCTTCACCGACGGACGGGTGATCGGCGCAACGCTGGATCGCAACGGACTGCGGCCGGGCCGCTACATCGTGACCAAGGATGATCTGGTGGTGCTGGCCTCCGAGGCCGGCGTGCTTGACGTGCCCGCCAACGATATTCGCAAGAAGGGCCGCTTGCAGCCGGGCCGCATGTTCCTGGTGGACACCGTCCAGCAGCGCATCATCTCCGACGCCGAGATCAAGAAGGAGCTGGCCAGCCGCCAGCCTTATGCCGAGTGGCTGAAAGAGCAGCAGGTCACGCTCGACCATCTGCCCGAGCCGGCGCGGGTGATCGCCTCCAACCCGGAGACGCTGCTGCGCCGCCAGCGGGCTTACGGCTACAGCGAGGAAGACCTGCGAATTCTGCTGGGACCGATGGGCGCTACCGGCGCCGAGCCGATCGGCTCCATGGGCACCGATGTGCCGCTGGCCTGTCTCAGCGATCGTCCGCAGCCGCTGTTCAACTACTTCAAGCAGTTGTTCGCGCAGGTTACCAATCCGCCCATCGATCCCATCCGCGAAGAGTTGGTGATGTCGCTGATCAGCTACATTGGCACGGAGCGCAATATTCTGGACGAGGCGCCGGACAACTGCCACACGCTGAAGCTGCCGCATCCGATCCTGACCAATCGCGATCTGGAGAAGCTGCGCCGCGTCTCTTCCGGTGATCTGCTGGCCACCACGCTGCCCACGCTGTTTCGCGCGACCGATGGCGATCACGGCCTGAAGCACGCGCTCGACGATTTGAGCAACCGCGCCGCGCACGCTGTCAACTCCGGCTACACGCTGTTGATTCTCTCTGACCGCGGCGTGGACGCCACCTACGCGCCGATTCCCAGCCTGCTGGCCATGGCCGCGGTTCACAACCGCCTGGTGCGCGAGAAGACCCGCACGCAAGTCGCGCTGATTATCGAGAGCGGCGAGCCGCGTGAGGTGATGCACTTTGCTCTCTTGATCGGCTACGGCGCCAGCGCCATCAATTCTTACCTGGCCATTGAGACGTTGCACGACCTGAAACAGCGCGGCCTGCTGCCGGAAAAAATCAGCGCCGAGTATGCCGAGAAGAACTTCATCAAGGCCATTAACAAGGGTCTGTTGAAGACCTTCTCGAAGATGGGCATCAGCACGCTGCAAAGCTATCGCGGGGCGCAGGTCTTCGAGGCCGTGGGATTGAACCAATCGCTGATCGAAGCCTATTTCTCCGGCACCGCTTCGCGCATCGAGGGCGTGGGCCTGGAGGTGCTGGCGCGCGAGGCGCTGCTCAAGCACGCCTACGCCTTCCAGCCGCTCACCGAGTCGGAGACCGAGCTGGTGGTCGGCGGACATTATCAGTACCGCGAAGGCGGCGAGTATCACCTGCTGAATCCGGCCACCATCAGCAAGCTGCAAAACGCCGTCCGGCAGAACAATCCCACCACCTTCCAGGAGTACACCGATCTGCTGGACGACCAGAACCGCACTCTGTGCACACTGCGCGGGCTGCTGCAACTGAAGTATGCCGACCACCCCTTGCCGCTCGATGAGGTCGAACCGGCCAAGGAGATTGTCAAGCGATTCACGACCGGCGCGATGAGCTACGGATCGATCAGCAAGGAAGCGCACGAGACGCTGGCCATCGCCATGAACCGGCTGGGGGGAATGTCCAACACCGGCGAGGGCGGCGAGGATGAAGATCGCGTTACGCCCGACGCCAACGGCGATTCGCGCCGCTCGGCCTTCAAGCAGGTAGCCAGCGGCCGCTTTGGCGTGACGACGAATTATCTGGTCAATGCCGACGAGCTACAGATCAAGATGGCGCAGGGCGCAAAGCCCGGCGAGGGCGGACAGTTGCCCGGCGACAAGGTGGACGAAAAGATCGCCAAGACGCGCCACTCGATTCCCGGCGTGGGATTGATCTCGCCGCCCCCGCATCACGACATTTATTCGATTGAAGATCTGGCGCAGTTGATCTACGACCTGAAGAACGTGAATCCGCAGGCGCGCATCGCCGTGAAGCTGGTATCTGAAGTAGGCGTAGGTACGGTGGCGGCCGGCGTCAGCAAGGCGCACGCCGATGTAGTGCTGATCTCCGGCGACACGGGTGGCACCGGCGCTTCGCCACTCAGCTCGATCAAGCACGCCGGGCTTCCGTGGGAACTCGGCCTGGCCGAAACACAACAGGTTCTGCTGCTCAACGATCTGCGCGGGCGCATCAAGGTGCAGACCGACGGCAAGCTGCAGACCGGGCGCGACGTGGTGATCGCTGCTTTGTTGGGCGCGGAGGAGTATGGCTTCGCCACCACGCCGCTGATTACCATGGGCTGCATCATGATGCGCAAGTGCCATCTGAACACCTGCTCGGTGGGCATCGCAACCCAGGACCCGGTCTTGCGCGCGCGCTTCACCGGGCAGCCCGAGCACGTGGTCAACTTCTTCTTCTTCATCGCCGAGCAGATGCGCGAATACATGGCCAAGCTGGGCTTCCGCACCGTCGATGAGATGGTGGGCCGCGTGGACAAGATTGAAGCCTCCATCGCCGACGCGCACTGGAAGGCCAAGGGCATCGATCTCTCCTCGATTCTCTACGCGCCCACGGTGCCCTCGCGCGTGGCGCGGCGCAAGGTCAAGGAGCAGGATCACGGCCTGGATGCGGCGCTCGATCACGCGCTGATCGAAAAGGCCGCGCCCGCGCTTGAAGCGAAGACGCCGGTCACCGGAAGCTTCGCCATCCGCAATGTGCATCGCACAGTGGGCGCGATGCTGGGCGGCCAGATCGCGCGGCGTTACGGCTCGGCCGGACTGCCGGACGAGACCATTCATTACAAGTTCAACGGCTCGGCGGGGCAGAGCTTCGGGGCCTTCGTGCCGAACGGCGTCACGCTGGAACTGGAAGGCGACTCCAACGACTACCTGGGCAAAGGGCTCTCCGGCGGGCGCATCATCGTCTACCCGCCCAAGACCTCCAGCTTCCTGCCCGAAGAAAGCATCCTGGTGGGCAACGTGGTGCTCTACGGCGCCACCAGCGGCGAAGTCTTCCTGAACGGCATCGCCGGGGAACGCTTCGCGGTGCGCAACTCCGGCTCTATTGCAGTGGTCGAGGGCGTGGGCGACCATGGCTGCGAGTACATGACCAACGGCACTGTCGTTGTGCTGGGCGCGACGGGGCGCAACTTCGCGGCTGGCATGAGCGGCGGACGGGCCTTTGTCTACGACGATCAGGGCGATTTCTCCACGCGCCGTTGCAACACCTCCAGCGTCGATCTGGAGCCGCTGGAACTGGCCGCCGACATCGCTGAAGTGCGCGGCTTGCTGGAACGTCATAGCGACCTGACCGGCTCGCCGCGCGCGGCCTGGGTGCTGGAGCACTGGGCCGAGGCTCAGCCCAAGTTCATCAAGGTCTTCCCGCACGAGTACAAGCGCGTACTGGGCGTGGCGCGCGTCGAGTCGGTTTATGTTTCTCCCACAAATTCGTCGCCTCTGTCGGCGGCTACGGTAGAGGTGCAGCATGGGTAAGGTGACAGGGTTTCTGGAAATCGAGCGCGAACAGCCCACCCGCCGCAAGGTAGAGGATCGGCTTCAGGACTGGTTTGAAATCTACAAGCCGTTTCCCGAAGAGAAGCAGCGCGAGCAGGGCGCACGGTGCATGGATTGCGGCGTGCCCTTCTGCCACACCGGCTGTCCGGTCAACAACCTGATTCCCGACTGGAACGACCTGGCCTACAACGGGCGCTGGGAGGCCGCGGTGCGCCGCCTGCACGCCACCAACAACTTCCCTGAGTTCACCGGCCGCATCTGCCCCGCGCCCTGCGAGGCGGCCTGCGTGCTGGGCATCGACCAGCCGCCGGTCTCCATCAAGCTGATTGAGCGCTCCATTGTCGAGCGTGGCTGGGAAGAGGGCTGGATTCATCCCGAGCCGCCGGAGCAGAACACCGGCAAGCGTGTGGCGGTGGTGGGCAGCGGGCCGGCAGGCCTGGCCGCCGCGCAGCAGTTGCGCCGCGCCGGCCACTCGGTGACGGTGTACGAAAAGGCCGACCGCATCGGCGGCCTGATGCGCTATGGAATTCCCAACTTCAAGCTGGAGAAACACGTTCTCGACCGCCGTATTGAGCAGATGCGCGCCGAGGGCGTAACCTTTGTGACCGGCGCTCACGTGGGCGTGAACGTGCCTGTCGAGGCGCTCACCGGGCACTATAACGCTATCCTGCTCTGTGGCGGCGCCGAGCAGCCGCGCGACCTGAAGATTCCCGGACGCGAGCTGAAGGGCGTTCACTACGCCATGGAATTTCTGCCCCAGCAGAATCGCCGCTGCGAGGGCGACAGCCTCGATCCGGCACTTGACATTCTTGCCGAGGGCAAGCGCGTGGTCATCATCGGCGGCGGCGACACGGGCGCGGATTGCTTGGGAACCGCCCTGCGTCAGCACCCCTTGAGCGTTCATCAGTTCGAGATCATGCCCAAGCCGCCGGAAAAGCGCGCAGCATCGACACCCTGGCCGATGTGGCCCTTGCAACTGCGCACCGAAGGCGCGCACGAAGAGGGCGGCATCCGCGACTGGAGCATCAACAGCATCCAATTCACCGGCGACGAACAGGGCAACGTGAAGCAGTTGCATGGTGTGCGCGTGGGGCCGCCGCCGAAGTTCGAGCCCGTTCCCGGCTCCGAGTTCACGCTGGACGCCGATCTGGTGCTGCTGGCCATGGGCTTCCTCGGTCCGGTGCGCTCGGGAATGATCGAGCAGATGGGCGTGGCGCTGGACAACCGCGGCAACGTGGCCACCAACGGCGATTACCAGTCCTCGGTCGAGAACATCTTCGCGGCCGGCGATATGCGCCGTGGCCAGTCACTGGTGGTCTGGGCCATCAGCGAAGGTCGCAAAGCCGCCGCTTCTGTCGATCGCTACCTGGCGACTCTTGAAGAATCTGGGCCGCAGCTCCAGCACGCACGGGCGTAACTTTTTTCTGCATGCAACGACGAAGGCGAAGCCATCATGGCTTCGCCTTCGTCGTTGCATCTCGACCTAAATTACTTGGCCAGCAACGTGCGCATATCTCCGCCGGTCATCTCTTTGGGCAACCCCAGGGACAGAATGTTCAACAGCGTGGGCGAGATGTCGCGCAAGGAGCCGTCCGGGCGCAGGCGATAGTGCGGCGCGTCTTCGGCCACGTAGATCATGGGCACCGGGTTGGTGGTGTGCGCGGTGTGCGGACCGCCGGTGACGGGGTCCACCATCATCTCCGCGTTGCCGTGGTCGGCGGTAATCAGCCAGCTTCCGTTGCGCTCCTTGATGGCTTTGTAAACGCGGCCCAACTGCGCATCGATGGCCTCGCAGGCGCGGATGGTCGGTTCCAGCTTGCCGGAGTGGCCCACCATGTCGGCGTTGGCGAAGTTGGCCACGATCAGGTCGAAGGCGGTGTCATTGACGGCCTTCACAATGGTGTCGCCGATCGCCTCAGCCTTCATCTCCGGGGCCAGGTCGTAGGTGGCCACCTTCAGCGACGGAATCAGTATCCGCTCCTCGCCTGGGAAGGGCGACTCGATGCCGCCGTTGAAGAAGTAGGTCACGTGGGCGAACTTCTCCGTCTCAGCCACGCGCAGATTGCGCAACTGGTGCGCGCCCAGCACATTGGCCAGAATGTTATCCAGCGACTCGGGCGGAATGATGACCGGCAGCTCATAGAGTTTGTCGTACTGGGTCATGCACAGATAGAAAAGGTTCTTGGGAATTTCTGAACGGGGAATCGCCTGATCGAGCGCCTCCCAGCCATCCAGATTGCGGCCGCCCTGCTTGTTCAGGCCGCTTTCGCGCCCGAGTACGCGGGTGATTTGGCGGGCGCGATCGGCGCGATAGTTGAAGTTGATGCATACATCCTCGTCGCGAATCTGGCCCACCGGCTTGCCCGCGCCATCGACCACGACAAAGGGAATCAGAAACTCGTCGGTCGTGCCGTTGTTGTAGCACTCCTTGATGCGGGCCACCGGGTCGGCGAATGCGCCACCCTCGGCCTTGCCGTTGACCATGGCGTCGAAGGCCATGCGCTCGCGCTCCCAGCGCTTGTCGCGGTCCATCGCGTAGTAGCGGCCGCTGACGGTGGCCACTTTGCCCACGCCGTACTCGCGCATCATTTTTTCAAGCTGCGCAATATAGCCCGCGCCGGCGTCAGGAGCCGTGTCGCGCCCGTCCATGAAGGCATGCACGAAGACCCGCGTGAGTCCGTGCTCCCGCGCCGCGCGCAGCAAGGCGTAGAGATGATTCTGGTGCGAGTGCACGCCGCCGTCCGATAGCAGGCCGAAGAGATGCAACTGCCGCCCGCCCTCGCGCGCCCGCTCCATGGCTCGCACGATTGCCGGGTCGTTTTGAAATGTGCCCGCGGCGATCATCGCGTCGATGCGCGTGATGTCCATCTGCACGATGCGCCCGGCGCCGATATTCAGGTGGCCCACCTCGCTGTTGCCCATCTGCCCGTCCGGCAGGCCGACGAAGTGGTCCGAGGCCTGTATGAGCGTGTTGGGAAACTCGCTGAGCAGCTTGTCGTAGGTGGGTTTGCGGGCCAGCGCAATGGCGTTGTTGGCCGATTCAGCGCGATAGCCCCATCCGTCGAGGATGGTCAGAACGAGGGGACGCTTGGTTGTGGGCACGTAGAATACACCTCAAATTTGATGGAAGTTCGCTCTTTCAGGATAACCTGCCGGGCGGAGGATGAGGCGTGGGCTGCGTCACAAGCAGCTATAAAGACAAAGGGAGGAAGCTGAAGCTCCCTCCCTTCGTGTCTTGTGCGAAACGGTTGGCCCCCCAGAGGTGGCGCAGGTGGTTAGTCGTTGTAGTTGAGGGCTTCCAAACCAAGGAAGGTTGCGCCGCCGCCGAGTTCTTCTTCGATGCGCAGCAACTGGTTATACTTGGCGATGCGGTCGGTGCGGCTGACCGAGCCGGTCTTGATCTGGCCGACGCCGGTGGCGACGGCGAGGTCGGCGATGAAGGTGTCTTCGCTCTCGCCCGAGCGGTGCGACATGACCGCGGTGTAGCCGTAGCGGCGACCCAGGTCAATGGCTTCCAGGGTTTCGGTCAGCGTGCCGATCTGGTTGACCTTGATCAGAATGGAGTTGGCCACGCCCTCTTCGATGCCGCGCTGCAGGCGCTTGGTGTTGGTGACGAACAGATCGTCGCCGACCAACTGAATGCGGCCGCCCAGCTTGTCGGTGAGCGTCTTCCAGCCAGCCCAGTCGTCCTCGGCCAGGCCGTCTTCGAGCGATACGATGGGATACTGGCGCGTCCAATTGTCGTAAAAGGCCACCATCTCGTCGCTGGACAGTTCACGCTTGTCGCTCTTCTTGAAGACGTACTTCTTCTTTTCCTTGTCGTAGAACTCGCTGGAGGCGGGATCGAGCGCGATGGCGATCTGCTCGCCGGGCTTGTAGCCGGCGGCGGTGATGGCCTCGAGAATCAACTCAATCGCTTCGTCGTTGGACTTGAGCGAGGGAGCAAAGCCGCCTTCGTCGCCCACGGCGGTGTTGTAGCCCTTCTTCTTGAGCACGCTCTTCAGGGTGTGGAAGGTCTCGGCGGACCAGCGCAGCGCATCCGAGAAGCGCTCGGCGCCTACCGGCATGATCATGAACTCCTGGAAGTCCACGTTGCTGTCGGCATGGGCTCCGCCGTTGAGCACGTTGAGCATGGGGGTGGGCAGGATGCAGGCGTTGACGCCGCCCAGATAGCGGTAGAGCGGGATCTCCAGCGTTTGGGCCACGGCGCGCGCGGCGGCCATGGAGACGGCGAGAATTGCGTTGGCGCCCAGTTTGGACTTGTTCGGCGTGCCGTCGAGGGCGATCATGGTCTGATCGAGCAGGCGCTGGTTACTGGCATCCATGCCCTCGAGCTCGGGCGCGATGACCGATTCCACGTTCTCCACGGCCTGCAGAACGCCCTTGCCCATGTAGTGGCTCTTGTCGCCGTCGCGCAGTTCCACGGCCTCATGCTCGCCGGTGGATGCGCCCGAGGGCACGATGGCGCGGCCTAGTGCGCCGCTCTCCAGGATTACGTCAGCTTCCACGGTCGGATTGCCGCGCGAGTCGAGTACCTCGCGGGCGCGGATGGCAACAATTTCAGTCATATTTGTCCTCGCAATGCGGTGCTGCAGCCGGTCATTCAGTTTGGGGCGGCGGTCCACGGCAAGAGTTTCACCGGCGGCGCTTTGGATGGTACTCAGGAGCTCATGCACGTGCTCGATTCCTCTCCGTCCCACGTCAAAAAGGTGGTTGTCCCGTAAGAATTCTAGCAAACCGGCCCTCGGCAAGCTCTGTAACGCAGATCACACGGGCGTGCCGTTGCCAGCTTGGGACGCGCCCTTGCCCGGATGGGCAGAGTGCCGGAGTGGGTCGGTTTTTGTAAAAAGGTTGTCGGGTTTGATTCGTGGCGCAAGAGGCACCTGCGCGCTGCTGCGGAGGCAGCCGTCTGCCGATCTGCGCTAGGCTTGAAACGGGTGTGTTGAATCAGGCGTGTTGCGCGCCGCCGGCACAGATTATCCGGACGAAACAGGCACACGCGCAACTCTTCTCACTGGGCAGGGTTTGAATCTAAAGGGAGAATTCTGTGCGTACGAGGGGAAGAGTTCCGTCAATGCTGAGAAAAAGGAGAGTTATGAAGCGGACGATTCTGGTATGCGCCTTGCTTTTGATGGCCGCTGCCGCTCTGGGAGCGCAGCAGGCGAACCAATCCAACGCCTACGAGGGAGTCTCGAACCCACCCCCGGACGACACCATCACCGCTCCGGCTGCGGCCGAGAGCGCGCGCGTGTCCACGACTCCGGCCAAACCTTCGGCAGGGCATCTGGCCGCGCCCAATGCGGCTTCCGATCAGGACCCGTCTGCAATTCCCGCCGCCGAACAGTCGCCGCAGGCCTCGGCGGCTTCCATGGCAGATTCGGCTGACCCGGATGGCGGAATTGTGGGCGATTCGCAGTCTGTTCCCGCAGCGGAACAACCGCCGACGCTCAGCCAGCGCGAGGACAGCGCCGATCCGGATGGCGGCATCGTGCATCCGCAGACTTTGCGGGCTGGCGAGCTGGCGGCCGGCGCCACCATCCGCGTCGAGCTGCTGGACCGGCTCTCCACAGCGGCCAACGAAAAGGGCGACGCCTTCCGCAGCCGCGTAGCTTCCGACGTGTTGCAGGATGGCCAGGTGTTGATTCCCGCGGGCTCCGAACTCGACGGCCGTGTGGCGGAGGCCTCCAGCGGCCACCTGGGCGGCCACGGCACCATGCGCCTGCGGCCGGAGACGGTAATCCTGCCCAACGGCACGCGTTATCAACTGTACGCCGATCTGACAGGAACCCCCGACGCCAGGGCGCAGGTAAACGGCGAAGGCACCATTCGCCCGGATTCGCACTTCAAGCGCGACACCGTGGAATATGGCGTAGTGGCGGGCGGTGGCGTTACCACGGGAGCGATCCTGGCCGGCCCGGCGGGCGCGCTGACCGGCGGGCTGATCGGCGCCGGCGTGGTGACGGCCCACCTGCTGATCACCCATCCCCAGGCTACGCTGAGGAAGGGCGCCACGCTGCTGTTCACCCTGGCTCAGCCTCTGCAGTTGTCTCCCGCAAGCGGGATGAGCGGGAATTGATGCGGAGTCGAACGGGTCTTCAAGTTTTTATTACTGGCTTCGCAGGCACGCAAGACAGGTCCGCGCCATTCGTATAAGTGCTACTGATTACTCTTGATCCTGCCGTCTTGAGCAGTTTGCCGCATTCGTCCAGGAGCGGCAAACTGCCCAATTGGATTTTTAGCTGTTCTTGGCCTTGAGTAGATCGAGCGCCTTGTCCAGCATCGTGTCGGTTTTGCCTACCGGCAGCTCCTCGCCTTGATCGTCGAGCGCCGGCTCCACCAGCACATTGGGCGTCACCGCTTCATCCTGAATCTTCTTGCCGTCCGGTCCTTCGTATTTGGCCACGGTGAGCAGGACCGCGGCGCCGTCGGGCAGCTCGAAGGTCTTCTGCTCGGAGCCCTCGCCGAAGCTCCGCTCGCCCACTACATCGCCCCGTTTGGAGTCCAGGATGGCGGCGGCTGTCAGTTCGGCCGGACCATAAGTCCCACGATTGATCAGCACGGCCAGTGGCGCGCCGGTAAGAAACCTGGCTGGATCGGCAGTGAATGTCTGCTTGGTAAACTTCTGGCCTTCAAGCGTGGCCAGCGTACCGTTTTGAATGAAGAAATTGGCCAAGCGTATTCCCTGCTGCTCGTCGCCGCCGGCCGAGTCGCGCAGATCGAGAAGTATCTTGCTGGTCTTGCCGGCCGCCTTGATCCTGGCTTCGATCCCGTCCACACTGGCCTGGGTCAGCGCGCCGGGCTTCATGTAAAGAACTGCGCCGTTTTCATACTGCTGTGTGGCCAGCGGGGGGGGAGCCGAGAGGGCGCGCGCCAGCGTCACTTTGTCGGGTTCGGTTTTGTTGGGACGCACTACAGACAGGACGACTGTGCTGCCCGGCTTGCCCTCCAGCATCAGGCGGAGAATTTCCGGCGACAGCTCGCGCGTGGACTGGTCGCCGATGGCCACGATGATGTTGCCGTCGATCAGCAGCTGCTTGTCGGCCGGCGAACCGGGCACAACGCTGACCACGACCGCGTAGCCAAAGCGCTTGGAGATGGTGATGCCCAACTGCGCCTCGCCCGTTGCCGGACGATTTTTGTAAATCGTGTACTCGGTTGGAGTCAGGTAGCTGGAGTCGGAGTCCAGCGATTCCAGAAGACCGTGCAACGCGCCGGTGGTCACGTCGTTCATATTCGGCTGGGTCACATAGTCGGTCTGAATCTTGCTCAGAACCTCGGCGTACACGCCCATTTGGCGGTAGGCGCCATCCTGTTCGCTGCCGGCACGCACGCCGATCAGGCCAAATTCGCCCAGGACGTAGCCGGAGACAAGGGCGAGACAGATCGCCACGGAAAGAACGAGGACAGAACGCTGGAAGAATCGAGGCACACACACCACCGCGGCGGCCATCGAGGGAAATCAGGCCGCACACCCTTTAGACGCAATGATAGCGCAAGGGGTGCGCGGCGTGGGCGGATGAGCCGCCAAAGAGAACATTTGCGGCGGCTGGAGGTGACAAATCGAGGAAAAGCATTGATCTCCGCTGCCTGTTCAGGCTTCAGCGAAGGGAATTGGACGGGGGAGAAAGCCTTCAACCGAAAAGGCTGAAGCCCTTCTTTTTCTCCATTTGCGCTTCTTCCACGGGCCGCCCGCAGGTTGCCCGGCTCATCTGCCGGATGACGCGAGAGATTGGCGAGTCTTCGCGGATCAGCGGGGTGGCCGTGTTCTGCATGCGCCGCACGGCGGCATAGTTGTTGGGCACCTTCCACTTGGCCGGGCGGGTGAGAGCCTTGGTAATATGTTCTTCACCGATCTCCAGGCTGCGCGGATCGTATCGATTGATGACAATTTCCAGTTTGGGACTGCCCTCGACGGCAAGCTGGGTGATCAGCCGGTTCGAGTTGCGCAGCTCCGGAATGCCGACCTGGGTGACCAGGTAGGTGGTGGTGGAGTCGTCGAGAAGATGCTTCAACTGCAGGTCGAGCCTCGAACCGGCATCCACCACGACGTACTTGAACTCCTGACAGGCCACCTCCAGCAACTTGTCGATGGCCGCGGCCGAGACGTGCGCATCGCCCAATTCGCCGGGCGCGGCCAGCACTTGCAATCCGGAGTCATGCCTGACCAGCAGGCCGGCAAGAAAGTGAGGATCGAGCCGGGCAGTGTTCTGAAACGCGTTGACAATCGAGTACTGCGACTTGATGCCCAGGTTGATGGCCGCATCCCCCAGGGGAAGATTGAGGTCGATCAGCAGCGTTTTTTCCTTCGACTCCTCGGCCAGGGCGCAGGCATAGTTGCAGGCCAGTGTTGTGACACCCGAGCCGCCTTTGGCGCCCAGAAACACCAGTAGCTTGCCGCCGGTTTTTTTAGCGGGGCGGATGGACGACCGCAAGGCAGCGGCCCGCACCAGAGCCTCGCACATGGTCTCGGTGTCGAAGGGCATCGTCAGATACTCGCGGGCGCCAGCGCGCATGCAGCGCAGCAGCAGGTCCGATTCGGTCTGCGCCGAAAAGACCATGACGGTCGCCAGGCCATGCACAGAGATGCTTTCTACCAGATCCAGCGCATACTCCGGGTCGCTGTCCAGATCAATCAGAACGATGTCGAAGGCCTGCCGAAAGATCCTCGGCACTTCTTCAAGGCCGGGCGGATAGGAGATGAATTCGCGGATTGTGCCGCTCTGGCACTCCCCCAGAGCATTGATTGCAGCGTTGCGCCGCTGCTCGTTTGGGCTGATGACCGCAATGGACAGGGCGCCGGCGCTCAGGCTATCGGGAATTTGTTGGTAGGTGGACATCGCGTTTTTGCTGCTCCCAGGTGCGTGCTACAGGATTACGTTGAATCAGCGGCCAATGCACGGCTGCAACCTGTCTTCGTGGAGGCGCGGGATTGCCGATATAATTCTGGCGCGCAGGTTTTGAGAAATTTAACAACTTCTCACTTGGGTTATCGGCAATGTTGCTCTGAGCGTTAGCTGTTTTTGAGAATTGAGGTCGGGCGGGGAGGCGGTTTCAATCAAGCTGAACGGAGTTTTTTGGCAATCGCAAGTGCTCTCGACAAAAGCCCCTTCGGTGCATCTTTCTTCGTTATCCACGCACCCAAGGGAGCACCTGCTAGTGGTGTCCGCCATAAATAGAGCCGTTTAATAATCGGGGTCATTATCATAGGATGAGGGAACCCCGACAGCGCGTGGCGGACACCACTAGATGCCCCGTCCATGGGAGAAAACCAGGATCGCCTACTCGCAGGCAATCCTGGTTTTCTCCCATAAAAAGAAATTGTGTATCAGTACTTGACATGCCGTACCAGTCCGAGCAGACTGAGGAGGAAGTCATTTTGCGGAATCAGGGACCACTATGCGAGATTCAGCCCCGCAAGGCACCTACAAAGTTCAGGCACTGGACCGGGCATTTGCCGTTCTGGATCTGCTGGGAGAGAGCGATACACCGCTGGGATTGGCGCAGGTTGCCTCCTCCCTGCAGTTGCACAAGAGTACCGCGCACCGCTTCCTGATGGTGCTGGAGCGGCACCGCATGGTGGAGCGCACGGTGAACGGCAAGTTTCGCCTGGGACTGCGGCTGTTTGATTTCGGCAATCGCGCCATCGAGCAATATGACTTGCGCGACCGCGCCCAACCGCATTTGCGCAAGCTGGTGGCGGAGACCGAGGAAACCGCGCATCTGTGCATTCTGGAGGGCGCGCACGTCATTTATATCGACAAGATCGAGCCGGCCCGCTCGGTGCGCATGATTACCCGCATCGGCGCCAGCAACCCGGTGCATTGCACCTCGGTGGGCAAGGCGATTCTGGCCTTCCTGCCCGAGGAGCGCGTCAATGAAGTACTGCGCAAGACTCGCTTCGAGCGCTTTACCCACCGCACAGTGGCCACCGCCGAGGCCTTGCGGGTGGAGATCGAGAAGACGCGACGCCGCGGATACGCCGTGGACGATGAGGAGTTGGAGGAGGGTCTGCGCTGCATTGCCGTGCCGGTGCTGGATGCCCAGCGTTTGCCGGTGGCGGCGGTCAGCATCTCCGGGCCGTCCTTCCGTGTGACTGCGCAGAAGCTGCCCGCAATCGCCAACCACCTGTTGCAGTGCGTGCGCGGCATCAGCGTGGATATGGGCTTTGTTCCCAGCGGCCGCGGTCATCGGGCCATCTGGTCGGCATAGCTCCGAGCGCGGCTGGTGGGCGTCCAATCAGCCCCGTCCGCTCCGCGGGCCGCTCTTCAGTTCGTGCATTTTCCTCCGACCCAGGCCACTCAAGCCCCGCACCTTCTGATACACTCAATCTTGTTGCTGAAGCAGAAACCGCCCTTCGAGGCAACAGGAAGCAGTCAGCCGAGTTGGAAGGACGCGCCCCCGGTCATCGGGAGACAGACTCCATTTGGCAGGAATTGCTCCTGGAGACAAGCTTCATCTGGGGACGTAGCTCAGTTGGTTAGAGCGCTGCCCTGTCACGGCAGAGGTCGCGGGTTCGAGCCCCGTCGTCCCCGCCAGATTCCAAAG